>Ga0335082_10004962_pt1 | contig 14530 bp, 15 predicted proteins | sample Lox_Sample_41_FD_206718 | JGI IMG/M metagenome (GOLD analysis project Ga0335082, IMG submission 206718) | Soil microbial communities from Loxahatchee National Wildlife Refuge, Florida, United States - Lox_Sample_4.1 | ecosystem: Environmental > Terrestrial > Soil > Wetlands | place: USA...
CGCCATAGCCGCCTCCCTCGCCCTCACGTCCGCCGCCGCCGAGCAGGACGAGATCGTTCACGATGATCTCGGTGCGGTACTTCTTCTGGCCGCTCTCCTTGTCGTCCCAGGACGAGGTCTGCAACCGGCCTTCGACGTAGCACGAACGGCCCTTCTTCAGATATTCGCCGACGATTTCCGCCGTGCGCTGGAAGGCAAGCAGGTTGTGCCACTCGGTCTTGTCCTGCCAGTTCCCCTCTTTGTCCTTGTAACGCTCGTTAGTGGCGAGAGTGAAGCGTGCGACAGCCATGCCGGTGGGGGTGTACTTGACTTCGGGATCTTTGCCCAGATTGCCGATCAAAATGACCTTATTGACGCTCTTCGCCATGAGTGCCGCTCCTGAGTTGCGAGGTTGTAACGAAGGGAAAGGATAACAGAACGGCCGCTATTGGCTATTCGCCATTCGCTTTTCGCCGGGACAGGACATCTGGTCATTACCCCGGCCTTCTCCAGGTAGAAGCTCTTCTGAGAACTCTGACAAACGTCTTGAGCGCGTGCGCCGAAGCCCCCTCAGATTACGTCTGTGGCGAACGGCGAAGAGCGAATGGCGAAAAGCGTCTTTACCGCACAAACACCATATACAACATCACGTAAATCACCACGCCCGTCACCGAGACGTACATCCAGATGGCCCACGTATACGGCGCAATGGCTTTGTGGCGGGCGAAGCGGCCCTTCAGCGCGCGATAGAGCGTGATCAGGATGAACGGCACAACTACCGCTGCCAGGAATGTGTGCGAGATGAGAATGCTGAAGTAGATGGGCCGCGAAATCCCTTGCCCCCGAAAGTGAGTTACTCCGACGCGCAACACCAGGTGGTAGTAGAGGTATGAAATCAGGAAGAGGGTCGAGGTAATAAACGCGGCGATCATCAGCCGCTTATGCGCTTCGATGTGCCGCCTGCGAATGCAGTACAGCCCCGAGCCGATGAGAACGCCACTAGTCCCGTTAAGAAAGGCGTTCAAGGTGGGGAAGAATGTGGGCTCGATCTGCATGCAACTTGTACAGCCGATCCGGAAAAATCGGATTCACCACAGAGACACAGAGGTCACGGAGAAGATAGAAATGTCTTGAACCTGATTTACTCGGTGTTCTCCGTGTCTCCGTGGTGAACTTCTTGTCCGGACAGCACCTACGCTGCCGGTTTCGTGCTCCTGCGGTTCGCCACCAGGAACGAGAACGCAAACATGATCAGCGTGAATCCCACGAGCACCGCCATGTTCGTCGCCAACGAGAAGCCGTCGTTTGTTCCGGGGTACAGCAGTTCGCGCAGGGCTTCGGTCCCATACGTGAGCGGGTTAATCAGCATTACCATTCGAATCCAGAAAGGCGCGCCCGACAGCGGGAACAGCGATCCCGACAGCAGCCACAGCGGAATCAGGAACAGGTTGATGATGGCGTGAAAGGCCGAGGTTGAATCCATCGGCCAGGCGATGATGAAACCCAGCGCCGTGAGCGAGAAAGCCACCAGGAAGATGACCAGCACCGTCATAGCGAAGCTGGCGAGCGTGAAATGAATGCCTAGCGCCGGCGCGAAGACGAGGAAGATGAGGCCTTGTAGCGTCGCAAGCGTCGCCCCGCCCAGTACTTTGCCCAGCACGATCACCGAGCGGCTTACTGGCGCCACCAGCACCGAGAGCAGAAAGCCTTCCTTGCGATCTTCGATCACCGACATCATGGTGAAGATCGCCGTGAACAGCACGATCATGATCAGCGCGCCGGGGAAGAAGTAGTCGAGATAGTGCTGCCCGCCGCCGGACTTGAACGACGTACCGAAGCCGGAGCCAATCACAAGCCAGAACAGCAACGGCGAGGCAATAACGCCGACCACGCGCGCGCGCTGGCGATAAAAGCGGACCACCTCGCGCCACCAGAGCGCCGCCGCGGGAATGAACGTACCCGCGCTCTTGGGCAGTGCGATGGTTGCGGGTAAAGCTTGAGTCTGTGTGGCCATAATGCTTCTCTTCGCCTCGTATCAGGGCCTGACTTCAGTCAGGCCGACAAAGCGTCTTATCTAAATGGGCTTTGCGCCCCTGCAACAGCGGCCAAAGGCGAATCTCTTACGTCCTCATACGGCACGCCTGAAGGCGTGCCCTGATACAAAGCTCTTCTACTCCTGAGCTTTTTCCTCTTTGCCGTCCCCCTCCGTCCAGAACCGGTGCCCCGTCCTGCGAATAAACACGTCCTCAAGGCTCGGCTTGTGCACCGAAACGCCCTGAATCTCGCCTGGAAAGGCCTCGACCACGTCAGGGACAAAGCGGTACGCGTTCTCGATTTCGATGCGCACACGATTGTCGAGCACCTTGGGATGCAATCCGAAGCGCTGCTCAATGCGCGGCGCGATCGACTCGGGCTCTTCGGCCTCGAGCAGCAGGATGTCGCCGCCAATTTCGCTCTTCAACTCCGCGGGCGTGCCCAGCGCAACCACGTTCCCCTCGGCGTAAATTGCCAACCGGTCGCAATGCTCGGCCTCTTCCATCAGGTGCGTGGTAACGAGCACAGTGATGTGTTCTTCGTCGCGCAACACCTGCAAGTATTGCCACAAGTCGCGGCGCGCACCGGGATCGAGTCCCGTCGTCGGCTCATCGAGTAGCAGCACCGACGGATGATGCAGCAGTCCCTTCGCCAGTTCCAGCCGCCGCTGCATTCCGCCGGAAAACGTCTCGGCCTTCTCCTTCGCGCGATCAGCCAATCCCACGCGCGCCAGCATCTCCCCAACGCGCTTTTTCAGCGGCGCTCCACGCAGTCCGTAGATATTGCCCACCACCGTCAGGTTCTCTTCCGCCGTCAGCTTCTCATCGATGCTTTGTGCCTGAAACACCACGCCGATGTTCCGCCGTACGTCGGCGGGCTCGCGCGCAACATCGTGCCCCAGAATCTCCGCGCTGCCGCCGCTGGGAATCATCAGCGTGGAAAGAATGCGAAACGTCGTGGTCTTGCCGCTGCCGTTGGGCCCGAGCAGTCCAAAGATCTCCGCCGGGCGCACATCAAACGACACGCCAGCCAGGGCCGTGCGGTCGCCGTACTGATGGCGAAGGTTCTGCAGCTTGATAACCGCAATCGTGTCCCGAGGAGAGCTTGCGGCCAACTCGGGATGGATGATTCCAGCTGTCGTCATGTGAGGCAAACTTCAATTCTATATGCCGCGGTTGGAGAGGTCATTGCAGAAGGGTTCGGCATTCTTCAAAAAACAGCTGTAAGGCGGCACTCGTGCGCGACTGGCTCCACGATCCTGACTCGCCCGTGTCCGGGATTCACCTGTTGCCGGGTGCGCACCACGCCGGCTCGCTCCAGCTTCAGCACGTCGCGCCGTACCGACTTGGGATCGCGCTTCAGGGCGGCCGCCAGTGCGCTGATCGAAGCAGACTTTCTTCTGACCCTGTTGACCAGCCTTAGCCGCTCTGCCGTAAGCACCTCAACCATGGCCAGAGGATCCTCGAAGACGATATGGACCTCCGGCTTGACGAGCTCTCCATGATCGAGCTTGCGCGCACGCTTGAGGGCGCGTTTCTCGTAACCAGCCAAGCCGTCACTGTTTACAACCAATCTCATATAGGTCCCTCGCGTTCGCGAAGTTCCCTGACTTCCGTCAGGAAGTGGGCGATCAGCCTTTCGTAGCTGGTGAATCGATACGCCTGCTCTGAGCCAGCGTAGTGCCGATGATGGCGGCCATGCCGGTTGTCATATCCCAAAACGCGACCGTTGTCTTTGCGACAGAGCCAGGGGTTGATGAAAGCGAGGTTATACCGGACTACTTGCCGGTCGAATCCTGCCAAACCTCTTCCCGAACAAGACCCTTGCCGAGACGGCAGCGCACGTGGACGGTCTCATCAACCACCTTCCGCAAGGTCGCTGGTTGCAGATTATCACAGTTAAGGCATGCTGTGCCCTAGCTGCTAAAGAGTTGGCTAAGCCGCGCGATTGATCATCATCAGCGCAAACAGCAGCGGTAAATAGATAACTGTCGCCTGTAGCAGATGGCGGGCGCGTAATTTCGATTGGGGGACAACCGGCGAGAGCTTCATCGTCCACATCCGCAGGCTGAACCATAACAGGCCGCTGCCCAGCAACAATGCGCCGAAGAAATACGCCCAGCCGGACATTCCCAACAGCGTCGGGACCAACGTCACCGGCACCAGTGCCAGAGCGTAGAAGACAATGGCGAACACCGTAGAGCGCCCGTCGCTCTGTACAACCGGCAGCATGCGCACGCCGGCGCGCTCGTAGTCCTCGCGATAGAGCCACGCGATGGAATGAAAGTGCGGGAACTGCCACAGAAACATGATGGCGAAGAGCACGAATGCTTCCGCGTCGAGATGCCCGCGAATCGCCGTCCAGCCCAGCATCGGAGGCATCGCGCCGGGAAACGCGCCAAGGAAGGTACACATGGGGTGCACCATTTTCATCGGCGTGTAGACCATCAGGTACGACGCGGACGTCAGCGCCGTCAGCAGTGCCGTCTGCCAGTTGGTTGTGAACCACAGGTACAGCACGCCGCCGGCGGTCATGCCCCACGCGACGACGGAAGCGTGCAACAAGCTGAGCGATCCCGTCACCAGCGGCCGCATGGCTGTACGCCGCATGCGGGCATCAATGTCGCGCTCCATCACTTCGTTGAGCGCAGCGGTGCCACCACTGACCAGGCTGATACCGAGCAGTGCGTTGAACGCAGTCCACGACAGAGCCGGCACGCCTGACTTCGCGGCCGCAAAATAAGCGCCACACCAGGCGGTCATCACGATGAGCGTCGTAACGCGAGCCTTGGTCAGCTCGGCGTAATCGCGCGCGACGGCGGCGAAGCCCGCGCGAGGAACGGCAAGCGGCTGCGAGGCAGAGCTCATGCTGCGGCTTTCCTGGGAGCAGAATTCATGGCAAATTGCGAGGAAGTTGAGGGTATCATGCGGCGCGTCTGTATGGCGAGAACTACGCTTGTGGCCAGCACCAGTGCGCCGCCGGCTACGTGCGAAACCGTGCTCAGCACCATACTGGCCGTCGGCTGCACGGCGTCGCGCCCCCACTGCACGCGGGTGATATAGGCGAAGAATCCCAGCCCGAGTTGCACCATCAGCAACGCCAGCAGCAGCTCAGCCGGGCGGCGAAGTTGCGGATACCTGCTGTATTGCGTGAGCACGCGAACCACAGTCCAGCAGATAAGGGCAGCAACCACGCATGCGCCGATCAGATGCGGCAGCAACTTGATGCCTGAATGGCGAAACGCGGCTCCCAGGATGAGCTGAATCCAGACACACGCAGCGGTGACTGTTGTTAGCGTGGCGGTGCTTGGCGCGAGTCCGCTCTCAAAAATCGGATCCGAATCCTGCAGCCAGCTCTTGCTGGTGAAGAGCGCCATCGCCACAACCGCGCAAAAGACGGTCTGCGCCAGCGTAGCGTGCGCCGTTGAGACGGCCCACGGCAGATAAAGCAGCACAGTCAGCCCGCCGAGCACGCCTTGTCCCACGACGGCGGCCAGCGCGATCCATCCCAGGGCCTTCATCCATTTACGCTGCTCAACGCGCTGCGTCCAGATGGCCATCACTATGATCAGCAGGCCGACGAGCTCGGCGAACATGCGATGCCCGTGCTCCCACTTCACCCCGCCGACCATGGGAGGAATCCTGTAGAGCGAGCCAAAAGAAGTCGGCCAGTCAGGCACAGACAACCCAGCATCGTTGCTGGTGACCAGAGCGCCCGCGACGATGAGCAGCAGCGTGGCGAAGGCCAGGAAAACTGCGAAGCGATGATGCGCCTTGTGATACGGAAGAGTGCGCGACGTCAGGACCAACTCCTATGAAACGTTGCGGCCGAACGAAATTCGGGGCCTGGCTGTGCTTAACGGGATACGAATGCGGTTCTTGCTGAAAAATCGCCAACCTACGTGCGATCAGGCATTCCTGGTATTGTAGCAAAGCGATTGCCCGCGAATGGTGCTAGCTGCTCTTCCTCGCCAGCGCGCGGCGCATCGTCTCATCCAGCGCTGCCTTCGCCTTGGTGTATTCTTCGGCATCGATCTTCCCCTGCTGGCGATCAATCTCTAACTGAAACAGCTCTTCTTTCATGGCTTCCAGCAGGATCGTCGAGCGATCACCCGTCACCGGAGCATCGATGCGCGGGCCCTCCGCGACAGCAGGCTGTGGACGCTGGTTCGTCTTCGAAATCACGTAGAAGCCGCCCATCACCAGCACCACGGCGAAAGCGCCCAGAATGATCGCGCGGTAGTTGTACAGAGGATCGGGAGCATCGATCGGCGCGCCGAGTCCGCCGCCAGGGCGATTGTCGTTGGCAGCCGCTTGTCCCCCGCCCATCGCGCCGCCGCCGTTATCCCCACCGCCAGCGTCCTCTTGTCCTTCCGGCTGGAACACGCCCGAGCCGGCGATTCGATACGCCAGCTCCTGCCCGGCTTTGACGTTGGTGGCCACCATGATGGTCGAGCCCGATTTGTCAGGCATGGACTGGAACAGTTGCGCGTTCTTCGGCGTGAAGCTCATGCCTTTGGGGAGCATGACGACAAAGTGCTGCACATCGGACAGCGGCTTGGGCGCGAGGCTGGCCTCGCCGCTATAAGGCATGTGATACGAAATCTGGAACTGCGTTTCGCCGGGCTTCAGCGGGAAGCTGAAGGCATACGTATTCTTCTGACCCGTCTCCGTCGCCGGGCTGGAGATGGGTTGCCCGCCGGGCCCCTTGGCGTCGCTCGAATCCAGTTGTGCACCCGCCGGCAGTACGAAGGAAAAAGTGTGATCGGAGTCCATGGTGCGCGCCGGACTCGACGCATTCTGAATGGCGAACAGCGCGATCACCTGCAACTGCTTGCCGTCTTCGCTTTGGTAGCGGTCGACCTCGACGGTCTGGTTCAGCGGTTCAACCTTCTTGGCTGACTCGTACACCGTGACCTTGGTGGTGGTCACGCCCGGCATCAGCGGCCCGCCCTGCGGAAAGTAGTTCACGCCGTCAACCGTCACGCGCACCATGTGCGGCGCGCGGTTCGAGGGGGCCGGGAACGAAAACTTGCCCTGCGCGTCGGTCTTGGTCGAGCCAATTTCCTGCATTCCCTGCGAGAGCGACAGCAGCGTGACGTCGGCGCCTACGGCAGACTTGCCGGTGGTGCCGTTGGTGACGGTGCCGGTGATGGATTGGGCGAGGGCGAAGGTGCTGAAGATGAGAATGAACACAAGCAGGAGCGGGTGGAGCACGCCTTCAGGCGTGCATAGTGCTCGCCCTTTTTTGAAGGGGCACGGCTTCAGCCGTGCCGGGCGGGTTGCAATGTGTCTGAGGGCTTTAGCCGCTGCGGGAACTCCCTTCCGACTACAGCAAAAAGCAGATCCCTCGCTTCGCTCGTGATGACAATTGTGGAAGGCACTTGCCAACTCATGCACCGCTGAAGCGGTGCTCCACCCGCCGCCCTTCATGCCTTCCCCCTGCTCGTCCTGTGCCGCGCCTCGATGGCTTCCATCTCCGCCAGGATCGCTGCCGCTTCGTCTTCCAACGCGGCGCGCTGCATGGCGTAATCTTCTTCGCCCAGCTTGCCGGCTTTGTACTCGAAGTTCAGATCACGCAGGTTTTCGTAGGTCGCTTCCTTGCGCTCGGCCAGATAGCTGAGGCGCGTCTTGGCCTCGCCGGTCTCAATGTGGTCCAGCCCGTAAAAGACATACACAAAAAGGGCCGCCGCGAAGAGCATGCACCCGAACATTACGAACGCCGTCTGCGTCCCCGCAGCAGCTGCGAATATTGCGAACATCAGAATTCCGTCTCCTGCCGCGCCTTCTGGCGCAGCGCATCAAGGTGTTCCGCCGGCAAATTGGGATGAGCCACCGGCTCTGCCGCAGCGCGCGACTTCCAAAGCCGTACCAGCCAAATTGCCAGTCCAGTGGCCGCGACAAACACCGCGAACGGCATGATCCAGGCCACCATGTTGAAGCCCTTCTCCGTCGGTGCTGCCAACACCGTGTTACCGTACTTCTGCACAAAGCTTTGCAGGATGAGCGAATCGCTGTCGCCGCGTTCGATGCCAGCCATCAGCTCGTTGCGCATGCGGTCTGAATACTGGCAGCCGACGTGGTTGCACTCCAGCAGCACCTGATTGCAGCCGCACACACACATCAGCTCATGTCCCAGCTTGTTGAACCGGGCGTCACTGTCAGTGCCAAGAAAGAGCATGGCGACAATGGCCACCAGCGCAAGCTGCGCAATGTGCTTAATCAGCTTCGAGTTTCGAGTTGTGAGTCTCACGTTGTCCAAATTCAGTCGTAAACCTCTCGACGGTGCGCAATTCGGGTCACGTCAACCGCCTTGGTCTTGTCATCAATCTCATAAACGATGCGGTAATTGCCAACCCGAATACGCCACTGCCTATCGCCCGTTCTGAGCTCTTGCATCCGGGCGGTCGCGGATGAATGGCAGGCCGCTCGATTCGAGGCCATATTCGCGCCACAATCTGTGCAGGCAGACCTCTTAGTTCCCGCTCGGCACTCGAACTCAGGGCAACGCGGTAGTTATTCACGCGCAAGCTTTCCGCTCTTAATCAAGTTCGCCTTCACTCTTTCAAGCGGAATGCGCTTCTCGTGCCGGCGCGAGCGGGAGACAAGCACATCCTCGATCTCTTCCCAAAGCTCGCGATGTTTCTTCAAATCGATCTGGACAGCAACCTTGCGGCCCTTTTCATCCGTTACGTATTGAATGCCATTCATAGCTTCACCCACGACTTCGTGAGGGCGCCTGTCACTCACGCCACACTCTGCATCTGCGGAACCTTTACCTCCAGCCACTCCACGATGCACGACAGCACGCCATGCTCCGGATCTTCCTGCGCAAAATCCACGCTTGTGATCTGAGGTTCGGGAATTGAATCGCTATCGACGGACATTCCTTCAAGATGAAACTCAACAGCCTCGCGCATGTTGGCCCGCATATCTTCGAGGGTTGCGCCGGTCGAAATCACACCGGGGATGTCAGGAACGAATCCGCTCAAGTTGTTGACACTCACCTCATAAACCGTCAGGTCTCGTTTCGTCATATGCCGCCCCTGAAGGGGCTCTGCTTTCATTAGCGCGACCCTTCCCTAGCGCTCCCGCGCTGGGCTCGAACTGTTTCAAACTTCTGAAACAATTTGAAACTTGAAATTCGAAACTGGCCACCAGCCACCAGCCACTAGCCACCAACAACCGCCGCCTCCGCCGCCTCTCTTTCCTTCTTCGTAATCAGCGCTTTCTTCGGCTTGGCATTCGGCAGCAGCGCAATGATCGTCCCAATCAGCACCACGTGCACGCCGATCCAGATCCACATCACCAGCGGATTCACGTGCGCCTTGATGATTGGCTTGCCGGTGTCGGGATTCTTGCCCGTGTACACCAGGTACAAATCTTCGTTCAGCCGCGATCGGTTGGCCACGATAGTCGAGGTCTGCTGGCTCGCCTTGTAAAACCGCCGCTCCGGATACATGGTGGCGATCTTCTTGCCGTGCTTGTAGACATCGATGACCGCCCACTCGCTGCCGTAGTTGGGGTTATCGTCCTGGGTATACGACTGGCAGACCAGCGTGTAGTGGCCAATCTGCATCTTGTCGCCAAAGCCCATCTCCTGCTCTTTGTCCACGTTGAACGGCAGACCAGCGAAGCCGATGATGATCAGCACCACGCCGAAGTGCACCAGGTATCCGCCGTACCGGCGTGTGTTGCGTCGCGTGATCTGCACCATGCCGTCGACGACGTTGGTGTGCTGCTGGCGCGCGATGACGCGTCCGCCGCGCCAGAACTCACCCGCAACCGTCGCCGCAACGAATACGGACAGCGCAATCGCCATCAGCGAATAGAAGTAGCCGCTGTCGACCCACGGCTTCATGCCGCCGGCAATCAGCGCCACCACGGTCAGCACGCCCAGCACCGCTGGCCATAGGAAGTTTCTGCGCAAGCTGTCGAGCGAGGTCTTGCGCCATGCCAGCAGCGGACCAATGCCGGTTAGGAATACCAGGAAGATTCCAATCGGCACGTTGACGCGATTGAAGAACGGCGGCCCCACGGTGACCTTGCTGCCTGTGACCCATTCCGATAAGACCGGGAACAGCGTACCCCACAGCACCGCGAAGCACGACACCAGCAGCACCAGGTTGTTGAACAGGAAGCTCGACTCGCGCGAGACCAGCGACTCCAGCTTGTGCTCGCTGCGCAACGTGTCGCGGTTGCGTACGAAGAAGTACATACATGTTGCGAAGCTGATCGCCAGAAACCAGACGAACCAGATGCCGATGCCCGACTGTGCGAAGGCATGTACCGAGCTCACCACGCCCGAGCGCGTCAAAAACGTGCCAAAGATCGCTAGCAGGAACGTGGTGAAGATCAGCCACATATTCCACATCTTCATCATGCCGCGCTTCTCCTGCATCATCACCGAATGCAGAAAGGCGGTCATGGTCAGCCAGGGCAGCAGCGAGGCGTTTTCCACCGGGTCCCATCCCCAGTAGCCGCCCCAGCCGAGCACTTCGTACGCCCAGTGCATGCCCAGGAAGATGCCGCAGGTGAGAAACAGCCAGGTCACCATGGTCCAACGTCGCGTGATGTGGATCCACTTCTCGCCGGGATACTTCATGATCAGTGCGCCCAGCGCGAAGGCAAACGGCGCGGTCACGCCGACATAGCCGAGATAGAGCATCGGCGGATGGATGACCATCTCTGGATACTGCAGCAGCGGGTTCAGGCCGAAGCCGTCCGCGGGAATGGTCCCCGAAACCAGCCCGAAGGGGTTGGCGGCAAAGTTGATCAGCAGCAGGAAGAAAACCTGCACCCCCGCAACGATGACCGAAGCGTGCGCGGTCAGTTGCGGATCGACCTTGTAGCGCATCCGCATGATCAGCCCGTAGGTCGAGAGCAGGAACGCCCACAGCAGCAGCGAGCCTTCCTGGCCCGACCACAGCGCGGCAAACTTGTACTGAATAGGCAGAGCGCGGTTGCTGTGGTGCAGGATGTAGGCGACCGAGAAGTCGTTGCCGAAGGCCGCCATCACCAGCGCCACCGCCGCTACGGTGACCGCGACCCAGCAGGCGATGCCGGCGCGGCGCGCGGTCTCTCCCAGGCGGTCGTCCTTGCGGTAGAGGGCCAGCGCGCCCGCAACGAAGGAATACGCGGCCAGCGCGAGGCCGAGCAGGAGCGCAAAACTTCCAATTTCTGGCATGAGAGCTAGTTACCTGTATTGTTGCAAGGCTGCCGTCACCGGCAACCGGTACCATCCACGTTGGTTGTTGTTGATTTTACTCGCAATCGAAACCCCGCCATGGGGCATTGTGATCGGAAGTGATGCGACTTTAGGCGTACATCACCCCAGAGGCGTTGATGATGTGCCGAACACCGAGAGGGCTGTAGATTTGTTCCTAGTGTCAGGGTCTGAGAGGCTCCACTCTGAAACGTCCCGCGGGGGGACGACAAGCACGCGTGCCGAAATTCTGGCAACCCAAAAGCAAAAGAGCCAGAGACGGCTCGCGCCCATCTCTGACTCCATAATTTCATTATTGCAGCTCTTGCCGGAAAAGTTTAGCGTTTTCGAAATTTACATTTTGTTTGATATCATGAGCTGCGTGGAATTGTTGGGTTTCGCCTAGTTGACGTGTAATTACTGCGCCGTGGCCGAGGGGCACAAACTAAGAGTCATTCGCAGTTGGGCAAACGCAAGCAGCTCTAGAAGTTACGCACATTCACATCCATGCTGCGCGATACTTCCTGCTGAATCTCTCGCGAGAGATCATCCAAGTCGACATTGTCGCCGTCGTTATCAGAGCTCACCCGCACCGACTGGCTCTCCGGGCAGGGATGCGAGTTCAACCTGGTCTGGTAGACAGCAGCCCGAGCCCGGGCGGCCGCTGCGCGCGCCACTTCGCGCTGGGCGCGAGCCATTTCCCGCTGCATGCGGGCCATGTCCCTCTGCAGTTCACGCGACTGCAACTGACCCCGCGCTACCAGCACTTGGGCCTGCATGGCGCGGTCGACATTCATCTGGACCAGCCGATCGAAGTTTTTCGGCAGCTTAACTTCAGCCAGCTTGCGTGCGCTGCACGCCACTACTGGAGCAGTGGGCGGAATGGGAGCCTTGACCTGCATGGACGGCGCGGCTGGCATCGGCGCTACCGGACGTGCAGCCAACGCCGGCGCAGGAAGATTAAATTCCACGCGAAGCTGCGCTTCCTCCGCCGAACCGTTACTCAGTGAGCGATTGACTTTGTCGAGCAGTCGCGTGCGCAACGTCTGGACGGCGCAGCGTGCTTCGGCGACCATGGTGTTCCGCGGTTGTTGCAGCTTCGTCAGCAGCCCTGCACTAAAGGCGTGAGAAAACAGCGCAAACGTCGCTGCCATCGCGATCGTGGCCCCCAGGTATCTGCGCTCCATATTGCCCTCCCCGTTGCTTTCTCTGACGCGCCGTGCAGCCGATGGTTAGAGGAATCTTTCTGCGTCAGGAAACTTTTTCTGCAACGGCGTCAACAGGTTGTGCAGTTCTCGGGCCATGCTAAGCACCAATCCTAAGTGCTGTAGCTATTCATCTTGCGTGGCAGACGGCACACCCACAAGCATCGAAAGCCGTCCACGGTCGCGGTACGTTGTCCACAACTGGACAAGTAAACTCCGCCAGCCATCAGCCCGAATTGTGTCATGGGCCTCAGCTATCCACTCTTCCGTTACAGCCCTGTGACACCAAGCGCAGGAGGCCTGACGCCGCAAGTTGGTAGCTGGAAGCTGGCGGCGTTTTCTCCTGCTGCCATCTTGCCGTTCCGGATGTTAGGCTGTTTGCCATGACGCCTGACGAGATCAAAGAACTGCTGAAACTGGAGCCGTTGCGCATGGAGGGCGGCTTCTTCCGCGAGACCTACCGCTCCCGCTGGATGATTTCCCCGGACTATCTGCCCGAGGGCATGCAGGGGATGCACTCCATCGGCACCGCGATCTACTTCATGATTACGCCGGAATCCTACTCCCGCCTGCATCGTCTCCCTGGCTCGGAGATCTTTCACCATTACCTGGGCGATCCTGCGATCATGCTGCAGTTAAAGCCGGACGGCACCCACGAGACCATCAAGCTTGGCAGCGATCTCAGCAGCGGGGCTCGACCGCAGGTTGTCGTGCGCGGTAATGTCTGGATGGGCTGCAAGCTGGCGCCGGGAGGCAAGTTCGCCCTCATGGGCACCACGATGTCTCCAGGGTTCGCTCAGTCGGATTACCACGGAGGAGTGCGCGACGAACTTATCGCAAAGTATCCGGCGGCAGCCGATCTGATTAGGGAGTACACGCGAGAGTAGAGCCCTTCTGGCTTCGAACGCCTCACGGCAGCGGCTGCGGTCGCTGCTCCATCAGCTCGGTGAAGCGTTTGTCGGTGCGCAGGGTCGCGAAGTCCGACTCGGTGTACACCTTCTTGATGTCGCGATAGCCCTCTTCCATGGCCTTGCGCAGGTATTCCAGCGAGTGATCAACGTCTCCCGCCTGGGCGTACATCCTGGCCACCAGGAAGGAAAATGCCGCGCGATCTTCTGGTGAGCTGGTCTGCGCTAGGACGCCCATGCGCGACACACGCTGGAAGATGTCGGGATCGAGCAGGTACGCCGCACGATACTCCTCCGCCGCCTCGTGATACTTATGGCGCGCGAAGTAAACCGACGCCAGGTTGTAGTGAAACGTCGCCGCTTGCGGCTTCAACGCCAGAGCATGTTCATAATATTTGGTCGCACTGCCGTAGTTCTGCCTCACCTGCTCAACGAAGCCCCGGTTGTTCCAGGCTTCTGCGCAATCCTTGTCGAGCTTCAGCGCGTGATTGAAAGCCTTCTTCGCGTGGTTTTCCTGCTGCAGGAAGAGATAGGCCATGCCCAGCTTGTTATAGCGCAACGGAGTTGCCTGCTGGTCGAGCGCAGCCTCATAGTAATCGACAGCGTCGAGGTAACGTTTCTGCGCACGCAGCAGGTCAGCCTGGTGTTCGAGATCGGCAGCGCTGGAGCCTTTGATCGGTATCAGTGGTGGCGAGGGTGCGACCACGGTTGGCGTTACAGGTAGATTACTTGGCATCTGCTGATCGAAATCATCCGCCGCTGCAGCGCACAAGGTTAAGGTGAGGACAACTACCAGCGGTAAACAACGGCGCAGAATCGGAGAAGAGAAAAAACGGTCCATATTGGACCTCCCCCATTGGCACCATATTAGACCTATTGGGGCGGATTTTTGTTCCCTTTTTCGTTGCTTTGGCCGGAATTTTGTGAGGGCTGGTTCCCGTCGTCGCCCTTGCCGCCAAACAGACGGCCCCAGAACCCTTTTTTCTTCTTTTGCGAGCTCTCGGCCGGTTGGGCTCCAGCCGGCGCACTGCTGGTCGCCGGAGCGGCGGTCGCCACGCTTTGCACCGTGCCGTTGGTGTCGGGTGGAGGAGGCGCCACAGGCGGCGATCCAATCCCCAAAATCTTCGAGAACACCCCGCGGTTGTCGGTAAATGCCTGATCGCAGGTCTCTTTCGGCTCCGTCCCCTCGATGAAAGCGAC
>Ga0335082_10004963_pt1 | contig 14528 bp, 14 predicted proteins | sample Lox_Sample_41_FD_206718 | JGI IMG/M metagenome (GOLD analysis project Ga0335082, IMG submission 206718) | Soil microbial communities from Loxahatchee National Wildlife Refuge, Florida, United States - Lox_Sample_4.1 | ecosystem: Environmental > Terrestrial > Soil > Wetlands | place: USA...
ACCTTCAACGATCCCAAACTCAGCTTCCAGGCTACGGCGTACGTGGAGAAATCACAGGACATCAACACGTTCGGGCAAACCCGCTACGAAGGCAACCTTCAGCTCACGGATCAATTTACCCCGCGTTCGTCGTTTTTGTTCCGCTACGCGTTTCGGAAGGTGGCCGTCAACAACCTGAACATTCCCCCCGAAGAAGTGCCGTTGTTCAACCAGCCCACGCTGGTCTCCGAATTTGGCGTCACGTATTTTCGAGACACTCGCGATAATCCGGCCGACGCCACCAAAGGATCCTCGACATCCGCGGACGTCAGCATGGCCTCCACGGCTATCGGCTCCAGCGCAAGCTTTCTTCGCTATTTTGTGCAGAATTCCACCTACACTCCGATCTCGCGCAACTGGAACTTCGCGCGCTCGATTCGCGTCGGCATCCTGCAGCCCATCGCCGACACCGTTTCGCTGACTTTTCCCGCACCGACGCAACCCCCCTTGCCGCAAGTGATTCCGCTCCCGGAACGCCTGTTCGCGGGCGGCGGCACTTCACTCCGCGGGTTTGCCTTGAACCAGGCGGGTCCCCGCGACGCGTTGACGGGTTTTCCGGTGGGCGGGCAGGCCCTGCTGATTCTCAATCAGGAAATTCGCTTTCCCTTGAAGCTGCCTATCGTCGGCACAAAACTCGGCGGAGCGCTCTTCTATGACGGGGGCAACGTCTACAGCCGGGCCAGCCGCCTCACCTTGCGGTGGTCGCCTCCGAAACCCGTGTTTGTACCGGCCTACCCCGGCCAGCCGCCCGGGCCGTTCAATCCCACGCGCTGCGTGGCTAACTGCACCAACGAGCTCAACTACTTTTCGAATACCGTGGGCTTTGGCCTGCGCTACGCCACGCCCATCGGGCCGATCCGCATCGATCTGGGATACCAGTTGAATCCCGCGGAGTTTGTGGTGCCTTGCGAGAACACCATTTCGTTTTGCCAGCAGGGCACGCACCTGCAAAGGTTCCAGATCTTCTTCAATCTGGGGTCGAGCTTCTGATGCGCCGCTGGATTGCAGCAACGGCGATTTTTCTGGCGCTGGCCATGGCCGGCGGGCGCGCACCGGCGCAGGAAGTCGTGGACCGCATTGTCGCCAAAGTGGAATCGGACATCATCCTGATGAGCGACATCCGGCAACTGGCTCGCTACCAGCTCTTCCTGGACGGCAAATCGCAAAGCGATGCGGAGATTCTGGACCGCTTGATCGACCAGTGGATCGTGCGCAGCGAGGCGAGCGTCGCGCGTTTTCCGCAGCCCTCCGACGAAGACGTGAACCGCAGCATCGAACGCCTGAAGCGCGCGTTCGCGACTCCGCAGGAATATGAGGCGCGCAAGGCGCAGAGCGGATTGACGGACGAAGAAATCCGCCAGTTCCTGAAGTCCCAGCTGTATCTCAGTAATTATCTGGACAGCCGCTTCCGGCCCGTGATCCAAATCGACGAGAAGTCCATCGAGGAGTTCTACAAAACACGCGTCATCCCCCGCGCGGAATCCCGCGGCCAGACGCCCCCGGAACTCGATACTGCCCGTGACTTCATTCAGGAGGCCCTGGTCCAACGGGCCATTAACGAGCAAGCCGACCGCTGGCTGAAGGAGAGCCGCACGCGCGTGCGCATCGAGATATTGTTGAACAAGAAGGTGCAATGACGAAGGAATCCCGCTGGCGGAAGATTCTCTGGGTGGAGCACGTCCTGTGGCTGCTGGGCGTGTGGACGCTCGCGGCGGTGGCGGTTGGCGTGATCGCCTTTGGCAGCGGCCTGGCCAATCCGTTGTTGCGCCACGTGCTGATCAACCGCCTGGAAAAATTAACCGGAACGCAAGTGGAGATACGCACGGTGTCGGTCGCGTGGTTCTCGCTCAATGCCACGGTGAACGGACTGGTGATCCACGGCAAGGAACCCCTCGATACGGAGCCGCTGTTCAGTGCGGAGCAAGCCAAGCTGGGTTTGCGCATCGATTCCTTCTGGGGGCGCCGCGTTTCCCTGAACGATCTGCTCCTGGTCTCGCCGCGCATGCACCTGCTGGTGCAGAAAGACGGAAGCAACAATCTGCCAACCATCCAACGAACTCATTCGAAGGCGCCTCTGCAGGAAACGCTGCTCAACTTGCATGTTCGCCACGTGGAAATCCGCGATGGCTGGCTGCTCTACAACAATCTGGGTTCCCTGGTCGCCGTGGAAGGCGGGGATTTACGGCTGAATATTTCGGGGAGTGCCGATCCGGCTCGCCCGCTCTATATCGGGACGCTGGATTGGGACTCCATTGAACTGGCGCGGCGCCGCGATGTTCCGATTCCCGCAAACGTGTCGGCGAAAATGTCGTTGAGTCCCGATGGCTTCACCGTCGAGCAGGCCATCGTGGACGTAGGGCGCTCGCACGTCGACCTGCAGGCGCAAACCAAAAATCTCGAGTCGCCGGACTGGACTTACCGGTATCGCGGCTGGCTGGATCTGCTGGATATCCGCGAGGCCTTCCGCACGCCGGAAGTTCCCTTGGGAAGAATCGATCTGCGCGGGGACGGAACGCTGAACTCCGGCAAGATTCGCGGCAAAGGGAGTTTCGCCGGCGACAATATCACCTTGGGTTTTCAGGATTTCCATTCCGCCAACCTTTCCAGCCGTTCGAGCTACGTTTTGGATCCGGACGGAGTCTTGCTGCCCGATTTTGCCGCCTACGCCCTGGGCGGCAGCGTGAAAGGCCGCATCACCATGAAGTTCGACGGCCTGAAGTTCCGCGCGGAGACCAAGGTGCAGGGCGTGCGCCTTGCCGCTGTGACTCCCGCGATCGACCACGCCGGCTTCCCCATCAACAGCCTGCACTGGGACGCCGTGATCACCGCGGACACCGTGGAAACCTGGCACGATAATTTCCGGGATTTCGATATTTCCGCGAACATGCAGTGGGAAGAACCCGACGATGTGATGCCGGGCCACATGCCCATCACGAGCGAAGCGGTCCTGCGCTACCGCTACGGTCCGGACACGCTGCAGCTCGACCAGTTCGATTTCGAAACGCCCACTTCGCGCGGGAGCTTCACGGGCCTGCTCGCTCCGAAGACCACTTCTCTCGACGCGCATCTCGACATCGGGTCGCTGGCGGCGTGGGACGATTTTATTCACGCCATCTCCGGCGACAAGCCCGGCACTCCGGCAGCAAAGATTGTGATTGACGGCGCGATGCAATGGACCGGAAGAATTACCGGTCCTTCCGGCGGGCCGACGTTCACCGGCCACATCCAGGGCGAGCGGGTGCGCTATGACAACTTCCTGCTGGATTCGCTGGCCGCGGATTTGACGTACTCGCCCGAGCAACTGGTGATTTCCCAGGGGCACGCGCGACGCGGCGCAATGGAAGCCGGCGTCGAGGGGCAATTGCAGCTCACCGATTGGGAATTTCGGCCGGAGAATCAGTGGGAGAGCGATCTCGACCTGGAGAAGGTTCCGCTGCAGGCGCTCCAGGATCTGGCGGGCTGGAAATATCCCGTGGAGGGCTTGCTGACCGGGCAATTTCACGGACGGGGGACGCGCGCGGAGCCGGCATTGACGGGTCTGGTCGATCTGGCGGACGCAACGGCATACACCGTGCCCTTCAACCGGCTTCGCGGGCAGCTCACGGTGATGCCGGACGAGGTGCGCCTGTCCAACGCGGAATTGCGTTTCTTCGTCCCGGGCACGGAGAAAACCGGAGGCGCGGGGATTGTCACCGGCTCGGTCGGCTACCGGTATGCCGACCAATCGCTGTCTCTGGATTTGGTCGGAGCATCGCTGCCGCTGGCCAATTTCCGTCGCATCAAGGCGTCCGGACTTCCCGTGGATGGACAAATCTCATTCCGGTTGAAGTCGAACGGGCCCGTGCAGCGGCCAATCACGGACGGCTCGTTCCGCGTGGTGGACTTCCAGGTCGGCTCGGAAGTGATCGGGAGTTTTGAGGCCAACTTGCACTCGGATGGAAAGCTGATGGATCTGAAGTTGGGCTCCGCGATGAGCGAAGGTGCCATCAGCGGAAACATCACCCTGGGACTGGACGATCCGCTGCCGGTGAACGGCGTGATTTCCATTCGCAATATCAATCTGGATCCCTACCTGCTTTCCGCTTTGCATCTGGACAAATTTCCGGGGCATGGCGTGGCCGACGGCGACATCACCTTTCAAGGAGAATTGCGCAATCTGGGAACCCTGACCGTGGACGGAAATTTCTCGCGCCTGGCGGTCAACTACGGCGGCGTACTCCTCGAAAATCAAGGGCCCATCCACCTGACGTCCACGCGGGATAGTCTGAAGATCATCAGCATGTCGCTGAAGGGCACGGACACCAACGCCGAAATGACCGGCTCGGTGCAATTTACCGGGCGCCGCACCGTGTCGCTGAAACTCAACGGTTCCGTCGATTTGCGGCTGCTCAGCGCCTACATTCCCGACGTGAAAGCCGATGGTCATGCGGACATGAACGCATCGTTTGAGGGCACTCTGGACCGGCCGCGCATCATCGGCCGCGTGAAGCTGATCAATGTATCGCTGCGCTCGGCGGATTTCCCCACCGGCCTGAGCAATGTGAAGGGCGATCTGGTCTTCGATGCCAACCGGCTCTTTTTCGACAATGTGACCGGGGAAGCCGGCGGCGGCCTGATCACGCTCTCGGGCTCCGCGAACTATTCCGAAAAGCCATTGCGTTACGATATTTCCGCGAAGACGGATCGCATTCGCATCCGTTATCCCGAAGGGATGAGCTGGTTGATGGCGGGCTCGCTGCGCCTTTCAGGCACCCTCGACGGCGGATTGCTTTCGGGCAAAGTCGTGGTCCAGCGCTTGAACCTGAACGAGGGAATCGAATCGGTCGGCTCGCTCACGTCGAGTTCCGGCACGCCTTCCACCTCGACATTTCTTCGGAACTTGCAGCTCGATGTGGAAGGAAGTTCCACGCCGGACGCCCGCATGGAATGGCCCGGCGCGCACCTGGAGGCCGAATCCAGCCTGCGCGTGCGCGGCACGGCCGACCACCCGATCCTTCTCGGGCACATTCACGTGCTTTCCGGCGATCTGTATTTCCGCGATAACCACTACAAGGTCACGCGCGGCGATTTGAACTTTGCCAACCCCTTCCGGCTCGACCCGACGATCAACTTCGAAGCCACCACGACGATTCAGCAGTACGAAATCACGCTGAACTTCAGCGGGCAGGCCAGCAAGATGAGTTTGTCCTACCGCTCCGATCCGCCGTTGCCGGGGAACGACATCATTACGCTTCTGGCGATGGGTCAAACCGCTTCCGAAGCCACGATGCGGGCCGGCGCCACCGGGCAAACGGGTCCGGGCGGCAACACCGGGGCGACCGCGCTGCTCTCCGAAGCCATCTCCAGCCAATTGGGAGGCCGCGTCGAGCGCTTGTTTGGCATCACGCGCTTCCGCGTGGACCCCGGACTTGCCGGCGTCAGCAGCACGGGCTCGGGTCAGAACGTGGCCGCCCGCGTCACCGTCGAGCAGCAGGTGACGCCGAACCTGACCGTGACCTACGTGTCCAACGTCAGTTCCACGCAGCAGCAGGTGATTCAGATCGAGTACAACGTCACGCGAAATATTTCGGTGGTGGCCTTGCGCGATCAGAACGGCACGTTCGGTATGGACATCAAGATCAAGAAGCGATTTCCCTGAGATTTGCCCGCACTCTCGTTCCGCAGTGGATTATTGCGGATCCTGCTGTTGCGCGGTCTGCGGCGCCGTATCCGGCTGTGGCTGGGTGCGCCGCTGTTGCGGGAGGCGCCTTCCTTGGGGATTCAGCTTGGCGTTTTGCCCCACGCCCGGGTTCTCTTCCTTCACTTCCAGCAGCGCTTCTTTCGCGGCCTTGCCGGCGGTCACGCGGATCTCTTCCTGAAGTTCGCGGCCAATCTTTGGTGATTCCGACGCGACTTTTTGGCCAAGCGGCGAACCATAGAATTGCAGCAATCCCTTGATTTCGTCGTCGGTGTAATGCTTGTCGTAGACGGAGACGAGCTGTTCGGTCACCGCGTCCACGTCGAATTTCTTTTCGTAGCTGGTGATCACCGCGTTGACGAATGCTTGCCCCTGCTGGTTGTTTGGCACGGTCTCCAGCAGCCGCTCGCGGTATTGCTCGGCGGCGTGCGTCATCGAATCCTGGACCAGGTCACGTGCTCCGACGAGTTCCAGTAACGCGCGGATGTCCGCGTCTTTTGCGGGATCAATCGCGGGGGTAGCGGAAGGAGGATTCTGGGTGGCGGAAGCGTTTTGCGGAGCGGCCTGCACTCCCGCCAGGGAATTGCCCTGGATGGCCACCAGGAAAGTGCCAATGTAAATCACGATCAGTGCCAGAACCGCCTTCATGACTTCCTCCACGCCGTGACCCGGGAGATTCGTTCTTGCCCCGAATCCATGCTGCACTTTCGAGTGTAGGGAGGCGCATGCGGCTTGCCTCCTGCTCCGAGGTGCAGAATTGTTGCGGACGTCACTGACCCTGGGAGCAGGTGAAGCGGCGTCGCGCGGCGCCCAAAAGCCGGAAGCGCGTGATTTGGCCGCGGAAAGTCTGGCTACGGAGTAGATAGCGAAGAATTCGCAAAAGGAGGCAGGTCAAATTTGGGTCCACTTTGAGTCTTCACTTTGCAGTACAAAGTACTTGACAGAGCTTCCCCTTTCCCCTATCGTTTCCCCGTGCCCATTCCTCGCTCCAACCGCGCTCCCCTCCCCGAGCCCATCCCCATCGACGCCCGGGCCGCCGACCATCTTCGCTACATCCGCGAAACCATGGAAAACGCCGCGGAATTTACGGCGGTTCCCGGCTGGGGCGGCGTGGCCATGGGAGCCACCGCGCTTGGGGCTGCCTTGCTCGCTTCACGGGAGACTTCTTCGCGGGCATGGCTCGCCGTCTGGCTGGCGGAGGCTTTCGTGGCCGTGGCGATCGCGGCGCCTGCGGCCGCGACCAAGGCCCGGCGCGCCAATTCCTCGATCTTTCGGGGACCTGGAAGAAAGTTTGTGCTAAGTTTTGCGCCGCCGATTATTGTCGGCGGGTTGCTGACGCTGGTGCTGTTTCAGTTGGGCGCGACGGCCATCCTGCCGGGCGTCTGGTTGCTGCTGTACGGCACGGCGATTGTCACCGGCGGGGCGTTTTCCGTCCGGGCGGTGCCCATCATGGGCCTTTGCCTGATGGCGCTTGGTGCCGGAGCGCTGTTTGCGCCGGCTTCCTGGGGAAATCTGTTCATGGCTGCGGGATTCGGCCTGGTGCAGATCGCGTTCGGCTTCTGGATCGCGCTCCGCTACGGCGGATAAGCAAAGGAGTTTCGGCACCGAAAGGAACGTATGGCCAAGTCGTCCACAGTCCGGCAGGAGCGCGTGCAGCGGGAAGAAGGCCCCGCGGCCGTTCGCGGCAGCGGCGCACAGCCGGTTCCGACTTCCTTGGACCGCCTGATCCACGAGCGCATTCGCCTGGGAATTGTCAGCGCCCTCGCGGTGAACCGCGCCTTGACGTTCAACGAATTGAAAGCGCTGCTGAAAACCACCGACGGAAACCTCAGCGTTCACGCCCGCAAGCTGGAGGAAGCGGACTACATCGTCTGTACCAAGTCTTTTGACGGTCGTTTGCCCAAGACCGAATACCGGCTGGCTGCGGCGGGGCGGCGGGCGCTGGAGCGCTACCTGGATCACATGGAGGCGCTGATTCGCGCGACGCGCGAACGGTAAATTTTTTTGCTCTTGCACTTTGTAATGCAAAGTACACTACGCAGTGTAGCGGCGGAGAAAGAAACATGCTCGTGTCTAATCAACTCTTGCAACAGGAACTTCTCCAGCGGCAGTCCGTCGTCCCCACCACGGCGGCTCAGCTTCACGTCGCCATGATTTGCGATGGCAACGGCCGCTGGGCCACCTCGCGGTTCCTTCCCCGCTCGGCGGGACACCGCGCAGGCGCCGAAGCGGCCCGCAAGGTCATCCGTTGTGCGCCGCACCTCGGGATTCACACGCTTACCTTGTTTGCCTTGTCCTCGGCGAACTGGAAGCGCCCCCCCGCGGAGGTCGCCGCCATCCTGAAAATTCTCGAGGAATATCTCGCCGCGGAAACCTCGCACTGCCTCGACGAAGGCATTCGCCTGAACATCATCGGACGGCGCGACCGCCTGCCCGCCCCTTTGCGCGAAGCCATTGCCGATGCCGAAGCGCTCACCGCCAACGGGAAAAAGCTTCATTTGCGGCTGGCGATCGATTACTCCGCCCGCCATTCCCTCTTTCAAGCCGCCAGCAAATTCTACAAAGCCACCGATCTCTCCACCGATGCGTTCAGCGAAGTGCTTTCCGAAGTGCAGCGTGGAGGGTCCACCGACGTGGACCTGCTGATTCGCACGGGCGGCGAGCAGCGCCTCTCGGATTTCCTGCTGTGGGAATGCGCGTTCGCGGAATTTTTCTTTTTGCCGAAGCGCTGGCCCGATTTCACGCCGAAGGATTTGCGCGGCATCCTGCGCGAATTCGAGCAGCGGGATCGCACCCGAGGCGGCCTGCCCCGGGAAGCGGAGTTGTAGCCGGCGGGTGGGCGCGCCTCGATCGCCGGTACCCGGATTGCGCCAAGCCCCACAAACAAAAGTAATTACACACCGTTCGAGCGGAGAGCCGTCGGCCAGACGTTTCCGCCTCCTCCATCGTCTATTCTCCAGGAGAAAGTCATGGGATCTGTGGGATTTACCCTCCCCTGGGAGCATAGAATTTCCGGGGCAGCGCCTGTCAGGGAGCGGCGAGTGGAACCTTCCGAATCGCGAGCGGAGACCGAACGACTCACCGCGGACTCGTCGGTGGACGCGTCCGTCGCTGCGGCCTGCCTGAGCGGCAATCTGCAGGGCTACGAGCAGCTTTACCGGTGGCAAGGCAGCCGCATGAAAAACCTGGCGCGGAATCTGCTGGGTTCACCAACGGACGCGGAGGATGCCGTCCAGGAAACGTTTCTGAAGATTCAGAGAAGCATCGCCAGTTTTCGCGGGCAGTCGTCGTTCGTCACCTGGACCTTCCGCATCCTGGTGAACACCTGCCACGATTTGCGCCGCTCGCGCGTGCGGCGCAAGGATCACGCGAGCGAAGATGTGGAATCGCTGCAGCCCGCAAACGTGCCACGCGCGCGGGTCTCGCACCCTTCCTTGCGTATGGCGCTCGAGCGCGCCCTGGAAGGCCTGACGTCGCACCAGCGCGAAGTCTTTCTTCTTTACGAGGTGGAAGGCTTCCGCCACGCGGAAATTGCCGGGATGCTGGAGATTTCCGAAACCGCTTCGAAGAACACGCTGTTCCAAGCCAAGAAAAATCTGCGCGCGCTGCTGGAACCTTCTCGTAGCGCCGGGGCAGGAAGTGCTCAATGAACATCCAATGCAAGGATCGCGAGCGAATTTTTTGGGATGGCACCGCCGAAGAATGGGCGGCCCTGGAACAACACGCAGCCATGTGCGCCGTTTGCGCCGAAGAAATCCGCGCGTGGAAACAGTTGAGCGCCGCCGCGGCGGAATTGCGGGATCCTCAGGAATCGCCGGCCTTGTGGTCCCGCATCGAAGTTTCGCTCCGAGAGCAGCAGGGCGCCGCGGCAAATCGCGGGAAGTTTTCGCGGTACTTTGATTACTGGACCCGGGCGGCGCATGTGTGGCAGCTAGCTTTGGCTGGAGCGATGGTGGTGGCATTGGCCGTATCGGGCGCATATCTCTACACGCATCGCGCCCCGCAAACCATGGATGCCAGCAACAAACTGCTGAAGTCCCATGCACTGGCCGAAGTCGAGAGAACCGAGCGCGAATATATGTCCGCGATCGACAAGCTCGCTGTGGACGCCGCCCCGCAGCTCAATGCGGATACGCCGCTGATGGCCAGCTATCGCGAAAAACTCGTGGTGCTCGATGGCGCTATTGCCGAACTGCGCGCGCAAGCGGGCGAAAATCCCTCCAACGCGCATCTGCGCTACCAGTTGCTGGCCATGTATCAGGAGAAGCAGCAGACGCTGCAGGACATTCTGGAGACAAAACGATGAGGAGGCCGAACTTTGCGGGTTCCTGGGGCCGAACTGCCGGTGCTGCGCTGTTGGCGGGGCTGCTCTGTTGCCCGCTCCTCGCCGCTCCCAATGGGCAAGAAACCACCACGCGCGAATTTCAAAAAACGCTGCCCTTCGCCACCGGGCAGACCTTGAGCGTTGAAAGCAAATTCGGCGAGATTCGCATTCACGGCGGCGGTTCCCGCGAAGTGGCCATCTCCGCAACGATTCACTCCCAGGCGGGCTCCCAGGGGGAAGCGGAAAAATTTGCCGAATCGGTGCGCATTGAAGTGCAGCAGGACGCAAACGGCATCAGCGTCCGCACCATTGTCCCCTCCGACGGCCCGATCGTCATCCGCATCGGGCACAAGAACTCCTACTCGGTCGATTACGACATTGCAGTGCCTGAGGACGCGAAACTCTGGGTGAAAAACTCCTTTGGCAACGTGGACGTCCGTGGAGTCCGCGGCTGGGTCGATCTGGAAACGCGAAATGGGCAACTGGTGGTACGCGGCGGCGGCTCGGCCAAGCTCTCCAATGCTTTTGGCTCTATCGAAACCGACGGATTGACCGGCGATCTGACGGTCACGAACAACAATGGAACGGTGACGGTTTCCGCGGTGCAAGGCGCGGTGGACTTGAAGGATCGCTTTGGCTCCGTCAACGTCCGAAACGTGAATGGTGGAGTCACCATTTCCGGGGGCAATGGCCCGGTGGAGCTGACGGATGCGGGCGCTTCCAAAATCAGCAACTCGTTCGGATCGGTGACCGTGCGAAACATCCATGGTCCCTTGACGGTGAGCAACAACAATGGCTCGATCGATGTGAATACCGTCAGCGGAATCAGCAATCTCAACGGCAGCTTTGGCTCCATCGCCTTCGCCAACATGGGCGGCTCGGTGAATTGCACCGCGTCCAACGGCCGCGTCACCGGCGGGCCGACGGATGGCGACGTTTACGTCCGCACCACCTTCGGCAACGTCGCGCTGGAAGAGATCGGCGGCGCCGTGGACGTAGAGGATTCGAATGGCGGCATCACGGTGCGGGAAGTCAAAGGGAAGAGCACGCTCAAGACCTCTTTTGGTTCGATCGAAGCCAGCGACCTGCGAAAAGGTGTGCGCGCGACCACCGGCAACGGCCGCATCAGTTTGACCGATGTGGGCGGCGACGCCTTCGCAAAGACCAGTTTTGGAGCGGTGACCGTGCAGCGCGTGAACGGACAGCTCACCATCGAAAATTCCAACGGGCTGGTGAACGCGGGTTCCGTAAAAGGCGACGCGACTGCCCGAACGAGTTTCGGCGCCGTCACCCTGGACGACATCTCCGGCAGCATCACCGTGGACAATCAGAATGGCGCGGTGGTGCTCAGCGCGGCGCGCACTTCCTCAGTTTGCAAAAACATCACCGTGAAAACGTCTTTCGCGCCCATCCAGGTGCGGCTGCCCGAGGGCGCGGGCTACAACGTAACCGCACACACGTCGTATGGCCGCATCAGCACTGATTTACCGGTGACCACCACGGGCCAAATGGGCGGCGACTCCCTGAACGGCAAAATCGGCAACGGCGGCTGCGGGCTTTCTCTCCTCAACAGCAACGGCAGCATTGAAATCCTGAAGCTATCGAAGTGAAGATCCTGCGCGGCTACTTCGGTTTGCGGCGCTCGCGGTCCAGGGCGAACGCGTGTTTCAGAACGCGCATCGCGGTGGGCGTGAGGTGGAATTTCACTAGCTCCGCTTCGCTCGCAAACACGAGATCGGTCACGTCGCTCCCCGCTTGCGCCGTGCCGTTCAGCCGTTCGCACAAATAGTCCACGATCACGAAGTGATATTTGGGGCGTGGCTTGCCATCCACGAGTTTCGCCTCCGGCTCCAGGAAGATGCGGTCGAATACTTCAATCATGTCCAGCACGCGCACTTCGAGTCCGGTTTCCTCGAGCATTTCGCGCGCCACGCCCTCCTCGAGCGATTCGCCAAGTTCCAGCGTTCCGCCGGGAATGGACCACTGTCCCAGCAATGGCTCGCTGCCCCGCTTGATCAGCAGGGTGCGGCCGTCTTCAATCAAAACCCCGCCGACACCAACCACGGGGCGGTCCGGGTACTCTCTCGCCATGACCCCTTATTCTTTCACTCAAGATGTTGAGTTACACTGAAGAGCCGGTGAATAAGCCGGGAAGCCGGATTCAGACGCCGGGTATATAATACGCCGACTGGCGACGCGCAGGTTTGCAGCTTTGCCGGTGGAAAATCCAATCGGAGGATGGTGACGTGCTCCGTTGTCCTGAATGCTCCGCGGAAATTGATGTGGACGAAGACGAAGTGGAAGAGGGAGAGATCCTGAGCTGCCCGGAGTGCGAGTGCGAACTCGAAGTTTCGCAGACGCATCCGGTGGCGCTGAATCCCATTTCCGACGACATCGAAGAGGAAGAAGACGAAGAAGAGGAAGTTGCCGAAGACGACGAAGAAGAGTTCGATGAAGACGGCGATTTTCTGGAAGACGACGAGGAAGATTCCGATGAAGACGAAGAGGAAGACGAGTAGGCCCGACTTCCTCCGCCGGGCATCCCGGATTTTCCGGGAAGCCATCTAAACCCCACGTGACCCTGCCCTTCCCCCATCCCCGCGCCTTGTCCTGTGGTTTCTTGTTGCTTTTCCTGGGTTCTGTTCTGCCGGGGTGTCTCCCATCTCAACAGGTTCCACCTCCACCTCCTCCTGCACCCCCCGCACAGGCCCAGCCGGGAGCCGCCGGTCAGGAAAGCTCCAACAAGCAGCGGAGCCGGATTCTCCCTTTCTTGATCGTTGGGACCGTGTTCAATGAACAGGGCTACGCGTTTCCCGGCGTGCGGGTCCGCATTCGCCGCAAGGGCGAGAAGAAGATCCGTTATGAACTGTATACAAACTCACGCGGCGAATTTGTCGTCCGGGTGCCCGAGGGCATCGAATACGAAGTGGACGTGACGCAGAAAAAGTACAAGGAGCAAACGGAATTGGTCGCCGCGAAAGTGGAGGATGTGCAGAAGCGCCTTTCGTTCAAGCTGGAACTCATTACGCCGGCCAAGTCTGGAGAATCCAAATGAAACTCTCGTGCAGCGTGGCGGGCCTGTTCGCGATTCTCGTTTGCCTGTCGATAGCTACCCTGGCCCAGGACTCCAAGAAAGAGACCCAACTCCGCACCGTCCGGGGAGTGGTGAGCGATAAGTCCGACAACCCAATCCCGGGCGGCGTCGTCTTCCTGAAAAATCTCCGCACCAACGGCGTGCGCAGCAATTTTGCCGACGATCAGGGGGAATACCGCTTCAGCGGCCTCGATCCCAATGCCGATTACGAAATTCATGCCGAATTTGAGGGAGCGAAATCCCCGGTCCGCAGCGTCACGTCACTCGACAGCCGGAGGGAAATCGTCATCAACCTGAAGATCGACCGGAAAAAGAGCTAGAAGGCGCCGGCGCCCGGGCCGGGCGTGTTGCTTTCGCGGCGCACCCCTCGAGTCTCCAGCCTTTGCCGCGGGCGGCAATCTGTTAACATAAAAAGTGGGGTGTTGGCGGTGAGCCGGCCACCCGAGTGCCAGGCAAAAGTCCGGCGTTTCTGTGCATCTTTGTGAGTGGGACTCATCCAGGATAAGTCCTGGGATATGCTGCCGCAGCCTTCGCACGTCTCGCCTCGCAGCTGCGGAAGCACAATGGCCAATCCGGAAGTGAATGGCTCCGGGTACACCGCGGAACCGGATATCTGTTGCCAGGACTGGCTTACCCCAATATGTGGAAGGAAGGGCTTTTTCGAATTTTTGCATGAAACGTATACCTAGTTTGTCCCCGTTATTGTTCTTGTCTTGCGCCTCTCGCTGGAGCCGTCCGGCCCCCAGCCGGCGCCCCTTTGAACGTACCCTTCTCGCCCTAGCCGTCGCGTTGCTCTGCTGCCTCGCCGTCTTTCCTGCCTTTGCGCAGCAAGCCTCCAATCCCAAGCCGGGGGACCAGGCCGCGTCCATTCACGGCACGGTTTCCACCGTACAGGACAACGTCACGTCCGGTGTCGCCGGCATCACCATAAAACTCTCGGGGGACGCGTTGCACGGCACGCCCGTGACCGCGGACACCGATGAGCACGGCGTCTACGAGTTCAAGAACCTCGCTCCTGGAAGTTACACGATTTCCATCGAACTCCAGGGCTTCAAGCCCATCAGCAAGCCGGTGGCGCTGACCGCCAAACAACAGGACGTGGAAGATTTCACGCTGCAGCTCAACGTCGTCGCGGAAAAGGTGGAAGTGAAGGAAACCTCGCCGCAAATGTCCACCGAAAGTGCCGCTCCTCCTCCGGCCACCGTGACCAAGTCCGAGCTGATCACCATTCCCACCATCCAGGAAAAGGTAAAGGAGATTCTTCCGCTTACCCCCGGGGTGATCAAGACGCTGGACAACAAATTGAACTTCAAGGGCGCGGACGAAAATCAGAGCCTCCTGCTGGTGAATTCCGCGCGCACCACCGACCCGGTGACCGGCAGCTTTGGGGTCCC
>Ga0335082_10004964_pt1 | contig 14528 bp, 13 predicted proteins | sample Lox_Sample_41_FD_206718 | JGI IMG/M metagenome (GOLD analysis project Ga0335082, IMG submission 206718) | Soil microbial communities from Loxahatchee National Wildlife Refuge, Florida, United States - Lox_Sample_4.1 | ecosystem: Environmental > Terrestrial > Soil > Wetlands | place: USA...
AAGACCTAGCTGAAGTTCCTGAGAACCTGCGGACGGCGATGAAGATGCACTTCGTCGACACGATGGATCAAGTCCTGGCCATCGCCCTGGAAGCACCTTTGCCGAAGATCGAGGAAGAGGTAGCGACGCAACCGATCGCGCCGCCGCTGACGGCGACGACTCCGGAGAGCTCTACGGCGCACCAGTAGTCAGGGTCCAGAGGTCAGGGATCAGCGACAGCCCGCTTCGGCGGGCTGTTACCTTCTAGGAAAGAAATTAGCACTGCTAAGCGCACGCTTCCCGAATCCGTTCACACATCCGCGAAATCGATCGCTCCACACACTCGGTGAGCCATTCCTGCAGTGCCCCGCGCTGACTGTCTGGTAACTGTCCAAAGCGGACTCCGCAAGCATCCGCGGTCGCCCAGACCACCCTTCCAGCGATGTCGAGCATATTCTGCGTTCCGGGTAGCGCGAACCGGAGATTCACGTCATCCCCGGCGCTGAGCGAAACTCCGGCAACGAAATCATGAGCACCGGTGCGCAGCTTGGCGCCACCTTCGCTCAAGTTGACCACCGTAGCCTCACCCAACGGCTGCGTCCGCGTGCTGACGGATGCCAGGATCACGACCGGTTCCCGATGATGTTTGCGCCGACGTGCTACGGTTGCACAGTAGGTGGCGCGCAAGCAGCGCTCGATCTGGACGGCCGCCGCGGGTTTGTGAATCAGGAAGTGAACTCCTGCGGCAAACGCCTGCTTCATGTCGAGAAGGTCGCGTACGATCGCGACCAGGACGCAGTCCTGGTTCAGCTTCGACTGGCGGACTGCGCTGAGGAACTCGGCCAAATTGTCGATCTCGCGCCAGTCGACGATGATCGCTTCAAATTCGTTTGTCTGGATCATGGCCAGGGCGGCCGCAGAGGTATTCACCATCCTCGGGGTTACGCCTAACTGATGGAGAACACTGCGTGTAATGCCGAGGAAGGCAACGTCGTTACACAGTAGCAAAGTGTGCATGTCCAGCTTCGATTTCGAGATGTTCTCCATAACCGTCTCCGTTCAAATCGTGCTATGAGTTCCATCGGCGGACATGTCCTTAAGTTGAATCGCACCCTGGTACGAGTGAGGATGGCCTGGTTACTTCCGTTCGACGCTGGCTGTAAAGTCTCGGCCATGCGAAGGTATCCGCATGACGATCCCGATCAAGGGTAGTGGCTGCGTTGGGGCTGAGCCTGCGGAGTTTGTTTCACCCTGCGGTTTGTTCGTGTTGACAACCCGTCAGACCGCGAGTAAATTCGGCTCGCTAGCCTGGCTTAATTCCGTCGCTCATCCGGCCAGCGAAATCTGTGTTTTGAGTCCCAGGCCCCTTTCTTTCCGCATTCGTTTGCATTCACCGGGCTCCGCAGTGGAGTTTGAAAGGACACCTCATGCGTCGGACCTACCCCGAAGTTCTCTCCGTATTTTTCCTGCTGACTTATGCCGCAGTCGCTGCACCTTCGAAACCAGCCGTGGGCGTGAATTGCAACAGTGGCCAGTCTCTGAATAGCGCCATTTCGAAGCTGGACAAGAACACTCCAGTCACCGTCAACGTAGTCGGAACTTGCACCGAGTACGTTCAAGTGGTCGGCTTTAGCAATCTGACGATCAAGGGCCAGAAAGGCTCCAAGCTGGTGCTGCCGAGTTCAACCGCTGGAGATGTCTTCAATACTCTGCTGCTGATTGAATCATCGAAGAGTGTCACGGTCGATGGGTTAAACATTCAGGCGGACACGACGACGGTGCCCGCAGTCGGCATCGGGCACGGCAGCACCGACATTCGCCTGCGGAACATGACGATTGTCGGAGGCATATTCGGAATCATGGTGTTCGAGAGCAGCCAGGTATCGATCGCTTATGTAACGGCGCAGGACCCCGGCTTCGCCACCCTGGGAATCTACGATCTGTCGGATGTCCATCTCGAACACAGCTCCTTCTCGAATTCGAGTGGCGCCCTGTGGCACGTCGGAGTCGCGCTGGGAGCGTCCCACGTCACGATGTATTCCACGACGATCACGAATATGCAGCAGGGAATTTCGGGCGGGGGCGGCAGCATCGTGGATATCGTGAATTACAACACCTACTACAACACAGGCGGATCGACTGATGTCACGATCAACAATCCTGCTGGAACCAATTACAACGGCGTCGTGATCGATACCGGAGGCTCCCTCAACGTGAACAGCGCCAAGCTGGTGATCAACAAGGCGGGACAAACCTGGGGAGGTACAACCGGAGGCGTGCTGATTTCGGATGGCGCGGCTCTGTACGCTGTGAGTGGGTTCCTTGTCATTACCGGCAGCAATGGCCAGGGCATAGTGGCGATGAACAACGCACACGCCACTCTACTCGGCACAACCGTCAGCATGGGAGCCCACGGCGGGCTGGTTGCAGCCAACGTCTCCAGCATCGACGTCGCGAATGGAAGCAGTCTCTCGGTTGTAGGCGGAAATAGCGTTGATTTGTTCTGCGATGCAGGATCGACAATTACCGGGACAGCAAATCTGTCTGGCGCCCCTACGTCGCAATGCGCGAATCTTCTTGCTGGTGACACGGTCGTACTGCCGTAACTGAATCGCGAGCGAGAAAAGGCCTGCAGACGCGAGTTTTTTCATTTGCAAGTCCCCGTAAATGAGGGCACTTCTACAAAATCAAGGGTGTGCAAATCAGGAACCTCTTACGAACCTTTTCGAACGATGATTCCTGTGAGATAATCGCTCGCCGTTTGGGGCTCCTTCCAGAAAAGTTCAGGGAAAATCAGACTTAAGGGGTAGGCAGTGATCTGCGCTGAAACAGATCTGTGCGGCAATGATCTGCTCCGCGGAATCACTCATGTCAGTCGTAAGCGCACGTCTTCCGCAGTTCAGGGTTAAGTATTTCCGGGGTTCAGGGCCCATCGTCCAATCAAAATCCAATTTACGGAGAGACCAATGAGAAGTCCTTTGAGAGTCTTACTGGCAGGGACCGTGATGTTTTCTACGTTGGCAGTCTGGGGACAAGAGCCAGGGAGCACGAGAGGAGCGCCAGCGGTTATCCGCAGCGAGGCGACGCCTCAGGCCGGCCACATATTTGTGCCGGAAACCAGCCGGGACCAAGGTTCCGGGAAAGTTCACACAACTTACATTCTTCGCAGCAACGACGGAACCAGGCCGATCGGACTAAAGGCTCCGATTGCCCTGTTCACCAACACTCCCGCGAGCAATATTCAGGAACCGGAGACGCCGCAATCGCTGGGTTGCCTCTACGTGAAGAGTCCCAAGACCGACGGCTGCATTCCGAACTACAACTCCGGTTCAGGTGGGCCAGTCGCGGCGGGTTATGGTGCGATCGTATTGGTCGATGCGTTTGACAATCCGGACGCGTCCTCTGATCTGGCGGCATTTAACAGTTACTGGGGTCTGCCGTCGTCGACCTTCGTGAAGGTTTATGCCAATGGCAACGGTTCCTGCACGACGCCGCCGCCCGACGCTGGCTGGTCCGTGGAGTCGTCGATGGACATCGAGTATGCCCACGTGTTCGCGCCAAGCGCGGCGATCATCCTGGTGGAAGCCTGTTCGAATTCCTGGACCGACCTGCTGTATGCGGAACAGGTGGCGTTCAACTACATCGTGACCAACTACCCTGCTGGGGGGCAGGTTTCGAACAGCTGGCAGGGCGGCGAGTTCTCGGGACAGATCGCAGACGATTCTCTATTTGCTGACTTCTCTTATAACTGGGCAACCAATTACTCAACCCCAATCCTGGCATTCGCCTCTTCGGGTGACTTCGGATTTGGGGTTGGCTATCCGAGCACGAGTCCTTGGGTGATCTCGGCAGGTGGAACCACGATCAACCGGAACTCAGCTACGGGCAAGTATCGAAACGAGTATTGCTGGGGCGGTTCGGGCGGTGGCACCAGCGCGATTGAGACGTACACGACTGCGTTCTCGGGCGGCAACACCGGACCATGGGCCGACTTCCAGTATCCGATCTTCGGTCAGGGTGCCCGCGCTACGCCGGACCTCTCGTTCGATGCTGACCCGGCTTCCGGAGCCTGGGTCTACAGCCAATACGGTCTCGGGGGCTGGGCAGTGGTTGGCGGAACGAGCCTCTCGTCGCCCGCATTGGCCGGCATCGTGAACCGCGCCGGCAACAAGCTGGGATCAGTGTTCCTGACCGCGGCTACTAACGGCAGTGACTGGTTCAGCACGTGGGAGAACAACTTGCTGTATTCGCAGCTTGCGACGTCCAAAGCGTACGCTGCCAATTTTTTTGACGTCGTGAAAGGTTCCAACGGCGTCGCCGCCACAACTTCATGGGACTACTGCACGGGGGTTGGTACTCCGCGCGGAATCCTGAACAAGTAATTTTCATAACTGGGGAGGCCACTTTTGCGGCCTCCCTTTTTAGATCCGATGACCAGCCGCGGCAGTCCACAGATCTTATAGGAGAATCATGCCGACACGGAATTTGATGCGGGGGTTGTTGCTGGCGTGGATTGCGTTTTCCCAAAGTTCCACAGTGTTCGCTCAACAGAACTGGACTTTTCCTGATTTCTCGGCAACTCAGGTTTTCGCGTCGAGGAAGGCGGAGATGGCGATGAAAGTGTACCGCGCGAGTTCGGCGGTGCGAGTGGAACGCAGCGCCGCGATCTCCACGGTGTACGTCACGGCGAACCGGATGGTCTATAACCTGACGACTTATCCCGACAATAGTCATCAGTGTGTTTCCATGAAGCCGGAGCAGGCCCGGATGTTGCCGAGCCCGTTGCAGCTGATCTTGGGGCGCATCGTAAGCCGTAAATCGGCCGGCACAGAAGTCGTGGAGGGAAATGCCGCCAAGATCGAGGACGTTGAGGTGGAACAGCTCGACGGCAAGACGATCCACTCCAGAGTATGGCTTGGTGATGATGTGCAGGGAATACCTGTTCAAATCGAGTCTTACGTGGGTAATCTCACATTGCGTGCTGTGTATCGCGACATTGCGGTGGGAGCGCCGGACGCGAACCTGTTCCGCATACCGGACCGATGCACGCCCTTTGAAAAGATGGGTCAGGTCGCCGAGTCACATGTAGTCAAATAGGTGAATTTCGGCTAGTGTGGATTGAACCGCCTTGCCAAGTGCCCCGTCGACATAGCAAACTTGGACATGAGGGTCCTCTCCCGGTTCATCGCATCTGCAACCGATGTCTCCCACTTCCCGGTGCCATCCGTGCCCGAGGTCGCATTCCTGGGACGATCCAATGTGGGCAAATCCAGCGTGATCAACTCACTGGTTGGCACCAAGCTGGCACGAACAAGCTCCACTCCCGGACGCACGCGTAGCATTAACTTTTACGAGATTCGCTGGCCGGGAAAACCGCGTCCCGAGCTGATCTTCGCCGACTTGCCGGGCTATGGATACGCGAAAATTTCTCGTGAAATCTCGCAGGAGTGGCCGAAATTCATTGAGCCGTATCTGAACGAGCGGACGACCTTGGCGCTGTGTGTCGCGCTTGTGGATGTCAACGTACCTCCACAGGAAAGCGATCGTCAGTTGCTGGATTTTTTGAGTACAACAGGCCGATCGGTCCTGGTGGTCGCCACCAAGAGCGACCGTTTGTCGAACAATCAGCTGAACAATGTCCTGCGAAGGCTAGACGAACAATATCCATCGGCAAGGTTGTTGCCGTTCTCGGCAAAGAGCGGGGCCGGGCGAGACGAATTGTGGAAGCAGATCCGTCAAGTCGCGCAAGAAAGGCCTGCGGAAGCGCCATCGGCGGCGCGCCAGAATTAGACGGCTCTAATTCATATCCCCTAATCTCTCGCTTCCATTTTTCCGATAAAGAGAGCAGAGTCCCTGCCTGAAATTTTGCAGGAACTGATTTTACCGCGGAGAGATCCTGTTCCGCATCGGATTTTCGTATGGCGCAGGACATCAATGAAGGCACGGCGTACCTGATGGCACTCAGAGCGTCCCAGGGAGGCGCCGCAGCTGCTCCCGCTCGTCAAGTCGATGACGAGAAACGGGCCTCCGATCCGTCTGCGAATAGCGATGGTTATCAGGGAGTCGAAAAAAGGCGCAGTCCGCGCTACAAGTGCGAAGGCAGCGCTGAGGTTCGCGAAGAGGGATGCGACGTCCGCACATGGGTAGCCTTCACCGACATCAGCATGAATGGGTGCTATGTCGAGGCGCAAGCTACCTATCCGGCGGGCACACTGTTGCACATGAAAGTCGAGACCAACGGCGTGCGGGTTGAGACGAAAGGCCGCGTGCGTGTGACCTATCCCTATCTCGGTATGGGAATCGCATTTGAGGACACGTCAGAGGAAAACAAAGAGCAACTGAGAAGGATGCTCTCAACCCTTTCCCATCGCTGCGTCATCATGGGCCCCGGGATCGCATCAACCCTTCCATCGACGGGACCGCTGTCGAATATGCCGCTGCTCTCGAATCCTACTGCGGCTGTGCAAGCGCTTGTCGAGTTCTTTGAACAGCGCCAGATGCTGATGCGGGACGACTTCTTGCGCATTCTCAAGCAGAGCCAATCCGGCGAAGGCCAACCCGCAGCTAAAAGTTAAGTGGATATGAATTTCGTTCCCCCCTCCGACTACTCCCTTCCGCATTCGCTATGATGGTTCGCATGGCTCTCTACTTCATCACTGGTATTGCTGGCTTCATTGGATCGTCGCTCGCCCGGGCACTGCTTGCGCGCGGTGAGCAAGTGCGTGGAATCGACAACTTCACCACCGGAAATCGCGAAAACATTTCGGAAATTCTTCATTGCATCGACTTCCGCGAAGGGGACATCACCGACCTCGAGGCAATGCACAGGGCGTGTGCGGGAGTCGACTTTGTGCTGCATCAGGCCGCCATTCCGTCAGTGCCAAAGTCGGTGCTCGATCCGCTTGGCAATAATCGCGCCAATGTCGACGGAACGGTGAATGTGCTGGTCGCCGCGCGCGATGCGAAGGTCAGGCGCGTCGTCTATGCCGCGTCTTCTTCAGCATACGGCGATACGCCCACGCTTCCCAAGCACGAGGAGATGAAGCCTGATCCGATTTCTCCGTATGCCGTCGCCAAGCTGGCCAGCGAGCACTACATGATTTCGTTCTACCGGTGCTACGGCCTAGAGACTGTATGCCTGCGCTACTTCAACATCTTCGGACCGCGCCAGGATCCTACGTCTCCGTACTCTGGAGTGTTAGCAAAGTTCATCACGCAGATGCTGCGGGGAGAGCAGCCGACGATCTTCGGCGATGGCGAACAGAGCCGCGACTTCACCTACATCGACAACGCTGTCGAGGCGAACCTGCTCGCCTGCACGGCTCCGGCTGCAAGGGCAGCGGGGGAGATGTTCAATGTCGCCACTGGGCGGCGCGCCACGCTCAACGAAACGTTCAAGATCCTGCAGGAACTCACTGCCTACCAGGGACCGGTGAAGTATGGAACCGAACGCGGAGGCGACATCAAGCACTCGCTCGCCGACATCTCGAAAGCAGAGGCCGGGCTCGGCTACAAGGCTATGGTTGATTTCGAAGAGGGCCTGCGCAGAACGGTAGGTTGGTATCGCGGAAAGTAGATGAAGGGAGGGATCAGGACTCAGTCCTGACCCCTGACCCCTGACCTGACCCCTGCTTCACGGACACGGATAAGGAGTGCCCGGTGTTGCCGGAGTGCCAGGAATAATCGTGGGTGGTCCCGGTATTCCATCGGGTCCCGGCGTCCCCGGAATGACCGTGGGCGGTGTGCCGGGAGTTTCCGGCGTGTAGCACGTACCGTGATCCGTTGAAGTTACTGGAGCCGGCTGCCGACGCGGCGCCACTGGCTGGATCGCGACGGCATGCTCCTGTGATTGCTGCACAGCCCTGGCTACCTCATCTTGGCGCAAGGTGACTGACTGCTGCAGTGTCATCTCGACCGGTGCTCCGGCATCCAGATAAAAATGGCGCGATCCAACCAGCATGAAGATTGAGCCAACCATCCCACCAACTGCGCCGATGCTTGCGCCAATCGCCGCATCCCTGCCTTTCGTACCCATCACTGGTGTGCTGATCGTCGAACATCCGAACTGCGGAGGGCTACAGCCGGGCGGGAAGTTCGATGTGACGGTAGAGTCCGGGTTCCCAACCGAGTGGCCGATCAGGGCGCCCAGACCCGCCCCCGCGATCGGCATGACAATCGCAGCCGTGCCGCGCTTCGATCCGGGATCTTTGATGGCGTATCCCTCATCCGTCTGGAGCAGGATTGGTCCGCCGATCGGGGTCACGTAACCGTCGGGAAATGTAACGGCCATTGATTGCAGCCGCAATTCTCCGCGGCCACCAGTACGCTGGATCTTGTCTACGACACCTTGAACAAATGTTCCGGGCGGGATGACGACTTCGTTGCCGGAGTTTACCGGCGAATTGACCTGAGCGTAGATGTCGTCGCCGCGATGGATGTAACGCGTCTGCACAGGGTGCGTGAGCACAAGGGCCAGCCTGGTGCCGGCGGGAATCGTTACGGTTGGAGTACGCGCCTCAGCTCGCGGCGGATCATTATTTTCCTGTGACTGCTGCTGGTCCTGTGCGAAAGCTGTGACCGCGATCAGGACGAGTGCCGGTGCAAGGATCTTCTTAACGATTGGGGCGGGGGAAAGGGAAAGCGAGCGAAGGTACGTCATGGTGCACCTCCTCTCGAAAGCCGTGAGTGGCGCTTTCGATGCGTTCGGGCCTAGGGCTGAAAACCCGACATCCAGCTATTCGACTCGCGCACCTGCCGGAACGGTATCACCGACGGCGGTAAATGTATGCAAAGAGTACGTAGCGATTTGTAAATGGGGCACTGGTCATTATTTTGCAGGGCTCGGCATTTGGTGCCGCTGAGGCAAAAATCATCACCACGAAGGACACGAAGTCACACGAAGGGTCTTCCTTCGTGAACCTTCGTGTCCTTCGTGGTTAATGCACCGGTTCTGAAATCCAGCGGGAAATGGCGGTGACCAGTTTGCGAGGCGCGAATCGGGTGGACTGGGCCACCAGCCAGTTGTGCGCGCCACTGATGGCCAGTGTGCGGCCTTCCATCACGGCACGGTAGCCGTCGAGTGCAACTTTGTCGACGTTCATGGCACCAAGTTGTTTGAAGAGCCGCGATTTGTCATTGCCGGCCCGAGTGGCGAAGCCGGTATGGGTGGCTCCGGGACAAAAGCACGTCACGATCACGCCAGAGTTGCGAACCTCGTTGGCCAGAGCCTCCGAGAACGAAATCACGTACGCCTTCGTCGCATAGTAAACGGCCATCAGCGGACCGGGCTGAAAGCCAGCGGTGGACGCGACATTCATGATGCGCCCGGTGCGGCGTGCAAGCATGGGCGGAAGAAAGAGGCGGGTGAGTTCAGTCAGCGTAGTGATGTTTAGTTGAATCTGCCCGAAGATCTCTTCGTTCGACATCTGCGCGAATTCACCGAACGCTCCAAAGCCAGCGTTGTTGATGAGAATGTCGACCGAGAGGTTTTCGCTTTGCAGTTGATCGAACAGGAATTTCGGCGCGGGAGCTGTGGCGAGATCGAGCGAGAATGTCTTGACCGTGACTCCGAGCGCACGCAGTTCGGTCGCAATCTGCGCGAGTTTGTCGCCGCTGCGTGCAACTAGAATCAGATTGAGACGGTCGCGGGCGAAAAGTTTGGCGAGTTCATAGCCGATGCCGCCGGAGGCCCCAGTAATGAGTACGGTAGACATGCCCGCTATTGTAGCGAGATTGTGTAGCAAGGATTGTCATCCTGAACGACGGCGTAGCCGCCGTGAGGGACCTTACGATGGCCGTTTATCTTTGAAAGATGGCAGGAGCGAGTTTACGCCGGGCAGTGTATCAGGGCGCTTGATTGTGTCTGCGCTATCTACTGTCGTAAGGTCCCTCGGAGGGCTTGCGCCCTCCTCAGGATGACATGTGGTTAAATGGACGTCGTTTTAGGCGTGGACCAGTTCCACTCCGTAGATTGAGTGCCAGCTGGTCGCGGCTTTCAGCTTGTCGTTGACGTTGTGAATGTTCTTCACGCCTTCCGTTTCAAGCCACTTGCGGAACGCCGCCGCACCCTGTTTCGCGTATACCGAAATTCCATCTTTCCAGGTAGCGCGTCCGCAGAGCACACCGTTGAACTTCACGCCGGACTCTCCGGCGAGTTCGAGTGTCTCACTGAATTCTGCATTGCTTACGCCGGCCGACAGATAGATAAATGGCTTAGTCGCAGCCGCCGCAGCTGAGTGGAAGAGGTCGATCGCTTCTTTCTTCGAATAGGCTTTTTGTCCAGCAAACGACTTGCAACCTTCTACAAACTTCATGTTCACCGGAACTTCGACCTTCAGGACGTCGACGCCGTAGCGGTCTTTCGAGAATTCGCGCATGCTTTCGGTGACGATGCGGGGTTTCTTCTTCGCGTATTCGACGCCCTTTTCGTCCGCGCCCTCTTCGTATCCGACAAACTCGAGAAAGTACGGAATATCGTTAGCGCGGCACTCATCGCCGATACGCTCGACCCAGGCGTGCTTGGTCTCATTCACGTGCTTCGGATCATCGGGAGTGTAGTAGAGCAGAATCTTGACGCAATCGGCGCCGGCTTCCTTCAGGCGACGCGCGGACCACACATCCAGAAGATCGGGTAGGCGGCCCGGGCCAGTCTTATCGTATCCCGTCTTTTCATAGGCGAGCAGCAGGCCGGCATTCTTGGCACGCTTCTTCGAGGCGGGGAGTCCCCACTCCGGATCAAGCAGGATCGCGGTGGCGTGCGGTGTCAGAACCTCGGTCACCAGCGACTTGAACTCTTCCATCATGGCGTCGGTGACTTCGCCGCCCTTTTCCTTGGCCAGCGATTTCTGCAGGGAACCGCGCTGGTCCATGGCAGCGGCCGCGATAATGCCGCGTTCATTCGAGACTTTCTTGAGTCCGGCAAGTTTGCCCGGGGTGAGCTTCATGAGACTCCTCCTCTATAGGGATGGGATGAATGCGTGGAAACTATTAATTGTAAACCAAGGAGATAGGGAAAATCGCGTGTAACTAGCGGAGTCAGGCTATCAAAATTCCTGATCGGGATTAGAAATCAAGAATAAACCTAGCTGAGAACTTTTCGGAGAAAGTCGGCATGATGAATTAGGTAAAGCCATCCAAGCCGAAGTGCCAACAGGAATGCTGCTGTCTTAACCGACGTCAGCAGGATTTGCTCCCAATCCCGCGGGTGCCGCGAGATGATCTGTGGCTCTGATCTATAGGGAATGCCCATCCATCGCGAAATGGTCCGCCGAACAATGAAGGTTGCGACTGGAAAAACCGGAATCCAGAAAACGGTAAACCAGCGCGTGGAGTTGTACTCCTCGGATTGTCCGGATACATCTCTGCGGAGTTTGGTCTTTCCGCGAAATCCGAACCCAATTCCATAGCGATCATACGAGCCGCGGCTCAGCATCCGTTGCTGCCTGCGAGCCTTTTCTATCGTCTGTGCGTGCTCGTAAGCGATCTTGTGAGATCGAATGTCTCTGATCGAGAGCTTTCGACGCGTGAGTTCGGAGTCGAGTACGGTGCGGGCGTCTTCGGTAAGTTGTTCGCTCTCCGACGCCAGCTGTAGAACTTCGTCATCGGTAAGATTTTGATAGTCGGGCAAGAGCTTGCTCTGTCGAAAGTCCGAATTATTAGTATCATGACGGACAACCAAGGGAACCAATCATCATGCCGATAGCCACCATCAATCCCGCCACGGGAGAAGTCATCAAGACCTTCCAAGCGCTCGGGGAATCCGAAATTGAAAAGAAGCTCCAACTGGCAGTAAAGGTCTTTCAAGCCGAGCGCCATACTCCTTTCTCTCTCCGTGCTCAGCGCATGCAGAAGGCGGCCGAGATCATCGAACGCGACAAGGAAAAGTTCGGCCATGTGATGACGCTCGAAATGGGTAAGACTTACAGGTCGGCCGTGGCCGAGGCCGCCAAGTGCGCCACGGCATGCCGCTACTATGCTGAAAATGCCGCGCGCTTTCTGGCCGACGAAGTTGTCGAGACCGGGGCAAAAAAGAGTTTCATCCGATACCTCCCGATTGGCCCCATCCTCGCCGTGATGCCGTGGAACTTTCCTTTCTGGCAGGTCTTCCGTTTCGCAGTGCCGGCGCTGATGGCGGGCAATGTAGGCCTGCTCAAGCACGCATCCAACGTCCCGCAGTGTGCGCTGGCAATCGAAAGCATTTTCCGCGAAGCCGGGTTCCCCGAGGGATGCTTTCAGTCCCTGCTGATCGGTTCGGGGCAGGTCGATGCGCTGCTCAACGATCCACGCGTGATGGCCGCTACGCTTACCGGCAGCGAGCAGGCGGGCATTCAGGTGGGCATGGGCGCCGCCAAACGCATCAAGAAGGTCGTCCTTGAGTTGGGAGGGAGCGATCCCTTCATCGTCATGCCGAGCGCCGATCTCGATGCCGCCGTGTCAACGGCAGTCCAGGCGCGTATCCAGAACAATGGCCAGTCCTGTATCGCCTCTAAGCGCTTCATCGTGGCCGAACCCATCGCCGACGAATTCGAGCGCAAGTTCGTGACGAAGATGGAGAGCCTGGAAGTCGGAGATCCCTTCGATGAGAAGACTGAACTGGGACCGCTATCGACGCCCGATGGAGTGAAGGATCTCGATGCCGATGTTCAGAAGTCTGTGCAAGCTGGCGCCAAGTTGCTCACTGGAGGACATCCGCTCAAGCGTCCGGGAAATTTCTACGCCCCGACGGTCCTCACGAATATTCCCAAGAACTCCCCCGCGTATGGCGAGGAATTCTTCGGTCCCGTAGCGTCAATCTTCCGCGTGAAAGATGTCGACGAAGCCATCCGGCTGGCGAATGACGTGCGCTTCGGCCTAGGCTCCAGCGTCTGGACCAATGATGACAACGAACGCGAACGCTTCATCAACGAGATCGAAGCCGGGATGGTCTTCGTGAACAAGATGGTCGCATCCGATCCGCGTATCCCGTTCGGGGGAGTGAAGGCCTCGGGCCACGGCAGGGAATTGGGCGTGGTTGGCATTCGTGAGTTCGTGAATGCTAAGACAGTGTGGATCGCTTGAGCAGCAATGAGCAATGAGCGCTGAGCCGTGAGCGAATCAGTGCTCAGCTCATTGCTCACTACTCAACGTGAACCGAATTCCCGCTTCCGTCCGCATCTTCTGGCGGCTCTTTCAGCAAGTCCTTCCACGGACATTCGTCGCCTTCCATGCGGTGAACCGCGACCTGCATCTTGTCGCCGCCGCCGTCGTAGCGAACCCAGACGACGCGGAAGCGCGCCTTCTTCTTGCCATAGAGAATCCCGACAACGTCGCCGGAGCGGAGGTCGGCGTCGAGCCCCGTCAAGAGCGCCCCGCTGAGGCTGACGTCGTGAGCGCAAGCTTCCTGCAGGAAACGCTCTCCCTGAGTGTCAACGCCCCAGACCATCAAGGGCAGATCGACAATGGTCCGGGATTCACGGCGGCGATCGAAACTGCGCAGAATGCCCATCGCGGTATTCCAACTCTATCGTCGAGAGCCGAAGTGAGTGAAGATTACGTCATCGGTGGAAGAACTCCAAAGGTCGAGGCAGAGTTCCAATTTGGGATTGTTCCCGTGATAGTGCACTTCCGTTATCGTTTGATCGTGATGCCGGACAGTGTCGCCTGCTGCTTCGCGATGAGTTCCTGCACGCCTTTGCGAGCGAGGCTGAGCATCTTGGCCAGTTGCTGATCGTCGAAGACCTGGTGCTCTGCGGTGGCCTGGACTTCGACCATTTTTCCGCTGGCGGTCATGACGAAGTTCATGTCCACGTCGGCACGCGAGTCTTCTTCGTAGCAGAGATCGAGCAGGATCTCGCCATCGACGATGCCCACGCTTACCGCTGCAACGAAGTCTCGCAGCGGGACGTCGGGCAATGTGCCCGCCTCGACTAGCTTGCCCAAAGCCAGTCCTAGAGCCACGAACGCTCCTGTGATGGATGCTGTTCGCGTTCCGCCGTCAGCCTGGATCACATCGCAGTCGATCCAGATTGTGCGCTCGCCGAGCTTCGTCAGGTCGGTTACGGCACGCAGGGATCGTCCGATCAGGCGCTGAATCTCGTGCGTGCGTCCGCTCTGCCGGCCTTTGGAGACTTCGCGCGGCGTGCGCGTCAGCGTGGAGCGCGGCAGCATCGCGTATTCGCTGGAGACCCATCCCTTACCGCTGTTTCGCATGAATGAAGGCACGGTCTCTTCAATCGACGCCGTGCAAATCACGCGCGTGTTGCCCACCTCGATCAGCGCCGATCCTTCGGCTGTCGTGATGAATTCGGGAGTGATTTTGACGGGGCGGAGTTGATCAGGCGAGCGGCTATCCGAGCGGTAGAACATGACGGGCGATTGTACCGTAGTTCCAGGTCAGGAGTGGCGAGTAGGGAGTTGCGTGGGCGCGTTGGCATTCCTCTTGGCTTGATTGCACAGCTCGAAGCTCATTGTCCCGGCTGCAACTGCACTGCTAACTGATTCACCGCCGAGACATCGTAGTACGAGGATAAGTCTGCATGTCCCGCCAGCGTCTCGCGTTCTTTGCCATCCAC
>Ga0335082_10004965_pt1 | contig 14527 bp, 15 predicted proteins | sample Lox_Sample_41_FD_206718 | JGI IMG/M metagenome (GOLD analysis project Ga0335082, IMG submission 206718) | Soil microbial communities from Loxahatchee National Wildlife Refuge, Florida, United States - Lox_Sample_4.1 | ecosystem: Environmental > Terrestrial > Soil > Wetlands | place: USA...
AAGAAGGTGCAGGTACGGCGCGACAGCGGCCGCTAGGTCAGCACCGGGATCCGAACAGGCAATAGCTGCGCGGGCCTTGCCAAACGAGTCCATGTGGACTAGCCTTAGTCTAGTCCATGAAATCGATCAACATCCACGAAGCCAAGACCCATCTCTCCCGCCTCGTCGAGCGCGTGCAGGCGGGGGAGGAAATCATCATCGCGAAGGCGGGGCGACCCGCCGCCCGGCTCGTTCCCATCGAAACGGCGGGCAAGCCCGTGAAGATCGGCGGCCTGAAGGCCCCTTCCCCCGTTCCGGACGACTTCAACACGATGTTCGAGAAGGAGATCGAGGCCCTCTTCGCCGGAACCTCCGCACCCGGACGCAAGCGCAAGTGAGCCGCTTTCTCGTCGATACGCAGTTGCTGCTTTGGAACGTCTACGGGTCGCGGAAGCTGCCCGCCCGCGTCGCGCGCCTGTTCCGCGATGGCCGGCACCAGTTCTTCTACAGCGCCGCCAGCCTGTGGGAGATCGCGATCAAGGCGGCCAGGGGTCGGAAGGATTTTGTCGCCGATACGGCCGCGATACGCGACGCGCTCGAGGAAAACGGATTCCACGAGCTCCCCGTGGCCGCGCAGCACGCCGTGGCGCTCTCGACCCTCCCTGCGATCCATGCCGATCCATTCGACCGGATGCTCGTCGCGCAATCGATCACGGAACCGATGGCGCTCATCACCACCGACGCCCGCCTGGCCGCCTACCCGGGGACGATCGAGGTGGTGTGAGCGTAGGGGCGTCGGCATGGGCTACGCCAGCAGCATGAACAGCAGCGCGAGCGCCAGCACGAGCAGTCCCAGAACGGGTCCGCCGCCGATGGAATCGCGCTGAGGCGCGTCATCATCTCCTTTCATTGGGCTTGTGACGTATTGGGGCCTACGCACGCTGGCCGAAGTCCCCCTCGATCAGGCGTACGAGTGAATTTGCCGCCTCCAGCTCATCCGGGCCGCTCGTTTCGATGAGGATCGTGCCGCCCACGGAGACGCAGAGCAGGGCGACGGCAAGGAAACTGCGCGCATCCGCGGCTCGACCGTTGTAGACCAGCCGGACACTGGATCGAAAGCGCGAGGCCGTGAGCGCGATTTTCGCGGCGGGACGCGCATGGATTCCGTGGGCGCTTGTTACGTTTGCTTGTCTTCTTTGCACGAGCGAGGTGTCCTGGTTTTCTGGCGATTGCGTCCCGATCAGGAATGCACCGGCAACCCGGGCGCTTGCGCAGCCTGCGATACGCGCTCGTGCCGCGCCCCGATCCACAGGTACATGGCCGGCACCACGAAGAGGGTGAACAGCGTCCCGAGGGAGAGGCCCGTGAAGAGGACCAGCCCCATGGCGTGGCGCCCCGCGGCGCCCGCGCCCGAGGCGGCGACCAGCGGCACGACGCCGAAGACCATCGCGGCGGTCGTCATGAGGATCGGGCGCAGCCGCACCGCCGCGGCTTCCTCGATCGCCTCGCGCTTGCCCCGCCCGGCGCGCTGCAGCTCGTTGGCGAACTGCACGATGAGGATGCCGTGCTTGCTCACCAGGCCCATCAGCGTCACCAGCCCCACTTGCGTGTAGATGTTCAGCGACGCGAGGCCCACGTTGATGAACACCAGCGCGCCGAAGAGCGCCATGGGCACCGAGACCAGGATCACGACGGGGTCGCGGAAGCTCTCGTACTGCGCCGCGAGCGCGAGGAAGACGATCACGATCGCGAAGAGGAGCGTGGGCACGAAGCCGCCCGCTTCCTGCAGGAACTGTCGCGAGGGGCCGGCGGAGTCCACTTCGAATCCGGTCGGCGCGACCTCGGCCACGGCCTGCTTCATGAAGTCGAGCACTTCCTTCTGCGAGACGGTCGGCGTGTACACGCCCTGGATCGTCGCGGAGTTCTGCTGCTGGAAGTGGTTGATGCCTTCGGGCACCGTGACGGTCCGCAGGTGCGCGACCGTCGAGAGCGGCACGAGCGAACCGTCGGGCGTGCGGATCTGGTAGTCGAGCAGCTGCGAGACATTCAGCCGGTCGGCCTGCAGCACCTGCGGGATGACCTTGTACGAGCGCCCGCCGATCGAGAAGTAATTGACGTAATTGCCGCCCAGCGCCGCGGAGAGCGCCGCGCCCACGTCCTGCTGGCTCAGGCCCAGCAGGGCGACCTTGTCCCGGTCCACCTCCACCACGACCTGCGGCTTGTCGAGCTTGAGGTCGGTATCGACGAAGAAGAAGAGGCCGCTCGCCCGCGCCTTCTGCAACACGGCCTGCGTGACCTCGTCGAGCCGCTCGAAGGGCTCGGTCGTCTTGATGACGAACTGCATCGGCAGGCCGCGCGATCCCGGAAGCGGGGCGAACTGGAAGGCGGCGACCGTAGCTCCGGCAATGCCGTTCCACTTCTGCTGGAGTTCCTTCTGCACGGCGTCCGCACCCCGGCTGCGCTGGTCCCAGGGCTTCAGGATCACGCCGCCAATGCCCTGGTTGGGAGTCGGCACGCCCGTGATCTGGAACATCTGGTCGTATTCCGGCAGCGACTTGGCCGCGTCGAACATCTGGCCCGCATAGGTGGCCATCTGCTGCGGCGTGGCGTTGGGCGGGCCCTGGACCTGGCCCAGCACGAGGCCCTGGTCTTCCTGGGGCGCAAGCTCCGACTTCGACGACATGAAGAGGTACACGGCCCCGCCCAACAGGAGCGCGCCCATCACCACGAGGACGACCCACGTGTCGAGCAGGCTCCCCAGCGTGCGGCGATAGGCATGGTGCAGGCGCTCGAACTGGCGATCGACGAAGCGCACGAAGCGGCCCTCGTCCTGGCCCGCGCGGAAGATGCGCGAGGCCATCATCGGCGAGAGCGTGAGCGCGATGAGACCTGAGACCGCCACCGCGGAGGCGACCGTGAAGGCGAACTCGCCGAAAAGCGCGCCCGTGAGTCCACCCTGGAAGCCGATCGGCACGTACACGGCGACCAGTACCACGGTCATCGCGAGAATCGGACCGCCGAGCTCGCGGGCGGCGAGGAGCGCGGCCTCGAACGGCGACTTGCCCTCCTTCAGGTGCCGGTCCACGTTCTCGACCACGATGATCGCGTCGTCCACCACGAGGCCGATGGCGAGCACCAGGGCCAACAGCGTGAGCAGGTTCACCGAGTAGCCGAGGAGCAGCATCGCGAAGAACGTGCCGATCAGCGATAGCGGGATGGCCACCACCGGGATGGACACGGCGCGCAGGCTGCCCAGGAAGAGGAAGATCACCACCGTCACGATCAGGAGGGCCTCGATGAGTGTCTTCTCGACTTCCGTGATGGAGCTCTGGATGAATTCGGTGACGTCGTAGACGATCTCGCCGGTGAGGCCGTTGGGCATCCCCGCCTTGATCTCGGGGAAGGCCGCGCGCACGCGCTTCGCGACGTCGAGGACGTTCGCGTCCGGCGCCACCTTGATGCCGATGAAGACCGAGGTCTTGCCGCCGAAGGAGGTCGAGAAATCGTAGTTCTCGGCGCCGAGGACCACGTTCGCCACGTCCTCCAGGCGCACGATGGCGCCGTTGGCCTGCTTCACCGTGAGGCGCTTGAACTCCTCGACGCTGTGCAGGTTCGTGCCGGCCGAGAGGTCCACGCTCACCATCTGGCCCTTGGTGGTGCCGAGGGCGGCCAGGTAGTTGTTGCTCGAGAGCGCGGTGCGCACATCGCTCGCAGTCACGCCGTAAGCGGCCATCTTGTCCGGGTCCAGCCATGCGCGCAGCGCGAACTGCCGCGCGCCGAGAATCTCCGCGGTCTGCACGCCTTCGATGGAATCGAGCTTCGGCTTGACCACGCGCGCGAGATAGTCGGTGACCGCGTTGTTGGCCAGCACGTCGCTGGAGAAGCCGATGTACATCGCGTCGATCGTCTCGCCCACCTGCACCGTGAGCACGGGCTGCTGCGCCTCGGGCGGCAGCTGGTTGCGCACCGAGGCGACCTGCGTGTTGATCTCGGTGAGCGCCTTGTTGGCCTCGTAGTTGAGCCGCAGCGTGGCCTGGATGGTGGATACGCCGCTGGTGCTCGTCGAGGACAGGAAGTCGATGCCCTGCGCCTGCGAGATCGCCGCCTCCAGCGGCTGCGTGATGAAGCCCGCCACGGTCTGCGCATCCGCGCCGAAATACTGCGTGGTCACGGTGACCACTGCGTTCTGGGTCTTCGGGTACTGGCGCACCTGCAGGCCCGTGAGCGCCTTGATGCCGAGCACCAGCACCAGGAGGCTCACGGTGACGGCGAGGACCGGCTTGCGGATGAAGAGGTCGGTGAAGTTCATGGCGGGCTCGCTCGGGTTACTGCTCTTGCGGTTTGGGATCGGGGTTGTCGGCCGGTTGCACGCGGTTGTCGACGACGACAGGGGTGCCGTTCTTGAGCTTCCCCTGCCCGCTCGTGATGACCTGCGCTCCGGGCTCGACGCCTTCGAGGATGGCGACCTGGTCGCCGCGGGTGGGGCCTGGCTTCACGAAGCCCTGCTGGGCCACCATCACCGGCCGTCCCTGGTCGTCCTTCTTGTCCGAAGGCTTCACCACGAAGACCGTGCTGCCGTACGGGTTGTAGGCGATCGCCGTCTGCGGCAGCGTGAGCCAGCGTTGCGCCGCGCCGGTCTCGAGCTTCGCGGAGGCGAACATGCCCGGAAGCAGCTGGCGGCGCGGGTTGGCGACCGTCGCCTCCACCTGCACGTTGCGCGTGCTTGTATCGACGCGCGGGTTGATCGCGTTGACCCTGCCCTCGAAAGTCGTGCCGGGGAAAGCATCCGTGGTGACGACGACCTTCTGTCCCACGGCGACCTGCGGAAGCTGCTGCTGGGGCAGGTTGAAGTCGATGTAGATCGGGTCGATCGTCTGCAGCGGGACGATCGCGGTGCCGGCATTGAGGTACTGGCCCGGGTTGACCGTGGTGATGCCGAGCTTTCCCGAGAACGGCGCGCGGATCGTCTTCTTCTCGACGAGGGCGGCCTGCTGCGCGACCTGCGCACGCTTGCTCTTCAGGTCCGCGGCATCGTTGTCGAGCTGGGCCTTGCTGATGACCTCGGCGGCGAACTGCTCCTTGTCGCGTTCGTAGACGGTGCTCGCGAGCTCCGCGGATGCTTCGAGCGCGCGCAACTGCGCGATGTCCGAATCGGCGATGAGCTGCACGAGCACCTGCCCCGCCTTCACCTCGTCGCCCGAGCGGAATTCAAGGCTGCGCACGAGACCCCCGACCTCGGTGGTGACGTCGACGCCGCGCACGGCGCGAAGCGATCCCACCGCGGAGATCTGCGGCTGCCACTCCTGGTACACGGCGGGCATCGCGGTGACCGTCGCCGCCGGCATCGGCTGCGACGCCACGGCCTTCTTGATCATGTAGCCTCGGAACAAGTTGAATCCGACCAAGCCGCCCAGCAGCACGCCGACGCCCATCAGCATGTACGTCATTCGTTTCTTCATCATTTCTCGCTCCGTTGGTTGTGGGCGGTGCGAATGGCGCCCTCCCGGTTGTCGTCGTTCCACCATCCGCCGCCCAGCGCCTGGAAGAGCGCCGCGGTATCGGCGTAGCGGGTCGCGCGCGCGCTGACCGCGGCAACGCGCGCGAGCGCGTATTGGCGTTGCGCATCGAGGAGCGCGAGGTAGCTCGCGCCCCCCAGCTCCCACTGCTTGCGTGTGAGCTCGAGTCGCTGCGCGGCGAGCGCCTCGGCTTGCGCTTGCGCCTGCAGGGTGCTCGCATCTCCCTCGAGCGCGCGCAGCGTGTCGGCCACGTTGCCGAAAGCCTGCAGCACGGTCTCGCGGTACTGGGCGAGCGCCGCGTCGTAGGCGGCCACCGCCGCTCGCCGCTCCGCCTGCAGCTGGCCGCCGCGAAAGATCGGCTGCGCCAGTCCTGCGCCGAGGCTCCACAGCGCGGGCCCGGCGAGCAGGTTGTGCAGTTCGCTGGATTGGCCGCTGAGGCTTCCCGTCAACGTGACCTGCGGATAGAGGTTCGCGGTGGCCACGCCGACCTGGGCGCTGGCCTGGTGCAACAGGGCTTCGGAAGCCTGGATGTCGGGCCGCTGGCGCACGAGCGCCGAGGGCACCGACACGGGAAGCGTGTCGGGCAGCGTCAATTGGTCGATGTCGAATGCGGGCAGCTCCGCTTCGCCCGGCGTGCGGCCGATCAGGATCGCGAGCTGGTGGCGGGTTTGCGCGAGCGCGGTCTCGAGCGGCGGGATCGTCGCGGCGGTCTGCGCGGCCTGCGCCTGCACCGACACGAGATCGAGGCGCGCGACACCGCCGAGCTCGTATTGGCGCTGCACGCGCCGCGCGCTCTCCTGCTGCGCGGCGAGGATCTCGCGCGTCGCGTGGAGCTGCGCGCGCAACGAGGCCTCGCGGATGGCGGTCGTCACGATATTCGTGGTGAGCGCGAGCCGCGCGCCCTCGAACTGGTAGCGCTGGAAGTCGGCGAGCGCCGTGAGACCCTCGACCTGGCGGCGGTTCCCGCCCGCGAGGTCGAGGGCGTACGAAACATCCACCGACGCGTTGTAGAGATCGAAGGGCGAGCCGCGCGACGCCTTCTCACGCGTGCCCGTGAGGTTGCCTGTGACGCTCGGCATCAGGAGGCCGCCGCGGCCCGCCGCGAGGTTCTCGCGCGCCTGGCGAAGCGTGGCCTCGGCCGCCCCGAGCGTCGGGCTGTGGTCGAGGCCCTCGCGCACGAGGCGGTCGAGGGGCTCGGACCGGAAGAGCGTCCACCATTGCGCCGGAACGTCGGCTTCCACGAAGCGCTGGGCAACGCCGCCCGGCGACGGGGTGGCCGCTGTCTGCGCGGGCAGCGTCGTCTCGGTGTAGCGCGCAGCCGCCGGGGCGTCGGGGCTGCGGAAGTCGGGGCCGACGGCGCAGCCCGCCAATGCGGCCGCGACGGCGAGACCCAGCAGCGCGTTGGGATGGGTCATGTCATAACTCCGTCGAACGGGAAAGCGGTGCGCGTGCATCGCGCCGTATCAGCTTGATGGCGCGCTCGGGGCAGGCGGCTACGCACAGGCCGCACGCGCGGCAGGCATCGGCGTTGGGCGTGTAGGCGGTGCGTTTCCCGTGCGCCCAGAGCCTGAGCTTCACTCCCAGCGGCATGGCCGCGAACGCCTCTTCCTTCATGGGACCGATCTCGAATACGCCGTAGGGACAGACGACAGCGCACTCGCCCTTGCCTTCGCAGCGTCGTGCGTTCACGAGGGGCACGATGCGGCCAGGTTCGGACATGCATGCAGCCGCCCCCCGCACGCGCGCGCCGTTCGAAGGAGAGGGCGAGCTCACCGCGCACCCCTCACCGCAGCCACGCCATCGCCGGAACTAATTAATGTATTAGTTAGTTCGCTTTGGGACACGGCTTTCAGGGGCAACGTGGCCTCCGGGGCCCTTTCGGGCCGTGACGCGAACGACGCGCAGGTTCGTGTACCGGCTGCCGCCATCGCTTCGCGTCGGATCAACTCTCTGTAGCTCATGGTCGACTCCTTCAATTTCGGTTTTCCTGCAGACACCATAGTCGCCGCGCGCCCACGGCGGAAGCCCGGAATCGGCAAATGTCCGTTCCATGGATGGAATACTGGCGCTTTCACGGGAGGCTCCTGCCCCCGCCCCAGGCGGGGCCGGTGAGCCCGTGCATCACGAGCCCCACGACGTGCCGCTCGAGCGCAGTTCGGTCGAACGCCGCATCGGGCCGGAACCGCCGATGGCCCTTCGCGCTCGCCTGCGGGAGCATCACGAGACCCAGCAGGGAGAAGAACAGCAGGTCCGGGCTGACGTCGGAATTCATGCCTTCCTCGCGCTGCGCACGCACGATGGCGCGGCGGAAGGCCGTGTTCCTTTCCGTCGGAATGCGGGAGAGCGCACGTTCCCGCAACAGCCCGCCCTCCTGGATGATCTCGCGCAGCCAAAGCGACGGCAGCCACGGGTTCGCCTCGGTCACCTCGAACATCCTGGCAACGAGGCCACGAACGGTCGCCAGCGCGTCGTGCGCTTCTGCATCGACCTTCCAGATGTGCTCGATCAGCGGCGCCACGCGCTCTTCGACTAGGGCGTCGAGCAGCTTGTCGCGCGTCTCGAACCAGTAGTGGACCATCGCGGAGGTGACGTGGGTCGCCGCCGCGATCTCGGCGACCGTCGTGCTGGCGATGCCGCGCTCGGCAAACAGGCGCACTGCGGCATCCAGCAGCAGCTCGCGTCCGGCCGCTTCGCCGGCGCCCGCACGCCGGCCGGCGCCGGCGCGCCGGGTCGTGGGTTTAGCCATGGCCGCGATACTAATTCATGGCTTAGTTAATCGCAAGCGCCACCGATGAGCGCGTTCTTCGTTCACGCCACGCTCAGCACGATCTTGCCGCGCATGTGGCCCGTCTCGCTCATCTGGTGCGCGCGGCGAACGTCCGCGAGCGACATCACCGCCCCGACCTGCGGCTTCACCTCGCCGGCCTCGACCAGCTGCGCGATCTGGCCGAGCTGCGTCGCGTCCGGCTGCGTGGCAAGGAACTCCGCACGCACGCCGTGCTTGGCCGCCTCGTCCGCCGAGGGCGGTGCCGCGACCGACACCAGGATGCCGCCCCTGCGCAGCACCGCATACGAACGCTGCTGCGTCTCGCCGCCGATGGTGTCGAAAACCACGTCCACACCGCGCACCGCCTCCTCGAAGCGCTCCTTTGCATAGTCGATCGCCTGGTCCGCGCCCAGCTCCTTCACGAAGGCCTGGTTCGACTGCGACGCGGTGGCGATCACGCGCGCGCCCTTCACCTTCGCGAACTGGACCGCGAAGCTGCCCACGCCGCCCGCGGCGCCGTGCACCAGGACGGTCTGGCCCGCCTGGAGCTGCGCCTTGTCGAAAAGCGCCTGCCAGGCCGTGAGCGCCGCGAGCGGGATGGCGGCCGCCTGCGCGTGCGTGATGCCGCGCGGCTTGCGCGCGAGCTCTTCCTCGCGCGCCGCCACGAACTCGGCATAGGCGCCGTTCACCAGTCCGAAGACCTCGTCGCCCTTCTTGAAGCGGCTCACGCCGGGCCCGACTGCCTCCACGATGCCGGAAACGTCGCGGCCGGGCACGAACGGCATCGGGATTGGCATCCACTGCTTGAGATAACCGGCGCGGATCTTCCAGTCGATCGGGTTCACGCTCGAAGCGCGAACGCGCACCAGCACGACGCCGGCGTCGGGCTGGGGACGCGGCGAGTCCTCGAAGGCGAGGACGTCGCTCGGGCCGTATTGGTGGATGCGGACCGCTTTCATGGTGCTCATCTTGTGTCTCCTTGGTTGGGTAGATGGAAAGTCGGCGCGAGGTGCCCCATGGCACCCCGCCGGAATCGGGCAAAGGCGGCGTCGACCTGCGCGGGCTCGTTCATGATGAAAGGGCCGTGCGCGTAAACGGGCTCGTCGATCGCGGCGCCGGAAAGCACCACCGCACGCGTGGGCCGCGAGGCGCGCAGCGCGACGCGGCCTTCGACGCCCGAGACGACCACGGCATGCCCTTCGGGGATTTCACGCCGGCTCGCGCCCGCCACCAGAGCGGCAGCGCCCTCTCGCACGTACAAGACCGCCGTGTGCGATGCGCGCGCCTCGAGGGAGATCTGGCTCGCGAGCTCGACGTCGAAGAAGTCGAGCGGCTCCGTGGGCTCGAGGGGTGAGGCGATGCCGCCGTAGCTGCCCGCCAAGACGCGCACCCGGTCACCGCCCCGGCGCCACTCGGGCACCTCGCCGCCTTCGAGCTTCAGCATGCGCGGCGGGGTGAGCTTGTGCTTCGCGCGCAGGTTCACGAAGACCTGGAGCCCGTGCAGCTCGCGCCCTGCCTGGGCGGGCATCTCCTCGTGCAACATGCCGCTTCCGGCCTGCGTCCAGACGATCCCGCCGGGGCCGACGATAACGTCGTTGCCCAGCGAGTCGCGGTTGCGCAGCGAAGCCACCGAATCCTCGAAGACGTAGGTCACCGCCGAGAAGCCGGCATGCGGATGGGGGCCGAAGGGCTGGCCCGTGACGCGGAAGTCGTCGACCACCAGGACCGGCGAGGCGCGCACTCCCGACTCGTCGAGGGGAATGCTGTTGGCCGAAAATACCTGGCCGATGGCGCTCGCGCGGGGTGCGAGCGCGGGCGAAAGGACGTGGGACATGGCGTTCTCCGTCGTCGTCTTCGCTCAACCGCGCTCGAGGCTCCAGCGTCCGGGACCGAGGGCCAGCACCACGAGCATGCCGCCCATGATCGCCACGTTCTTCATGAAGTGCATCTGCTGCATCTGCGCGGCCTGGGGATCGAGACCCCAGAAGGCGTGGAAGACGAGCGTCACCGGGATGAGGAACAGGAACAGCACGAGCGCCGCCCAGCGCGCCTTGTAGCCGAGAGCCAGCAGCAGGCCGGCGCCGACCTCCACGAGGATGGTGAGCGGCAGCAGGGCCGAGACCGCCGGCACGCCGCTGGCTGCCATGTATTGCGCGGTCGCCTGGTAGGCACCGGCCTTCCCCAGCCCGCTGCCGATGAAGAGGACGGCGAGCAGAACGCGGCCGGCAAGTGCGATGGCGTCCGTTGTTGCGGGTTTCATGGTGTGGCTCCTTTCATTTGTCGTCGGGCTGTACGATAAGAACCCGGAGGCCGATCCGGAAGCCGCGAAAACGGGAATGACCCTTCCATGGCCGGAACGACGGGGAGGCGAGCATGCGACTGGAACCGAACGACCTGCTGCTCTTCGCGCGCGTGATCGAGGAAGGCAGCTTCTCGCGCACCGCGGAGCGGATGCAGATCCCGCTTTCGACCGTGTCGCGCCGGATCTCGGCGCTCGAGGCCCAATTGGGCGAGCGCCTGTTCAATCGCACGACACGCAAGCTCACCGTCACCGAACTGGGCCATGCGCTGCTCGAGCACGCACGCCAGGTGGCGGAGGGCGCCGAGGGAGCCGAAGCGCTCGCCGACAACCGCAAGCTCGCCCCCGGCGGCCGGCTGCGCGTCTCGATTCCACCGGGATTCCTGTTCCTCGCCCCGATCCTGTCGGAATTCCTCGCGAGCTATCCCGCGATCACGCTCGAGGTGCAAGCCTCCATGCGGACCGTAGACCTCATCGGCGAGAACTTCGACGTGGCGCTGCGGCTGGGCAAGCTGCGCGACGACGCAACCCTCGCCGCGCGGCACCTCGCCGACCTGCGTGCGGGCCTGTTCGCGTCTCCGGCCTACCTGAAGGCGCGCGGCGTTCCACGCCATCCGGACGACCTCGCAGCGCACGATGCGCTGCACGGGCTCACGCACACCGGCGAACCCCTCGCCTGGCGCCTGCAGCGCGGCACGGAAAAGTGGGAGGGCGTGCCGCCCGGCCGTGCGCTGCTGCATTCACCGGACTTGAATCTCCAGCTGGCGGCACACGGCGCGGGGATCGCGCTCGCCGAAGTGCGCTCCGCGCAGCCCTACATCGACGCCGGCCAGCTCGTGCGCGTATTGCCGGATTGGGAGTTCTCCAATTCGCTCTGGGCAGTGTTCCCGGGGCGCAAGCTCATGCCCGCTCGCACGCGCGCGTTTCTCGATGCGCTCGTAGCGAGGATCTCCACCAGGCAGGCGGCACGACCGCCTTCACACCCATGAGATGGGATGGAGCGGGCGCGGCGCGCGGCGCGCTGGTATTGGCAGCGACCTGCCTCGCGGCGGGATGCGCCTCCACCGGCAGCGCACCGATCAACGAGCCGTTGAAGCAAGGCGCGACGGTGAGCCTCGCGCTCCCGACCGCACCGATGCACGAGAACACGATCATCCTTTCGCTTTCCGGCGGCGGCCTGCGCGCCGCGGCGTTCTCGCACGGCGTGTTGCTCGCGCTGCAATCGCTAGCCACCCCCGAAGGAGACCTGCTCGACGACGTGGCCGTCGTAAGCAGCGTCTCGGGCAGCTCGCTCACCGCGGCGTATTTCGCGTTGCATGGACGCGCCGGCCTCTCCCGGTTCCGTGAGGAGGTTCTTGCCCCCGGTTTCGAGCACGACCTGCGGCTCTCGCTCACGCCCTGGAACCTGTTCCACCTGATGGGCGCCGGCCTCAACTCCGGGGCAGGGCTCGCGCAGGCGCTGGATCACAAGGTCTTCCACGGCGCCACCTTCGCGGACCTGTACGCGGTCTCGAACGTGGACGTGCGGATCCACGCAACGGAGCTCTATTTCCGCATGCCGTTCCCGTTCATCCCGGCGGCCTTCGGCACGCTATGCAGCGACCTTTCGCGCTATCCGGTCGCGAACGCCGTTGCGGCGTCCATGGCGGTGCCCATGGTGTTCTCGCCGATCGTCCTGCGGTCGTATCCCGGGCGCTGCGCTCCGATCGTGGAAACGCGCACGGCCCCTGGCGGCCCGCGTCGAACCTCGCACGAGCTCGCGGTGATCGCGAGCGCGATGAAAGCGTATCGCGAGCCGCCCACGAAGTACGCGAAGCTCGCCGACGGCGGCCTCATCGACAACTTCGCGGTGAACGAAATCACGCTCTCGCGCCTTTTCATGGGCACGCCGACCGCGCCCATGTCGGAGCGCGACGCGGTGCGCATCCACCGCCTGCTGCTGGTGGCGGTGGATGCATCGCGGCCGTCGCGGGGCGAGTGGCTCGAGAGCGTAGACGGCCCGGAGGGCATCTCGCTCGCGATGGCCGGCATGGACGCGTCCATTGACTCCGCCGCGCGGTTCGCGGCCGACGCGTTCGACAGGATGGTCGAGGATTGGCAACGCTCGGTGATCGACTTCCGCTGCGCCCTGTCCCCGGAGCGGGCGCGGGCGCTCGGCGCACCCGCCAACTGGGATTGCCGCGCCGTTTCCTTTTCCGTGGCGCACCTTTCGGTGAACGACCTGCCGGACCCGCTGCGCGAGCGCATTGCCGCGATTCCCACGCGCCTCGAACTGGAACCCGCCCAGATCGACGATGCGATCGAGGGCGGCCGCAGCGGCATGCTCGCGCTGCCCGAATTGCGTGCCTATCTCGAGCGTCGGGCCACTCCCGTCACCCCTGCGCGGTCCCACTGACGGCGCGAGACAAAGCAATTCTGCATTGCATGGATGGAAGGATCGCGGGGCGATTGGCGCGATAGGATTCGTGCCATGCGCAAAGCGACCCTTGCCTTCATCTTCGCGCTCGTCGCCATGGACGTCCTGGCGCTGGGCATCGTGATCCCCGTCCTGCCGAAGCTCGTGGAGTCGTTCGTGGGCGGCGACACGGCGCGCGCCTCGCGCGTGTTCGGCGCCATGAATACCGTCTGGGGCGTGATGCAGTTCTTCTCGATGCCGCTGCTGGGCATGCTGTCCGACCGTTTCGGCCGCCGCCCCGTGATCCTGGCCTCGTGCCTCGGGCTTGGGCTCGACTACTTCGTGATGGCGCTGGCGCCCAACGTCGAATGGCTGTTCGCGGGCCGCGTGATCTCGGGCATCACCGCCGCCAGCATCTCCACGGGCTTCGCGTACATCACGGATGTCACGCCGCCCGAAAAGCGTGCCGGCGCCTTTGGCATCCTGGGCGCCGCGTTCGGCGTGGGATTCGTCGCAGGCCCGGCGCTCGGGGGCGTGCTGGGCGGCATCGATCCTCGGCTGCCGTTCTGGGCGGCGGGCGCGCTGGCAATCGCGAACGCATGCTACGGAGTCTTCGTGCTGCCCGAATCGCTCCCGCCGCAAAAGCGCTCGCCCTTCCACTGGCGTCGAGCGAACCCCGTGGGGGCGTTGCAACTGTTGCGATCGCATCGCGAGCTGTTCGGTCTCGCGGGCGCGCTATTCCTCATGAACCTCGCCCATATGGTGTTGCCTTCCGTCGCGGTGCTCTATATGGGATACCGCTATGGATGGGGCCCGACGCGCACGGGCCTGGTGCTGGCCGCGCTGGGCGTTTGCTCGATGATCGTGCAAGGCGGGCTCGTGCGCCGCATCGTTCCCAGGATCGGCGAGCGGCGCGGGCTTGCGATAGGGCTCCTCTTCGGTGCGGTCGGCTTCGTCTGGTATGGCCTCGCGCCCAGTGGCACGACCTTCCTCATGGCGATTCCCGTGATGTCGCTGTGGGGCTTCGCGGTTCCGTCGGTCCAGGCCCTCATGACGAAACACGTGGAGGTCTCCGAGCAGGGGCAGCTGCAAGGCGCGAATGCAAGTCTCATGGCGCTTGCCGGCATCTTCGGCCCCGTTCTCTTCACCAGCCTCTTCGCCACAACCCTCACGACGATGCCCGGAACACCGTTCCTCCTCGCGGCCCTGCTGCTGGCAGCGGCCATGGCGATCGCCTGGCGCGCCACGATGAAGACTCCATGAGGGTATCCTTCCGCCCTGACAATCAAGAACATGGGGCGCCCAACGATGCGACCGCCTGGACTCCTGGCTGCTGTCCTCCTGTTCGGCTTCTCAGCCGTCGCCGTGGCGGCGGACGATTCGCGCAAGGAGCTCCTCGCGCAGCTGCAGAGCATCGCCGAGAACTCCGGCGGCCAGATGGGCATCAGCGCCCGCAGCGTGAAGACCGGCGAGCGCGTGCAGCTCAATGCGTCGGCGCGCTACCAGATGGCGAGCGTGGTCAAGGTGGCGGTGGCGCTCAAGCTGCTGGACGAGGTCGATCACAACCACGT
>Ga0335082_10004966_pt1 | contig 14526 bp, 13 predicted proteins | sample Lox_Sample_41_FD_206718 | JGI IMG/M metagenome (GOLD analysis project Ga0335082, IMG submission 206718) | Soil microbial communities from Loxahatchee National Wildlife Refuge, Florida, United States - Lox_Sample_4.1 | ecosystem: Environmental > Terrestrial > Soil > Wetlands | place: USA...
AAGGCGGCTAGCTCCCAGTCGTTGATCTTCACAAGATCGGGGCCGCCCGCGAGCGCCGAGTCCAGGCGCGGCGCGGAGAGGTCGACGAGCGTCCTCGCGCCCGCCGCGCGCGCGTCCGCGACGACGTCGCCGTAGACCTCCAGCGGCAGCGATTCCGCCGGCATCGGGTTCGTCACGACGAGCCAGCCGCAGTCGGCGGCGTGGGCGACCGCCAGCGAGCAGAGCTCGTCGAGCTCGTGCCTTCCGGGCGGGTCGCTCAACGCCATCGCGACCGCCTCGCGGCTGCCGGTACGGCGGTCCACGACATAGGAGCCGCTTGCGCTCACCGTCGTGACCAGGTGCGTGTCGTCGCCCACGGCCTCCGCGAGCAGACCGCGCAGCAGCCCCCCCGACTCTCCTCCCAGCAGGCCGCAGAAGATCGGCCTCGCCCCCATGCAGCGCGCCATCGCCGCGACCCAGACGCCCTGCCCGCCGGCGTGGAAGTGGATGCTCTCGCGTTCGGGGCCCTCCGCCTCGATCGTGACGGTCAGCAGCGGATGCGGAGCGAACAGGGCGACGGCAGGACTCGTCATCACTCTGGAAGTCTCGCCGTCGCGGGCTCGCCTGTCGTCGGTAGGCGGGCGCGGCCGGCGTGCGGGAAACCCGTGCTCGCCCTCACGCGGGCGGGAACAGGATGTCGATCGAGGCGATCCGCGCGTCCGGGCCGAGCCTTCCCGTCCAGAAGTCAGTCCAGACGACCTTCCCGAGATACCGGCCGACGATCCGGTAGACCGGCTCGCCTTCGTAACGCATCGCTTTCACGCGATGCCCGTAGCGAGCCAGAAGGCGGCGAAGGCCCCCGGCCAGGAACAGGTGATTGCCGTCGAGCAGCCGGAAGCCGCTCTGCGCGCCGAGGATGATCATCCGGACCCGCCCCGCGCGCAGGTACACGTCGAAGATCCCGTGCCGGACCCCGGCCGGGATCTGCCCGGCGGGCAGGTGCTCGTAGTGCATGATCCGCCGGTAGCCCGGCCCGGACTCCGACAGCGGTCGCCCGGCCGCCTTCAGGACCTGCGCGTGAGTCATGCCGAGCTTGATGCCGGCGACGCTGCGCCCGACGACGATCACGCCGCCGTATATGCCCGGGCTGCGACGCGCCCGTGCTCCGGCGCCGGCTCCCCCGGCGAACGGCAGGAGGCTCGCCGCGACGAGCGCGATCGAGAGCATCGGCCGGAGCGTTCGCCACATGGCGCCAGGCTAGCCTCGCGCGCGATTCCGATCGTCGGTACTTAGCCGAAGCTCGCGTCGCTCGTCCCCGCGCCACGCCCCGTCCGTGGTTTCCCGCAGCCGGCGGCGTGAATTGGTCCGATGAGCCGGGGCATTCACACGCTTAGGCTTCTCACGCGATGCATCGCGCCGAGGTCATACACAAGGCGAAGCTCGAGGGTCCTGCTCCGAACATGCCCGACTACGAGCGGGCCCGGGCCGGGTTCTCCTGGGAGCAGGCGAAGGCCGACCTCGAGGGACTCCCGGGCGGAGGGCTGAACATCGCCCACGAGGCGGTCGACCGCCACGCCGCCGGGGACCTTGCCGAGACTGTCGCGCTTCGCTTCCTGAGCGAGGAGGGCGAGCGCCGCGAGCTGACCTACGCCCAGCTCAAGCGCGAGACCGACCGCTTCGCGGCTCTGCTCGAGCAGCTCGGGGTGCGCGCGGGGGAGCGCGTCGCGGTGCTCTGCGGCAGGATCCCCGACCTCTACCTCGCGGCTCTCGGGACGCTCAAGCACGGCTCGGTGTTCCTGCCGCTCTTCTCCGCTTTCGGTCCCGATCCGATCGAGCAGCGGCTGCACCTGGCCGACGCGCGCGTCCTCGTCACGACGCCGCTGCTCTACCGCCGCAAGATCGAGCAGCTGCGTGAGCGTCTGCCGGGCCTCGACCACGTGCTGCTCGCCGGCGAGGCGCAGGAGATCGCGGCACTGCCCGGCACGGCGGACCTCCGCGCGTTGCTGGCGAAGGCCGGCGAGGACGGCGGCCGGGCCGAGACCGCCGCCGAGGACCCGGCGCTGCTGCACTTCACGAGCGGCACGACCGGGACGCCGAAGGGCGCCGTCCACGTCCACGAGGCCGTAGTCGCGCACCGGGCGACCGGGCGCATCGCCCTCGACCTTCGGCCCGGCGACGTCTTCTGGTGCACCGCCGATCCCGGCTGGGTTACCGGCACCTCCTACGGGATCATCGCCCCGCTCACACTCGGCGTCACGTCGATCGTCGACGCGGCCGACTTCGAGCTCGACCGCTGGTATCGGATCCTCCAGGAGGAGCGCGTCAACGTCTGGTACACGGCGCCGACCGCGCTGCGGATGCTGATGCGCTCCGGCGCGCAGGCCGCGCGGGAGTACGACCTCTCGGCGCTTCGCTTCGTGGCGAGCGTCGGCGAGCCGCTGAGCGCCGAGGCCGTCCGCTGGGGCGAGGACGCCTTCGGGCTGCCCGTCCACGACAACTGGTGGCAGACCGAGACCGGCGGGATCATGATCGCCAACTACCGCTCGATGGACGTCCGCCCGGGCTCGATGGGGCGTCCGCTACCGGGCATCGAAGCTGCCGTCGCCAGACGCGGCGCGGAGGGCGAGCTCGTACTCGACTCGAACGGAGACGCCGAGCTCGTCGGGGAGGACGGCGAGCAGGGCGAGCTGGTCCTCCGGCCGGGCTGGCCGTCGATGTTCCGCGCCTATCTCGACGCGGAGGAGCGCTACCGCAGCTGCTTCGCCGGCGGGTGGTACCGGACGGGCGACGTGGTGCGCCGGGACGAGGACGGCTACTTCTGGTTCGTCGGCCGCGGCGATGACGTCATCAAGTCGGCCGGCCACCTGATCGGGCCCTTCGAGGTCGAGAGCGTGCTGCTCGAGCATCCCGCCGTGGCGGAAGCGGGCGTGATCGGCAAGCCCGACCCCGTCGCCGGTGAGATCGTCAAGGCGTTCCTGGCGATCGCGCCCGGCTGCGAGGAGAGCGAGGAGCTCCGCCGCGAGCTGCTCGCCTTCGCGCGCAAGCGGCTCGGCGCGGCCGTCGCGCCGCGCGAGATCTCCTTCGTCGCGAGCGTCCCGCACAACCGCAGCGGCAAGATCATGCGCCGCCTGCTCAAGGCCCGCGAGCTCGGCCTGCCCGAGGGCGACACGTCGACCGTCGAGGCCGTGCGGTGAGCGCGCCCCCTCTCAATGACCCCGGGCACGGCCTCCGCCTGCTGCGCCAGATGCTGCGCGTGCGGCGCTTCGAGGAGAAGTGCGTCGAGCTCTACAGCGCCGGCAAGATCCGCGGCTTCATGCACCTCTACATCGGCGAGGAGGCCGTCGCCGTCGGCGTGATGGAGGCGCTGCGGGAGCAGGACGCCGTCGTCGCCACCTATCGCGAGCACGGCCACGCGCTCGCCCGCGGCGTCCCGGCGGGCGCCGTGATGGCCGAGATGTACGGAAAGCTCGAGGGCTGCTCGCGCGGCCGGGGCGGATCGATGCACCTGTTCGACGCGGGCGCTCGCTTCTACGGCGGCAACGCGATCGTGGGAGGCGGGCTGCCGCTCGCGATCGGCCTCGCGCTCGCCGACAAGCTGCGCGGCCTGGACCGCGTCACAGCCTGCTTCTTCGGCGACGGGGCCGTCGCCGAGGGGGAGTTCCACGAGACGATGAACCTCGCGGCCCTCTGGCAGCTGCCGGTCCTGTTCTGCTGTGAGAACAACCGCTACGCGATGGGCACCGCGCTCGAGCGCTATGAGTCGGAGACCGACCTGGCGTTGAAGGCCGCCTCCTATGAGATGACCGCCTGGTCTGTCGACGGCATGGACGTGCTCGCGGTCGAGGAGGCCGCGCAGCGGGCCGCCGCCGAGGTTCGCGACGGCGGCCGGCCCTGCTTTCTCGAGCTCCGCACCTACCGCTTCCGCGCGCACTCGATGTACGACCCCGACCTCTACCGCTCGAAGGAGGAGATCGAGAGCTACAGGCAGCACGACCCGATCCCCGCGCTCGAAGCGCTCCTGCGGGAGCGGGGGGCGCTTGCGGACGCAGACCTGCAGGCGCTGGAGCAGGCCGTGGCCGGGGAGATCCAGGAGGCGGTCGAGTTCGCCGAGGCGGGGACGTGGGAGCCCGTCGAGGAGCTCGAGCGGTTCGTCTACTGGGAGGGTGAGGCGCCGTGAGCGCCGCCGCGCCCACGACCACCTACCGGGACGCGCTGCGTGAGGCGATCCGCGAAGCGCTGCTGAGCGACGAGCGGGTCTTCCTGATGGGCGAGGACGTCGGCGCCTACGGCGGCTGCTTCGGCGTCAGCAAAGGGCTGCTCGCCGAGTTCGGCCCCGAGCGCATCCGCGACACGCCGCTGTCGGAGTCGGCGTTCGTCGGGGCCGGCATCGGCGCGGCGATGGCCGGGATGCGGCCGATCGTCGAGGTGATGACCGTCAACTTCTGCCTGCTCGCGCTCGACCAGATCATGAACAACGCCGCGACGATCACGCACATGTCCGGCGGCCAGTTCGCCGTCCCGATCGTGATCCGCATGACGACCGGGGCCGGCCGGCAGGTCGCGGCGCAGCACTCGCACAGCCTCGAGGGGTGGCTCGCGCACATCCCGGGGCTGAAGCTGCTGGCCCCGGCGACCCTGAAGGACGCGCGCGGCATGCTCGCCCCGGCGCTGGCCGACCCGAACCCGGTCCTGATCTTCGAGCACGGGTCGCTCTACAACCTCGAGGGCGAGCCGCCCCCGCAGGCCGCCGTCGACATCGAGCGGGCCGCGATCCACCGGGCCGGCGCGGACGTCAGCCTGATCGCCTACGGCGGCACCGTGCGGGTCGCCGCCGAGGCCGCCGAGCAGCTGGCCGCTGCGGGGATCGGAGCCGAGGTGATCGACCTGCGCGTGCTGCGGCCGCTCGACGACGCAACCGTGCTCGAGTCCGTCGCGCGCACGCACCGAGCCGTGATCGTCGACGAGGGGTGGCGCTCCGGCAGCCTCGCCGCGGAGGTCAGCGCGCGCCTGATGGAGAGCTGCTTCTACGAGCTCGACGCACCCGTTCAGCGCGTCTGCACGGCCGAGGTCCCGATGCCCTACGCCAGGCACCTCGAGCAGGCCGCCCTGCCCCAGCCCGAGGCAGTCGTCGCCGCCGTCGAACGGATGGTCGGCGCCCGTGTCTGAGTTCCGGATGCCGTCGCTGGGCGCCGACATGGAGTTCGGCACCCTGCTCGAATGGCTGGTGAAGCCCGGGGACACCGTCAAGCGCGGCGACATCGTCGCGGTCGTCGACACGAGCAAGGCCGAGATCGAAGTCGAGATCTTCGAGGACGGCGTGATCGAAGAGCTGCTCGTGCCGGAGCACACCCGCGTGCCCGTCGGCACGGCCCTCGCCACCCTGCGCCCGCTCGGCGCCCGAGCGCCCGCGGCGCCGCCCGCCGCCCCTCCGCCCGCCGAGCCGCCCCAGCCGCACGCGCCGCCCCACCCGCACGCGCCGAGCTTCGCCGGGCTCCCCTCGCCGCAGGCCCACCGCCCGCGCGTCTCACCTCTGGCTCGCCGGACCGCCGAGGAGCTCGGCGTCGAGCTGGCCGAGCTGCACGGCACCGGCCCCGAGGGCGCGATCACGAGAGACGACGTGCAGCGCGCGGCCGGGAAGACGCCGGCGCAACCGCCCGGCGCGGCCGCGGCGGCAGAGGTCCCAGCAGCCGAGGCCCCGCCGCGGCCCGCCCGCGGAGCCGAGCGCAAGGAGGCGATGCGCGAGGCGATCGGGGCGCTGATGGCTCGCTCCAAGCGCGAGGTCCCGCACTACTACCTGCAGCACGAGATCGACATGGGCCGAGCGCTGGCGTGGCTCGAGGAGGAGAACGAGCGGCGCGAGCTGGGCGCGCGGCTGATCTCCTCGGTGCTGCTTTTGAGAGCGGTCGCTCGCGCCGCGGCCGACACGCCCGCGATGAACGGCTTCTGGCTCGACGGTGGCTTCCAGCCGGCGCAGGCGGTCCACCTGGGCGTGGCGGTCGCGCAGCGGGGCGGAGGCCTGATCGCACCGGCGCTGCGCGACGCGGGCGCGATGTCGCTCGACGAGACGATGACCGGGCTGCGCGAGCTGGTGGCGCGGGTCCGTGGCGGGCGGCTGCGCGCCGGGGAGATGTCGGACTCGACGATCACGGTCACGAACCTCGGCGACGGGGGCGTCGACGCGGTCCACGGCGTGATCTACCCGCCCCAGGTCGCCCTGGTCGGCTTCGGCGGGATCAGGGACCGGCCGCGGGCGGTCGACGGGCTGCTCGGCGTCGGCCCGACGGTGATCGCGACGCTGGCGGCCGATCATCGCGTCAGCGACGGGCGCGCGGGCAGCCGCTTCCTGAGCCTGATCGACGAGCTGCTGCAACGACCGGAGGAGCTGTGAGCGAAGACGACCTGCGCCGCGCCGTGCTCGACGCGCTGAGCGAGATCGCCCCGGAGGTCGACCCCGGCGGGATCGACCCCGACGGCAGCCTCGCCGAGCAGCTCGAAATCGACTCGATCGACATGCTCAACCTCGTCGTCGCGGTCCACGAGCGGACGGGCATCGAGGTCCCCGAGCGGGACTACGGCAAGCTGCGCAGCGTCAACTCCGCCGTCGCCTATCTGCTCGCGGCCGGCCGGCACTAGACTCGCAACCGATGTCGGAGGTCTCGCCCGCCCTGTACAGAGCCGGTCACGGCGAGCCGGTCGTGCTCCTGCACGGCTTCACCGCCGCGTGGGGCATCTGGCGCCCGCTCCTGGCCGAGCTTGTCGCGCGCTACGAGGTGATCGCGCCCACGCTGCCGGGGCACCACGGCGGACCGGGCTTTCCCGACGGCGAGCCGATCACCTTCGAGCGCTCCACCGACGCCGTCGAGAGCCTCTTGGACGAGCTGGGCGTCGGCACGGCTCACTTCGTCGGCAACTCGATGGGCGGCGGGATCGCGCTCGAGCTCGCCAAGCGGGGGCGCGCCCGTTCGGTCGTCGCGCTCGCGCCCGCGGGCGGCTGGAGCCGCGGCGACGGCGAGGGGCCCCGAATCGGCAGGTTCTTCGCCCGGCAGATCAGGCTGCTCGAGCGCACGCACGCCTGGAGCGAGCGGATCATGCGGCGACCCGGTACCCGCCGGCTGGCGTTCCGGGAAATCATGCGCCACGGCGAGCTCGTCTCCCCCGCCGACGCGGCCGAGATCTCGACAGCGGCGCTGAGCTGCGCGATCAGCCGCCGGGCGATCGACGCGCTGCTCGCCGACGAAGCCGGCCTCACGATCTCCGAGCTCGACCGGATCGCCTGCCCCGTGCTGCTCGCGACGCCGCAGTTCGACCGGGTCCTGCCGGGCCCGCGCCACGCCCCGCGCTACCGGCGCGAGATCCCGGGCGTCAGGGCGGTCGCGCTGCCGGGCTGCGGACACGTGCCGGTGTGGGACGACGCGCGACGCGTGACGGAGCTGATCGTCGAGCAGGTCGACGGCAGCCGCGGGCAGGGAGCCGATCCGAGCGCCGAGGCGGCGCCGGACTCGGCCGCCGTCAGCGCCTGACGCGGCGCGCGCGCAGCCGGCCCGGCCACCCCCTACCCCGCGAAGTACCGCGCAAGCGGCTCCGCGTAGAAAGTGGGGTAGCCGCCCTCGATGTGCTGCTCCCACTGCGGCGGGATGCCGTCGTGGTCGATGACGAGCCGTGTGGCCGCCTCGTCCTCGGGCTCTAGCGCGAAGCGCACGATCGAGTAGACGCCCGGCTCCCATGTGTCGGGGTGCTCCTCGCCGAATCGCCAGGCTTGGACGACGCGGCGTCCGGGAATCAGCTCAACCTGCCGGCCCTCGATGCGGCCGCCGAAGATCGCGAACCGCTCCCCCTCGCGCGCGCCGAGCTGCGCGGGCATGCCGGTCGCGGCTGAGAACCTCTCCGCGTCGGTGAGCACGGCGTACACCTGCTCTGGCGCCGCCTCGATGATCGCCTCCTGATGGATCGCCATGTCCTTCGCCTCCCGGTTCGAGCCGGCCCTGCGCCGACTTTCTCCTCAGAGACGAACGGCACCGCTCCGGACGGACACGACGACCGGCGCACCTACCGACGAAAGGAGAGAGCGACCTGCGAGACGGGCGACGGCAGAGGCGCATCGCCGCCTCTCTCCACCTCCAACTTATACCTCAAAGGAGCCCCTCATGAGCCGTTGAGGAATGCCCCATAATCGCCCGCCGCAACCAGCAGGCGACGAGGAGGAGCGGCATGACAGAGCACCAGGTGGCGATCGCCGGAGGCGGACCGACGGGCATGATGCTGGCGGCTGAGCTGACCCTCGCGGGGATCGACGTCGCGCTTCTGGAGCGGCGTCCCGACCACGAGCTCGCGGGCTCGCGGGCGGGCGGCTTTCACGCCCGCACGATCGAGGTCCTCGACCAGCGCGGCATCGCCGAGCGGTTCCTCTCGGAGGGCGATCCGGTCCAGGCCGCGTCGTTCGGCAGCACCGTCCTCGACATGAGCGACCTCCCGACGCGCCATCCCTACTCGCTCGGGCTCTGGCAGAACCGGATCGAGCAGATCATGGCCGGCTGGCTCGGCGAGCTGCGGGTCGAGGTCCTCTACGGGCGCGAGGCGACCGGCTTCGTCCAGGACGGCGAGGGTGTCGACGTGCAACTGGCCGGCGGCGGCTCGCTGCGGGCCGGCTGGCTCGTCGGCTGCGACGGCGGACGGAGCGTGATCCGCAAGGCGGCGGGCATCGACTTCCCGGGCTGGGAGGCGACGAGGAGCAGCCTGATCGCCGAGGTGCAGGTGACCGAGGAGCCGCCGGGGGGCGTCCACTACGACGCCGCCGGCGCCCACGGCCTACACAGGATGGCCGACGGAAGGACGGTCCGGGTCGTCACCTCCGAGCAGCGGATCGGGCCGTCGACCGAGCCGACGCTGGGCGAGTTGAGCGCGTCGCTGAGGGCAGCCTTCGGCACCGACTTCGGCGTCCACTCCCCGACCTGGCTCTCGCGCTTCACCGACATGACGAGGCAGGCCGCCTCCTACCGCGCCGGGCGGGTCCTGCTGGCGGGCGACGCGGCCCACGTGCACTACCCGGCCGGCGGGCAGGGGCTCAGCCTCGGCGTGCAGGACGCGGTCAACCTCGGCTGGAAGCTCGCCCAGGTCATCCGCGGCGTCTCTCCGGAGAGCCTGCTCGACACCTACCAGGCCGAGCGTCACCCGGTCACGGCCCGGGCGCTGCGCTACACGATGGCCCAGGCGGCGCTGCAGCGGCGCGACGATCGCGTCGAGGCGCTCGCCGAGACGGTCTCGGAGCTCGCCGCGATGGACGAGCCGCGCCGGGCCCTCGCCGGTCGCCACTCGGGGCTCGACATCCGCTACGACCTCGGCGACGGGCACCCGCTGCTCGGCCGCCGCATGCCCGACCTCGAGCTGGACACAGCCCGCGGGGCGGTCCGGGTCTTCGAGCTGCTCCACGCCGCCGAGCCGGTGCTGCTCGACCTGGGCGAGCCGGGCGCCCTCGACCCAGCCGGGTGGCAGGATCGGGTCCGGCTCGTCGAGGCGCGCTACGAGGGCGACTGGGAGCTGCCCGTCCTCGGCGCGGTCGACCCGCCGAGCGCCGTGCTGATCCGGCCGGACGGTTACGTCGCGTGGGTGGGGAACGGGAGCCCCGCCGGGCTGCGGGAGTCCCTCACGAGGTGGTTCGGAGCGCCGTCGCCCGCGTGAGAGAACTTCGCACGCGCCGACCCAGCCCCGCGCCGGGACCTGGACCCGGGCCTCTACCTGCTGACGAGGTGCCGGTCTGCGAGCCCGAGCGAGAGCCCCTCCGGTTCGCCCGCGGCGACGTCGAGGAGGATCGGCGGCTCGCGCCAGCGCGCGTACTGCTCGGCGTCGACGTAGACGGGCGTGCTCGCGACCGTGCCGAGCTTCACGTCGTGGGGGCTCGGCGGCAGCTCGCCGGCCCGGACGCAGATCGGGAGGCTGCCGTCGCAGCAGCCTCCCGACTGGAAGATCGCGAGGGGGCCGTGCTCGCCTTCCAGCGAACGGACCATCGCCTCGGCCTCGGGCGTCGCCGACAGTCGCGGCCGCGCGTCGCGCGGCTCAGAAGAGCCCAGCGGCGTGCTGGTCATAGCTGACGAGCAGGCACTTCGTCTGCGAGTAGTGGTCGAGCATCATCTTGTGGTTCTCGCGCCCGACGCCCGAGATCTTGTACCCCCCGAAGGCGGCGTGAGCCGGGTAGAGGTGGTAGCAGTTGGTCCACACGCGCCCCGCCTGGATACGGCGGCCCATGCGATAGGCGCGCGCGCCGTCGCGGGTCCAGACGCCGGCCCCGAGGCCGTAGAGCGTGTCGTTGGCGATCCGCAGCGCGTCGGCCTCGTCGGAGAAGGTCGTGACGGCGAGGACCGGGCCGAAGATCTCCTCCTGGAAGACGCGCATCTCGTTGCGTCCTTTCAGGACGGTCGGCTCGAAGTAGTAGCCGCCGGCAAGCTCGCCCTCCATGCGGGCGCGCGATCCGCCGATCAGCACCTCGGCGCCCTCCTCTTCGCCGATCTTCACGTAGGACTCGATCTTCTCGAGCTGCGAGGTGGAGACCTGCGGGCCCATCTGCGTCGCCGGGTCGAGCGGGTCGCCCTGGCGGATCGCGGCGATCCGCTCCAGGCAGCGGCCCATGAACTCGTCGTAGATCGACTCGTGGATCAGCGCCCGCGACGGGCAGGTGCAGACCTCGCCCTTGTTGAAGGCGTAGAGGACGAGCCCCTCGATCGCCTTGTCGAGGTAGTCGTCGTCCTCGGCCATCACGTCGGCGAAGAAGATGTTCGGCGACTTGCCGCCGAGCTCGGTGGTGGAGGGGATGATGTTCTGGGCGGCGTACTGCATGATCAGCCGCCCGGTGACGGTCTCGCCGGTGAAGGCGATCTTGGCGATCCGCTTGCTGCTCGCGAGCGCCCGGCCGATCTCCGCGCCGGGGCCGTTGACGACGTTCAGCACCCCGTCGGGGATCAGCTCGCCGATGACCTCCATCAGCTTGAGGATCGACCAGGGCGTCGGGCTTGCCGGCTTCAGCACGGTGCAGTTGCCGGCGGCGAGCGCGGGCGCGATCTTCCAGGCCGCCATCAGCAGCGGGAAGTTGAAGGGGATGATCTGCCCGACGACGCCGAGCGGCTCGCGGAAGTGGTAGGCGACGGTGTCCTTGTCGATCTCCGAGATCGCTCCCTCCTCGCCGCGGATCACGTCGGCGAAGTAGCGGAAGTGGTCGGCGGCGAGCGGTACGTCGGCGGCGAGCGTCTCGCGGACCGGCTTGCCGTTCTCGTAGCTCTCCGCGACGGCGAGCATCTCGAGGTTCTCTTCGATCGCGTCGGCGACCCTGTTCAGGACCCGCGAGCGTTCCGTGGCCGAGGTCTCGCCCCATGCCTCGCGCGCGGCGTGCGCCGCGTCGAGCGCCCGCTCGACGTCGGCCTCGCCGGAGTGGGCGACCTCGCAGAAGGCCTGCCCGGTGCGCGGGGTCGGGTTGGCCCGGTACTCGCCGGTGCTCGGGGCGACCCACTCGCCGCCGATGAAGTTCTCGTAGCGGTCCTTCAGCGCGACCGGGCTGCCGTCGCCGCCCGGCGCCGCGTATGTAGCTGCCTCTACCGTTGCCATCGCTTTCTCCTGATTCGTTCGGGGGCGTCAGAAGTCGAGGACGAGCCGTGCCGTGCTGCCGGCCATCGCTTCCTGGAGGGCCTCGTTGACCTCCTCGTTCGCTCGAAGAACACGATCGCCGACGGCGGAGCTTCTGGAAACGGGGTAAAGGCCGGGATCCGGCTGCGGGTTGCTACTGACACCGGCGCGCAGTCGCAAGCGATCGTCTCCGACCATCCGCCGACGGGCACGAGGATCTCGCAAATTGCGGCGTCTGCCCGCGGCGCCGCCCGTGAGGGAGCACGAGCCGGGCGACGATGTAGACCGGAACGCGATGACGAGGTCCCCGCACTACACCCTGCACGTACCGGTCACCAGAGCGGAGCTGCGCTGGCTGCACGAAGCAGCCGGGATCCGGGGGCTGACGATCGAGGAGTTCGTGCGCGGCGAGCTGCACCTCTCGGGCGAGGAGGAGCCGCTCGGCGGTCCTCATTTGAGACTGGTCGGCCCGGCGCGCGCCGGCGTCGCCTTATGAAGGCACGCCCTACCCGTCTGCGTTGACCTGCGAGATCAGCTCCCCCATCACACGCGGAGCGTCCTCGTGGGCGACCTGGCAGGTGCCGGCGGCCTCGTGGCCCCCGCCGCCGTGGCGGAGCATCAGCTCGCCGACGTCGGTCCGGCTCGAGCGGTCCAGGATCGACTTGCCCATCGCAAGGACGGTGTTCTGCCCCTTCAGCCCGGAGAGCACGTGCAGGGAGATGTTGCAGTGCGGGTGAAGCGCGTAGACCATGAAGCGGTTCGTCGGGTGGATCGTCTCCTGCTCGCGCAGGTCGATCACGACGAGGTTGCCGTGGACGGTCGCGCAGGCTCGCAGCTGCTCGCGCGCCTGGACGGAGTGGCGCTGATAGAGCTCGACGCGTTCGGCGACGTCGGGCAGGGCCAGCACCTCCTCGATCGTCAGCTCGACGCACGCGTCGATCAGCTCCATCATCAGCTCGTAGTTGGAGATGCGGAAGTCGCGGAAGCGCCCGAGGCCGGTGCGCGGGTCCATCAGGAAGCTGAGCAGGATCCAGCCCTTCGGCGATAGGACCTCGTCCAGCGAGAAGAGCGCGCTGTCGGCCTTGTCGACCGCGTCCATCAGCTCCGCGGAGACGCGGGCGAAGCGCTCGGCGCCGCCGAAGTAGTCGTAGACGACCCGCGCCGCGGACAGGGCCGCCGGGTGGATCACGTGGTTCGGAGCGGGCTCGCCGACGCGGAGCGTCTCGCTCTCGTGGTGGTCGAAGGCCAGCCGCGCAGAGGGCACGTAGGGCAGGTTCGTCGTGATGTCCCGGTCGGTGATCTCGACCAGGCCGTCCTGCATGTCCTTCGGGTGGACGAACTTGATCTCCTCGAGGATGCCGAGCTCCTTCAGCAGCGCGGCGCAGACGAGCCCGTCGAAGTCGCTGCGGGTGACGAGTCGGCACTTCTCGATCGTTGTGGTGGCCATGCGGGGTTTCAGCTCCTGTTGTGAGGTCCCTCAAGTTCTCGGCATCGCGGCGCGGTTTCTGAAGCTCCGGGCGAAGATCCGGCTCCGAGCGCCTGCTTCTAATGCCCGCGCGGGGGCCTGTCGATGGAAGGGCATGGAGCCAAGCTTCGCTCCCCCGCTCCTCGACGCCCGCGGGCACGCCCGCGCGGAAGCGGCGTGCTCGACGCCGGCCAGGTGAGCGCCGAGCGCGGCTCGGCGCCGAGCGCGCCCGAGCTCTCCGCCGGCGCCCGGCGCGAGGACGTCGCCGGGCAGCTCGCCCGCGCGCGCGGCGGCTACTACGAGGACCCCGCCGGCGCGCTCGAGACCGCGATCCGCTGCCGCGAGACGGCGCTCTCGCACGGAGACCATGCGCTCTGCGCGAGGGCCTGCGCGCTGCAGGGGATGGTCGCGCTGCACCGCGGCGAGGTGCGCGGCGCGCTCGGTCTCGCCGTCGAGGCCGAGCGTCATGCGGAAGCCTGCGAGGAGGACGCGACCCGCGCGGAGGTCGCTGCGCTGAAGGCCCAGCTGGGCTTCTTCACGGGCTCCTACACCGAGGCGCTCCGCGACGCCGAGCGGGCCGTCGAGCGGGCCGACGGCGACGGCGAGCTCGGGCTGCGCCTCTACGTGCGCCGGGCGACCTGCCCGGTGTTCGGGAACGTCGGCGTGCCGGACCTGCGCGAGCGCGTCGAGCTGCTCCTGGAGCTCGCGCTCGCGAGCGGCAGCGCGTGGGAGGAGGCGATCTCGCGCAACGACCTCGCCTGCTACCTGCAGCAGCGCGGCGAGCTGGCCGCCGCCGAAGACGAGCTCGCCCGCGCGCTGGACGCCGCGGAACGGGTCGAGGGAGCGAACGCCTTCGCGCTCGGCGTGATCCACTCGACGCGCGCGGACATCCGGCTGATGCGCGGCCACGCCGCCGATGCGCTCGAGGACGCAGAGCGCTCCTTCGAGCTGCTCTCGGCCTCGCAGGACCCCAACCCCTACGTCCTCGGCGCGACGGTGCGGGCGATCGTGCAGGCGCGGATGGCGCTCGGGCAGCTCGACGACGCGCGCCGCTCGGGCGAGGAGATCCTCAGCTGGCTCGGCGAGCGGGTCCCGCGGACGCGCAGCCTGATCCTCTCGACGCTCGCCTCGACGCTGCGGGCGGCCGGCCGGATCGAGGAGGCCTACGACGCGCTCGCCCGCGCCTCCGAGCTCGAACGCGAGGCCTTCCTCGAGCTCTCCGAGCTTCAGCTGCGCCTCGAGCGCGCGACGCTCGAGGCCGTGGCGGCGCGGCAGACGAGCGCGGCGCTCGCGGCGAAGAACCGCCAGCTCGCCGACGCGCACTACGAGCTCGAGCGCCGCACGCGCGAGCTCGAAGCGCTGCAGGAGCAGCTCCGCGAGCAGGCCGAGCGCGACTGGCTCACGGGGCTCCGCAACCGCCGCTACTTCGCGCGGCGGCTCGAGCGCCTCGCCGCCGAGGCGGACGTGGAGACGCT
>Ga0335082_10004967_pt1 | contig 14524 bp, 12 predicted proteins | sample Lox_Sample_41_FD_206718 | JGI IMG/M metagenome (GOLD analysis project Ga0335082, IMG submission 206718) | Soil microbial communities from Loxahatchee National Wildlife Refuge, Florida, United States - Lox_Sample_4.1 | ecosystem: Environmental > Terrestrial > Soil > Wetlands | place: USA...
GACTCCACCTTCGGCTCGCACCAGGACCTTTGGCGGCGGCTCGAAGATTCGCCGCCCGGCATGCTGGGCGTCTATGCCAACCTGCTCACTCGCCGGACCGCCGTCGACATCATCCGCCGTGGCCGCGCTCTTGGATGGCGAGTCATCGTCGGCGGTCCCGAGCCCGTAAACTACGCCGCCGAATATCTCGATGCCGGCGCCGAGTATGTAGTGCAAGGCGAAGGCGAGCTCGTCCTCGAACAACTTTTGCAGGGCGAGCCAACCCCTCCCGGCGTCATCTTCCGCGATCGCGACGGCCGCATCGTCAGAACGCCGACTGCTCCACAGATTGCCAATCTCGATTCCCTTCCATGGCCCGATCGCGAACAGATCGACATCGAGCAATACATGTCCGCCTGGCGCCGCCACCACGGCACCGGCTCCGTCTCGCTGATCACCGCCCGCGGCTGTCCGTACCACTGCCGCTGGTGCAGCCACTCGACGTTCGGCAAAACGCATCGCCGCCGTTCGGTGAAGTCGGTCGCGGATGAAGTCGAGTGGATCATCGGCCGCTATCGTCCCGACATGCTCTGGTACGCCGACGACGTTTTCACCATCCACCACGGCTGGATCTTCGACTACGCGCGCGAGATGAAACAGCGCGGCCTGCGCGTGCCGTTCGAATGCATCAGCCGTGCCGACCGCATCACGCCTCGCATCGCCGCGGCACTCGCCGAGCTCGGCTGTTTCCGCCTTTGGATCGGATCCGAGAGCGGCTCCCAGCGCATCCTCGATGCCATGGAACGCGGTGTCACCGTCGCCCAGGTCCAAAACGCCGTCCGCATGGTTCGCGCCGAAGGCATCCAAACCGGCATGTTCCTCATGTGGGGCTACGAGGGCGAACAGATGGAGGACATCGAGGCCACCGTCGACCACGTGAAGACCTGCTCGCCCGACGTCTTCCTAACAACGGTCTCCTACCCCGTCCGCGGCACACCCTACTTCGATGACGTCGCCCCCAAGTTAGTCCAACTCGGGGCCTGGCGGCATTCCACCGACCGCGACTACAAAATCACCGGCCGTCACCATCGCCGCTACTACCAGTTCGCCGACGAGTTATTGCGCGCCGCCATGACGCAGCCTGCCGACGAGACTCGCATGCAGTCAGCCCGTGCCGGACTTCGCGAAGCCTTCAACGAGGTGGAAGCGTGACGCAGCCCTTCAACGCCATCGCCCTCGAATACGACTCGCTGTGGACGGAAACACCAACTGGCCGTCACCAGCGGCTTGCCGTGTGGAAGGAAATCGACCAGGTGTTCACCCCCGGTTCTCGGATCCTCGATCTCGGCTGCGGTACCGGTGTTGATGCCGTCCACCTGCAGGAGCGTGGTGTCGACGTCACGGCCATCGACTCCGCCCCCGCGATGGTCGCGGCAGCATGCTCCCACGGCGTCAATGCGCAGTGCCTCGCAATCGAAGCTGTCGGAAATCTTCCGGCCACCTTCGACGGTGCCCTATCCAACTTCGGCGCCCTGAATTGTGTCCGAGACCTCCATGCCGTCGCCCTTCACCTGTCACGCCTCATCCGCCCGCACGGGACTCTTGCTCTCTGTCTCATGGGCCGAATCTGCTGGCCCGAAATCCTCCGCGGCCTCGCCCTGGGCGATTGGCAAAAAGCTTCGCGCCGCTGGCGTGGAACCTTCACGTGGCGCGGTATCGAAGTCTTCTATCCAACCCGAGCGGCTGTGCGCGCAGCCTTCGAGCCCGACTTCGTCTTACAGCGAATCCGCTCCCTCGCCGGCGGCGACCACTGGCTCTCTCTCTGGACAAGGCGCCCATGACCTCCTCTCATCGCCTCCAGTTCCTGGCTGACTACCGCACCATCCGGCGCGCTGAAGGCCGCGGCTCCGGCGACAGCGCCTATTACCGCGCGCTGCCCTATGCCGACCTCACCGGCAGCAACCGAAGCCAGTGGCGCATCCGTGCTCGCACTTTCGACTACTTCGTCCAGTACATCCTGCCCAGCGAACCTTGCGACGTCTTGGATCTCGGCGCGGGCAACTGCTGGTTCTCCAACCGTCTTGCCCAACTGGGCCATCGCCCTGTCGCAGTGGACATCTTCCGTGACTCGCGCGACGGCCTTGCCGCCGCGCGTCACTACGAACCGCGCTTCCCCGTCATCGAAGCACAATTCGACGACCTGCCATTGCCTCGCGAACGCTTCGACCTGGCAGTCTTCAACGCTTCGCTTCACTACTCCGCCGATTACATTCGAACCCTCTTGGAGGCGCGCCGCTGCCTACGCCCAGGCGGCGCCATCGTCATTCTCGATTCGCCCGTCTACCGCCGGCCAGAGCACGGCATTCGCATGCGAGAAGAGCGCCAGCGATTTTTTGAGCGCCATCACGGCTTCCGCTCCGACGCCCTGGGCAGCATCGAATTTCTCGACGAGGAAATGCTGTCGCGCCTCGCCATCTCGCTGGGCCTGCACTGGCACATTCACCGCCCCTGGTACGGCCTGGCCTGGCACCTGCGCCCCTGGAAAGCACGCCTGCTTCGCCGCCGGCCCCCCTCGAACTTCTGGATCCTGGTCGCGCGCGTATGATCGTCCTCCTCCATCCCCGCAGCACGCGCCCCAAAAACCGGCGTTTCCCGCTGGCCGTTCTCGCCCTGGCCGGAATTCTCGAAGAGCAAGGCGAGCCATACGAAATCGTGGACGGAAACCTCGACCCCGATCCCGCCGCCGCGCTCGACCGCATCATGCGCGAGCGCCCCATTGAGCTTCTCGCGGTGTCCGTGATGCCCGGCCCTCAAATGGTCGCCGCCATTCCCATCTGCCGTGAATTCCGCACGCGCTACCCGCGCGTTCCCATCGTCTGGGGCGGTTACTTCCCCTCTCTCTACCCCGACGCCGCCCTGCGCGCGCCTTACGTCGACTATGTCGTTCGCGGCCAGGGCGAAGTCACTTTCCGCGAGTTCCTCCGCTCCCTTCGTAACGGCCGCCAGTGGAGCGGTATTCCCGGCCTCTCATTTCGCGACGACTTCGGCCTCACCGTTCATAACGCTGACCGGCCCATTCAGTCGCCCGATCAGTTTCCTCTGCTGCCCTACCACCGCCTGCGCGAGCCGGCCCGCTACATCGCGCGCACGTTCCTGGGTGACCGCACCGCCGTCCACCAGGCCAGCTTCGGATGCCCGTTCCGCTGCAAATTCTGCGGCGTCGTCCCCCACTCGGGCGGCCGCCAGAAATCCGAGAGCCCCGCGCGGACTGCCCACATCGCCTCCCATCTCCAGCGCGAGTACGCCATCGATTCCATCCAGTTCTACGACAACAATTTCTTCCTCGGCGAAGCCGCGGCCCACGAACTGGCCGAACGCCTCATCCCCTTGCGCCTGCACTGGTGGTGCGAAGCCCGTGTCGATCTCATGCTCCGCTACTCCGACGATACGTGGCGCGCCATTCGCAAATCTGGCTGCCGAATGATCTTCTTCGGTGCGGAGTCCGGCTCCAACGAAGCGCTGCGTGAAATGAACAAGCAGCTCACCGTCGAACAGACCATGGAGCTCGCCCGCCGCATCCGTCAGTTCGGCATCGTCCCGGAGTTCAGCTTCGTGCTCGGAAACCCGCGCGAGCCCGAACAGGACGCGCGGAACACCATGCGGTTCATTCGCGCCATCAAGCTTGTCAACCCGCAGGCGGAAATCATCGTGCAGCACTACATCCCGACGCCTCATCCCGATGGCATGTACGGCAACATCGATCGGCAAGTCGAACTGCCCCGCACCCCGGAAGAATGGGCCACCGAGCGCTGGTACAACTTCACGGTCCGCCGCGACCCCAAGCTGCCGTGGCTTCTGCGCCGCATCAAGCGGAAGATTGACGGCTTCGAAGCCGTGCTCAAGTGCCGCTGGCCCACCATCCAGGACATCCATATGCCCCCCTGGGGTCGCCGCGTGCTTCGCTGGCTGAGCGCCTGGCGCTACGCCCTCGAATTCTACGGCTGGCCTTTCGAGCTCCAACTCGCGCAGCGCGTGCTCAGGCTCCGGCAGCCGCGCGAGGAGAGCCTATGAGAGTGCTGCCGCCATTAGAGGCGCACCGCCTGTGGGCACCCGTCTACGATTCGACGCCCAACCCGCTGCTCGCACTGGAACGCCGCAGCGTGGCGCCGCTAATGCCCGGCCTCGCCGGATTGCGCGTACTCGATGTTGCCGCCGGCACCGGTCGCTGGGCCCGGTACATGAAATCTCGCGGAGCCGCCGTCGTCTCCGTCGATCTCTGCGGCTCCATGATCCTCCAGGCCCCTGCCCCTTCTGTGATCGCCGATGCCGCCTGCCTCCCCTTTCCCGGCCAGTGGGCAGACCTCGTCCTCTGTGCCTTCGCATTCGACTACATGCCGCCCTGCCTGGATGAGCTCAGCCGCGTCACGCGAACCGGCGGCCATGTCGTCGTGAGCGACATGCACCCTGAGGCTGCCGCACACGGCTGGACGCGGTCATTTCGTTCTGGCGATGAGGTGATCGCCATCCAAGCACGCGGTGGTACGCTTGCCGATCTCCACCACCCCGCGCTCCGGATGACGAACCTCATCGAAGCATCGTTCGGCGAACCGGAACGCCCCTACTTCATCCAAGCCGGCAAGCCCGCGGCCTTCGAAGACGCCCGCGCCATTCCAGCCATCTATGTCGCCAGGTGGGTAAAGCGATGATCGGTAAACTGTCCGGCTATCGAATTCTCCCCGGCCTGATCAATGCGCATGACCATCTTGAGTTCGCCCTATTCCCCCGCCTCGGCAAGGGCACTTACGCGAATTCCACCGAATGGGCTAAGGACATCTACCGCCCCTCTGAGCCGCCCGTCTCCGATCACTTGCGCGTCCCCATGAATCTTCGCCTCGTGTGGGGCGGCCTGCGCAATCTCATCGCCGGCGTTACCACCGTCTGTCACCACAACCCCTACCACGCAGTTTTCGACAACGGCTTTCCCATACGTGTGGTGAAGCGCTTCGGTTGGGCACACTCCTTCGAGTTCTCTCCCGACATCGAAAGGCGCTGGAAAGAAACTCCGCGCGACGCGCCTTTCATCCTGCACCTCGGTGAAGGAATTGATCGCCACAGTGCCGAAGAGATCTTTCGGCTGGAGCGAATGGGCGCCCTCACCCCTCGCACAGCCATCGTTCACGCCGTGGCTCTCGACCAGGACGGCTGGCGAGTCCTGCGGCAACGCGGCGCCGGCGCTGTCTGGTGCCCTCGCTCCAACCTCTTCACCCTCGGTCGAACGATCTCTCGGGAAATCGTAACCTCCGGCCTCCCAATCGCCTTGGCCACTGATTCGCCGATCACCAGCGATGGCGACATGCTCGACGAACTCGCATTCGCTTCCTCTCTCCTCGGTCGGCCTCTCGATGACCTGCTTCCCCTGGTGACCGGCGTGCCGGCCGGCATTCTCCGGCTCACTCCCCATCCGGATGACTGGATCGCCGTTCCGGAATTTGGCCAGTCCCCGGAACTCGTGATGATCGGCGGTCGAGTCCAACTCGTCGGCCAATCCCTCCTTGGGCATCTGCCTGCTTCCGTTTCGCGCTCCATGCATCCCCTCTGCATCGAGGGCCGGCGGCCGGTCTACGTCTGCACCGACACGCAGCGACTGCTCAAGCTGACCCGCGACGCCCTGGGCACCCAAGACATTCGTTTGGGCGGAAGGCTCGTCGAAACATGAACGGCACAGTCTCATCGCTGCCCATCCTGATCGTCAACGTTCATAGCCGCTGCAACTGCCGTTGCGCCATGTGTGACATCTGGCGCACCCCCGAAAACCGCGAGTTTCCGCCAGCCCAACTGGAAGCTCAACTTCCCGACATGATGCGCCTCGGCGTCAAGTGGGTCGTCTTCTCCGGCGGCGAGCCCCTGATGCACTCCTCCCTCTTCGAAATGGCCGCCACCCTCCGCGCACGCGGTATTCGGATTACCATCCTGACCACCGGACTCCTGCTGGCCCGACACGCCGCTGACGTTGCCTCCAATATCGACGACGTCATCGTCTCTCTCGATGGCCCCCCGGAAATCCACGACCGCATCCGCGGAGTCCCCAGCGCCTTCGAGCGTCTGCGCGATGGCGTCGAAACCCTGCGAGCCATCCGCCCCGCATTTCCCGTCACCGCGCGCTGCACCGTCCAAAAGCTTAATCACGCGGACATCGCCCGCACTGTTCAAACCGCCAATAGCCTGCACCTCGACTCCATCTCTTTCCTCGCCGCCGACCTCACCTCTACCGCCTTTCGCCGTGATCCCGTCTGGCCCCTTGAGCGCCAGAACTCAATCGCCCTGGCCTCAGACCAGATCGCCACCCTCGAATCGCAAATCGAAACCCTCATCGCGCAACCTGACCCGGTTCTCGCCGATCGCCCCGAGCACCTGCGCCGCATCGTGTCTCACTTCCGCGCGCACCTCGGCTTGACCGAACCCAGCGCCCCTCGCTGCAACGCCCCCTGGGTCTCCGCCGTCATCGAGACCGACGGTAGTGTCCGGCCCTGCTTCTTTCACCGCTCCGTCGGACACGTCGGCACCGGCACTCTCTCCGCGGCATTGAACGGCCCTGAGGCAGTGATCTTCCGCCAGAACTTGCGCATCGACGAAAACCCCACCTGCCGTAACTGCGTCTGCTCCCTCCATCTGAACAGTTGAGCGTCCCCCGAATTTCACATAAACTTCTCTTTTAGTCGTGTTGAAGCACGGAGATCGGTCCCCTGCGTTTCATCCGGCCAGCGCGCCGGACTATCTTCCGCTCCGCCACCTGCGGGAGCTGCAGACATCCCGGCTCCGGAGCGTCGTCGAACGCGCCTGGGCCAAGGTCCCCCTGCTCCGCGGGCGTATGGACGAATCGCGCCTTGGGCCCGAGGACATCCGGTCGCTGGAAGACATCTCGCTCCTCCCCTTCACCACCAAAAGCGACCTCCGCGACACCTACCCCTTCGGCCTCTTCGCCAGCCCCATGAAGGACGTAGTCCGCCTGCATGCCTCCAGCGGCACAACCGGCAAGCCCATCGTCGTCGCTTACACGCAGGACGACGTGGACGTCTGGACCTCGGTGATGGTCCGCAGCTTTGCCGCCTGCGGCGTCCACCACGGTGACATCGTCCAGAACGCCTATGGCTATGGCCTCTTCACCGGCGGACTGGGCGCCCACTACGGCGCCGAAGGCATTGGCGCCACCGTCGTCCCCATCTCCGGCGGCAACACCGACCGGCAGATCATGGTCATGAAAGACTTCGGCGTCACCGTCATTTGCTGTACACCGAGCTACTTCCTGCACCTGATCGAACGCGCCGCCCAACTCGACGTCGACATTCGAGAATTGCCCTTGCGTGTCGGCGTCTTCGGAGCCGAGCCATGGACTGGCTCTATGCGCAAACGCATTGAGGCGCTCTCCGGCATCCAGGCCTTTGACATTTACGGTTTGTCGGAAATCATCGGTCCCGGCGTGGCTATCGAATGTCCGGAGCACGACGGCTTGCACATCTTCGAGGACCACTTCTACCCTGAGATAATTGATCCCGACACGGGGCGGGTTCTCCACGACGGTGAAGAGGGCGAGTTGGTTTTGACCACATTGAGCAAACAAGCCATGCCGATGATCCGCTACCGGACCCGCGACATCACCTCGCTCATTCCGGAACCATGTCCCTGCGGCCGGTCCCTCCGCCGGATGAAGCGCATCGGCCGCCGCAGCGACGACATGCTCATCATCCGCGGCGTTAACGTCTTCCCGTCACAGGTCGAGGCCGCCCTGCTCGAAGTCGAGGGCACGCTGCCGCACTACCAGATCGTTCTGCGCCGAGCCCATGGCCTCGACCAGATCGAAGTGCAGGTCGAGGTTACACCGGAAACATTCAGCGACCGCATCGGTGCTCTCGAGGAATTGCACTCTCGCATCGGGGATGCGCTCGAACACGTCCTGGGGATAAAAGTAGAAGTGACGCTGGTGGAACCTCGATCCATCCAGCGGAGTGAAGGAAAGGCGAAGCGAGTGATCGATCTCCGGGTGGCATCATGAAGATCCAACAGCTCTCGATCTTTTCGGAAAACAAGCCAGGCCACATGATGGGCCCTTGCCGCATTCTGGCGGAGGCCGGAATCGACATCCGGGCTCTCTCCCTGGCCGATACGCAACACTTCGGAATCCTGCGGCTCATTGTTTCTGACTGGCAACAGGCCAAAAACCTGCTCGAGCGCGGCGGTTACGTCGTCAAAGTAACCGAGGTGCTCATGGTCGAAGTCCCCGACCGTCCTGGTGGTCTCGCCGAAGTCCTCGAACTATTCCGTGGCATGCGCATCAACATCGAGTACATGTACGCATTCCCCTTCGGCCGGGAAGGTCAAGCCGTTCTGGTCTTCCGCTTCGACCAGCCCGACGCCGCCATGGCGCGGCTCCAGGCCTGCGGCATCAAAGTCCTCGACACCACCTTCCTCGAGCCTCAGCCTGCCTCTACAGAGCCGCGACCGTAAGGGAGCGGTTTCATTCACTCGTGCCTGAGCGTCTGCATCGGATCGACGCGCGCGGCGCGCCAAGCCGGCAAATAAGATGCCACCAGCGCTATAGCGAGAAGCGTCACAGTCGCGCCTGCGAACGTCACAGGGTCCGTGGCCTGAACGCCAAACAGCAAGCTCGTGATGGCCCGCGTCGCCGCGAAGGAAAACGCGAGGCCTATCGCGAGTCCCACGCCCGCCAGGATGAGCCCGCGCCACACCACCGAAAGCTGAACGTCCCCCTGCGTAGCGCCCAGCGCGATTCTAAGGCCGATTTCGTGCGTTCGCTGCCGCACGGCATAGGACAGTACTCCGTAGAGCCCGACAGCAGCGAGAACCAGCGCCAATACCCCCAGCGCCCCCATCATGTTTGCGGCGAGCCGCATCCCGAACAACTCCCAGACTTCCATGATCTGCGTGAGGGTTCGAGCTTCGTAAACCGGCTGCTGCGGATCCATGGCGCGCACTAACGCGCGTGCCGTCGGAATCAGCGCTGCGGCATCCCTGCCGGAGACGCGGAGCGCCAGGTCCAGAGTCTGCGTTGGCATCTGCTCGTACGGCACGAAAAGGACTGGCCGCGGCTGGCGATCGAAGGCATGTTGGTGGAAATCCGCGGCCACGCCCACGATGGTGAACCATGGCGCTCCGATCTTGAGTTTGAGTTTCCTGCCCAGCGGGTTCTCGCCCGGGAAGTAGCGCCGCGCCAGCGCTTGACTGATCACCGCAACCGGGGGCGCGTTCGGTCCGTCCTGGGCCGCGATGCTTCGACCGTCGACAATCCCGATACGCATGGTGCGGAAGAAGTCCGAACCGACTGTTTCGACCAGGCTGAACGGCTGCTGCGCGGCATCGGTTGCCGGATGGCCCTCGATGATGAAAGGCGAGCCCAGGCTCTGCCACGTGTGCGGAGAGATGTTCATGATCGTGGCCGAGTCGACTCCGGGCAATGCCTGGGCGCGCTGCACTAATTCCTTGGCGAATTCCCTTCTCTGGTGCGGCAGCGCGTAGGTGGTTTCGTTCAAATTCATTCGCAGCACCAGAAGACTCGCTGGATCCATCCGGTCGGGATCGCCCCCCAGGTATTGAAAGCTGCGGACGCACAAAGCGGAGCCGATCAGCAGAACAATCGTACAGGCGACCTGCGCAACCACCAGAAGGCCCGCAAGCCGCTGTCGCGCATGCGAGCCCGAAGAGCCGCGGCCTCCCTCGCGGAGCAGGTTATTCAGGTCGAGCTTGGAACAATGGAAGGCGGGCGCAACTCCGGACACGATCCCAGCCAGGCAAGCGATAAACGCCGTGAAGATGAGAGTGCGAGGATCGAGGCGAGTGTCCCAAGCGACGTACCTGCTGAGCTCGGCGGGTATCAGGCTTTTGAACATGTCCGATGCCCACGATGCGATCAGCAGGCCCCCTGCGGCGCCGGCCAATGACAACAGGATACTCTCAGTGAGCAACTGGCGAACAAGGCGGCCGGTGCCCGACCCCAGTGCGGACCGCACTCCCATCTCGTGCATGCGGGGAGTAAGGCGGGCAAGCTGCAGATTCGTGACGTTGACGCAGGCAACCAACAGTACCAGAAGCATGGTGCCCATGAGGATGTACCACATTTGCCGCGTGGGGTCCGGCGTGACAAAGTTCCGCAGAGGCATCACCCGTATGCCCCACCCCTTGTTGGTGTCCGGATAAGCGCGCTCCAGCCGGCTGCCGATAGCCTGCATTTCCGCGGCAGCCTGCTCGCGATCAACCCCGGACTTGAGGCGGCCCAGGACAAACAACTCGTGCGTCTCGCGGGAGCGTCTACTTTCCGGCGTCATCGCCAGCGGCGCCCAAAGCGTCGCACCGAGAGGAAAGTTGAAATCCTTGGGCATCACCCCGATGACCGTTCGCCTTTGGCCTTCGACGAAAACCGTGGAGCCTACAACTCCCGAAGCCCCACCAAAGCGGCGCTGCCAGATGCCGTAGCCCAGCACGACAACGGCGTCGCGGCCCGGCTGGTCCTCGTCCTCGGTGAACCAGCGGCCGAGCGCCGGCCGTACTCCCACCACATCCAGGTAATCCGAGGCTGCTCGCGCGCCGAATTCTCGCTCCGGATCGCCCGTGGTAGTACCGACGTTGAAGCTCGCATACTTGCAGGCAGTCAGCTTCTGGAATGAAGTGGCTTGCTGCCTCCAGTCGGTATAGTTACCCGGAGTAACGGGTTCCCACCCAACCGGGGCCGGTGCTACCGAACTCCCGTCCTGTGGCGCCCGTTCCAGCGCCATCGTGATGCGATCCGCGTCCAGCAGGGGTACCGGCTTCCACATGGAAGCGTTTGCGAGCGTGAAGATCGCCGTATTTGCCCCGATGCCGAGGGCCAGGGTTAGTACGGCCGCCAAGGCCGGGCCCGGCGATCTGCGAAACATGCGGAGCGCGTATCGGATTTCCTGGAGCAGGCTTGTCATCAAGGTGCTCCCCGCACTTTGATCGCCAAAGGCATTGCGTGGACGATAAGGCCGATTAAAAACCCGTCACGTCCGGTATTGGGATCTGTTTGTCCGTTAACGACCAACCCTCAGAAGGGCACCGTGCCCGCGAAAGCGTATGTTATTTCAAGCCGGAAAAAGAACCCCGGCGACTTCCCCGCATAGTAACTACCCGGCACCATGTTTTCGTACAACACGTGTCCCCACCAGTTCTTGTTCACTTTGAGATCGGCCCGTGCCTGGTACATGTCGCCCCGCGTTGCCCCGGTCGAATAGAGTAGCGGGCTGCCCGCAAACGGGTGAAACGCGTTCATGTGATAGTAGGTCCCGCGAAGACTCAACGGTTTCCACGGAACGTAAATCGCTTCGCCCTGCCACATCCCGATGTTGGTCCAATAGGAGACGCCCTTTTCCTTGAACTGCGTATAGATGTACAACTCGCTCCACTTCGGCCAGCGCGCAAACAACGGATCCCACTGCCCGGACATCCCCCAATAACCAAAGCTCACCGAATGCCGGTTCTGCTCGCCGTAGTTCTTCTTCACATACGCATACCCGCCGGTGGCGCGGATGTCGCGGTTCGGCCGCTCGTGGCCCCACTGTCCTGCAAACTCCCCTGTCAGACTGAAAGCCCGCGGCAGTTTCTGCACCGCCCGGCCTCCGGTCGTGTACAAGTACCGGTCCGGTTGATACTGCGGATTCGTAGGCGCGCGAATATCGCCAAATTCGCGCTTGTAAAAGGAGTACGCCTCGATCGACGTCTTCTTCAGATTGTTGTCCGTGTAGTACAAGCCCAACGCCGACTCGTTCCACTCGATCAACTGCCGGCACTTGTCGTTGATCCGCGGCAGAAACCGATCGACGCGCGGATCGAAGATCCCGATCAGCTCCAGCTTCGACTTCTTCCGTTCATAACCGAGCACCGCCGCGTTATCGTAAATCGCCCGTGACCCGTCCCACGGCCCGCCCTCCATGAACAGGAACCCCTCGCCCTTGATGATGTTCTGACGCCCGAATCGCAGGTAAAGCCCCTTCGCGAACAGCTTCTTGATGTCCACGTAAGCGGTTTCGAATATGACCTCGTCAAAATGCGTAGGTGTATGCGGTTGGAAGATCTGGTTCGTCTCCTGCCCCAGTCCCACGTGCAGGTCCACCAGGTGTGTAACCGGCAGGTTCATCCACAGGCGCGTGCGATACCGCACCTGCCCGCGCTCGTCATCCGTCGCGTCCCTGTAGTCGAAAATGTTGTTCCAGTTCTCGTTCCGAACCCGCTGCTCGAAGCCGTATTCAAACACCCGGTCCTTGTCCTGCGCGCAAAGCCCAGGCGTCATCAAATACGCCAGGAGCACGGCCGCGTAGGAGGGTTTCATGGGACCGCGAGACGCCGAACAGAGTAAGAGAGATTTTAACCTTTTATTCCTGATTAAGCAATCCTGCCCGTAGTGATACGCTGTTTTCTTTGGATGGCCGCCAAGCTCGAAGGCATTTTCACCCCCACCCTCGTCCCTTTTGACGAGAAAGGCGCCATTCAGGAAACCGAGCTCCGGCGCTTCCTGAACTGGCTCATCGAAAAGGGAGTGCATGGGCTCTACCCAAACGGCTCAACGGGAGAGTTCACGCGCCTGACGGCCGAAGAGCGCCGCCGCATCGTTCAAATTACCTGCGAGGAAGCCAAGGGCCGCGTCCCCGTCCTCGCCGGTGCCGCCGAAGCCAACGTCGCCGAAACCCTCCGTGCGTGCGAAACCTACGCCGGGTTTGGCGCCCGCGCCGTCGCCATCGTTGCCCCCTTCTACTACAAGCTCGGCCCCGAATCCGTCTACGCCTACTTCGCCGAGATCGCCCGCAATTCCCCCATCGACGTCACGCTGTACAACATCCCGATGTTCGCCAGTCCCATCGACGTCCCCACCATCCGGCGCCTCTCCGAGTTGCCCCGCATCGTCGGCATCAAGGACTCCTCCGGCGACCTTGCCTTCATGATGCGGATGATCGCCGCCATCCGCCCCAACCGCCCCGGCTTCAGCTTCCTCACCGGCTGGGACGTCGTCCTCACACCCATGATGCTGGTCGGCTGCGACGGCGGCACCAACGCCACCAGCAATGTCGTTCCCGAGCTCATGCGGCAGCTCTATGACCTCACCCGCGCCGGACAACTCGAGCCGGCCATGAAGCTGCAACACCGTATCCTCGAGCTCTTCGACATCATGCTCTTCTCGTTCGAATTCCCGGACGGTTTCCGCGCCGGCGCCGAAATGCGCGGCTTCCGTTTCGGCCGCGGCCGCCAGCCCGCAACCCCCGCCCAGGAACAGGACCGCTCCGCCCTGCAATCCGTTCTGCAATGCATGCTCGCCGAATGCGGCATGGTCCAGGCGCCCGCCGTCTGCGCGCCTCGCACCGGCAACGTCCAGGAAGACAAGGTCACCCAGATCGTCTTCGAAGTCCTCGGCGACCTTGAACGGAGGGGCCTGCTCTGGAACAAGCCCTGATCCTCGTCGAAGTAGGCGGCTGGACGCCCGCCATGGTCATCCTCGACGCCATGCAGAAAACCGCCGGAGTGTCCATCCTCCAGAGCGAATTGAATGACCGCCCTGGCGTCTGCCTCAAGCTCTTCGGCTCCTTGGGTGACGTCCGCGCCGCCGCCGAAGCCGCCGCCGACATCGCCGGACAAATGCACGTCCCCGTGGTGGTGGACGTCATCCCCGCCCCCGACCCCGGCTTGCCGCCCGCAGTCGAGCCCCCCGTCGACTTCAACGTCCTCTTCGAACAAGCAACCGTGCAAAAGCCTGCCACACTGAAAAAGGAGACAACGATGGCCGACCAATCGAGTTTTGCTGTAGGGCTGATCGAGACGCAAGGCTTCACGGCCGTCTTCGAAGCCATCGACACCGCGCTCAAGACCGCCGCCGTCGAAGTCCTCGCCCGCGAAAAGCTCGGCGGTGGCTACATCACCGTCGTCATCAAAGGCGACGTCGCCGCCGTCAGCGCCGCCATCGAAGCCGGCCAGGCCAAAGTCGACGGCCTCGGCAAACTCATCGCCGCCCACGTCATCCCCAGCCCCTCCGCCGGCGTCCTCGCCCTCCTGCCCAAATCCTAAAATTTTAGTATTGAGAAATTTAAAATGTCAGTTTAAACTTCTCATGTGCGCTACATCCCCCGCGTCATTCAGTCACCCCAGCCCCTCCGCCGGCGCCCTCGCCCTTTTACCCAAACCCTAAAATTTTCCTATTGAGAAATTTAAAGTGTCAGTTTAAACTTCTCATGTGCGCTACATCTCCCGCGTCATTCAGTCAACCGTCCTCGAGGCCAGCCGCGGCTTTCCTGCTCTCGTGCTCACCGGTCCGCGCCGCGCTGGCAAGACAACTCTCCTCCGCCGGCTGTTTCCTGCGGCCAGCTATGTGCTCCTCGAAGACCCTGACGTCCAGGCCCGCGCCCGATCCGACCCGCGCGGCCTGATCGAAGAGCTTCGGCCTCCTGTAATCCTTGACGAGATTCAGAACGTCCCGGATCTGTTTGCCTATATCCGCACGCAGATTGATGCCACCCCTCGAAAGATGGGCCGG
>Ga0335082_10004968_pt1 | contig 14523 bp, 13 predicted proteins | sample Lox_Sample_41_FD_206718 | JGI IMG/M metagenome (GOLD analysis project Ga0335082, IMG submission 206718) | Soil microbial communities from Loxahatchee National Wildlife Refuge, Florida, United States - Lox_Sample_4.1 | ecosystem: Environmental > Terrestrial > Soil > Wetlands | place: USA...
CCTGCGAACGATGCGCGCGGCCGTCGTGACCTTCCACATCGCAATACTTGCAGTACTTGTGCGCCGAGTCCCTGCTGCGCTTGGCATGGGCCTCCAGAACATACCCCAGCCGCATCAATTGCTCGTCGATATTTCGCCGCCGTTCCAGCAACTCCTCGATCTGCTCTTCCTTCGGCTTCGCGACGGCGTCAAGCGATTTTAGAACTTCCAGGACCTTGGACAATCTTGTTACTCCAGATAGTTTCCAGCGTTTCCCTCTCCAGAATAAATCGGCACGGCGCTAAAGCGCGAATCGCCGTGCTTAGCATTTTCGAGACGCTACAATCAGAAGCATGTCCGTTGTCGTGGTTGGATCGGTGGCCTATGACGGCGTAGAGACGCCGCATGGCCGCGTCGATCGCATGTTGGGAGGCGCCTGCACATACATCTCGCTGGCCTCGAGTTATTTCGCACCCACGAAAATCGTCGGCGTCGTTGGTGAAGACTTTGCTCGAGAAGATGAGAACCTGCTCGGTGGCCGCGGGATCGATCTCGAAGGTCTCGAACGCGTCCCCGGCAAGACATTCTTTTGGTCCGGGGTCTATAGCGCGGACATGAACGATCGCACCACGCTGCGCACCGACCTTAACGTCTTCGCCGATTTCAATCCCAAGCTGCCCGAAAGCTACCGCAAGGCCCCATACCTCATCCTCGGAAACATTCAGCCTGCGCTGCAGCGCTCGGTCCGCGAACAGATGAACGGCCTGCGCCTGGCGGGCGGCGATACCATGAACTACTGGATCAAGGACTATCGCCACGAACTGCTCGCCACCATCCGCGATTGGGATTTCCTGCTCATCAACGACGCGGAAGCGCGCATGCTATCCGGCGAATACAACCTGAAGCGCGCCGCCGCGGCTATTTTCAAGATGGGTCCGCACACGCTGGTGATCAAGCGCGGCGAGTACGGCGCAATCCTGTTCCATCGCAACTGGCACTTCATTGTCCCCGGCTACCTGCTCGAGGAAGTTTTCGATCCAACCGGCGCCGGCGACTGCTTTGCCGGTGGTTTCATCGGCTACCTCGCCGAGCGCGGTTTCGATCTGAAGAATGGACACATCAATCCGAAGGAACTCAGCCGTGCGGTCATCTACGGATCGGTGTTGGGCAGCTTCTGTTGCGAGAAGTTCGGCGTCGATCGCTTTCGGACGCTCGCTCGCAAAGAGATCGACGCCCGCTTCGAAGAATTTCGCACATTCACCGAATTTTGAAAAAAACCATCGAAGCATGCATCGTGCTGGCCATACTCGTCGCGGTCAGCATTACCGCTGCTACCTACGTCCACCGCTCCGGCTGGACACTTTACTACGGTGATGCCGAAGCGCATCTGAACATCGCGCGGCGGATCGTCGATTCGCGCACTCCTGGCTACGATCAGATCGGGACGTCCTGGCTCCCATTGCCGCACTTGTTAACGCTCCCATTCATCCGCAACGATTCCTGGTGGCGCAACGGTCTGGCCGGGACAATTCCATCGGCAACGTGCTTCGTAATCGCTGGTGTTCTTCTCTTTGCCGCAATGAGGAGGGTGACGCAGTCCTTGCCTGCGGCATGCACGGCCCTGGGCCTCTTCGTTCTGAATCCGAACCTGCTCTACCTGCAGTCCACCCCCATGACTGAACCGGTGTTGCTGGCCGGATTGATGGCGCTGCTCTACTTCACCATCCTCTTCCGCGACACGCAGTCGTTCGTGGCAGTTCTCGGCGCCGGAATCGCGAGCCTTGTCGCTTCCCTCGCCCGCTACGAAGGCTGGTTCCTGATCCCTTTCGCCACCGCGTATTTTCTGTTTGCGGCGCGCCGCTGGCAGATGCGATTGCTTGCAGCCGCCGTCTTCGGAACGATCGCTTCTCTCGGGCCCCTGTATTGGCTAGGCCACAACTGGTGGCTGTACAACAACCCTCTGGAGTTTTACAACGGGCCTTACTCCGCGAAAGCAATCTATCAAAAGAGCGGTTCCTATCCAGGCAATCACGATTGGCATAAAGCTTGGTTGTTCTTTAGAACCGCCGCCGTGATGTGCGCCGGTTGGGGCGTGATAATCGTCGCCGCAGCCGGACTGGTAGGATGCATCGTTCGCCGCACAATCTGGCCGGCGTTGCTGCTCTCGCTTCCCTCCGCTTTCTATCTCTGGAGCATGTATTCAGGCGGTGCAGCGATCTTTGTACCGCAGCTCTGGTATGGCAGCTATTACAACACGCGTTACGGACTCGCGCCGCTGCCGATGTTCGCAGTAGCGGGCGCAGGGATTGTTCTGCTGTTTCGCGGGAGATGGCGCGCTGTTGCCGCTGCGGTCGCGGTTTTGGCAAGTACAATCCCGTGGCTCATCCAGCCTCAGCCGGAAACCTGGATCTGCTGGAAAGAATCGCAGGTCAACTCCAACGCCCGCCGCATCTGGACCCGCGAAGCCGAACATTTCCTAGCCGATCAGTACCGCCCCGGTGCTGGAATCTTCACCAGCTTTGGTGACCTGACGGGAATCCTCCGCGAAGCGGGAATTCCTTTGCGCGACGCGCTACACGATGGCAACGAGCCCGCATGGATGGCCGCCACCACTCGCCCCGACCTGTTCCTCCACGAAGAGTGGGCAGTTGCTTTTTCAGGCGACCCCGTCGCGACCGCCGTCGAGCACGCGTCCTTCAAAACCGGCCCGCGCTATCATCTGGTGAAATGCATCATGTTGAAAGACTCACCGGTGATCGAGATCTATAAGCGGGACTAAGCATGACCATCCCCTTCACCAAGGCCCACGGCGCAGGTAACGATTTCCTATTGAGTTGGGCCGATCGCGTGAGCGCGAGCGACCTGGCATCCACGGCGCGCGCGATCTGCAATCGTCACACCGGCATCGGCGCCGACGGATGGATTCTCGTGCGCGACACCACGATTCGTCTCTTCAACGCCGACGGCAGCGAAGCAGAAATTTCCGGTAACGGCACACGCTGCGCCGCAGCCATGCTGATCGACGCAGGCCGAGCGTCCGGCGAAATCACCATAACGACCGGCGCGGGTCCAAAGCGCTTACGACTGATCGAGCGCCACGGCCGCCATTTCCTTTTCGAGATGAACATGGGCAAGCCGGTCTTTCACGAGCATCAGATCCGATTTATGCTGCCTCTGCGCAACCGTGAGCAAGAAGTCACGATCCTCGATGTCGGCAATCCGCAGTGCGCCGTCTTTGTCGATCAATTCCCGCCCGCATGGCCGATCATAGGCGCCGAAATCGAAGCCCATCCACATTTCCCGAAGCACACCAACGTCTCGTTTGTACGGCCAGTGGACGATCACACGATCGAAGTGCGCTTCTACGAACGCGGCGCTGGCGTGACGCTAAGTTCCGGTACCGGATCGACGGGCGCAGCCGTAGCAGCAATTCTCAGGAAGGTTGCCACCAGTCCGGTGCGCGTCCTCACCGAGGCCGGCGAAGCACTGCGACTACGCTGGGACGATTCGGTGTACCTGACAGGCCCCGCCGAAATCATAGCCACCGGTGAATTCTTCGAGCGCGCGTAAGCGTACCCACAACCCACCACCCACATCCTACAACCTAAAAGTACGGCTTGATGGCCTCAAACTCATTCTCAAAATCGCTGAGCAGCGGAGCCAGCCTCTCCCCGAGCCCCAACGATTCAAGCACAGCCGCCCCATCCTCTGGTTGCCCTGAAAAGAACGACGGAGCGACCCCGGCTCCTCGCAGGTATTCATCCGCCGCATTCAAAATCCTGCTCAACAGAATATTGTCTGGTTCTGGAGGAGTCGGGTCCAGCTCAGGAGTCTCGTGATAGCGAACCGAAATCTGAATTGGCTCAGGCAGATTCCAAGCGGCCAGAGCCTCCGCGGACAGATCCGCATGCGTCAGGCCCATGACCTGCAATTCGCATTCTCGCCGTGGTTTCTGACCCAGCTGGCAGAGCCGCGCCACCTCTTTATATTCCTCTTGTGAACCAATCGCGAGCAGCAACAGCCCTAGATCATGGAACAGCCCTGCCGCGAATGCACCTTCGGCATAGCGTACTTCCAGGCGCTGCGATAACAAGTCAGCTAGAATCGCAACCCCAACCGAGTGCAGATTGAAATTAGCCATCGACCAGCCGGGCGGCGTCTTTACCTGGTTCCACATTCGCGATACGGAAATTCCGAGAACAGCATTGCGCAGCTTATAGATCCCCAACAGCGACACCGCGTGCCGGATGGAATTCACCGTTCCGCGCAGCCCATACAAAGCCGAGTTCACCAAGCGAAGTACGTTGCCAGCTAGCACCGTATCCTTCTCAATCAGTTCGGCAAGCTTGGCAAACGAGACGTCCTCCTGGGCCAGACTCGCAATCAACCGATTGAGGATCGGGGAAAAGGGCGGAAGCTGCCCCAGAGCCCGGTTGGCCCGTTCGCGCACGTCCGATGTTGTGGTCGAAGCGGTCACACCCCATTTATCGGCACACCTCCACAGAAACTGAGCCCTCTTCCTTCCCTCGGAAACGGGCACGCAGGCCCGCAGTACTAAGGCCTTCTTGTACCATGGGACTGACATTAATGGATGCCTCTCCCGCGATCTCAGTACAAAACCTCCGGAAAGTCTACGGTGCCAAGGCAGCAGTCGACGGGCTGGACCTCCAAGTCCCGCGCGGGTGTTTCTTCGGGTTTCTAGGTCCCAACGGAGCCGGCAAGACGACAACTATTCGTATGCTCATGGGTTTAGCGCCGCCGACCTCGGGGACGATCGAGCTGCTTGGTCTGCCCATGCCCGAACGCGCCCTGGAAGTGAAGCAAAAGATCGGCCTGGTACCCGACGAATCGCTTCTTTTCGACCATCTGACGGGACTCGAATTTACGGAATTTGTTGGCCGAATGTACGGTCTTTCCCGGCCGCTTGCCCGTGAAAGAGCCCGCGAGCTCTTGGCCCTTTTTGAGCTGGACAGCGAGCCCCGAAAACTGATCGGCGACTATTCGAAAGGTATGCGCAAGCGCGCCGCGATGGCTGCCGCACTGATCCATCGCCCGGAACTATTCCTGCTCGACGAGCCTTTTGAGGGCGTTGACGCCGTCGGCGCCCGGCTCATGAAGGAGATTCTGCTCGAACAAGTCCGCCGTGGTGCGACCATGTTCCTCACCTCCCATGTCCTCGAAGTCGTCGAGCGCCTGTGCGACCGTGTGGCCATCATCCACGACGGCAAGCTGGTCTTGTCCGGCACGATGTCGGAGCTGCGCAGCGGATCAGAAACATTAGAGGATGTCTTCGTGCGCGTAGTCGGCGCGGAGCGTCCCACCGAGAGTCTGGACTGGTTGTAGCCATGAACTGGGAAATCGACTGATGGGTTGGAACCAGGCGCGCGCCATCATCTGGGCCCAGTGGCGCACCGTGCGCAACTATATTCCGCGATCGAGCCTCGGCGGCCTGGTCTTCTCCGGCCTGCTGATGGCATTGTGGTACGGCGCGTTTGCTTTCCTGGCGGGGCTTGCGGGTCTCCTTCTGTCCAGGCCAGACGATCTGCCCTTCGTCAAGAAAGTCCTTCCCGACGCCTTGCTCGTCTGCTTCCTCTATTGGCAGATCATTCCGATCCTGATGGCCTCCATGGGTTCGTCGTTGGAGATGAAGAAGCTGCTGGTTTATCCCGTTCCGCACGGCCAATTGTTCACACTCGAAGTACTGCTGCGAATCTCCACAGGAATGGAGATGTTCTTGCTCTTGATCGGCGCGGGCATTGGTCTGTTGTTGAATCCGCTCATCCCCTTCTGGGCCCCCCTGCCGCTGGTGTTCTTCGCCGTGTTCAATCTGCTCTGCTCCGCCGGCGTACGAGACTTGCTGGTGCGTCTGCTGGCCCGCAAGCGCGTCCGGGAGATCGTCGTGTTCCTCTTCGTGCTTGCCGCCGCCCTTCCGCAGGTGATGATCCTCACCGGAGGCCATGAGAAAATCAGGCGCTTTTTCTCCGGAGAGTCCTCGCCGTTCTTACCCTGGACCGCTGCGGCCTCGCTCGCGCAAGGCGAATTCTCCTGGATCAGTGTCGCCGCCCTGATCGGCTGGACGGCCGCGGCATACTTCTTCGGACGCTGGCAATTCGAGCGCGGTCTCATCTTCGACGCCGGAGAAGCGGGTGCCCGCACCACATCATTAGGCAGACGCTCCAGCCCTCTTGAGTGGTTTTACCGTTTGCCCAATGCCGTCCTTCCGAATCCGTTGTCGGCACTGGTCGAAAAGGAACTGCGGTTCCTGACCCGCTCGGCCCGTTTCCGGCTGGTCTTTCTCATGGGCTTCTCATTTGGTCTTCTGATTTGGGCGCCGCTCGCTTTCGGACAAGCCAGTTCGCCGAACTCGCTAATGTCGCAGAACTACCTCTCCTTCGTCAGTGTCTACGCACTTCTCCTGCTGAGCGATGCCCTATTTTGGAACTGCTTCGGTTTCGATCGCAGCGCCGCGCAGGTCTACTTTCTGGTCCCCTTCAAACTGTCGACGGTTCTAATCGGCAAGAATCTTGCCGCGCTCTTCTTCGTTTTCCTCGAAATCTCGGCCATCACGCTGGTCTGTGCCTTGCTCCGCTTGCCGATCACCTTGATCAAGATCCTGGAGGCCGCGGCCGTAACATTAGTAGTCACCTTGTTCTTGCTGTCCATCGGAAATCTCAGCTCGGTATACAATCCGCGTTCAGTCAATCCCGTCAAATCCTTCCGGACATCTGCCGGAGGCCGAATGCAAGCCGTCCTGATGCTGACATTTCCGCTCGCTCTAATACCCGTCTTACTCGCGTTTCTTGCACGCTACGCGTTCGACACCGAATGGGCGTTCTTCGCAGTCTTGCTATTCGGCGCGATGCTCGGCGGGTTCGTCTATTCCCTCTCGATGGACTCGGCAGTGAAGGCGGCGGAACAACGAAAAGAGCAGATCATCGCCACGCTCAGCAAGGGCGCAGGCCCCATCGAAAGCTAGACCGCGTGCCGTTCCAGCCTAACTGCAAGTTCTGCCAGATCGCAGCGAAGTCACTCCCGAGCTTTGTGGTCTTCGAAGATGATCTCTCGCTTGCGTTCCTGGACAGTCGGCCGCTATTCCCCGGCCATACCCTGCTAATTCCCAAACAACACTACGAAACCCTGATCGACATCCCAGACGATTCCACCGGCGACTTCTTCCGCAACGTCCAGCGACTTACGAGCGCGGTAGAACGAAGCATGGAAGCCGAAGGAACCTTCGTCGCCATCAACAACCGAGTAAGTCAAAGCGTGCCGCACTTACACGTGCACATCGTCCCACGCCGCAAAAAGGACGGACTGCGCGGCTTCTTCTGGCCCCGCACGACATACAAAGACGAAGCTCAAATGAAACAAATCCAGGAAGCGATCCACCAAAGCCTATAGCCGCAACCCGCCCTCCCTGCAGCCTGTAGGATAAGCCTCCGGCTTGTCCCCCCGGCAAGCCAACGGCTTGCTAGCACGCCCCAGAACGCCGTCGTCACGATCGCCACCTCAGGCGCTCGCCGACTGTGGCCGAAACTGATCCTTGAACTCTTCCAGAAACTGATCAAGCTTCACCGGCGCCCGCCCCAGCAATCGAGGCAACACATCCGTCACTTCGCCGCCTTGACCTTTTACGTAGTACTGCTGTAGATCGAGCAGCGCCGTCACCTGCCATTCCGGCATTCTCAAATCCCGCATGCTTTTCCGCTGAGCCGCTTCGGGTATGTCCACATATTTCACTGTTCGGTACGCGACACGATATACGCTCGGCAAGCTCGGTGCACGTAACCGCCTCCGGGCCATTCAGCTCGTACGTCTTTCCGGCATGTTCACCGGGCGATAGCAGCGCCTTCGCAACGACAACAGCAATGTCACGAACATCCAGGTAGCTGAGCCGCGCGTTTCCCAAACTTGAGTAGAACGCCCCTTGCGCGCGAATGCTCGGCGCGTTATAGGCAAGGATGTTTTGCATAAATGAATTGGGACGGAGAATCGTGTAGGTCAGCCCGGATGCCTTGAGTTTGTCTTCCACCTTCCGATGCCAGCTCGGAAACGACTTCGTGTAATCCCCGGCGCCCAATGCGGAATTCAGCACAATGTGTTTCACGCCACGCGCGGGGCTCACATCGATCACATTGCTCTCCAGCTCCACCAGCTCCGGGATCGGCGAGCACACCAGGAAAACTGCATCTACGCCGGCGAATACCTGTTGTAAGCTTTCCTTGTTGGAGAAGTCGCCAATGACAGTCGAAACACCGGCCGGCGCACTGCGCGCATCCTCTTCGCTGCGATACATTGCGCGAAAGGGCTTGCCGCTCTTGTGCATTTCCTCCAAGACCGTGCCACCAACACTTCCTGATGCTCCAGTAATCAGAATCATGCTCCCAGGGTAGCCCCGCGCGGTATTCTTGACAAGAACGCACAATTAGGTACGTACAAACAGGTAAGTGCCCGATCATTTCACGGGAGTTCGAAGATGAAGGATCATCACGGTTGTCCGGTGCAGGCCACCATCAATGTTCTAGCCGGCAAATGGAAAGTTCAGATCTTATGGCACCTCTCATTCGGTCCGCGCCGTTTCGCCGAGCTACGCAAGAAGCTGCGCGGGATTTCTGAAAAAGTCCTGACCGATCAGCTTCGCCAACTGGAGACCGATGCCGTCATACAACGTCATGTTTCTCCTTCGGTTCCGCAAGCAGTCACCTATTCCCTCAATGGGGAGGACGAAAAGCTTGTGCCATTGATGCAATCCCTCTGCGGCTGGGGCAGCGCCCACTTTCGAATGAAGCCGAATCTTCCGCGCCGGCCCACACCTTAGGACAATACATCATGGCGCTCACCGATCAAATATTCGAGCTATTTCATAGCCGCGGCCACGACGCGTATTTCGGCGAAGATGTCTCGCAACTCGAGCACGCATTACAAGCGGCCGCGCTTGCCCAGCAATCCAATGCTTCTCCAGCCTTGATCGTCGCGGCCCTGTTGCACGACATCGGCCACATGATCCACGGCTTGCCGGAAGACATCGCCAGTGAAGGCGTCGACGGTTTACACGAAGCTGCGGGAGCGAACTGGTTGGCGAAATATTTCAGCCCTGAAGTCACTGAACCAATCCGCTTGCACGTGGACGCAAAGCGCTACTTGTGCTATGCCGATCCCAGCTATCGCGCGCAACTCTCGCCATCGTCGATCCAAAGCTTGGCATTGCAAGGCGGCCCATGCTCCGCCGGTGAAGCCCGCGCGTTCGAATCCACACCATTCTTTGCAGACGCGGTTTCGTTACGCAGGTGGGACGACGCAGCGAAAATCCCAGGTCTCGCCGTCCCCTCTTTAGACCATTACCGAACGCTGCTCGATACTCTCTCAGAACGTCCCACCGCCCACAACCTCCGGCCCAGAACCCTGTGACGGTGCCTGGTTGACCGCATGACTGCGTGGATGCCGGATCTCCGGCCAGAATTCCTTGACCACGTTCGCGCCCGCGTCGACGCCTAATGTGATGGCTCCGGATGCGAAACCTATGCCCACCGTTCGGACGCTTGCCGGTTGCCATAAACGCGAGATCAGCCCGCTTCCGAATGCGCCCGATATCTCGCCCACCGCAAGGGTAGGCTTTTCGGTCGTAGTTTTGCGGGTGATCACGGTAGCTCGTAGCGCGGCCCCTACTCTTGGCACGAATCCCTGTTTGTTCGATCGGCGGTAACCGAACTCTTCGTGCAGCAACTTCGACACCGGGTATTGAATGCCTTTGTGCACGATGTGCTTGCCAAACGCAGCTGCGATGCGTCGTCCGAAACCCGCCGCGCCCCGTCCCCATTCGCTCGGCGTGTCAGTCGCCTGATTCACCGCTGCGCCGGCGCCGGCCATAGCGATGTGTTTCGGCCCGACCTCCCGTTTGATATACGGTCTTAGCCGGTAATTGTCGCTGTCGTTACTGGACGGCGATTGCGCGGAAATTGAAATACCTGCCGAGAATGCAAGCGCCAAAGTAAAGAGGCGTATTCGCATGATCGTCCCCTAGCCGGAAAGAACTTGCACTCACCATTCCAAAATGAGTCGCCTTTCAGAAACAGGATGTTGGCGAGAACAGCAATCTCCGAAGCTGGAGGTTCTTGCCGAGTCTTCAGGTTAGGCGCGCTGTCACAGGTTATAAGTCGGCTTTTCGCAACACCGCGATTTGGCCGGCGTGGTAGAGATTGTGCTGTACTACTCCGTGCAGCAAGAAGTAGTAAGTGAATTCGGCGCCGCCCGCGAACTCGTCGAGCTTCGCATCCTCCAATGTGCGAACTGCCGCCACGAGTCTTCGGATCGTCGACTCAAGCCGGGCCAGCGCCGCCTGCCAAGCCTCCGGCGTCGTCACCTGAACCGGTGGCCAATCCCGATCGCCAGTCAAGCGATCATATGGTTGGCCCTCGACAATCGCTAACGCCATCGCGGCCCAGGCCTCGATGTGATTCACCAGTTCCCAAATGCTGTGCGCACCTGCGAGGGGCCTCGCCGCCGCCATCTCCGCGTTGACACCATTCAGCAATTCCGTCAGAGCAGGTCCGTGCCACGCTTGGCCGTCGTAAGACCGCCGCAATTGACTCGCGATTCGTTTCGATTCCATCAGATCAGATCTTCACCATTTATAATTGATTGTGTCACCCCGTGCGCTGCTGCACTCCCGATCCAATGCCAGGCTTCTTGAGCGGGCTGCGGCTTTTCTTTCAGAACATGCGGCTCTAGGTGAAGTTGTCGTTCTCGCTCCCACCCGGGCTGCCGCGAACGAACTTGCTATCACCGCTCACGATCGTGGCTGCCAGGGCGTTCACGCACTGACTCTCATCCAATTGGCCGCCAGCCTTGCTGCACAGGCGATGGGTCGCATGGGTCTGGCGCCGATCAGCCGCCTGGGCATCGAGGCGATCGCAGCGCGCATCCTCCATGCGGCGCACCGCGACAATAAGCTGCGCTATTTCGAGCCCGTAGCCCAGACTCCCGGATTCCCCCGCGCGCTCGCCAAGACTATCGCTGAGCTTCGACTGCAAGGCGTCTCTGCAAGCAGTCTCCAGCAGGCAGGAGAACCCGGTGCTGATCTTGCTCACCTGATGAATCTGTATGAGCAGGAACTCGGACAACGTTCGCTCGCCGATCTCCCGATGCTCCTCGAACTTGCTGCCACCGAGGCGGAGCAAGCGTCGCATCGCTTCACGAGACTGCCATTATTGCTGCTCGCTCTGACGATCGAATCCGAGAGTCACAAGAAGCTCCTCGGCGCGCTGATCGGAAAATCTCCAGCCGTTTTGGCGACGGCCATTACCGGTGATGAGCAATTGGCCGCATCGCTCGTTCAGGTGACGCCGGCAAGTCTCGACGCAAATTCGGCGGTCACAACACTCGACCGGGTCCGTATGTGGCTTTTCGAGACGGCGGAACCACCTGTCTCGCCGCTCGATCCGGATCTGCTCTTTTCCGCTCCCGGAGAAAACTTGGAGTGCGTTGAGATCGCCCGCCGCATTCGCGCGCTCGCTACTAGCGGAACTCCGTTCGATCGGGCCGCGATCCTGCTGCGCAACGTGGAGCAATACCAGCCGCTCGTCGAAGAAGCGCTGCGCCGCGCGGACATCCCGTCGTACTTCAGCCGAGGCGCTGCACGGCCGGATCCAGCGGGTCGCGCCTTTCTGGCACTGCTCGCCTGTGCCGGTGACGGCTGCTCGGCATCTCGTTTCGCCGAGTACCTCTCACTCGGTCAGGTTCCGCCCGTCGATCAGAACGGCGCGCCGATCAAACGGCCGCCGCAGTGGGTTCCACCCGATGTCGAGACTCTCACAAATCTCGCCGCGCCGCCCAGAGTAGAAAGTTCCGAGCCTGAGCCCGACAGCACGCTTGCCGCACCGATCGGCTGGGAGAAACTGCTGGTCGACGCCGCGGTGATCGGTGGTCACGATCGTTGGGCGCGTCGCCTTCGAGGACTCCGCGCCGAACTGCTGGCCCAACTTCGCACCCTCGACAAGGAAGACCAGTCGCATCGGCCGCACATCGAACGCCGGATTGAGCAACTCACTCGTTTGCAGAACTTTGCTCTTCCGATAATCGACATGCTCGGTTCCCTTCCGGCAACGGCGAACTGGGGTGACTGGCTCGAACGTCTCTCGGAACTCGCGCAGATGGCTCTGCGCCGGCCCGAGTCGGTGCTCTCTGTCTTGAGCGAGCTGATGCCGATGAGCGAAGTCGGACCGGCAGGACTCGACGAGATCTACGACGTCCTTTCGGAAAAACTGGGGTTCCTGCGTAACGATCCTCCGCGCCGCCGTTACGGACACGTCTTCGTCGGTTCGATCGACGAGGCCCTCGGCCGCACCTTCGATGTGGTCTTTCTCCCCGGCCTGGCTGAAGGACTCTTCCCGCGCCGCGCGCTCGAAGATCCACTGCTGCTTGATCAGTATCGGGCGAAGCTAGGCAGCAATCTGGATATGCAAGATCAACGCGTAGCCCGCGAGCGTATGCTGCTTCGTTCGGCTGCGGCGGCAGCGGCAACACAATTCGTCGTTTCGTATCCGCGCATGGACGTTGCCCAGTCTCGCCAGCGGGTTCCGTCTTTCTATGCGCTCGAGGTGCTGCGCGCTGCGGAGGGCCGGCTTCCTTCGCTGCGGGAATTCGAAAAACGAGCAGCCAGGAGCGCTCCGTCGCGACTCGATTGGCCTGCACCCGCCGATCCTGCTATTGCCATCGATGACGCCGAATACGATCTCGCATCGTTGCAGGCAGCGCTCACACTTCGCGGCGCAGAAGCCAAAGGTCGGGCGCGGTATTTGATGGAATCGAACGAAAGCCTCGCGCGCTCGTTGCGCTCCCGAGGGCGGCGTTGGCGCAACCGCTGGTCCGCGGCTGACGGACTCGTCGATCCTGATCCCGATACGCTGCGAGTGCTGGAAGCTCACCGGCTTTCCGAACGTAGCTACTCTCCGTCTTCGTTGCAACAGTTCGCCGCTTGTCCATATCGCTTCCTCCTGCAAGGCATCTTCCAATTCCGGCCAAGAGAAGCCGCCGTTCCGCTCGAGCAAATGGATCCGTTGACGCGCGGGGCTTTGTTCCACGAAGTCCAATTCCAACTGTTTCGCCGGCTGAACGAAGAGTCGCTCCTTCCCATGACTTCGTCTCGTCTGCCGAAGATTCACGACATCGCCGACCGCGTGCTCGACCGCGTCGCGGCTCATTTCGAAGACGATCTCGCGCCGGCCATCCCGCGCGTCTGGAAGAGCGAAGTGGAGGGCGTCCGCACCGATCTGCGCGGCTGGATCCGGCAAGTGGCAGAAACCGAGCCCGATTGGGTTCCGCTGCATTTCGAGTTCGCATTTGGTCTGCCGCACGATGAACACCGCGATCCACAAAGCACCAAGGACGAAGCTGTGATTCTCGACGGCATTCGTCTACGCGGCTCCATAGATTTGGTTGAGAAGCACGCCACTCGCAACGCCCTTCGCGTCACCGATCACAAGACCGGGAAGGCGCCGCAGAATCGCCCGCAATATGTCGGCGGCGGCGCGATCCTTCAACCTTTGCTGTATGCACTCGCTGCCGAGCGATTGCTCGATAAGCCGGTGGAATCCGGTAGCCTCTTCTTCTGTACCCAGCGCGGAGATTTCTCACAAATCAACATTCCGCTCGATACGCAATCTCGCGAACGTCTATCGCGTGTGTTGCAGACGATCGGCCGACACATAGAGGAAGGCTTCTTTCCCGCCGCGCCACAGGCCGGGGCATGTGGGCTGTGCGACTACCGGCCCGTTTGTGGACCGTATGAAGAGCAGCGCGCCAAGCGAAAACTGCCCGAGCGGCTCGAACCATTGATCGCGATTCGCAATCTGCCATGACTCCCACTGCCGTTCCGCAACTTGACGATAGCGCCGCCCGCGCCCGGATTCGTAATTCGCTTGCCGAGAGCCTGGTGGTGGAAGCCTCGGCCGGGACCGGGAAGACGACTGAGTTGATTGCTCGGATCGTAGCTGTGCTCGCCAGCGGCGCGACCGAAATTAAGAACATCGCCGCGGTTACGTTCACGAACAAGGCGGCCGGTGAATTGAAGCTGCGGCTGCGGCAGGAACTCGATCGCGCGCGTGCGGGTAACGAGAATATCGAACACGCACTGGAACACCTCGAAGAGGCGTCCGTTGGGACCATTCATTCGTTCTGCGCTCAGATCCTGCGCGAGCGTCCCGTGGAAGCAGTCGTCGATCCGGCCTTCGAAGAACTGTCTGACCAGCAAGCGGGACGTCTTTATCAGCGGGCTTTCCGCTCCTGGTTCCAGGAGAAACTTGCCGAAGGCGCTCCGGCGTTGCGGCGCGCGCTCACGCGGCTGGCATGGCGCGATTCCTGGGACAATAGTCCGCCGATCGATCAGCTTCAATACGCCGGTTGGAAACTGATCGAATGGCGCGACCATCCTGCTCCGTGGCGGCAGGTTCCGTTCGAGCGCGATGGCGAAGTGGATCGGCTGATTGATCAGGTCAAGCTTGTCGCCGAAGCGGCCTCGCGTTGCAAGAAGTTCACCGACAACCTGGT
>Ga0335082_10004970_pt1 | contig 14523 bp, 10 predicted proteins | sample Lox_Sample_41_FD_206718 | JGI IMG/M metagenome (GOLD analysis project Ga0335082, IMG submission 206718) | Soil microbial communities from Loxahatchee National Wildlife Refuge, Florida, United States - Lox_Sample_4.1 | ecosystem: Environmental > Terrestrial > Soil > Wetlands | place: USA...
GTGACCGGCACGGACACCGACCGGCACGCCAGCCTGTGGCGCTGGAACAAGGGAGAGGAGCGGCCGGAGCCGTTCGAGGTCAGTGACACGTGACGAGTGACAGGTGACGAGCGAGGATAAGAAGATTCGGGACTACAAGGACCTGCTCGTGTGGCAGAAGGGAATGGCGTTGGTGAAGCGGATCTACGAGATCACGCGCACTTTCCCCTCGGATGAACGGTTCGGCCTTGCGTCGCAGATGCGACGGGCGGCGGTCTCAATTCCTTCAAACATTGCCGAAGGGCAAGCGCGACACACCCGAGGGGAATTCGTCCAATTCATCTCACATGCGGAGGGTTCGGTCGCCGAACTCGACACGCAAGTCCTGATCGCCGTAAACCTGGATTACTGCCCTACCACCACCGTGCAAGACGTCTTCCTGCTCATCCAGGAACTCCGCAAGATGCTCAACGCGCTACGCAGAAAGCTAGTCTCCCAAGGCCAAGGCTAACACCAGACCACTCGCCACTTGTCACTCATCACTTGTCACTTCTTTCCCGCCAACCGTTGCTCGAGGTCGCGATTGACTTGCTCCAAGTGGCGGACGCGCCCTTCGAGCTCGCGGGTCCGTTCGTGCAGGCGATGCAGCTGCAGGCGCTTGTCGAGGCCGGTGCGGATGATGGTGAGCAGATCGTCGTTGTCCCACGGCTTCTCCATGTAATGGAAGATGCCGACCTCGTTGATGGCGCGGATGGCGTTCTCCTTGTCAGCGTAGCCGGTGAGGAGTATGAGCGTACTTTCCGGATACAAGCGGCGGACCTCCAGGAGGAGCTTGATGCCGTCGAGTTCCGGCATGAGGAAGTCGGAGATGACCAGATCGAGCGGATTGACCTTGGCAACCTGGACGGCGCGCGTCGACGAGGTCTCGACGATGACCTTGTGCGGGGTCTCGAGCTCGAGCAAGGCCGAGACGCTCTGCACCACCGCTGGTTCGTCGTCGACCACCAAGACGGTGGCCGCTTCTTCAGTCGCTGCCATAGGCACCTTCGATACCATGCGGCGATGAGGCTCGCCAGGCTCGCGGGCGCCCCGCTGCCGGCGACGGAGCGCCCCGCATGACCGCCACCCGGAACGGCTCCCCCTTCTCCACCCTCATCGAGGTCGGCACGGCGTTGTGCGGCACGCTGCACCTGCACGAGCTGCTCGGCGCCATGATGGAGCGGGTGCGCGAGGTGCTCGACGCCGAGGCCTGCTCGGTGATGCTGGTGGACGAGACGACGCGCACGCTGCGCTGGGAGGTGGCGCTCGGCGAAGGCGCCGGCAAGCTGCAAACCCTCTCCGTCCCCATCGGCCAAGGCATCAGCGGCGGCGTCGCCGCCACCGGCACCGCCGTCCGCATCGAAGACGCGCAACACGACCCGCGCTGGGTCGGCCGCAGCTTCGACGCCACCACCGGCTTCACGACGCGCTCCATTCTCTGTGTACCCATCCGGGCGCGCGACCGGGTCATCGGCGTGGTCCAGGTGCTCAACCGCCGCACCGGACCGTTCACCGATGCGGATCAAGAGCTGCTCGAAGCGTTGGCCAGCATGGGCGGCGTCGCCATCGAGAACGCGCGGCTCTACGAGAACCTCGAGGAGAAGGTCCAAGAACGCACCGCCGCCCTGACCCAGACCCTCGGCGAGCTGCGCAGCACGCAGGCGCAACTGGTGCAGTCTGAAAAGATGGCGGCGCTCGGCGACCTGGTAGCCGGCGTGGCGCACGAGATCAACACCCCGCTCGGGGCGGTGTCGAGCAACACCGACCTGGTGGGGCGCGCCCTGGGGAAGATCAAGGACGCGCTGGCCGATCCGTCGCAAGCGGAGAAGGCACACAGCTTCCTGGACCGCGCCAACAGCATGGTGGAGGTGAGCCGCGACGCCTGCCGGCGCATCGGCGACATCGTCCGCAGCCTGCGCAACTTCGCCCGCCTCGACGAGGCCGAACGCAAGCCGGCCAATCTGCACGAGGGACTGGAGTCGACGCTGACGTTGGTGACGCATCTGCTGAAGAACCGCATCACCATCCACAAGGAGTACGGGCAACTGCCGCCGGTCGACTGCCACGTCAACCAGATCAACCAGGTGTTCCTCAACATCCTGGTGAACGCGGCGCAGGCCATCGACGGCCCCGGTGCGATCACCATCCGCACCCGCCACAATCCGGCCGGCTGGGCGGTGGTCGAGATCACCGACACCGGCGCCGGCATCCCGCCGGAGAGTCTCCAGCGGATCTTCGACCCCGGCTACACGACCAAGGGCGTCGGCGTCGGCACCGGCCTGGGGCTTGCCATCTGCTTTCGAATCGTCAACGACCATCATGGAAAGATCGAGGTCGACAGCACCGTCGGCGCGGGCACCACGTTTCGCATTCTCCTGCCGACCAAGTGAGCCGATCGACCCCGACGACATCAGGAGGTGTGGAATGAAGACATGGGGCAAAGGACTGTACCGCGCGCTGGCGTGCGGGGCGCTGCTGGCGATCGCGTCGTCCGCCAGCGCCGATGACGGCGATGCGCATGCACTGGTCAAGCAAGTGATGGACGCGGTGCCGAAGACGGCCCTCAGCGCCAAGGCCAGGCTGACGTCGGACCGCGGCTGGGTGCGCGATATGGAGATGCGTCGCAAGCACGTCAACGACCTGGACGCGATCTACATGGAGGTCACGTCGCCGATGGACCTCAAGGATACGCGCTTCCTCTTGTTCGATCGGGTCGAGGGGAAGGACGAGCAATTCATCTACGTGCCGCAGATGAAGCGCGCGGTGCAAGTGAGCGTCGAAACCCGCAAGCAACCCTTCCTGGGCTCCGACTTCTACGTCTACGACATGGTCCGCCCCGAGCTCGACGCCTACACGTACAGCTTCGCCGGCGAGGAAGACGTCTTGGGGCGGCACTGCAAGCTGGTGCAGAGCGTGCCCAAGAACCCCACCAACGACCTGTACGGCAAGACCATCCTGGCCGTCGATCCAAAGGACCTGCTGATCCTGCGCACCCAGTTCTTCGATCCGCAGGGCAAGCTGCTGAAGGTATGGACCGCCGAGAAGATCGAGCAGATCGATGGCAACTGGACGCCGGTGATGCAGAAGATGGTCAACGTGCAGGACAATCACTGGTCGCAGCTCGAGATGATCGAGGTGAAGTACAACGCGCAGCTGCCGGACGAGACCTTCAACAAGTCGTACCTCATCCGCTGATGACGCCATTGGCGAGCAGATTTCCCCCGGAAACCCCGGCGGCTGAAGCCGCCGGGCCAGGGAGGAGTGGGCCGTCTGCCGCGCGAGGTTGCCGCTTCAACAGAATGGAAAACCGGAAACAGGAAACCGGGAATGAAAAGCCGGCCAATGTTTGCCGCCCATCCGCTGAGCTTCCGTTTCCCGTTTCGAATTTCCGGTGGTGTCCCAACCCCTCCCTTGATCCCTCCCCGACGCGGGGAGGGAAGGCTCTTGTTCCCCCCTTCCCTCGTAGGGAAGGGGGCCAGGGGGTTAGGTTCGCGCGCGATAGTCGTCAACTTGGGACACTACCGAATTTCCGGTTTCCTGTTCCCGGTTTCTCATTCCGCCGCCGTTCATGCCGCGGGCTCGCGCATGCGGCCAGTAGGGAGCGCGCCATTGCATGACTCGCTTCGACCATTCGTGCTAAAGTCGCGCCGCCGTCAGGAGGGATAGGGGCATGAAGGCACTCGGCGCCATGATCCGCAAGGAGTTCGTGCACATCAGCCGCGACCCGCAGCTGATCGGCCTGGTGCTCGGCTTGCCGGTGCTGCTGGTGGTGCTCTTCGGGTATGCGTTGCGCCTGAAGGTGGATCACATGAACGTGGCGGTGGTGGATGGGGACAAGACCTTCTTCAGCGTCACCGTGAAGGATCGGCTGCAGAGCGACGGGCAGTTCAACATCATCGAGGCGGAGTCGGAGCAACAGATCCGCGACTGGTTGCAGACCGGTCAGGTGCGCCTGGGGCTGATCATCCCGCAAGGCTTCACCGAACACCTCGGCAACAGTCAGCAGACCGACTTCACGCTGCTGGTGGACGGGACGATGCCGACGCTGGCGCAAGCGGGGCTGTACGGCGCCCGCGTGCTGACCAGCGAAGAAGTGATGGACGAGTTGACCTTCCAGGACCCCGACCATCCGTCGCCGCCGCTGCGCAAGCCGCCCATCCGCATCAAGCAGGACATCCTCTTCAACCCCGACCTGCGCGACTCCGACTTCTTCCTGCCGGGCACCATCGGCATCGTCATCATGATCGTCGTCCTCACCCTTTCCGCCGGCTTCGTGCGCGAGAAGGAGCAGGCGACGATCGAGCAGTTGCTGGTCACCCCGATCACGCGCTTCTCGCTCATTGCCGGTAAGATGATTCCCTACGGCATCATCGCGGCGGTCGACTTTGTGGTGGTGACGGTGCTGGCGCGCGTCATCTTCACGTTGCCGATCCGCGGCTCGATCTTTCCGGTGATTGCCCTGGCCGTCCTGTTCGTCCTGGCGCTGCTGGCGCTCGGCGCGTTGATCTCGACGATTTCGCAGACCCAGCTGCAGGCGAACATCATGGCGGTGTTCGTGATCGTGCCGTCGGTGCTGATGTCCGGCTTCGTGTTTCCGATCGAAGCCATTCCGCGTTGGCTGCAGCCGGTGGCGTGGAGTCTGCCGATGACCTATTTCGTCGAAGCGATCCGCGGCTTCACGTTGAAGGGCACCTCGCTCGTCGACCAGTTCCGCGACTTCGCGGTGCTGTTCGGATTCACCGTGGTCCTCACCGGCCTGAGCCTGGCGCGCTTCCGCAAGCAGCTCGGTTAGTCGAGGAGGGCTGAGATGACCGCAGCAACGGCGCAGCACGATGAGTGGCGGATCCCCAAGGGCTCGGTGATCTTCCGGCAAGGCGATCCGGGACACGAGATGTTCGTCATCTCGTCCGGACGCGTCAGCCTGACGATCGGCGCTGAGGGCCATCAAAAGGAAGTCGCCGTGCTCGGCCCCGGCGAGTTCTTCGGCGAGCTGTCGTTGCTCAGCGACGAACCGCGCAGCGCCACGGCGCAGACGGTGGAGGATTCCACCCTGCTGGCCATCGGGCGTGACGTCTTCGCGATGCTGGTGCAGGACGACCTGGACATCGTCTTCCGGATGATGAACATCCAGGGGCGGCGTCTGAGTCAGACCAACCAGCCGATCCAGCAACTCACGCAGCGCTTGGACCGCATCCGCATCGCGGCGCATTGCCTGCGTCGGTTGTTGTCGCCACACTCGCAGCTGCCGGCGACGCTCGACGTGATCGCGTTGGGCAAAGAGCTCGGCCTCAGCCCGCAAGCCGTCGAGGCGACCGTCACCGACCTGGTGCAGCGCGGCGTCGGCACGCGGCGGGATCAGCAGTGGCACGTCCAAAGCCGCGAGGAAGCGCTCAAGCTCCTCGACCAGCTGTGCCAGTACACCGACGCCGGGGCGCGGTAATCGTAGCGGTCGGATGCATACGGCCCGCCCCCGGCGGCCGCCCACGCGGCCGTCTGACATTGCTCAGGTGGCCATACGCGTCTGGAGGTAGCGCCGGATGACTGCGCGAACGTGTCGACTGGCTGCGCTGTGCACTGTCGTCATCATCGCACCGGCCGCGGCATGGGCGGCGACGATCACCGAATTTCCCATCCCGACTGCCGGCAGTCAGCCGTACGGCATCACGAAGGGACCCGACGGCAACCTGTGGTTCACGGAACGAAACAGCCACAAGATCGGACGCATCACTGCCGATAGCCCCAACACCATCACGGAGTTTCCGCTGTCGGGGGTTTTCAACGCACCACAAGGGATGACCGCCGGCCCCGACGGCAACCTCTGGTTCACCGAAGGGTTCGGCGGCAAGATTGGACAGATCATGCCGATGAGCCCCAACAGCATTACCGAGTTCTCCACGCCAACCGCAGGCGGCATCCCCATCGGAATCACCGCTGGCCCGGATGGAAATCTGTGGTTCGCCGATAATGGTACCAACAAGGTGGGCCGGATTGCACCGGAGAGTCCCAACACGGCCACCGACTTTCCGGTTCCGACGCTATTCGCCGACTTGCAAGGCATCACTACAGGGCCGGACGGCAACCTCTGGTTCACGGAGCGGTCGGGCACCAAGGTCGGTCGCATCGTTCCCGACGGCCCCAATACGATCACCGAGTTTCCGATCCCAACTTCTTTCGGCGGCCCCCAGGGCATTACCGCCGGCCCCGACGGTAATCTCTGGTTCACGGAGAACTTCTCGGGCAAGATCGGCCGCATCACACCCAGTGTTCCAAATACGGTCACCGAGTTTCGGATTCCGACGGGCCTCAGCGAGCCAACCGGGATCACGCTGGGGCCGGACGGCAATCTGTGGTTCACCGAATCCGGCGGCAATAAGATCGGCAAGATCAAGCCGGCGAGTCCCAACACGCTCGTCGAGTTCGCCATACCGACGAGTGGCAGCTCGCCGCAGGACATCACCGTGGGACCGGACGGCAATTTGTGGTTCACCGAGTCAGGTACCAACAAGATTGGCCGCCTCGTACCGGATCTCGGCACGGACACCCCGACATCGACGCCAACGCCGACGAGTACACGAACGCCGACGCGGACGCCGACCGCTACCTCGACGCGGACGGTGACGCCGACGCAGACACCAACGCGCACCCCCGGCGGTCCAACCGAGACGCCGCGACCGCCGAGCAGCATTGTGCAGCAAGCCTACATCAAGGCCTCCGACACTGACGCGGACGCCGGATTCGGCAACGTGGTCGCGCTGTCGGGCGATACGTTGGTCGTCAGCGGCTACTACGTGTTCGTGCGCAATGGGACGACGTGGACGCAGCAGGCCATCATCGAGCCCTCCAACGGCGACCTCGCCGGTGGGTTCGGCCTCTCGGTTGCGATCGACGGCGACACCATCGTCGTCGGCGCCCCGTTCGAGAGCAGCGGCGCCACCGGCGTCAATGGCGATCAGAACGACACGAGCGCCTTCGGCGCCGGCGCCGCGTACGTGTTCGTGCGCAACGGAACCACGTGGACTCAGCAAGCGTACCTTAAAGCCTCCAACACCCGCGCAAACACCCAGTTTGGGAATTCGGTGGCCATCGTCGGGGACACGGTGGCGGTTGGCTCGCTGCACGAAGCCAGTAGCGCCACCGGCGTGAACGGGAATCAGAACGACACCAGCGCGCCCGATGCCGGCGCCGCCTACGTCTTCGTCCGCAACGGCACGACGTGGACGCAGCAGGCGTATCTCAAGGCCTCGAATGCCGGAAGCGGCGACTTGTTCGGCCGACCGGTGCGCATGTCGGGTGACACGTTGGTGATCGGTGCGTTCTTCGAAGACAGCAGCGCCACGGGAGTGAACGGCGACCAGGGCGACAACAGCGCTCAGGACGCCGGCGCGGCTTACGTCTTCGTGCGCAACGGCACGACGTGGAGCCAGCAGGCCTATCTCAAGGCGTCCAACACCGAGGCGAACGATACGTTCGGTTCATCGGTGGCCATCGATGGCGACACGGTCGTGGTCGGAGCCTACCACGAGGCCAGCAGCGCAACCGGGGTGAACGGCGACCAGAGCGACAACAGCGCTCCCGACGCCGGCGCCGCCTACGTGTTCGTGCGTAACGGCACCACCTGGAGCCAGCAGGCCTACCTCAAAGCCTCGAACACCGACGCAAACGACGAATTCGGAGCGGCGGTGGTGTCGGGCGATACTGTGGCGGTCGGAGCGCTCCAGGAGGCCAGCAACGCCAGAGGCATCAACGGCGATCAAAGCGACAACAGCGCCCCCAACGCCGGCGCCGTCTATGTGTTTACGCGTAGCGGCACGACCTGGACGCAGCGGGCCTACGTCAAAGCGTCCAACACCGACCCGGGTGACGGATTCTGGAGGTGCGACATGGTCGGCGACACGCTGGCAGTCGGGGCGCCGGACGAGGATAGCGCCGCCACCGGAGTGAACGGCGACCAGAACGATAACAGCGCCGATGGCGCGGGCGCCGTCTACGTCTTCACGGGTTTGACCGGCGCGGCCAACCTCACGCCGACGTCGACCAACCCGCCGGCCTTGACAGCGACTCCGACCACCCCGCCGGCCCCGACGCAGACGGCGACTGCACCGGCATCATCAACTGCGTCCGCCAGTCCCACGCCAAGCGCCCCCGCAACCGTCACGCAGACGGCCGGAACCACAGCGCCACCGACCGATACACCGCCGGCGCTGACGGCAACGCCGACGGTCACGCCGACGGCGTCGCCCACGCCACTGCCCTGCATCGGCGATTGCAGCGGCAACGGCAAGGTCAGCGCCGTCGAGCTGCTCACCGGCGTGCGCATCGCCCTCGAGTTGGCCGAGCTGACCGACTGCCCGGCGTTCAATTGCGCCGGCAGCGGCCGCGTTACAGTCGCCTGTCTCATCAAGGCGGTGCAGCTGGCGCGCAGTGGGTGTCCATGAACGGGGCGCGCCAGGGGAGTCGGACGGGACCTGGTGCAAAGTGCTGCGGGCAGCCCTGCACGACGCCTTAGTGTTTTCCTCGCTTCTTGGTCGGGGTGGCGGTCGGGAACGGAGTCGCGGTCGGGGTGGCGGTCGGCATCCGCGTCGAGCCCAGCGACCACACGACGGGAAACGGAATGACGCGATTCGAGTGCTCCAGTTGAAACTGCCGCTGCGCTGCAGATACTCGTTGACGTACCAGAACGTGCAGTCATCCACCGGATCGACGCTCATGCTCGTGTAATCGCCCCAGCGGTCGAGGCCCGTCATAAAGTTACCGACGGTCACTCCGAGTGCCCCCCCTTTCCGGGTTTGTCTCCAAGCTCGTTCGACTCCCAGCCTGGCAAGGAGTATTCTTACGCTGAGGGTGAAACGATTGCTCGGGTGAACAGACCATGCCGCGGACAATTGCCAGGAAGAAGCGCTTGGTTGTTTGCGTTCGGAACACTGGCTATCCGGCGTCTCTTGAGCTGCGCAAGATCTACCAATCTCTCCCAGAAAGCGACGCCGAGGCACACAATCTAGTTCGCGTGATCGACGAGTCTGGCGAAGACTACCCAATACCCCCAAGAAGTTCTTCCTCGCGCTCGACCTTCCGCAGGGCGTGAAGACTGCGTTGCGTCGACTGGCGACTTAAGAACCATGGCCGACACGTGCACACGGTGGAGTGCTTGTGACCACCGCCGCGCCAGCTCGTACCACACAACCGCATCGGCCTAGTGAACAGATCGTGCCGTGCAGATCTTCTGAGGTTCGTCTTTCGAAGCCGTAGACAGGGTGGCACTCAACGCAGTACACTACGCCCGCCATGCTGATGGCTCGACACGCCCATCGCTCGCGCGGGAGAGCACGACGGCTTTGCCTCCCAACCGCACGCGCCTTTTGCGGGACTCGCAGAGTTCCCGACACCAGCGCGCTCAGACGCGCAAGGAACCACGCCGATGAAGGTGCGTTCGCATTCAGCCATCCGCCCGTCCGTCGCTTTCCACCTCGCACTCATGTACGCCGCGGTCTTTGCCGCCTGTGCAGACCCAGCACAGGCTGGCACCAACGTCTGGACGAGTCATGGGCCGTTCGGCGGCCGGGTGAATGTCTTGGTCACCGACCAGAGCAATCCGCAGACGCTATACGCCGGCACGGACTTCGGCGGGGTGTTCAAGAGCACCAACGGTGGCGACAACTGGACGGCGATGAATATTGGCATCAATACCGGCCAAAGTAACATCTTTGTGCAGGCGCTGGCGCTCAACCCGAACACGCCGGAGACACTCTACGCGGGCACCAGCAGCGGCGTGTTCAAAAGCACCGATGTAGGGGCCAGCTGGATGGCGATGAACTCCGGCGTACGCCCCCCCGGCGACCACCCCCGCAGCCGCCTGACATCGCTCAGGCCGCCATACGCGTCTGGAGGTAGCGCCGGATGACCGCGCGAACGTTTCGACTGGCTGCGCTGTGCACTCTCGTCATCATCGCACCGGCCGCGGCATGGGCGGCGACGATCACCGAGTTTCCCATCCCGACTGCCGGCAGTCAGCCGTACGGCATCACGATGGGGCCCGATGGCAACGTCTGGTTCACTGAGGAAGTCGGCAACAAAATCGGCCGGATCACGCCAGGGAGCGTTAACACCATCGCCGAGTTTCCGATCCCGGGGTTCGGGCCGCAAGGGATCACTGCAGGCCCGGATGGCAACCTCTGGTTCACGGAGTATTTCGCCAACAACATCGGACGGATCACGCCCGGTAGCCCGAACACCGTCACCGAGTTCCCCATTCCGACGGTCGGTAGTTTCCCGTCCTGCATCACCGTCGGACCCGACGGCAACCTGTGGTTCACGGAGTATCTCGGCAACAAAATCGGTCGGATCACGCCCGACAGCCCCAACACCATCACCGAGTTCCCAATCACGACTGGCCGCCTACCGCAGGGCATCGCCGGACTGGACGACAACCTGTGGTTCACAGAGCATCTCGGTAACAACATTGGACGGATCACGGTGGCTAGTCCCAACGTCGTCACCGAGTTGCCGATCCCGACCAGCGGCGGCAAGCCGACCGGCATCACCGCCGGATCGGATGGCAACCTCTGGTTCGCTGAGAACGGCGGCCACAAAATCGGTCGGATCACGTCGGGGAGCGTTAACATTATCACCGAGTTTCCGGTCCCCGGCGCCCTCTTCCAACCAGAAGCGATCACCGCGGGCCCGGATGGTAACCTCTGGTTCACAGAGGATATCAACAACAAGATCGGACGGATCACACCGGGGAGTCCCAACACCATCACCGAGTTCTCGATCCCGAACAGCGGCGACATTGAATACGGAATCACGACGGGACCGGACGGCAACCTGTGGTTCACGGAGTATCTCGGCAACAAGATCGGACGTCTCGTTCAGGACACTGCCACGCTGACACCCACGCCAACCGCCACACCGAGCCTTACCCGGACGCATACGCCGACGCGAACCCCTGGTGGTCCGACCGACACACCCACGCCTGCTGGGGCCATCGCCGAGCAGGCCTATCTCAAAGCCTCCAACACCGACGCGAACGATCAATTCGGCATCGGCCTGGCAGTGTCGGGCGACACCGTGGTGATCGGCGCCCCTCAGGAATCCAGCAACGCCACCGGAGTGAACGGCGACGAGACCGACAACAGCGCCCCCTTTTCTGGCGCCGCCTACGTCTTCGTGCGCGATGGAACGACCTGGACGCAGCAGGCGTATCTCAAAGCCTCCAACACCGGGGTAGGTGACGCGTTCGGCGTGTCGGCAGCGGTGGACGGCGACACGCTCGTGGTCGGGGCGGCGGGTGAATCCAGCGGCGCCACCGGGGTGAACGGCGATCAGAGCGACAACAGCGCCCTAGCCGCCGGCGCCGCCTACGTCTTCGTGCGCAGCGGCACAACCTGGACCCAGCAGGCCTATCTCAAGGCCTCCAACACCGCGTCGCTGTACGGCTTCGGGAACTCGGTGGCGATATCGGGCGACACGGTGGTGATCGGCTCCCTCCACGAGGCCAGCAGCGCCACTGGGGTGAACGGCGATCAGAACGACACCAGCGCCCCCGACGCCGGTGCGGCCTACGTCTTCGTGCGCACCGGCACGACGTGGACTCAGGAGGCCTATCTCAAAGCCTCCAACACCGACGCCGGTGACTGGTTCGGCAGAGGGGTGCGGATGTCGGGCGACACGCTCGTGGTCGGGGCGGAGCACGAATCGAGCAGCGCAACGGGGGTGAACGGTAACCAAGCCGACAACAGCGCGACGCACGCCGGCGCCGCCTACGTCTTCGTGCGCAATGGCACGACCTGGAGCCAGCAGGCCTACCTCAAAGCGTCCAACACCGAAGCGAACGACCAGTTCGGCGGGTCCGACGTGTCGGGCGATACGGTGGTCGTCGGCGCCCGCGGCGAGGCGAGCAGCGCCACCGGGGTGAACGGCGACCAGCATGACAACAGCGCCGCGAACGCCGGCGCCGCCTACGTCTTCGTGCGCAACGGCACGACCTGGAGCCAGCAGGCCTATCTCAAGGCGTCCAACAGCGAGGCGAATGACCAGTTTAGTCAGGTGGCGGTGTCGGGCGACACGGTGGTCGTGGGTTCCCTCCACGAAGCCAGTAACGCCACGGGGATCAACGGCAACCAGAGCGACAACAGCGCCCAAGACGCCGGCGCCGTCTACGTCTTCCGGCGCAGCGGCAGCAACTGGACCCCACGGGCGTACCTCAAAGCGTCGAACACCGACGCCGGCGACAGCTTCACCAAGTGTGCGTTGTCGGGCGACACCTTGGTGGTTGGGGCGTCGCTCGAGGACAGCAGCGCCACCGGGGTGAACGGCGACCAGAGTGACAACAGCGCCCAAGACGCCGGCGCGGCCTATGTCTTCACCGGCCTGGGGACCACGCCCGACTTGACCCCGACGGCAACGCACGCACCATCATCGCCGTCTCCGACTCGCACGCCGAGCGCATCGGCAACCGTAACACCGACGCTCGCAACGACGCAGATGCCGACGAACACGCCGTTGGGGCCGACGGCAACACCAACGGTGACACCAACGTCGTCACCCACGTCCCTGGCGTGTGTCGGCGATTGCAGCGGCAACGGCAAGGTCAGCGCCGTCGAACTGCTCACCGGCGTGCGCATCGCCCTCGAGTTGGCTGAGCTCACCGACTGCCCGGCGTTCAACTGCGGTGGCAGCGGCCGCGTCACGGTCGATTGCCTCCTCAAGGCAATGAACCTGGCACGTAAAGGGTGTCCGTAGAGAAGGACGCACAGCCTCGCACCCATATTTTCTGGCGTGCGCCCCTGCGGTACGTTGACGCGTGGGAATGGAGGAGCACATGGCGAAAATGCGCGTCGCACAGGTGACTCGTGCGGGTGGACCGTTCGAGCTAGTCGTGCGTGAGGTCGTGGAACCCGGACCGGGAGCGGTTCGGGTCAAGGTCCAGGCGTGCGGTATCTGCCACAGTGATTCGTTCACCAAAGAAGGTCTCTTCCCGGGCATCCAATATCCGCGCGTGCCGGGACATGAGGTCGCCGGAGTCATCGACGCGACCGGCAGCGGCATCACAGGGTGGGCGCCCGGCCAGCGGGTTGGCATCGGTTGGCACGGCGGACATTGCGGCTACTGCGACCCGTGCCGTCGGGGCGACTTCGTGACCTGCCGGGTCGCCGCTCAGGTGCCAGGCATCACCTACGACGGTGGCTACGCCGACTACATGATTGCTCCTGCGACCGCATTGGCGCGCATTCCCGACGCGCTGTCGGCCGTGGACGCAGGGCCGCTGATGTGTGCGGGCATCACGACGTTCAACTCCCTGCGCCACAGCGGCGCGCGCGCGGGTGATCTGGTCGCCGTGCTCGGGATTGGCGGGCTTGGACACCTGGCAGTGCAGTTCGCCGTCAAGATGGGCTTTCACACCGTGGCCATCGCCCGCGGACAAGACAAAGGACCGCTGGCCACGCAGCTCGGGGCGCGGCAATACATCGACAGTCAGGCACAAGATCCGGCGGTCGAGCTGAACAAGCTCGGTGGTGCGAGGCTGATCGTGTCGACCGTCACCAGCGGACCAGCCATCACGGCGGTGCTCGACGGCCTCGGAGTGGACGGCGTCCTGTTGCTACTCGGCGCTGCGCCCGAGCCGCTCACGGTGCCGGTGCTTCCGCTCATTGGCGGACGCCGCTCGATTCTCGGCTGGCCGTCCGGTACATCCATCGACTCGCAGGACACGCTCGCCTTCAGCGTGCTCACCGGCGTACGGGCCATGACCGAGGTGTTTCCGCTGGAGCGGGCGCCAGAAGCCTACGAGCGCATGATGAGCGGCAAGGCACGCTTTCGCGTCGTGATCAGCACCGGGCAGTGAACCAGCGGCGCTCGCTTACTTCGTCAATGCCTCCTGATCCATCTTACGCGTGTAGCTGACGAAGATATCTTCGAGGCTGGGGTAGACCGAGCGGATGCCCAGCACCTCGATGCCGGCGGCGATCAGGCGCTTGTGGAGCAGGTCCATCACCATGGCGCGGCGCGCCGCGGATGCGAAGGACGCGAACTGGTCGCTGCCTACGGGTTCGGGGGGCAGGTCTTTGACTCGGATGTGCAGCGCTTGGCCGAAGACGCTGACGTCGTCGACGTACGGAGCGTCGCGCAACACCCCGAGCGCCGGCATCAGCGGCTGGCAGATGATTTCCAGGCGGCGGTTGGTCTGCGCGATCTCGTCACGCTTCATCGAGTTGGGATCGCCGCTGACCAGCAGTTGCCCGTAGTAGATGTAGGCGGCTTGCGTGCAGCGCTCGGCTTCGTCCATGTAATGCGTGGTCACGAACAGCGTCGTGCCCTCTTGCGCCAACCGGAACAGCAGGTCCCACAACATCCGGCGCGCCACCGGGTCGACGCCAGCCGTCGGCTCATCGAGAAACAGGATCTTGGGGTTGTGGATCAGGGCGCAGGCCAGCGCCAGGCGCTGCTTGAGGCCGCCCGAGAGACTCCCCGACTGCTGGCGCTCGCGGCCCTCGAGACCGCACAGATGGA
>Ga0335082_10004972_pt1 | contig 14522 bp, 12 predicted proteins | sample Lox_Sample_41_FD_206718 | JGI IMG/M metagenome (GOLD analysis project Ga0335082, IMG submission 206718) | Soil microbial communities from Loxahatchee National Wildlife Refuge, Florida, United States - Lox_Sample_4.1 | ecosystem: Environmental > Terrestrial > Soil > Wetlands | place: USA...
ACTCCTATTCGCGGCTCGAGGATCACTACAACATCGCCGAGGACGACGCCTTCGCGGGGCAGGGGAGCAGGGTCTATCGGCCGAGCCTCACCGACAGCGGCGAGGAGCTGCCGAACTTCCCCGGGCTCCCGACCCAGTTCCGCGGCGGCGCCGAATACGCGGCGCTGTTCCCGAACATGCTGCTCGGCGTACACCAGGACCATTTCATGGCGGTGCGGCTGGAGCCGCTCGGCGTCGACCGCACGCTCGAGCATCTCGAGCTCTATTACGTGGGGGAGGATGCGTTGGGCGACGCCTACGCGCCCATCCGCTCCGCCAATCTCCGGGCCTGGAAGCAGGTCTTCGCCGAGGATGTGGGCGTGGTCGAGCGGATGCAGCGCGGCCGCGCCTCGCCGGCCTTCGACGGCGGCGTGTTCTCGCCGGTCATGGATGTGCCGACCCATTGCTTCCACAAGTGGGCCGCGCAGCGCCTGATGTAGGCGACAGCCAGGTTCGGCGCGCCGGACCTTCATGTGAAGCGTCATTGCCGGGCTTGCACCGGCAATCTCGCGCCAATCGGAGTGAGATGCCCGGGTCAAGCCCGGGCATGACGATTCGACTTGAGAGTCTGCCGCTTTAGATCGCGGCGCGCCGGCCGAGATCGCAGAGCAGGTCGATGATGCCGTCCCGCGACCAGCCCTTGCGGGCGCCGAGGGCGACGCGCAGGAACGGCGTGATCTCGCCGGCTTCCGGCAGGATCGCCTCGTAGCGGTGGCTGCGGAAACCGAAGCTGCCGCCCTTGTCGAAGCGGAGATTGCGGCGCTTCGCCTCGCGGGCGATCAGCCGTTCGAGCTTGCGGTAGTTCTCCGGCGTGTCGTCGTGCAGCTGGATCAGGCAATAGGGCGCATCGGCATCGCTCGCGCCGAGGGCGGGATGCGAGACCTGGGAGAATAGCCCGTCTATGTCGGCGAGACGCTGCGCGAGGAGGGCGTTGTTCTCGAACACCGCGCCGGCATAAAGCCGGGCGGTCTCTCGGTCGAGGAACCACGGCGCATCGAGGGCGCCGAGTGCGTCGAAGCCGAGGCCGGCCCCGGTCAGCGTCCGCGCCTTCTTGAGCTTCTCCGCGGGATCGACGGCGAAGCTCTGGTCGCCGCGGCGATAGAGGCTGACGATGCCGACATTGGCGAGCTCGAGGCCGGCCTGGTCGAGCTTCAGGCCCGAGCTCAAGCCGACGACGAGCGGCGCCGGCTCCATTGCGATCAGCGCCGGCGGGAGCAGCGGCGCGAGATCGCAGCAGGGTCCGACCAGCGTCGTGTCCACGATCACCAGCGATGGCCAGCCGAGGCCGGATGCGGCGTGCTCTTCCAGCGTCGCGGCGACATCGACGGCATGCGCGCCGGCGGCGCGGTCGAAGTAGATCGGCTCGACGATCAGCACGTCGGCGGGCTCGTCCATCGCCTTCGCCAGCTCGCGCGCCATGCCATGGGCAGCCAGCATCGCCAGCAGCTCCTCGGTCTCGAAGTAGCCGCCGACATGGCGGATCCGCGGCGGACTCGCCGGATTGGCGCCGCGCGGCGAGAGCGCCAGCAGCAGGCAGTTCATCGCCGCCTGGCCGCTGGAGAAGAGCAGATGATCGGCCTGCCAGCCCGCGGGCGCCGGCGCATAGGCAGCGCAGCGCGCCTCCAAGGCTTCCGGCTGGAGGCTGCGCTCATAGCCGAAATTGATCTCGGCACCATCGGGCGCCCTAGTGCGATCGCGCTCCCGCGGCGAGCGCAGGGTGCGATCCGACGCCGCATGCGCGGCGCCGAGGCAGATCCGCCGCAACGCCAGAGCCAGGCGATCGAGCTCCGACTCCGACTCCCACGGGGGCAGATTAGTCTCGGCCAGCGCTGCCACGGCATCGCGCCAGGTCTCGAGAGCGCCGCGGGCGGCGGGAACCTTTTCGCCGAGGGCTGCACCGAGGCGCTGCAGATCGTCGCACTCGGCGCGGACGGTTTCGTCCTGGGAACGTGCTTTGAGGGCGAAGTCGACGGCAAGGACGGTCATGCGGTCACGGGAACGCTGTTCTTTGGTCGGCTAGAGAACGCCGACACCACGCGAATGTTCCCCGTGGGCGTTCCCGGCCGCGTGCAGTCTGGCGGCGCTATGACGCAGATGTTATTGCGCTTTCACGAGAACGTAAGAACCCGGTGCGTCCTCGATCGCCTTGAGCTTGCCGTCGCCGGGCTTCCGCGCATCGACCTCGCCGTCGTCGAAGCCCTTCAGCCATTTCCGCCATTCCGGCCACCAGGAGCCGGGCCGGTTCTCGGCGCGCTCGAGCCATTGCTCCGGTGTGGCCGGATAGTCCGTGCCGCTCTTCTCATTGCCGACCCAGTGGCCGTACTTGCCCGCGGCGGGCGGGTTGACGACGCCGGCGATGTGGCCGGAGGCCGCGAGCACGAACTTGACGGGGCCCTGGTAGAGCTGGGTCGCGAGGTAGGTCGACTTCCAGGGCGCGATGTGGTCCTCGCGGGTCGAAAGGATCAGGGCCGGCGTCTTCACCGTGGTGAGGTCGATCGGCACGCCGTCGAGGCTGATGCCGCCCGGCTTCGACAGCAGGTTCCGCTGGTACATGTTGCGCAGGTAGAAGCTGTGCATCGCCGCCGGCATGCGGGTGGAGTCCGAGTTCCAGTAGAGCAGGTCGAACGGGAACGGCTCCTTGCCGAGGAGATAGTTGTTGATGACGAAGGACCAGATCAGGTCGTTGGCGCGCAGCATGTTGAAGGTGGTGGCCATCTCGGAGCCCTCGAGATAGCCGCGCTCGTTCATCTTGGCCTCGAGGGAGTCGAGCTGCTCCTCGTCGATGAAGACGCTGAGCTCGCCGGCTTCGGCGAAGTCCACCATCGAGGTGAAGAAGGTGGCGCTGGCGACCCGGTCGCTCTTCTTCTTGGCGGCGAGATAGGCGAGGGTGGCGGCGAGCAGCGTGCCGCCGAGGCAATAGCCGATGACGTTGGCGCTCTTTTCCCCGGTCGCCTTCTCGATGGCGTCGAGGGCGGCCAGCGGTCCTTCCAGCATGTAGTCGGTGAAGCTCTTCTTCGCGAGCTTCTCGTCGGGGTTGACCCAGGAGACGATGAACACGGTCAGCCCCTGCTCGACCGCCCATTTGACGAAGGAGTTCTGCGGCTTCAGGTCGAGGATGTAGTACTTGTTGATCCAGGGCGGGATCACCAGCAGCGGGCGCTTCGCCACCTTCGCCGTGGTCGGCGTGTATTGGATCAGCTGCAGCAGGTCGTTCTGGAAGACCACCTTGCCCGGAGTGACGGCGATGTTCTTGCCGACCTCGAAGGCCTCGTAGTTGGTCATGCTGATCGAGAGCTTGCCCTTGCCGCGCTCGAGGTCGGCGAGCAGGTGCTCCAGGCCTTTCACCAGGTTCTCGCCGCGGCTTTCGATGGTCGTGCGCAGCACCTCGGGATTGGTCAGCACGAAGTTGCTGGGCGCCATCGCATCGACGAACTGCCGGGTATAGAAGTCGACCTTCTGCGCGGTCTTGTCGTCGAGTCCGTCGACCTCATCGACGGTGTTCTGCAGCCAGCGCGCCGTCAGCAGGTAGGACTGCTTGATGAAGTCGAACAGCTGGTTGTCCTGCCAGGCCGTGTCCTTGAACCGGCGATCGTCCTTGGCCGGCGCGATCAGCGGCTCGGTCTCCTGGCCCATCATCCGGCGCGCGGTGTTCTGCCAGAGGTTCATGTAGTCCTGCCAGAGCGACATCTGCGCCTGGATCAGCTTCTGCGGATCGGACATCAGCCGCGTGGTCATCTCGTAGAAGGCGCGGCCGATGTTGAGCGGGTCGGGGCCGGCCTCGAAGCGCTCCTGGTTGCGGGCGAGAAACTCGCTCACCAGCCGCTGCGAATGCTCGGCGATTCCGGCCATGGCGCGGGCGAGCGCCATCGGATCCGCGCCGTTTCCTGGTTCTTCCTTGGGCGCTTCTTTTGCAGCTTGCGGCTTCGAGCCCGGCTTGGCGTTGGCGTCGTTCATGCGTTTCCGATCCCGGTTCCTGATTATTGCCAATGGGATACGACCCAGTGGATAAGAGCAAAGGCGGGATCCGGTCGCTCGTACCACACCGACGACGGAGACAACGCCAATTGTTTCTTATAATAGAATAGGTTAAGAATTTAAATCCTTCGGTGGAAGCCCGTTCGCCGGCGCCCGACGGGGCAGTGGGGAGAATTATCTAATGCTCGATTTCCGCAATTCCATGATCCAGGTCGGTGCGCTGCTGATAAAGCGCGTGACCGGGCGGCAAATTGCCACGCTCAGTCGGGGATCCGTCGCGCGCTGGATGCCGGTGGCTGCGGTTCTGGTGATCGCCGGCTGCAGCTGGTTCAGCGAGGAGCCGACTCCCCCTGCGCCCACGCCCCCCACCGGTGAACAGGCGACCGGAGAACAGGCGAAGAGCACGCCCCCGGCGCCCGGCGAAGGCGAAGGCATGCAGAATGGGAGCGAAGCCCAGGGGACTGCCGAGGGAACGACCCCGGGGACTGCGCCGGGAACTGCCGAGGGCGAAGCCAAGACTCCCGATATCAACAGCGTGCCGACCGAGGCGCCGAAGCCGAGCATCGTCAATCTCGGCCAGGCCCAGGAGGGCCTCGGCTCCGACACCACCAACGCCCAGCACACCGACGAAACCCTGACCATGCCGAACGAGACCGCCGAGCGCCCGGCCGCGCCGACCCCTGCGCCGGCCGGGGCCCAGGCTGCAGAGAACGGGACAGGCGAGAATCAGACGGGTGAGGATCAGACCGCCGAGGCGGTGCAGCCGACCGCGCCGGAGACCCCGCCGGCGCCGCCCGCCGTGACGCCGGAGGCGACCACACCGGCACCGGCTGCGACCGGGACGGAAACGGCGCCGGCGCCACAGCCCGCCCCAGCCGTCGAACCGGCGCCCGCGCCGGCCCAGGTCGCGCTGGCGGGCACGCCGCAGCCGGGCTCGAAGCCGTTCGAGCCGAGCGGCCCCCTCTACCTCGCGCCGGGCTCCCTGGCGCGCAACACCCAGGAAGCGGCCGCCGCCAGCAGCAGCGTCGCGGCGGCGCCCATGCCGGCAACGACTCTGCCGCCGGCCACTCCGGCCGCCAGCGGCACGGCCGAACCCGTCTCGGTGGATTATTCCGCCCTCGGCGGCGGCGTTCAGGGTGGCAGCATGCCAAGTAATGTCCCGGCGAGCTATCAGGCGGCCGCCGCGGCGGCGCTGGCCCCCGCGCCGGCGCCGGCCTCTTATGGCAGCCAGATCGCCGGGGTGGGCCAGGCGATCGGCTATGTCTATTTCGGCAACGACTCTTCCAACCTGAGCGCCGCGGATCGCCGGGTGCTGCGGCAGGTGGCGCAGCTCCAGCGCATCCAGGGCGGCGTGCTCCGTATCGTCGGCCATGCCAGCCAGCGCACCGGCAATCTCGACGCGCTCGCGCAGGATGAGATCAACCGCCGGGTCTCGCTCGCCCGCGCCACCGCCGTCGCGCGCGCTTTGGTGAACATGGGCGTTGCGCCGACCCTGGTGCAGGTGGCGGCCGCCGGCGACAACCAGACTCTCTATGCCGAGAGCACGCCGGCGGGAGAGGCCGGCAATCGCCGGGCGGAAGTCTATCTGTCCCAGAACTAATCTGAAGCCGTACTGGCCCGATCCCGCAACCTTCTGCCATAACGCTCGATCATGCCTGCTGAAAACGCGTCAGGGCGCGCTTTGCGCGTTGGTATCGCCGGACTGGGAACGGTCGGCATCGGCGTCGTGCGCCTCCTCGAGGAGAACCGCGACATCCTCCGCCAGCATTGCCCCTGGCCGATCGAGGTGACCGCGGTCTCGGCCCGCGACCGCCGTAGGAACCGCGCGGTCGATCTCTCGAAATACGACTGGTGCGACGACCCGGTGGCGCTCGCCGACCATCCGAAGGTCGACGTGGTGGTCGAGGTCATCGGCGGCGCCGGCGGGGTCGCGAAGGTGCTGATCGAGAAGGCGATCGCCAACGGCCGCCATGTGGTGACGGCGAACAAGGCACTGCTCGCCGAGCACGGCACGGCGCTGGCGCGGAGTGCGGAGCAGGCCGGCCTCGCGCTCGCCTACGAGGCGGCGGTGGCCGGCGGCATCCCGATCATCAAGGCGATGCGCGAGGGCCTTGCCGCCAACCGGATCGAGCAGGTCTACGGAATCCTGAACGGCACCTGCAACTACATCCTCACCCAGATGCGCGAGACCGGCCGCGAATTCGCCGACGTCCTCCAGGAGGCGCAGCATCTCGGCTATGCCGAGGCCGATCCCAGCTTCGACGTGGACGGCATCGACGCCGCGCACAAGCTTTCGATCCTGACCGGCGTCGCCTTCGGTTGCGAGGTGGATTTCGCCGGGATTCGGATTTCCGGCATCCGCAACGTCTCGGCCATGGACATCGAATACGCCAACGAGCTCGGCTACCGGATCAAGCTGCTGGGGCTCTCTCGGTTGACGGAACGCGGCATCGAGCAGCGCGTTCATGCCTGCATGGTTCCGCAGAACGCCCTCATTGCCAAGGTGGACGGCGTCTACAACGCCGTCGTCACCCACGGGAACTTCGTCGGCCAGAACGTCTCGATCGGCCGCGGCGCCGGCCAGGGGCCGACCGCCTCGGCCGTGGTCAGCGATTTGATGGACATCGCCCGTGGCCGCATCCTGCCGGCCTTCTCGGCGCCGGCCGCGACTTTGCGCAAGATCCCGGCGGCGCCCGAGGGCAGCCATGTCGGGCCGTTCTACCTGCGGCTGATGGTGGTCGATCGGCCCGGCGTCATCGCCGAGATCGCCGCCATCATGCGCGACGAGCACGTCTCCATGGAGACCATGATCCAGCGCGCCCGCGCGCCCGGCGACCGGGTGCCGGTGGTGCTCACCACCCATGAGACCAGCCAGGCGCAGGTCTCCCGCGTGGTCAACAAGCTCGGCAGCGTCTCGGCGGTCCTGGAGCCGCCGCACGTGATGTCGATCGAGCAACTCTCTTGAGATAGCAGAAAGCGACGAAGATGGATCGGAACCTGGCGCTCGAAGTGGTGCGCGTGACGGAAGCGGCGGCCCTGGCCGCCTCGCGCCTGATGGGGCGCGGCGACGAGAAGGCCGCCGACCAGGCCGCGGTCGATGCCATGCGCACCGCGCTCAACAGCCTCGCCATCGACGGCACGGTGGTGATCGGCGAGGGCGAGCGCGACGAGGCGCCGATGCTCTATATCGGCGAGAAGGTCGGCGGCGGCGGGCCGAAGATCGACATCGCGCTCGATCCGCTGGAAGGCACCACCATCACCGCCAAGGGCGGGCACAACGCGCTCGCCGTCGTGGCGATGGCGGAGGAGGGCGGATTCCTGAACGCGCCCGACGTCTACATGGAGAAGATCGCGGTCGGCGCGGGCCTGCCCGACGGCGTGGTCGATCTCGACCGCAAGCCCGCGGAGAACCTGAAGGCGGTCGCCAAGGCGAAGGGAATGGATCTTCGCGACGTCGTCGTCTGCATCCTCGACCGGCCGCGCCATGCCGAATTGATCGCCGCCGTGCGCGGCGCCGGCTCGCGCATCATGCTGATCTCCGACGGCGACGTCTCCGGCGTCATAGCCACCTCGCAGCCGGAGAGCGGCGTCGACATCTACATGGGCAGCGGCGGCGCGCCGGAAGGCGTGCTTGCGGCGGCCGCCCTGCGCTGCATCGGCGGCCAGATGCAGGGCCGCCTCCTGTTCCGCAACGACGACGAGCGGGCGCGGGCGAAGAAGTGGGGCGTGACCGATCTCAACCGCAAATACGGCCTGCTCGACCTTGCGAAGGGCGACGTGATGTTCGCCGCCACGGGCGTCACCGACGGCGCGATGCTGAAGGGTGTCCGCCGCGGCACCACCCAGGCCATGACCCATTCCATCGTCATGCGCTCCAAGACCGGCACCGTCCGCATCATCGAGGCCCACCACAACTGGGACCTGAAGATGCCCTACGAGAAGCGCGGGCAATATTGAGACGCCCGGCGCTGGATCACCGTTCGGAACGAACCCGGTAGCATCACCGCTGCATGCCCCCATCCCCCCTTCCCCCTGAAGAGGGGAAGGAGTTCCAGCGGTGCAGCGGCTCGGTCGAAGCCCTCCCCTCTTCAGGGGGAGGGTTGGGTGGGGGCCTGCAGCCGTAATGCTTCCCGGGATCGCTGGACAGATGATCCAGCCCTCAGCGCTGTAGCACCCCGGCCCCGGTGCTATAGTCGCAGCATGCAAAACCTCGCTGCGAGTCGCCTGTCCGAGCCGGAGGAGCCGAGCGCCTTCCTGGGTGTCGAGCGCTCCGTCACCGGCAAGTTCTGGCGCCAGCGCGCCTCCGACGAGCGGATGGGCCTCGCCATCGCGCAAAGGCTGCAGCTGCCGGAGCCGATCGGCCGGTTGCTGGCCTCGCGCGGCCAGACCCTCGACACGGCGGAGGGCTTCCTCGCGCCGCGCCTCCGCGACCTCTTGCCGGATCCCTCGCGCTTCCGCGACATGGATGCCGCGGTCGACAGGCTGGCGGCCGCGATCTCGGCCGGCGAGAAGATCGCGATCTTCGGCGATTACGACGTCGACGGCGCCACCTCCGCCGCGCTGCTGACGCGGTTCCTGCGCGCCGTCGGTGCGCAACCGGCGCGGCTCTACGTCCCCGATCGCGGCGCCGAGGGCTACGGCCCCAACGCGCCCGCCTTGCTGAAGCTGAAAGGCGAGGGGATCGGCGTCGTCGTGACCGTCGATTGCGGCGTCACCGCCTTCGCGCCCTTGCAGGCGGCGAAGGAAGCCGGGCTCGACGTCGTCGTCATCGACCACCACGTCGCGGAGCCGCATCTGCCGGCCGCCGTCGCCGTGGTCAACCCGAACCGGCTCGACGAGAGCGCGGGGCATGGGCAGATGGCGGCGGTCGGCGTCGCCTTCCTGCTCACCGTGGCGCTCAACCGGCGTCTGAGGGAACGCGGCTGGTATTCGCCGGCGCGCCCCGAGCCCGACCTCATGCAATGGCTCGACGTCGTCGCCCTCGGCACGGTCTGCGACGTGGTGCCGCTCACCGGCATCAACCGCGCGCTGGTGGCGCAGGGGCTGAAGATCCTGGCCCAGCGCCGCAACGCCGGCCTGCGCGCGCTCAGCGAGGTCGCCGGCATCGACGAGCGCGCCGGTGCCTATCATCTCGGCTTCCTGCTGGGGCCGCGGATCAATGCCGGCGGCCGGGTCGGGCGCTCCGATCTCGGCGCGCGCCTGCTCTCCACCGACGATCCCGGCGAAGCGATGAGCCTCGCCCGCGAGCTCGAAGCCTTCAACGCCGAGCGGCGCGAGATCGAGGCGCGGGTGCTGGAGGAGGCGACCCGGCTCGCCGACGCCCAGGCAACGCAGCGCCCGCATCTCATCTTCGTCGCCGCCGAGGGCTGGCATGCCGGCGTCATCGGCATCGTCGCCGGGCGCCTCAAGGACCGCTACGAGCGGCCGGCCTGCGTCGTCGCCGTGGAGAACGGGATCGGCAAGGGCTCCGGCCGTTCGTCGGGCGGCTTCCACCTCGGCAATGCCGTGATCGCGGCGCGGGAAAGCGGCATCGTCGCCAAGGGCGGCGGCCATGCGATGGCGGCGGGCTTCGAGGTGGCCGCCGATCGGATCGACGAGCTCCGCGCCTTCATCGACCGGCGGATCGACCATCACTTCAACGGCGTGCCGCCCCGCGCCGTGCTCGACCTCGACGGCGCGCTGCAACCGCGCGCGGCCGCACCCTCGTTCGCCGCGATGCTGGAGCGCCTGGCGCCGTTCGGCGCCGGCAATGCCGAGCCGCGCTTTGCGCTCTCCAACGTCCGCGTCGCCTTTGCCGACCTCGTCGGCGAGAAGCATGTGCGCTGCCAGATCGAAGGCAGCGACGGCGCGCGCATCAAAGGCATCGCCTTCCGCGCCGCCGAAGGCCCCCTCGGCAAGGCGCTGCTCGCCGGTCGCAACGGGCCGCCGCTCCACATCGCCGGCCACCTCCGTCTCGACACCTGGCAAGGCCAGGAACGCGTCCAGATGACCATCGAGGACGCCGCTGTCGCGGGCTGAAGCCCGCAACAGGTCCCACGACAGGTCTTTGACAGCGGCACAACCCTTGGTATTGTGCGCCCTCTCGTCGCCGGGGGGCGCCATGACCGTTTCCGCACCAGGAGGAGAGAGCCAGCTCCGCGAGCTGACGCTCGCGATGTCGACGGCCCTCTGCTACGGCATCGCGCTCGGCCTGTTTCCCGCGCTCCTGTCGCTGAACCTCGAGGATAACGGCTTCGACACGTCGTGGAGCGGCCTGCTCGGCGCCACGCCGGCCGTGGCCGGCATGATCTTTGTACCGTTTTCGCCGCGGATCGTGGCCCGCATCGGCGCCCGGCCGGCCTATCTGGCTGCCGCCGCGCTGACCATCGCGACTTCCGTGCTGTTTCCGATCATCCTCGGCCTTCCCGCATGGTTCCTGCTCCGGTTCCTGATGGGGGCGGGCCTTGCCACCCAGTTCGTCGTCGGCGAGGCGTGGCTCAACACGCTCGCCGCCGGACCCAGCCGCGGACGCATTCTCGCCCTCTATGTCGTCGTCATCAGCGTCGGCCTTTGCATCGGGCCATCGATCATGTCGCTGGCCGGAACCACCGGCCATAAGCCCTTTCTCGCGGCGGCCGGAATCTACGCGGTCTCATGCCTGCCGGTTCTGCTGGCGCGCAGCATGCAGCCGCCGGCCGAAGTCTCCACCCGCATCATGGGCTTCTTCGAAGCGATGATGCGCAAGCCGTCGGCGATGCTCACCGGCCTCATCGACGGGTTCGTCTTCCAGACGCTGCTCGTCTTCCTGCCGATCTATGCGTTGAGGCTCGGCGCGGATGAGGGGCGCGCGATCGAGTATCTCACCGTCTACATGCTCGGCGGCATACCCCTCCAATTCCTGATCGGATACCTGCTCGACCGCCTCGGCGTGGAAGCGGTCCTCGTCCTGACCAGCATCTGCATTGTGCTCGGGCTTCCGGCGTTGGCCGGGTTCGTCGGCGAGCCCCTGGCGGCCTGGCCGATCCTCATTGTCCTCGGCGCTGCTTCCGCCGCGATCTACACCGCCGGCGTGACGGCCGTCAGCACCTCGTTCACCGCCGATGAAATGCAAAGCGGCACGGCCACATTCAATGTCACGTGGTACGTCGGCGGCATTTCCGGGCCCGCCATCGCGGGCTATGCCATGACCATCTGGAACCCGCACGGCCTCGCCGGCACGGTCATCCTCTCCAGCATCGTGCTCGCGATCGCCAATGCATTCGCGAGGCTTCAGCGGAAGAGTGCTGCGTGACTTCTAACGCTACTCGTGGTCCTGCACCGCGTGCGGCTTATAGGGCTCCTCGAGCCGCTTCGCTTCCTCGTCGCTGAGCTTCACCGACAAGGCGGCGACGGCGTCGTCCAGGTGGTTGGTCTTGCTGGCGCCGATGATCGGGGCGGTAATCACGGGCTTCGACAGCAGCCAGGCCATCGCGAGCTGCATCGGCGGCACGCCGCGGGCCTTGGCGAGCTCGCCGAGGCGGTCGGCGACGGCGAAATCGTCCGGCTGGTAGTAGAGCTTCTTCGCGAAGTCGTCGGTCTGGGCGCGGTTGGTCTCGCCGCCGCCCTGCTTGTGCCGGTTGCCGGCGAGGAAGCCGCGGGCGAGCGGCGACCAGGGGATGACGCCGATCCCGGCATCGCGGCAATAGGGCAGCATCTCCCGCTCTTCCTCGCGATAGACCAGGTTGTATTGCGGCTGCATGGAGACGAACTCGGTCCAGCCGTTCTCGCGGGCGACGGCGTTCGCCTTCACGAACTGCCACGTATACATGGAGGAGGCGCCGAGGTAGCGGGCCTTGCCGGCCTTCACCACGTCGTGCAGCGCCTCCATGGTCTCCTCGATCGGCGTGTCGTAGTCCCAGCGGTGAATCTGGTAGAGATCGACATAGTCCATGCCGAGCCGGCGCAAGCTGTTGTCGATCTCGCCCATGATCGCCTTCCGCGAGAGGCCGCGGCCGTTGGCATCGTCCTTGCGCATCTCCGAGCGCACCTTGGTCGCGATCACCAGCTCCTCGCGCCGCGCCATGTCGCGGACGGCGCGGCCCACGATCTCCTCGCTGACGCCCAAGGAATAGACGTTGGCGGTATCGAAGAAATTGATGCCGAGCTCCAGCGCCCGCTGGATGAACGGCCGGCTCTCCGCCTCCTCGAGCACCCAGGGACGCCAGGACTTGGCCCCGTAGGTCATGCAGCCGAGGCAGATGCGGGACACCTTGAGGCCGGTGCGGCCCAGTCTGACGTAATCCATCGTGCGCTCCTCGGCTGTTGGTGAACGGATTTAGAGCACCGGGTCTTCTTCCGCGCGCGGGCTGCAGCGCTGCGGCGGCGTCAACCCCCACCCTTACCCGCCCCCATCTTGGGGGCGGGAAGAAGGTGAGAGCCTTCGCATACTCTCTCAGCCATCGCTCTCATGAACCGCAGCGTCTTCAAGAAATCCCTCGCCCCCAAGATGGGGGCGAGCTGGAGTGGGGGTTGACTGCAGCCGGGATGTCCCGGATGCGCGCGCGTGAAAATCCGGCGCCTCAGATCGCCGCGGTCAGCATGATCTCGACCTTCCACTTGGGGTCGGCGAGCTTGGATTCCACCGTGGCTCGCGCGGGGGCATTCCCCTTGGCGACCCATTCGCCCCAGGCGCGGTTCATCTCGCCGAAGGTGGACATGTCGGAGAGCCAGACATTGGCCTTCAGGATCTTGGTCTTGTCGGTGCCGGCCTGCTTGAGGGTCTCGTCGATCTGCTTCAGCACGTTCTTGGTCTGCTCGTAGACCGAGGCCGAGACCGGCTCCTCGGCGACATGGCCCGCCAGGTAGGCGATGCCGTTATGGACGACCGCATCGCTGATGTTGCCGGAATCGCCAATGCGCTTGATCGACATGAGAAGTCCCTCTCTGGATAGGTGGATGTTTGGCTTGGTTTTGCTGGGAAAACAGCCGGTTGAGGCGCGGGATTATGGCGGAAGGGTAGGCGCCGCGAAAGCCCGGATCGGCGACATTTCGCGGTCTTCCGGCGGCGGGCGAGGAGGCGACCCCGCGGTTGATTTCCGCCCCCCAAGCCGGTAAAAGGCCCGTCCATCCGGTGCGTTAGCCCCGGATCCGGTCTCGGTCCCCATCGTCTAGAGGCCTAGGACGCCACCCTTTCACGGTGAAAACACGGGTTCGAATCCCGTTGGGGACGCCAGAGCTTCTGCCGCCAACCCAGTTGTCTGCGTATCAGGTCGCTGTCAGGTCTTCGGTCTTGTCCCGAAGCGCCATACCGAAGCAATTGGCCGGATGAAAATCCCTCGTCGCGCGTTTACCCAAGAATGTATCGCCAAAACTGAGGCCCTCCTGGCATTGGGTGAAGGAGAGACGGGTGAGCAGCATGGACGCTCCGAAACCCATGCCTGGCCGAGCAAGCTCCGATACCGATCGGGAGGCGGCCAATGGCAAGACCGCGAAAGCGTGGGAACTTATCGCTGCTGACTACATCCGGGACCAGGTCCGTCGCGACAATGCGCAAGCGAAGGAATTGCAGTTCGACCGTTGGGCCTACGAGCTGATCGGGATTGCCGACGGCCCCAATGAGGAGAGGCAGACTGGGTTTTGGGGCGATACCTGGAAGTGGCTGCGGTCCAAGCTCCGGCGGAGGAAGCTCGGCGACAAGACTGAGATGGCCGGGACGGGCGGCCGCTAAGGCAGCAGGGGGAATTCGGGTCAGAGTAGTCGGGATTACGGGGACGGGGATTACGGATTACGGGGACGCAATACTCAATTCTCGGGGACCACGCATGTGCCGTCGGGAATTCACAATACAGAATCGTCGCTACTCGGGGTGTCGGACGGGCGGACCTTTCCCCAAGTCGAAGACGATGCATAAAGTGCGGAATTCCGGGGACGCAATACTCAATTCTCGGGGACCACGCATGTGCCGTCGGAATTCAGGGACACAATACAGAATTGTCGCTACTCGTGGCATCGGACGGGCCGAACTTTCCCCAAGTCGAAGACGATGCATAAAGCGGCGGAGATAAGTATTATGTCTCCCAGAATGTCCGGCGATGACGACCGGGCCTTTGGGATCGCCATCATGCTCTCCGCGATCCTCGCACCGATTTTGAAGAAAACCGGATCGGCCGCACGTAAGCTGTACTGATCGATATGCGTTGACCGGCGTCAAACGCCGGCGAAGCCGAGGGTGAATGCCATGGCCGGTATCGGCGCTTCGAGTGTAAGCCAGCCCGAGCACCTGGCCCGCGCGGCGGCGATCGAGATCGTCGCGGTCGCGGCGGCGACGCTCTTCAAGAATGGGCAGACCACCGAACGCGTGGTGATCGCTGCGGAGCGGCTTGGCCGTGCCCTCGGCGTGCCGCTCACCCTGCATCCCCATTGGGGCGAACTCGCGCTTCAGGTTGTAGGGACGCCCTTCTCCGAAATGATCCCGACCATGCCGCTCGGGGTCGATATGGGCAAGGTCCTGGCAACGACGAAGGTCGTGGACCAGGTTTGCGACGGCCGGC
>Ga0335082_10004974_pt1 | contig 14518 bp, 13 predicted proteins | sample Lox_Sample_41_FD_206718 | JGI IMG/M metagenome (GOLD analysis project Ga0335082, IMG submission 206718) | Soil microbial communities from Loxahatchee National Wildlife Refuge, Florida, United States - Lox_Sample_4.1 | ecosystem: Environmental > Terrestrial > Soil > Wetlands | place: USA...
GTCGAGATGGCCGTGACGGCCGGGCTGGCGACCGGCTGCTCGATCACACCCTTCAGCCGGTTCGCCCGCAAGAATTATTTTTATCCCGATCTGCCCAAGGGGTATCAGATCTCGCAATACGAACTGCCGGTCTGCCAGCACGGCGCGCTCGACATCACGGTCAATGGAGCGACCAAACGGGTGCGCATCCGGCGGATCCACCTGGAGGAGGACGCCGGCAAAAATCTGCACGAGGGTATTGCCGAGGCGAGCCACGTCGATCTGAACCGCGCGGGCGTGCCGCTGCTCGAGATCGTCAGCGAACCGGATCTGCACTCGGTGGATGAAGCGGTCGCCTATCTGAAAATGCTCCGCGAATTGATGGTCCACCTGGGCATTTCGGACGGGAACATGGAAGAGGGGAGCTTCCGTTGCGAGCCGAACTTGTCGTTGCGGCCGGCGGGCAGCGCGACACTGGGCTCCCGGGTCGAGATGAAGAACATCAACTCGTTCCGGTTCGCCCAGCATGCGATGGAGTATGAAATCGTCCGGCAAACGAAACTGCTGGAGCGGGGCGATCGGGTCGCGCAGGAGACGCGGCTATGGGACCCGGACCGGGGCGTGACGGCCACGATGCGCTCGAAGGAGGAGGCGCACGACTACCGCTATTTTCCCGAGCCCGACCTGGTGCCACTGCAACTGCCTGCGTCATTCATTGACGAGCGAAGGCGCGCCCTGCCCGAGTTGCCTGCGGCCAGACGGCAGCGGTATCGGGACGCCTACGGCTTGAGCGACTATGATGCCGGCGTCCTCACGGCGACGCCCGCCACCGCCGCTTTCTTTGAGGCGTCGCTGGCGGAGGGCGCCAAGCCGAAGGCAGCGAGCAATTGGATCACGGTCGAACTCTTCGGCCATTTGAACAAGGAGGGCCGGGCGATCGAGCAGAGCCCGGTCTCGGCCGCGCAACTGGCCGGGCTCCTGGCGTTGATCGACCAGGGCGTGGTCAGCGCGACGCTGGCGAAGAGCGTGTTTGAGAAGATGTATCAGACGGGTCGGGACGCCAGGCGCGTGATCGAGGAAGAGGGGCTGGCGCAGGTCAGCGACACGGGAGAGCTCGAACGGCTCATTGACGAGGTGTGCCGGCGCCACGCGGCCGAGGTCGAGGCCTACCGTCAGGGGAAGGAGAAACTTTTTGGATTTCTGGTCGGACAGGCGATGAAGGCGTCCGGCGGCCGGGCCAATCCGGCCGAGATCAACCGATTGTTGAAGCAACGCTTGGCCGGTCAGACGGGAACATGACGGGAGCGCATTCATGAGCACGATCGAGAAATTGACGGCGCGCGAGATCCTCGACTCACGGGGCTATCCCACCGTGGAGGTGGAGGCGTGGTTAAAGGGGGGGGCCATGGGCCGGGCGGCCGTGCCGTCCGGAGCGTCGACGGGACGCCGCGAAGCGCTGGAGCTGCGCGATCACGACGCGAACCGTTACGGCGGGCGAGGTGTGCGGAAGGCCGTCGGCCACGTGACCGGTGAAATCGCGAAGGCGCTCGTCGGGATGCCGGCGGACAATCAAGAAGTGGTGGACCGGAAGCTGATTGAGCTCGACGGGACGCCGGAGAAGACCCGTCTGGGGGCCAACGCCGTCCTCGGCGCATCGTTGGCTGTCGCGAGGGCGGCGGCGCAGGACCGGGGCGAGCCGCTCTTTCTCGCCCTCGGCGGCCGGAGCGCGACGTTGCTGCCGGTGCCGCTGATGAATATCCTGAACGGCGGCGCCCACGCCGACAATGGGCTGGAGATCCAGGAATTTATGATCGTGCCGGTCGGGGCGACGTCCTTTCATGAGGCGCTCCGGACGGGCGCCGAGGTTTTTCATGCCTTGAAGGCGTTGCTGCACCGACGCCACCTTTCGACGGCGATTGGCGACGAGGGCGGTTTCGCGCCGAAGGTCGGATCGAACGAGGCGGCGCTTGACCTGCTGGTTGAGGCCATCACCGCAGCCGGCTATGCGCCGGGGCGTCAGGTGGCGATTGCGCTGGACGCGGCGGCCAGCGGCTGGGTCGAGGAGGGACAGTACACCTTGCGGTCCGAGAAGAAGGAGCGGCTGCCCGCCGAGGCGATTATCGATTGGTACGAGCGGTTGATCGGCCGGTATCCGATCGTGTCCATCGAAGACGGGCTCGGCGAGGACGATTGGACCGGTTGGAGGCAATTGACTGAGCGGCTGGGTGGCCGGGTGCAGCTGGTGGGGGACGACCTGTTCGTCACCCAGGCGGCGCCGTTGCGCAGGGGCATCAAGGAGGGCGTCGCCAATGCGATTCTCATCAAGCTCAACCAGGTCGGCACGGTGACGGAGACGCTGGAAACGATCCACATCGCGCAACAGGCCAGTTACGGGGCGATCATCTCGCACCGGTCGGGCGAAACGGAGGATACGACGATCGCCGACTTCGCGGTGGCGACGGGCGCCGGCCAGATCAAGACCGGCTCCCTCTGCCGGTCGGAACGGACGGCCAAGTACAATCAACTGCTCCGGATCGAGGAGTGGCTGGGCAGTCGCGCCCGCTACCTGGGCGGGGTGCTGGCTCGGAAACGGTAGGCTGCGTGGCGAATCCGAATCTCACAGCGGTGGAATCCTTCCGTCGGCGCCGGTGGCTGGCCCTCTTGGGGCTGTCGGCCGCGGCCTTTGTGCTCTTCAAACTGCTGCTGTCGCTGTTGCTCAGCGACATGGGCATTTTCACGCTCCTCGATCTGCATCGAACTCGGCACGAATTGCAACTGGAAATCGCCGATCTGCAGGAGAAGAATGCGAAGCTGGCGGACCAGGTGCAGGCGCTGCGGAGCGATCCCGTCTATATCGAAGCGCTGGCGAGGGAAGAGCTGGGCATGGTGCGGCCTGGGGAGCGGGTCTACCGCCTGGTGCCCCGCGAGTCAACCCGCCTGCCGGTGACGCCCCCGATGGCCCCTGATGCGTCATCCAGGGAGCATGACTAAGCCAGCGGTGCCCAAGCGGCGCGCCGCGCCTGCGCGCCCGCGCCGGTCCGACAATAGGAATCCGCGTGCGCATGGGCAGGAATTTCTGCCCGCACGTGTCGTCCCTCATGCCCCGCCGCCCCAGGCCGGCAGTATCGAAGGCTTCAGATCGGGCTACGTGGCGCTGGTCGGTTGTCCCAATGTGGGCAAATCGTCGCTGCTCAATTACATCCTGCAGGAAAAGGTCTCGATTGTCTCAGCCGCGCCGCAGACAACCCGCGCCAAGATCATCGGCATCCGTCACCTGCCCGCCGGTCAGGCGGGCGGGGCGGACCGGCCCGCGGCCCAGATCATTTTCCTGGATACGCCGGGTCTGCACCGGCCACTCGGCCATCGGTTGAACCAGCGGATGGTGCAGACGGCCAAAGCGGCGCTGCAGGAAGCTGATCTGGTGCTGCTCGTCATTGATGCGACCCGCAGACCGTCCCTGCCCGGCGCGGAACGGCGAGGCGACGAAGAGGCTATTCTGGAACTGTTGCCATCGATTCAGCGGCCGGTCTTTCTGCTCCTGAATAAGATCGACCTGATCAACAAGGGGCGTCTGCTGCCGTTGATCGACGCCTACCGGCGGCGCCACCCGTTCGCGCTGTTTCTGCCCGTTTCCGCCAAGACCGGCGACGGGGTCGGACCGTTGTTGGAGGCGATCGTCCAGCACCTGCCCGACAGCGTCCCCTATTATCCGGCGACGCAATCGTGCGATCAGCCGCTGCTGTTCCGTGCAGCCGAACTGATCCGGGAGAAGGTGCTGCACCATACGCGCCAGGAAGTGCCCCATGCCGTGGCGGTTGTGGTGGAGGAGTTCACGGAGCCGCCGGCCGACAGGCCGGCCGCAGCCACGAGGATTCGCGCCCGCGTGATCGTCGAACGGGAGTCGCAGAAGGCCATCCTGATCGGCAAAGGGGGCCGGATGCTCAAGACCATCGGGACCGAAGCCCGGCCGGAACTCGAAGCCCTGGTCGGTCGTTCCGTCTTTCTCTCCCTGTGGGTCACCGTCAAGCAAGAGTGGCGTCAGGACGAGCAATTCCTTGCTCAGGCGGGATATTGAACGGGATGAATGGAATACGGCTGAGGATGGTGTAAACGTACGCGACTGATGCGTAGGGGCGATGAGGATTGCCAAGGGGAGAGGAGCATCTTCCCTTGGCTTGAGCGAGTACGCAGCACGAGCGGAACAGCTGGCAGCAGGATGAGCAATTTTTGGCCCAAGCGGGGTATTGAGCGTATGGGCGAGGAAGAGTCTCAGGCGGCAGAGCCACGTCCAACCGCCTCGAAACTCGGCGACCCGCTTGATGCCGATGACCAGGGGCCGAGCGTGGATGTGACACGCGAGCCGCGGGTGCAATGCGTCTGGCGATGGGGCCGGGGCGTGGGGGCGGTAGCCCCCACGGATCAATACTGGGGGAAAGGAGCATCCCAGCTTCCGGTCGGCAGGTCCCCCCGCATTCAATGACACTGACCCGGACAGACGCGATCATCCTCGGCTCGATTCGGCTGGGTGAGGCGAACCGCCTGGTGACCTTTCTGACGCCGTCCAGAGGGCGGCTGACCGGCATGGCCTACAATGTGCGACGGCCAAACCGACGGTTTGGCGGCGCGCTGGAGCCGTTTACGCAGTGCGAGCTGGTGATGGCCGAGCGGCGGCCGCACCATCATATTGACTTGCGCCAGGCCTCGATCATCGACAGTTATCTAGCGATCCGCGCCAATCTTGTCCGGATCGAGGCGGCAGGCCGTTTGGTGACGCTCTGCCGGGCTTTTCTGCCGGAAGCCGCTCCCCATCCAGTCGCGTTCACGCTGCTGAACGGCGCGTTGTCAGCGTTGGCGGGCGGAGAGGACGCGTGGCTGACCCTCCGATTGTTTGAAGTACAGCTGCTCCGGGATATCGGCTACGAGCCGCGCCTGGACCGGTGCGTCCGATGTCAGGGGGCTTGGCGCCGCGACGTCGGGGCGGCGCCGCTGTTCTCACCTCATGCCGGGGGGCTGCTCTGCCGACGTTGCGCCGCCGGTCATCATGATGAGGCGAGCGTGGAGCCGCCGTTTCCAGTTTCGCCAAGTGCCGTGGCCTTCCTGCGACAGGCCGCGCGGCTGGGTCTGGACAAGGGACGGCGACTCCGCCCAACGGCCGCCGTCTGTCGTGAGATCGAACTGGCGTTGCGCCGCTACATCCGCCCGTTGTTGGACCGGCAACCCTACTCCGGTCGGGTGGACGCTCCTTGGCTGGAACCGGATGGCGCGGCACCGGTCGTGCCGGACCACCGTCTTCCTTGAATAATCAGCGTTCAAGAGCGTCTCTTCCTCATCGGTGACGATGGCCTGGTGGAACCGACTGATGAGGAGCTGGTGGCACGCATCCGGGACGGCGAATCGTCCGCATTTCGCATGCTGGTGGAGCGGCATTATCAGAAAGTCTTCGGATTGGCGATGAGCATGGTCCGGAACCGGGACGATGCTCTGGATCTGACCCAGGAAGCCTTTCTGCATGTGCACCGGTCGATCGGAGGATTTCGCTATTCGGCCAAATTCTCAACGTGGCTCTATCGCATTGTGACCAATCTCTGCATCGATCACTTCCGCCGGGCCGGCCGTTTCCCCCAGACAGTCGAGCTGGCGCCGGCCGACGAAAACGACTCGTCCTCCGCGCAATGGCCGGATCCGTCCGCCGAACGGCCGGACGACGCCGTGCACCGGTCGGAGATGCGGCGGGCGCTGGAGCAGGCGTTTGCACAGTTGTCACCGCCTCACCGGGCCGTGATGGCGTTGCGCGAGCTGGAAGGTTTGTCGTATGAGGAGATTGCCGCGGTCTTGGGGTGCTCCATCGGCACGGTCATGTCGCGCCTGCACTATGCACGCAAACGGCTCCAATCGCTCCTGAGGCCGTATCGACCGACGAACTGAGCGCAGAGGCCGGCGGCATGGTCTCTCACTACGGTCTGTGCTAGGATGGGGAGCCGTCAGGACACGGCGAATATCGAATGTCGATGCGGGTCATGACACGCTGGGATGCAGCGCGAACGTTGAAGGCGAATCAGGTCATTCGATTGGACGGCATGAGGTGAGACGCTCATGGGTGTGAAGGGACATAGCCGGTCGATGGAATGGCTCGTCATGCAGCGGCATGACGGTCGCCTTCCTGACCGTCGCCGAGCTGAGGTTGACGATCATCTGGCCGTGTGCGGGGAGTGCCGGGGATATCTTGAAACGGCCCGTTCCGTTTCAACGTGGCTTCGGAGCGCGGCCGCCGGCGAATCGCCCGAGTTGGCCGATGTGTGGCAGCGGGTGGCCGTCCGACTTCTCCGTCCGGGTCCGCCCGCACCATGGCGGTCCGCGTGGCACCGTCTGGGCCGACCCGTTCGGTGGGGATGGCTGGCCGCGGGCGGCATCGCAGCCGCGTTGCTGTTGTTGCTGGTCAATCCCTATGCACGACTGTTCCCCGCGCCATCGCATGAAACCTCCGTGGCGTTTGTCGAGTCCTCCGGTTATCCCGTGATGGTCATGATGCCGTCACGGCCGGGCGACATGACGATCATCTGGTTCTTCGACCCTGGAGTGAACGAACCGACCCCGCCGGCGCCTCAGGTGGAGCCGGCGGGATGAGCATGTGACATGAGACAGGTTCGTTGCGGAGCGGGGGGCATGAATCCGCCTGGCAGCAGGCAGATATTTTTCTCAAGGACGGCCGGCTTGCAGTCCCCGCAGGATTCGCCGACACCGACGCCTTCATGACCCGTTGGTTCCGGTTCCGTCGATTTGCCGCGGTCTTGCCGCTCGTCGCAGTGGCGGCCGGCACGCCGGCCTTCGGCGCCGACGCCGTCCGGCTGGGCGTGCAGGTCATTTACGCGTCAAATGATGGGCAACAGGTCGATCCGGGGCTGGCCGGTGTGGAACGACAGTTGCGATCGTCGTTTCGATACTCCAGCTATCAACGGCTTGACTCACACGAGCTGGTTCGATCAATCGGACAGCAGGGGACGATTCACCTGCCTGGTGGTCGCACCCTGCTGTTGGCGCCCCAGGGTATCAGCGGCGGGTCAGTGGTGTTGCTGGTGTCGATTCAGGAGGGAGATCGGCCGCCTTCGAACAGCGAGTTGAAATTGGCCAACGGCGGAACGATCCTTGTCGGTGGCATTCCTCACAAGACCGGTGTTCTGATCCTCGCCATCACGGCGGCCACACCGTAGGAGCGGGGCGGCTCTCGCGCATCGATTCCTGCCTGGGTTGTTCGCGGTCCTCCGCGCGCGTGCGCGTCATGCACACGGGAACGACCTGCCCTCCGCGGTCAGGGAAGCCCCCGGCTCGCGGCTTCCGCAGACCATCCGAGCTGGCGGCCAACGAGCGTTGCGAGTCGTGATCAACGCTCCTATTCGATCGACGACATGCCGCTCGATCATTTGACAGAAATATCCCCCCCATCTACACTGAAATCAACAAGTTAGTCGGTTTCTTCTCCGCCGTTGAGCTCTCGGCTTTTTGGAGGAACAGCAATACCATGTCGTCACAATCATCCGAGCCCATCACGCTGTCCCATACGGGATTTCCCCTTGTCGATGCCGTCACGGCCGACATGCCCTACGTGCAGGAGAACTTTGAACAGCAGCTCCGCCAGTTGCACGGGGAAGAACGGCCCTTTGTGGGGGTGGTCGAAGTGGTCGTGGAACCCACCCATCGGCTCTACCTGTGCATTGTGCAGGGGGAGCTGCACGCGGCCGCACGGTGGTGGAACACCAGGTGGTCGTCGCTGACGATCCGGCGATTCTTCCAGTTGCTGAACGTCTCCTACAATGCACGCGTTACCATCTGGCGGGCCGATCCCATTCTGATCAAGAGCCTGCTGATCGTGGCGCAAAAAGCGCCCAGTCTTCAAACGACATCGGCGGTGGTCAAGCTGGACGGCCTGCTCCAGCATCTGGCCCAGATGCAGCGGGACGCGCTGCTGGTGGTGCACGAGCCGTCGGGCCTGACGCTCTGTTATTTTCTGAACGGTGCGCCGGTCTTTTTGGAAAGCCGGAATCCAACCTGGCGCCAGTTGGACGAGGACAATCGGGGCCGCCTGCAGCGGATCGTGCAGGAAACGGCGGTTGAATCGGTTGATGTGTCGCTGTACGAGGACGTCAATGTCCACGCGGCGCAGGACCGCGACCTGCTCGGCGATCAATGGCCGGAACGCGTGGTCGAATTCTTTCTGGCGCCGCGTTTTGCGCTGGTCCTGACCACCGAGGGCGGACAGGAGGCGCGGGTTGTGCTCAAGGGATCCCAGTTTATCATCGGGCGGGGATCCGACAACGACCTGGTGTTGAGCCACCCATCGGTATCCCGCGCGCATCTGTTGATTCGCCGCGATCAGGGGGGGTACCTCGCGCGCGATCTGGACAGCCGCAATGGGACGATGGTCAACGGACGTGCGATTACCAGCGTGACGCTCACCGGGGGGGAGAGTTTGCGGGTCGGCGACGTCGCCCTGCAGTTCATTCGCGAGGACGAGGCGGTGTCAGCCGACGACTTGGCGGATGACATCGGTGAAGCGACGGTGGTCAGGTCGATCCCCAAACCCCTGGGCCATCAGAAAGCGGGCCTGCTGGGCTGGTTCGACGTCATCGGCGGCAAATTAACGGGCATGCGGATCGAGTTGACGCAGACCAAAATGTTCATCGGCCGCACGAAGGGCGACGTTGTTATCGATGATCCCAAAATTTCGCGCGAGCACGGCTCGATCGAATGGACGCCGGAAGGGTTCCTCTACATCGACCTGGGCAGCACCAACGGGAGCTTCGTCAATCAACTGCCGGTGACCAGCCAGCTGCTCAAGCCGAACGACGTGCTGCGTCTGGGCGAAACGGAACTGCAACTGCATCTGAACATCCAGAAGGACTAGGCGTGCCTCCCGGACTCAATCCCCAGGCCAATCTGCCCGATCTCCCCCCCCAGGTCAGTCAGTGGTTTGAAGGCGATCAGTGGTACATCACCCTCGGGTACCTCATCGTTTTTTTGTGCGTCATCGGTGTGATCAAATTGTACCGTGTCTACAAGGCCTCCGAGCGGGCGGTGCCGGCCTCCCCCTGGGGGCTGGTCGATCAGCGCAAGCAGCAGGATCAGATCCGGAAACAGGCCAAACAGTGGAAGCGGTCCAGGGCCTATAGCCGGGCCGGCGAATGCTATACCTCGATTGGCGAGTTCGATCAGGCCATCGAGATGTACCGGAAGGCCGGCGCCTCCCGCCCGCTGGCGCAATTGTACCGACAGCTCCGGCGGTGGCGGGAGGCCGCCCAGGCGTACGAGCAATGCGGCGAACTGGAGCAGGCGGCCGTGATGTATCATTCCGAGCGAAATTTTGCCAAGGCCGCACAACTTTACGCCCGCATTGGCCAGTTTGCCGCCGCCGGTGAAATGGAGGAACTGGCCGGCAATCTGTCGGAAGCGGCATCTTATCTCGAGCAGGGCAATCAGGAGGGGCGTGCGGCAAGACTGTACGAACAATTGGGCAACGCCAAAAAAGCGGCGGTTTTGTACGAGCAATTTTACCAGCGGGAACGGGAACGCTACCATGATCCGACCGAGGACCGGAACGGCAAAAGTCTCGACGAGGTGAATACGATCGCCCGGCTGGCCGCCGATCTCTTCTTACAATCCGAGCAATCCGACAAGGCGGCCGCGCTCTATGAGAAATCAGGGGAATTCCGGAAGGCCGCGTCCGTGCACGAGGCGGCTGGCCGTTACCAGCAAGCGGCACAGCTCTTCGAACAGGCCGGGGAGGAGGACTCGGCGGCCCGCTGCTACGAGCAGAACGGCGAGCCCAAACGCGCCACGTTACTTCGGGCGCAGCGGCTGTTGCACACGGGGGAGGTCGAAGCGGCGGCACGTCTCTTTGAAGAAGCGGGAGAAACAGCCCAGGCGGCCGAGCTGCTGGAGCGGGCCGGCCAGCTGTCCGACGCGGCCCAATGCTATATGACGTTGCAGGACTACGCCCGCGCGGCGGAATTATTCTTGAAGGCGGAAGACCGGAGACAGGCCGCGATGGCCTGGGAAGCGGGCCGCCGCTTTAAGGACGCCGCCGCGCTGTACGAAGAGCTGGGTGAATCGGACAAGGCCCGGAGCTTGTACGAGAAACTTGGCGATCATTATCATGCGGCGTTGCTCTGCCGTGAACTGGGCCATCAGGGACGGACCATCGAGCTGCTGCAGAAGGTCGACACGGAGTCGGATGATTACTATCAGGCGTCGCTGCTGTTGGGCGATCTGTTCATCTCTCAGGAAATGTGGGATGCCGCGAGGGAGCGGTATCTGAAGCTGGTCGACATGACTGCCGAGCCCGCGACGTTGTTGGAGCCGCTCTATCGGCTGGCGACGCTGGCTGAAAAACAGCGCGACTATCCTGCCGCATTACAGTGGTACGAGCGGATTCTCTCCCATGACGTCAATTACCGGGACACCATGGGGCGGGCGAATCTGATCAAGCGGGCGCTCTCCAGCGCCAAACGGGCGATGTCGGAAGCGCCCCGGGATGTCAGCACGGTGGTGGAGACGAACAGCGGGGGCAAAACACGGCGGTATCGGCTGATCAAAAAAATCGGTCAGGGGGGGATGGGGATCGTCTACCAGGCGGAAGATTCGGTGCTCAACCGCATCGTCGCCTACAAAGTGTTGCCGCCCAGCGTGAAGGACCATCCGAAGGTGCTGGCCAGCTTTCTGAGGGAGGCGCGCATCGCCGCCTCGCTGAGTCATCCGAACATCGTGGCCGTCTACGATGCCGGGCACGAGGGGGGCGAACTCTTCATCGTCATGGAATTTGTCGATGGGATCAGCTTAAAAGAACGCCTCCAGCAGGTAGCGCCGCTGCCGCATGATGAATTCATGCACGTCGCATTGCAGCTGTGTCAGGGACTGGCCTATGCCCATCGGCACAAGGTGGTGCACCGGGACATCAAACCGGCCAATGTGATGCTCGGCCGGGACGGCCAGATCAAAATCATGGATTTCGGCCTTGCCAAGGTGGTCAGCGACGCGCTGGCCGACCGCACGTCGGTCAAGGGGACACCGCTCTACATGGCCCCGGAGCAGGTCACGGGCGATCAGGTCGATCATCAATCGGACATCTATTCACTCGGTTGCACACTCTACCGGATGGCGACCGGTCGCCCGCCGTTTACAGGAGGCGATCTGTACTATCATCATCTGCACACGGCACCTGAGCCGCCGGTCTCGATCAACCCCAACCTGTCGCCCCAGTTGAACCGGCTGCTTCTGACCTGTCTGGCCAAGAAGAAGAGCGAGCGGTTCAACGATGTGGGACTCATCATCAAGGCGTTGCAGGCCGTTCCCGCGCCACCGGGACTCTCCGTCAGTTCATGAAGGCGCTGATCGCCATTGCGTTCTTGGCGCTGATCGGATGGGTCGCCTACGTCTACCTGGACGACATGATGGCACAGGAACGCTTTGGCTCGGCCGTCGAGCAAGCGATCGATGATCCGAGGACACGTGGAATCGAACACATGCGCGCCGACATCGCGGCGGCCGCCAAACAGGAGGGCATGCTCGTCGATCCGCAGTCGATTGAGTTCTCCATTACGGGGTCGAATGCCCAGCCGGTGGCCGGACAGATGGTCTCCGGGGCCGGTCTGGCCGTGACTTCCAAGCGGATCACGGTCCGTGTTCCCTACGCCCGGAGCCTGTGGGGACGCCTCAAGAACCGGACGCTGGAACGGTCCCGGGTCTACGTGGCCACTGCCGCGCCGGGGTTCGATCTCGAGGACAAACTCCTCTCCAAGTCCGGCGGCGCCCCCTGACCGACGGCCGGCGACCGACCTTTCCAATCCGACATGGATATTGACACCGGTCTGCACTGTCGCTACAATGGCGGCGATGCGCGGAGGGTGGCGGTATGGCGAATCCGGCTCTTGAGCCTGATCGCCGATTTGAGTCCATAGCCATTTCCTTCCCCGATCGCCGGGCCGAGACCCGGCGAAGGTTCCGTCGGTTTCTTCTCTCGCTGCCCGTCAGTTGCCGGGACCACGCCCGTTTGTTCGAAAGTTATACCCTGGACATTGGATTAGGCGGCATGTCCATGCTGGCCGTCCAACCCAAACCGCTCGGCGGCGAGTTGATCCTACAATTTTCCTTCTCCCCAGATCTGTACGTGGAATTTCACAGCGAGGTCATCCACACCGCCGAACACACGAACCTTGGCCGGCACGCGACGGTCGGGTTGCAGTTCATCCGCGGCACCGATACGGAACGCAAAGCGCTGGCCTCCTACTTGGCCGGCATCGCCAACATGGCGATCCCGCCCCAGCCGGCCTGGTCGCCGACCCTCCACTGGCATCGGTCGGAATTTCTCTGCGAGCGAGCCGTCCAGGTGACCGGAACCGGGGAGGTCGGGCAGTCAACGGCCGCAGTGCCGGGCGGATGGGAACGACAGATCCAGGAGGAATTTATTCGCACAGTGATACCGGACGCCTGGCACGAACGGGGATTGCAGCTGACCACGGTGGAGGCGACGATTCATCACGCCGTGGGGGCGGCGCCTGAAGCCACGCTGCTGCTGCGCTTGAAGGTGACGGCGATCAAACGGTCGACCATCAATGTCCGCTTCGACTATCTGTCCCCTGCGACTCGACGGATCGTGGCCCAAGGCCAGCAGATTTTCGCCTTTTCAAACGCCAACGGCCGGCTGATTCCTGTGCCGGCGGAATTCTTGACCTACTATCGGCAGCGGTTCGTCTGACGGGGCGCCCGTCGATCCACTGCAGGGTCGGTACGACAGAAAGACCACTCAATGCTCACCTTTCTTGATCTGTCCCGCTTTTTCGAACGGCTCGAGCAGACCACCAAGCGGCTTGAGATGTTCTCGATCCTTGCCGAGTTGTTCGCCGGCGCGGGCCGGGATGAAATCGCGCCGCTCATCTATCTGACACAGGGAGAGCTGTTGCCCTCCTTCCGCGGCCTGCAGATCGGGATGTCCGAGAAATTGCTCATCCGGGCCATCGCGCAGGCCGCGGAGAGCGAACCGGCTGAGGTGGCGGCGGCCTTCAAGCGAACCGGCGATTTGGGCAAGACGGCGGAGGCACTGCTCGGCGGAACAGGCCGCCGCCTGAGTGTAAAAGCCGTCTACGACGAGCTGGTGCGGACCGCACGGATCAGCGGGGAAGGCAGTGTGGAGGAGAAAGTCGGCGCACTGGCCGATCTGTTGCGCGGTGTCTCGCCTTCCGAGGCGCGCTACATCGCACGGGTCGTCATGGGCAGGCTGCGGCTGGGTGCCGGCGACGCGACAATCTTGGAGGCGCTCAGCGTGGCCGTTCTGAAGGACCGATCCGGCAAGCCGGTGTTGGAACGGGCCTACAACCTCTGCTCCGATCTGGGCGTCGTGGGGGAGGAGCTGCTGGCCGGAGGCTTGGCGGGGGTGGAAGCGATCCACGCGCGGCTGGGCTACCCGATCCGGCCGGCGCTCTGCGAACGATTGCCGACGACCGAAGAGATTATCGGCAAAATCGGCCGGTGCGGCGTAGAGCTCAAATACGACGGCCTGCGGCTCCAGATCCACCGAGACGGCGACACGGTCGAAATGTTCTCGCGCAATCTCGAGCGGATGTCGCCCATGTTTCCAGAGATCAGCGAGGCGGCGCGCCGTGCGGTGCAATCCCGTTCTGTGATTCTTGAAGGCGAGGCGCTCGCGGTCGACGAAGCCTCCGGCGAGCTTCAGCCGTTTCAGGTGACGGTGCAGCGCAAACGCAAGCACGATATCGCGGCCGTCGCGAAGGAGATTCCCCTGCGCTTTTTCGCCTTCGACCTGCTCTATCTGGACGGTGAGGATTACACCCCGAGGCCGTATGCCGAACGGCGTGGAGCGTTGCGGCGGCTGTTGAAGCAGGACCCGGTGATCGAACTCTCCCGCGCGATCGAGACCGACAATCCGGCCGAGCTGCAGCGCTTTTTCGATGAGGCGGTGGCGAACGGGCAGGAGGGGATCGTCGCAAAGCGGCTTGACGGTCCCTACACGGCCGGCGCCAGGAATTTCAACTGGATCAAACTCAAGCGCAGCTACAGAGGGGAATTGACCGACACGGTGGACGTCGTCATCGTCGGCTACGCGGCCGGGAGAGGACAACGGGCCAAATTCGGCGTCGGCACCGTGCTTGCCGCCGTCTACGACGACCGGAGCGACACTTTCAAGACGGTGACGAAGATCGGTACCGGTTTCAGCGAAGAGGAGCTGCGCGAGTTAAAGTCGAAACTGGACGAAATCGCCCTCGACCATAAGCCCGCCAGGGTCGACAGCCTGATCGAGCCCGACGTCTGGGTTGAGCCTCGCTACGTGCTCACCGTGATGGCGGACGAGATCACCCGGTCGCCGATGCACACCTGCGGCAAGGAGGGGGACGAGCCGGGCTACGCGATGCGCTTTCCCCGCACCGTCGGGTTTATCCGGACCGACAAACGGGCCGAGGACGCGACCACCGTGGCGGAGGTGGTGGAGCTGTTTGAGCAGCAGAAGCGGGTGAAAGTGGAATAGGCGGCGAGG
>Ga0335082_10004975_pt1 | contig 14515 bp, 9 predicted proteins | sample Lox_Sample_41_FD_206718 | JGI IMG/M metagenome (GOLD analysis project Ga0335082, IMG submission 206718) | Soil microbial communities from Loxahatchee National Wildlife Refuge, Florida, United States - Lox_Sample_4.1 | ecosystem: Environmental > Terrestrial > Soil > Wetlands | place: USA: Florida...
CTTGAAGCAGAGGCCCATTTATGTAGGCTTTCATTTTCCTCGCTGCTGAGTTCATTACGAAGAAATTTTAAAAGCAGGGGAGCTATTTCATTAGCTGATTCAGGGATGGCCATGATAAATATTTGTATTTTGGTTCAGGTTCTTGAAATCTGTAACATAAATTTTACAAGCCAAAGCTATAAGATAAAGCCAGGCATATTATTTCAAACAACGGCATACTGAGCACTATATTTTTTTTTGCTATTGAAAGTCTCAGCAGTTCAAGTGTCCTCTTCTTATTGCTTTTCACATGATGGGTCAGCATATCCATTTTTTCTGCAATTTCTTCAGGCTGGAGTTTTTCGAAAAAACTCATTTGAAAAATCTTCCTGGCAGGTTCTGGCAATTTCTCAATTTCTTCCAACATAATCTTTAACAGGTCAGCATAAACGATTCGATGCAGTAAGGTCTCATAGCAATCGTTTTCTAAAAAAAGTGGATGAATATTTGTTTTATCATTGCCAGCCGTGGTTTGAAAATGATCCAGACATGCATTTTTAGTATTTCTGCAGAGATCATTTTTTATGATCTCCAATGTTTGAAAACCCGCTCGATTGCGCCATGTCCGGACGAAAGAAGCAGATACAATTTCACCGGCAAGATCCTTATCCCCGATGATGGTTTTTGCGAAATAAAATAAATGAGCTCCGCATAGGACAAATAATGACTTTAATGCTTCTTCATCACCATCTCTGAATTTTTTCAGCCAGCTTTCATCATTTAGTGAAGGAGATTCCATGGAATAATTTTTTATTTAGAATTTATCATCTGCATCAATTATTACTGATTACCTGATTCAGATACACAAGATTTCCCTGATCATCCATCCCTTCCGCCACAATCCTAAATCTTTTTGCGTGATCTGAATTATAAAATGAGAAATGCATATTGTTATTATCATCAGTCTTCAGTTCCGGATTCCAGTAAATCGTTTCCCTGTTATCAGGAATTGAATGTGTTGAACTATTAACAGCATATTCCGGCGAATAAAATTGTCTCGTTACGCTGTATCCGTGAAAAACATAATGATTGTCGCTTTCAGTAATGGATGCGCGTTTGATTCCCTCATCATACTTTTTTAAGTAGATGGAGATTACACCGACTTTTCCGCCATTAAAAGGAGCCATGGAAGCCGGAGGTGGAATGTATCTGATTAGCGCAATGTCACTTAATGGAATATTGATAATGTCCTGATAGGTTGAGTGCGCTTCATTGACGTAAAAATAAGGCATTGCTGTTGACGATCCTCCATCTGGTATTACATTCTCAAGATCCGAGGATTTTACAGGCAATAACTCCTGCGTTGCAGAACCGTGAAAGGAAAAACTGGGATAGGCTTCAGATCCTGTAACATCGAGCCCCGGTACCTGTCCCTTTAAAAAATCAAAAAGTCTGATATTGTCAGGATAAAAATTATTAACGAGGTCCAGATCATGAAAATGACCTGCCTGAAAATTCGGACCCACATATCTGTTGGCCAACAATTCTTTTTGTGAAACATAATTTGCTTTGACGGTGACAGCTTTCAACATACCCTTCCTGTCCGGAAAATATTGTTGCCTTTCCATATTCCAGATTTCTGCCATCGATTCGTTAAATGTTTCAGCTTTAATGCCTGCAGGCATTCCAATAAATTCGGTTCTGTGGATGCTATCCAGTGGGTTTGTAAAAAATTTTACCGCATAGTGCCTGGTCTTTGCTTTACCTTTTTGATCCTGGAAATAAATCGTGGACAGTCCGGGCATCCAATAATCCTTCAAAATGAATCGGCCATTGCTGTCGGGTGAAACGTATCCGATAAATCGAATGGAGTCACCCTGAGTAATAATCATCTTCAAGGACGGGTTATCCATTTTTTTGTCTTTATATCCTACTAATTCTCCTGCGATATAAAGTGAATCTTCCACCGGATGATTCAGTTGCACGGGCTCGTCATTCAATATTTGCTTCCATTCGAAATTGCGCCAGCCATTGGTCATCATCACCAGGTCCAATGCAGTTTGCACGCTGTCGCTCTTATAACTAAAATAATATGCAGGATTGGGTACATATCCCTTTAATTCATTGGACAATAACAATCTCGTGCAAATATTATCACTCAATGAATCTTCCGGTGCTCTGTCCGCGTCCGTTACTGATACTGAAATATTTGATTTATCAATTTTTGGATCCATCCCTTGTATCCGAATGGTAAATGCAGATTTCGTCTTAGGAGTAAATGACACGGTATCTTTCGTTAGTTTCAGTTGAAGCGGATTTCTTTTATCGATGAACACCAATCGCTCGGACTGAGGTAAGTTGTTATTATCAAAAATGGTAAGACGAAGTATCCCTGTTGAAAAATCTTTTTTTGGAATATTATACAAATTAATTCCCGGATCAAGTTCCAAGGGATAGGTAGCTACTTTACCATTATTCTGACAGGCAGCAAGAATAATATTTCGGTATTGATCCTTTTCGGCTTCATGGTAGCTAATTTTTATTGTTACCATGTCCTGATTTTGTTCGAGTATTTTAAGATTGATCCCGGATTGTTTAATGGAAGGTAATGGAATATTTTTCATCGAATGATCAGGGAAATGAACGATCGCATAATAACTGTGTTTGATATCCGCATGCAAAGAGAATTTTCCCATCCCGTCATGAAATGTAGAGAAGGAATCGATTAAATCGCCGGAATTGTTTTTGATTTCACCATGCACATTCACAGGCATTGCATTTTGATCGGTTGCTTTAAAAGCAATATTGTCAGTGATATTATCAATGAGATCTCCGCCTTCAGGAAAAAATTGCACAGAATATTTTTTGACCTCCGATTTTGCGGCAGCGACAGCACCTGTACTATCTGTAATATTTTTTACATACAGGTCTTTATGGAAGAGGGAATTTTCATCAAAATTCAGCATCCAGGAAGTAAAACATCTTAACTGGTAAGTATTGCTTTTCAAAGTATCAGGGATTTGAATATCTCCACTGGCTTTCCCTTCAACCAGGGGCAGTTTATTTTGAGCGATGATCTTACCATTCCTGTTGATCAATTGCACGTAAACTATTTTACTGAAAGTTGCCGGAGACCCATATACCGTGGCATATATTTTATACCAGATAGTTTGCCCGATTGAATAAACCTGTTTATCTGTTTGTACATAAATTTTTTCGAGAGGATATTTTTTATAATAAGTTTTTAGTGCCGATTCTATCGATAAAGGACCCGGATCTGTAGAAATGGGGGGGATAAAAGAAAACAAGAAAATGATATTTATGAACAGGTAAGGCTTCATGTCATAATCCGGCATTTGCAAATTTAAAAAACAGTATAGAAGAAGCGAATGTTTTTCGGCAAACCGATTATTTTTTTCCGTGATTATGCATGGCTTTTTTAAAGAATTCTCCGGATCCGGAAAGTTCAAAACCATTCCATGATTTCAGCATGGCGGGTTGCCATTCGGGATCGAATACCCAGGCTATCCAACTGATTCCCCTTCCTTCAAGATATTGGGTGATGATATTTCCATAATCATTTGGTCCTGCAGTAGTTTGCCCCTTTTGCATACCAAAACCAATTTCAGTCGCAATGATTGGATACTGGCTGGCAGCAAAGCCAAAATCTTCTTCCCATTTGGGTTCCCAGGGAATTTGCCTTTTATTGGGATAAGGATGGGTAACATATGCGATTCCTTCTGCATTGATGGGTTCTTCTCTCAATGGAGTGAGATCATATGCCCAGTCGAAACCTGCAACAAGAGGAATCGTTTGCCTGTCATAAGAACGGATCAGCTGGATGATATCTTCATTTATTTTTTTCCATTCTGTCCAGCTGATATTTCCAAGCTGCCCCCTGTATGTTGTCGGCTCATTAAACAATTCATAAAAAGCGACGGTATGATTACCGCTGAAATGACGTGAGATGGTCCGCCAAAATTCGTAGGTTTCTTTTCGGGAAGTGTTGTACATAGGATCCTGGAACAGTTCCATCTCCAGATTTCCAATCGAATGCCAGTCAATAATGATATACATCCCCAGATCGGTACACCATTCAACTGCAGAATCGAGCAATGAAAGATATTTTTCGGGTGTGCGTTCCCTCCAGGCAACCGGATGAACCGGAATGCGCAATAGCGTGGTCCCCATTTCTTTCACCTTTTCAAAAAGAGTTTTATTCCAATGGCCCTGTCCTTCAAGTTTATCAGGATCGGCAATGGACAATCCGCGAAATAAAAGCGTGTCTCCCTTTGAATCGACGAATTTATTTTTTTCGACACGAATCTGTGGCAATAATGTCGCCTTCTGACTTTTATGCGGCCATCCATGGAATCCTTCATTCCACCAGGTATGAGTTGGTTTTGAATTAGCAGAATCCTGCGCGCGGGTCTCCATTAAACAAAGACTGAGAAAAATAAGCAGAAAAGAAGCTTTGGGTGATATTTCACGTAAAGGCATAAACGATTTTGTTTTTTGCACATGAAATTTAATGGAAATTGTTCAGATCTGAGATATTTAGGTAAAGTGTAATTTGCAGAATGTTCTATTTTGTAAAGACTCCCTGGTTGTTGAAAAAATTCTACAGTGGCTGCATATGGAGTATAAATACCGATAAGAAAATTGTTTATCTGACTTTTGATGACGGCCCGCACCGGGAAGCAACTCCTTTTATTTTAAATGAACTGAAAAAATATAAAGCAAAAGCTACTTTTTTTTGCATTGGTAAAAATGTAATGGCCGAGCCAGGAATTTACAGAACGATATTAGACAATGGTCATAGGGTTGGAAATCACACTCATCATCATCTGAATGGTTGGAAAACAAAGGATGAGGAATATTTTAAGGATATAGAACTTGCGTCAAAACATATAGATTCAAATCTTTTCAGACCTCCTTATGGGCGGATGAGTCATTTTCAACTTGCTCATTTGCGATCGTCATTTAATTATAAAGTAATTATGTGGGATGTGTTGAGTGCTGACTTTGACCAATCTCTTACAGGCGAAAAATGTGCGAAAAATGTAACTGCTCATACAAAAGCCGGATCAATTGTAATTTTTCATGATAGCACAAAAGCATTTGAGAGATTAGAGATAGCATTACCAATTGTTCTGAATCAATTTTCAGAGAAAGGATATGTTTTTGAATCTATCTTTTGATTTATTAGAAAAAAAATTTGTGATGAGTAGATCAGGATTGGCTATGAATGAATTGGGCCGGGGTAGACACCCTGGCCCGTTTTTAATCCGTACCCTATGAAAACTGATTTAAAGGTAGAACTTTTTTTGATTTGTGCAAAGTAATTTCAGGGAAGGGTTCTCCATGGAGGAAGACGGGATTTTTGTTTCAATTTTTGTGAGACTTATTTCAACAAAAAATTTGTTCCTAATAAAGTTTTTACTTAGTAGAAATCCCATTTTTTTAAAAATTTTCATTTAAAAAATCATATCTAACGGCCATAGCAAAGCGATTTTTAGAATGACGGATAAGATAAAATAGCCAGTAATTATTAAATTTTGCAAAAAATTATAGCGGATGATTTTCATTGATACTCATTGTCATTTATACGCGGAAGACTTTGCGAATGATATTCTTGAAGTAATGCAAAGGGCAGATTACGAAGGAGTTAAGAAGTTTTACCTCCCTGCTATCGACAGTGCCAGCTTTCCAGCTTTAATCGATCTTGAAAAAAAATTCCCCGGAAAATGTATTCCTATGGCTGGTTTGCATCCATGTTCGGTCAAGGAGAATTATAAAGAGGAATTGAAATTTGTTGAAAAAAACCTTTCGGAAGCTGGTTTTGCTGCCGTTGGCGAAATCGGACTTGATTTTTATTGGGACAGAAGTTTTGAAAAAGAGCAATACGAGGTGATGCACCAGCAGGTTGAATGGGCGTTGCACTATGATATTCCTATTGTTATCCATTCACGGGATTCTATTCAACAGACAATCGGGCTGGTGAAAGAACATCAAAAAGGTAAGCTCAAGGGCATTTTTCATTGTTTCAATGATAGTTATGACTCGGCAAGAGAAATCATCGACCTTGGATTCTACATGGGCATCGGAGGTGTGATTACTTACAAAAATTCCACGTTGCCAGATGTTGTCAGGCAAATTGATTTAGCGCATTTCGTGTTAGAAACAGATGCTCCGTATCTGGCTCCTGTTCCTTTTCGCGGGAAAAGAAATGAAAGCAGCTATATAAAATTTATTGCAGTAAAACTAGCTGAATTAAAATCAATAACTGTGGAAGAAGTGGCAGCCATTACATCCGCAAACGCGGAAAAAATATTCGGCTGCTAAATCCCGAAATTGTATTTTTGCGACCCTGATTATCAACCAAAGGATTGCGGGAGTGGTTGAACTGGTCCCGCCTCAGGCGGGAGAAATTGTTTATAAAAGATAATCTAAAATAACCGGAGGAGTGCAGGAGTGGTTGAACTGGCACGCCTGGAAAGTGTGTATACTCGAAAGGGTATCAAGGGTTCGAATCCCTTCTCCTCCGCATAATAGGAAATAGATTTTTGTGTATCCTTCAGTCGATGAAGGATTTTTTATTTTATAATGGCTAAATCAAAATGTATTGATATGAATAACCTCTCCTGCCCGACGAAATATTTTTCCGTTCTCTCTCACAAATTCTTCCTGGCTCTTTTCATTTGTCAGTAGCTTGTCCATATATTCTTTGACTGATTTATCTGGCAGACTAACGGTCGCACCAAAAAAAACTGCTTCATCTGTATATCCTTTCAATAAAGGGTCGAGTTGCCCATAAAATAAATCTGTTGAACTGAAAATATCGCAACCGATTACCCGATCCCCCGACACACATATAAAACCTACAATAGAACTGTCTGCATTTTTAAATTTGTTTTGAAAATAGCGAAAGTATTCATCGTTGGCAGTGGAAATTTTCTTATCCATATTGCGGGAAAGATAGCTGAAGGTTTTATTTTTTATATTCCCCTGCCCCAACTGGTTGCTGATTTCCTTCCATATCAATACCTGGTTTTTATTTTCATCAAGAATTTTTCGCAGATGCGGATTCGCATAATTACTGTAAATAAATTTTTTTTCCTTATCACTCCATCGACCTTCTTCCACACACATCACGGGTATATACTGGTCTTTATTTGATGCAGATAAAATGGTATCCCTCGCCGTGATCCTGTCCTGGCGACCGCCTTCCATCAATTCACCCGAAGAAATAAAAAGGGATTTATTCGAATTATTATTGATCCGTAAAAAATGAACATTTTCCGTAGATGCAGTTCCTCTCTCTGAAACTGTTGCAAGTCCCTGTCGAAGAGCCTGGCTCAATGAAATAATATCAGAATTAGAATGACCAAAACCTGCTTTGGGCCTGATGGGAATAATTTTCAGGTTTTTGTATTGCCAGGCGCTGTCATAATCCACATAAACGGTTTCATAAGTAATCTGTGCACAAACTACCATGCTACTGAAAAAGAGTCCTGCTAAAAATAAATATTTCACTACGGATTGATTAATTCTTCGAAAGTAAATAACACAAATGGTTAATGAAAGCTTTTAGGAAAATTTATGAATAATATATCGATGGCTGGATGGCCTGATGGTTTGATTGTTAGGTTTTTTTAATAAAACAACAATCAAGCAATCTAACAATCCATCCATCAAACCATCCTCCTAAATCCCTCTTTATTCTATCTTTGCTGCCTATGAATAAAAATGTGAGGGTAAGGTTTGCTCCCAGTCCAACAGGAGGACTTCATTTAGGCGGAGTCCGGACTGCTTTGTACAATTATTTATTTGCCAGGCAACAACAGGGGGATTTTATATTGAGGATCGAAGATACTGACCAGTCGCGTTTTGTCCCTGGTGCAGAGGAATATATTTTTGAAACACTTCGCTGGTGTGGTATTGAGCCTGATGAAAGTGCAGTTCACGGTGGCCCTTATGCGCCCTATCGTCAAAGTGAAAGAAAAGAAATATACAGACAATATGCAGAGCAATTGGTTAAAGCGGACAAGGCATATTATGCATTTGAATTGCCTGAAGAACTGGAAACAATGCGCAGCAGATATAAGACTGCAGACAATCCCTCACCTCAATATGACCATCGGATCAGGATGGATATGCGCAATTCACTTAGTATGGCTTTAGAAGAAACAGAACGCCTGCTGGAAGACAAAGTTCCGTACGTGATTCGAATCAAAATGCCGGAAAATGAAACAGTGGTATTGCATGATATGATCCGGGGCGAAGTTAAATTCAACACAGGGCTTATTGATGATAAAGTTTTGCTGAAGGCCGATGGAATGCCAACCTATCATCTTGCAGTTGTTGTTGATGATTTTTTGATGAAGATATCACATGCATTCCGTGGAGAAGAATGGCTTCCGAGTGCACCCGTTCATATTTTATTGTGGAGGTATTTATTTGGAGAAGAAAATATGCCCGAATGGGCTCATCTTCCACTAATTTTAAAACCGGATGGCAATGGAAAACTGAGTAAACGTGATGGGGATCGTTTGGGCTTTCCCGTTTTTGCAATGGATTGGAAAGATCCGAATACAGGTGAAACGATAAAAGGATTTCGTGAAAGAGGATTTTTGCCCGAAGCCTTCGCCAATATGCTGGCCTTGCTTGGATGGAATGACGGTACTAACCAGGAAATTTTTTCATTGGATGAATTGGTAGAAAAATTCTCAATCGAAAGAGTGCACAAGGGAGGTGCAAAATTTGATTATGAGAAGGCAAGGTGGTTCAACCATGAATGGATAAAGAAGTCTGAAGCCGCGAGTCTGAAGCCGGAAGTAAAAAGTATTTTCAAAGAAAAAGGAATTGAAATAAAAGATGAATCTAAATTGGAGAAGGTAATTACATTGACGAAAGACAGATGCACATTGCTCACTGATTTTTATGAACAGGGAAAATTTTTCTTTGAAGCGCCGACTCAGTGGGACCTGGAATCTATAAAACCAAAATGGAATGAAGAAAAAAAGAGCTTCTTCCAGGAATATGGCAATAAAATAGAAACTCTGCCATCATGGGAGGCTCAGCAAATAGAATTTGTTTTTAAGGATCTTGCTTCAGACAGAAAAATAAAAGCCGGCGAATTGCAGTTGCCACTCAGAATAATGTTGGTAGGTGAAAAAAAAGGCCCTCCTGTATTTGAAATTGCAGCTGTTCTTGGAAAAAATGAAACTGGACAAAGGATTTATAAAATGTTAGAAGCATTATAATGACTTGCATTTGAATAGTGAATACTTACTATCTCGCATGAGCAAATGAGTAAATCATCCCATCAGGGTTTTGGTTACGAAAGCCGGCCTCGAAGGGCATGACCGAGGCCCTGAAGTGATTGGCGACAGACAGCCGAGATGGGGAAAAGGAGAATACAAGTTTTTTCCTCTGTTGGCTCTGGCGAGAATAACTAATATCCGAATATCTCTTCCAATGTCAGTTTCTTTACCTGACCATATTTCGACAAATCTTCCATTTTTATTTTTTTCTCCGATGCCACAACGCAATAAGTATATGGTTTACCGGAAATATTTTCCCTGGCGAATTGTCTCAGCTCATTGAAATTGATTTTCTCGAAATGATCATATACGTCCTTACGTATGTCTTTATCCAAACCCTTACGCTTATCCGCCAGGTATTGGTTGATGACTGCATCTTCGGCAAATCTCTCCGTTTCCAGGTTATTCTTAATACTCTTTTTACAGGTCTCCAACAATTTTTCAGATTCAGGCATGTTGTTCAACAATTCATTCATTCCATTAATAGCTTCATTCAATTTATCTGACTGACAACCAATATAACCGATCATTGAATATTGATCCTGTTGTTTGGATGGTTCCTGATAAAACGCAAACGTACTATATGCGAGTGCCTTTGATTCGCGGAGTGTCTGAAAAACGACAGAACCCATTCCACCACCATAATATTCATTAAAAACTTCCACTACTGTTTCACTTGCTGGATCATAATTTGTCGTATTTCTTACCCAGGAAATCTCTGCCTGAACCATATCATAGTCCGTAAATAAAACTGAACTGTGTTCTTGTTGAATTTTTTTAAAATCAATGCTCTTCGGATATGGAACAAAACCGGGCGGAAGATGATGAACTTTGACAATGGAAGCCGTGGCCTCCTGAAGGGATAAAGGCCCATAATAGATAATGATATGCTTGTATTGTAAAAGGCCATGCAGAAAATCTGCAAGATCCTGTGCTTTCAATGAATTCAGCTCATCTGCGCTCAATTGATTATTGAAAGGATTTTTCTCTCCGTACATCGCATAAAACCGGAGACCGGATAATATCGCTCCTTTATTGAGTTTATTATTTGCCCTTGCTTTTGCAATCCTTGCTTTGAGTGAGGCCAATGCTTTTTCGTCCGCTTTGCAATTCGTCAGGATATTTTCAAAGAGGCTTACAGCCTTATCCATATTTTTTTGCAGACCGGAAATAGTAACAGTAGTAAATTCTGTGCCTACGGCAATGTTGAAATTGCATGCGAGATTGTAGAACTGTTTGCTGACATCTTCCGCACTTAATTTATCTGTTCCCAGGAACTGGAGATATTGGGATGCGATCGACAATAGTTTACTATTATAGCTACCCATATCGAGACGATATCTCAGGCGAAATATTTCATTATCCTTATTCTGAACATATAAAAGTTCTGTATTGTCCAGGGATTTTTTCTGAAAATCTTTTGTATAATCCAACCACTGAGGTGCTACCGGAGTTGCCGGCATTGCATTGACCATCTTCAAAAAATCAGATTGTGCGTCGCGGTTTACTTCTACAGGTGTGATTGGCGGCTTTGTTACTTTTACAACCGATCTATCTTCTCCTTTTCTTTTATATACACACACATAATTATTTCCAAGCCATTTGTTTGCAAAATCTACAATATCTTTTTTAGTCAGTTTGCTCATTTCATCCAGTTCACTGACTTCCGCGGGCCAGGTTTCACCTTTTGAAATTACAAAGGGATCGAGCAGGCGAAAAGCTCTGTTATCGTTGCTTTCCAATCCTTGTAATAAAGAAAACTTAGCATTGTCAACAGTTGCCTGAATCAATGTTTCGTCAAAATTTCCCTGCTTAATTGAATTGATTTGATCCAATAACAAATCTTTTACCTGCTCGAGAGTTTGATCAGATTTATTTCTTGCAATCAGGTTCAGCACTGAATAATCCTTCATATCATCCACGTATGCTGAAGCATTCAGAACTACCTGTTTTTTATTCAGGTTCAAATCTATCAGCCCTGCTTTGCCATTATATAAAATTCCGGAAAGAGTACTCAGTATCAGGGAAGATCTTGTATCCATATCTCCCGGCATACGAAAACCGATATTGGTGCTTTCCGCATCAGGCCCCAATACTTCCTGGAACACTGGTTCTGCTATTGGTTTTTCAGGTGCGGGATTGTATTCTTTCACCGGCACCTGTTTCATGTATCCAAATTTCTCATCGATTTGTCTGATCACATAGTCAGGATCAAAATCACCGGCTAGAATAATTGCCATATTATTCGGAACATAATTTGCATAATAATATTTCCTGATTTCTTTTAATGAAGGGTTTTTCAAATGTTCAATAGTACCAATGGTTGTTTGCTGCCCATAATTATGAGTTGGGAATAAAGAAGCCATCAATTTTTCCTCTACTTTTCGGCCATCATTATCAAGTCCCCTGTTTTTTTCTTCGTATACTGCTTCCAGTTCGGTATGGAAAATCCGGAACACAGGATCCCGAAAACGTTCTGCCTGCAATGTCAAAAACTTATCAATGGAAGAAGAAGGAATATTTTCTGTGTATACCGTTTCTTCGACACTCGTGAATGCATTGGTACCACGTCCTCCCATAGCGGCCATCATCTTGTCATATTCATTGGCAATAGCATATTTCGCAGCTTCGCCACTTACGCGATCGATATTCCTGTAAATCGCTGCACGTTGTGCCGTGTCCGTAGTATGATTATATACTTCATATAATGCATCAATCGAATCAAGCAATGGTTTTTCTTTTGCCCAATCAAGACTTCCAAATTTTTCTGTTCCTTTAAACATCATGTGTTCCAGGTAATGAGCAAGACCGGTATGATCGGCCGGATCTGTTTTACTGCCTGCTCTCACGGGAATCAATGCTCTGATCCTTGGTTCTTTTTTATTGACACTAAGAATAACAGTAAGCCCATTCTTCAAAGTATAAAAACGGGCTTTCAATGGATCGGCCGGGATTGTTTTATAACTATACCCGGCGCTGGTGATTGTTTGCCAGGCGTATTTGTCCTGCGAAAAAAGTGATTGTACTAAAATAATCAGAGGCAGAACTAAAAAATTCCGGAGTTTTCTCATGACTGAATTTAAATTAGGAGCGCCAATTTAGTCATTTTAGCTTATTTATAAAAAACGTTGCTGTTAAAATAAAACGACTGCTCATATAATGTAACGAACGGTTTATTTCGGGGATGAATTATTATCATTTATCTACTTTTGAAAAAAAATAGTATGTACCAATCCCTGCTTACTGAACTTTCCGGAGGCATATTAACGATTACCATCAACAGGCCTGATAAATTAAATGCGTTGAATAAATCAGTGATGAGTGAATTAAAAATCGTCATTGAGGAGGTATATAAAAATGAGGAAATAAAATCCGCAATTATTACAGGTGCAGGCACGAAAGCCTTTGTTGCAGGGGCTGATATCAGTGGCTTTTCCGGATTAACCAAAGAAGAAGGTATGGCAATGGCAAAAAAAGGACAGGATATTTTCTTCTCGATTGAAAACGCACCCAAACCTGTGGTTGCTGCTGTAAATGGATTTGCATTGGGAGGCGGTTGTGAACTCGCCATGTCCTGTCATTTCAGGTTATGCAGTGAAAACGCACAATTTGGACAACCGGAAGTCAACCTGGGGTTGATACCCGGTTATGGAGGCACTCAGCGATTGACAAAACTAATCGGGAAGGGAAGATCTTTGGAACTGATTATGAGTGGAAATATGATCAATGCACAAACAGCACTCCAATACGGACTCGTAAATTATGTCGTTGCTCAAGAAGAATTACTCAATAAAGCAAAATCAATTTTGACTGTTATCAATTCCAAGGCTCCGATTGCGATCGCCAAATCTATCCAATGCGCCAACAATGCTGAAAAATTTAACGTTGATGGTTATTCGCTGGAAGTCGAGGCATTTGGGGAATGCTTTGCAACGGAGGATATGAAGGAAGGAGTTGCAGCATTTATGGAAAAAAGGAAAGCGAGTTTTAAGGGAAATTAAACACTCCTAAATCTTTAATAAAATGAACACCTCCGGGGTTCGCCGATACCCCGGAGGTTGAAATCTGTTTAGCAGCTTTTTTATACTTATACCTTTTAGAAAAACTTTATCATAACAATAGTATTTACAGGCTCCTGAATCCAATCAATTTCTGTTGAATAATTGGGTTTTGCTGTAAAGCAAGTAATAGACCTTTTTGGGAGAACCTCCGGGGTTCCGAGGAACCCCGGAGGTTCCATTTGCAGAATTTGAAATCCTTATTTTATCTTCGGGGGCTTCACAATCTGTGTATCCGTTGTCAATAGAGGCACCTTGTATCCGCCTGAATCAAGTTGTACTGCAGGGAAGATTTTTTTTAGCTGGGGCCAGTCCTGTTTTGACACATTGCTCTGGTATAAATAAATCGATTGAAGTTTTTTCAAGCCCTTTAATTTTATAATACCTGCCGCTGTAATCTTCGTGCCAACGAGATTCAGGGATTGTAATTGCTCCAGGGACAGCAGATAACCGAGCCCTTTATCAGAGATATTCGTATGATCCAGTTCCAGGCGACTAATATTCCTGCATTGGGCAAGTATGGAAAGAGCAGAATCATTTATCTGTATACCACTCAATTTTACAGAAACCAATTGCTTTTTCAGAGGGAGCAATAAAGCAATCACTGAATCTCCCACGGAAGTAGCCGTGATAAAATTTGCTTCGAGATAATTACTGCTTTGAGATACGGGCAAAACAATTACGCCTTTATTTCTTAATTTATCAATTGCTGTTTCATCTGCTTTCTCAACCGGTGTAGAAGGAATGCCTGTGATTGGTTTTTGTTCGTTATCTTCTTTTTGCAATGCTGCCAGTTCTGATTTTATTTTTTGAGGTTGCTGGAATTCCTTCACTTTTTTCGTAAAATCGGCCCCGTTATCGATCCACCAGCCGATCAAAGAAACTTCATCAGTAGTCAATTGCGGTTTTTCTTTTGGCGCCATATGGTGCTCATCTTCCCGGGGAAGCGATATGCGTTTCATCAATTCACTTTCTTTGGATTTTCCAGGGATGATTACAACACCATCCTTTCCTCCTTTCATGATAAGCGCCGGCTGGTCCATGCGCAGTTTCCCTTTTTGCTTTGAAGAACCATGACAACGATAACATTTACTTTTAAAAACGGGCTCAAGGATGTCTGTATATACAATTGCTTCCTGAACGTTAGGAATG
>Ga0335082_10004976_pt1 | contig 14514 bp, 14 predicted proteins | sample Lox_Sample_41_FD_206718 | JGI IMG/M metagenome (GOLD analysis project Ga0335082, IMG submission 206718) | Soil microbial communities from Loxahatchee National Wildlife Refuge, Florida, United States - Lox_Sample_4.1 | ecosystem: Environmental > Terrestrial > Soil > Wetlands | place: USA...
TAGACCTTCGACGCCATCTGGGGACGGTACTCGTCGAGGATGGCGATCGACGGACAGGCGCGGCCCGCGCACACCCGGGTCCAGCTGCCGAGGGCCAGCCCGAGGAGAAAGCCGAGGGCGAGCAGCAGGTAGGTGACCGTCCGGCGGGACCGGTCGGGCGTGAACCACTGCCGGAGGTAGCTGCCGACGCGCGTGAGCGCCATGAGCGTCGGAAGTTACCGGGGCCGCTGTGTGCTTGCCAGCGGGCGGGGGCCGCCGCTACGATAGCGCATGGCCGCGTTCCCGCCCCTCAACGAGCAGATGGATGCGATCCGCCGCGGCGCGGTGGAAATCGTGCCCGAGGACGCGCTCGCCCGGAAGATCGAGCGCGCGATCCGGACCGGCGTCCCGCTCGTCGTGAAGCAGGGTTTCGACCCGACACGCCCCCACCTGCACCTCGGCTACGTGGTCTCGCTCCGCAAGCTCCGCACCTTCCAGGACCTCGGCCACACGGTCGTGTTCCTGCTGGGCGACTTCACCGCGCTGGTGGGCGACCCGAGCGGCCGCAGCGAGACCCGCCCCCGCCTCAGCGAGGCCGAGGTCGAGGCGAACGCCGCCACCTACAAGGAGCAGGTGTTCAAGGTGCTCGACCCGCAGCGTACGGTCGTCGAGCGGAACAGCCGCTGGCTGCGCCGGCTCACCATGACCGACGTGCTGACGCTCACCAGCCACTACACGGTGGCCCGGATGCTGGAGCGCGACGACTTCGCCAAGCGGTTCGCGTCGGGCAATCCCATCTCCCTGTTCGAGTTCCTCTACCCGTTGCTCGTGGCCTACGACTCGGTGGTGCTGAAGGCGGACGTGGAGATGGGTGGCAACGACCAGAAGTACAACCTGCTGGTCGGCCGGACGCTGATGGAGCGGTACGGGATGGAGCCGCAGGTCGCGATGATCATGCCGCTGCTCCGGGGCACCGACGGCGAGCGCAAGATGTCGCAGTCGTACGACAACTACATCGGCATCTCCGAGCCGCCGGAGGAGCAGTACGGCAAGACGATGTCCATCCCCGACGCGCTGCTCGAGGAGTGGACGACGCTCATCTCGACCGCCGGCGCGGCCGACCTCCCCGCGGCCCTGACGCGCTGCCGCGCCGAGCCGTACGCGGCCAAGCGGTGGCTGGCGGCCGACGTCGTGACGCAGTTCCACGGCGCCGGCGCCGCGGCGACGGCCGCGGCGCACTTCGACCGGCTGTTCAAGGCCAAGCAGGCGCCGGCCGAGCGGCCGTCGTTCACGCACCGCCCGGCGCCGCTGGCCCAGGTGCTCAAGGACATCGGCTTCGCCGCCTCGCTCGGCGAGGCGCGGCGGATGGCGTCCCAGGGCGGCGTCCAGGTGGACGGGGCGAAGGTGGAGGAGGGGAACCGGGTGCTGGGGCCGGGCTCGTACGTGCTGAAATACGGCAAGTTGAAATTCGCCGACATCGAGATCGAGATCGACCGTGAGAAGTGAGGGGTGAGAGGTGAGCCACTCACCTCTCACGCCCCTCTCACGCTTCACGACCTCTCACCTCTCACGTGAACGTCTCACCTCTCACCTTTCACTTCTCACGCTTCATCTTCCACGCATCATCTGGTCCAGCACTTCCACCACCCGCTCCATCTCCTCGATCGTGTTGTAGCAGTGCGGTGCCAGGCGGATCGAGCCTTCCCGCAGCGACGAGACGACGCCCGCCTGGCGCAGCCGGCGATGCGCCTCGCGCGCGTCGGGCGGCGCCAGGCACACGATCTGGGAGCGGTGCCGCGGATCGGTCGGCGAGGTGACCGGGACGCCGCGAGCGGCGGCCCATTTCAGGACCGGGTCCCCGAGCCAGCGGAGGTACGCGGCGATCGCCTCCACGCCCAGCTCGAGCAGCAGCCCGATGGACGCCGTCAGGCCCAGCTGGTCCTGGGTGGCGGGGCCGGCCGCCTCGAAGCGCCGCGCGTCGTCCACCAGGCGCTCGTCGTAGCTCAGCAGGTTGGAGTAGTCGTCCATCCCCTCGTAGGACATCCACCCCGACATCGGCGGCACCAGCCTGCCCACCAGATCGCGCCGCACGTAGCAGAACCCCGAGCCCCACGGCCCGAGCAGCCACTTCTGTCCGCCGCAGGCCAGGAGGTCCACCGGCAGCGCGTGCAGGTCCAGCGGCACGACGCCGACCGCCTGGATCCCGTCCACCACCAGCCAGGCGCCGCCGGCGCGGCAGGCCGCGCCCAGGCGCGCCAGGTCGGCGCGGAAGCCGCTGGAGAACTGCACCGCGGAGATCGCCAGCACCTTGACCCGCGGGTCCGCGAGCCGCTCCACCAGCCGGTCCTCGTCGGGGAACCCGTCCGGCGTCACGGGCACGCGCTCCACGACCACGCCGCTCCGCCGCCGGACCAGCCACGGGTAGACGTTGGCGGGGAACTCGCGGTCGCTCACCAGCACGACGTCCCCGGGCGCGAGCGGCAGGGCGCCCGCGGCCGTGTGGAGTCCGGTCGACGTGTTGGGGACCAGCGCGATCTCTTCGGGGTCGGCGTGCACCAGCCGGGCGGCCGCGGTGCGGGCCGCGGCGGCCACGGCGAGCAGGTCGCGGTCGGGCAGCAGGTGCGGCGCGGTGCGCTTGGCGTTGAAGGCCTCGATCGCGAGCCGCGCGCGCTCGGGCAGCGGGCCGACCGACGCGGCCGCCAGGTAGACCGTCTCGGCGGTCCACGGGAACTCGCGGTTCCGGAGCTCGCGCACCAGCTCGCCGAGCCGCGGGGCCGGCGCGATGTCCGTCATCGAGCAAGTGGCGCTGGCATGGGTTCGGCGGCTACGTTAACCCGGCATGAGCGGACGCGGCAAGCGGCCGTGAGCGGGGCCGGCTGGCGCTTCGCGCTGGTCCTCGGCGGCGGCGGGACCAAGGGTCTCGCCCACGTCGGCGTGCTGCGCGCGCTCGCCGAGCGGGACTGGACGCCCGACGTGGTGATCGGCAACAGCATCGGGGCGCTGGTCGGCGCGGCGTGGGCCTCCGAGTTCACCGTCCCCGAGCTCGAGGCGATCGCCCTCAGCATGCAGCGCCGGGACGTGTTCGCCATCGCGCGCAGCGAGGTGGCGGCGCGCCGCCTCCGGGCACCGGGCATCTACAAGGGCGAGCCGCTCGAGGACCTGGTGCGCGGCATCCTCGGCGACACCACGTTCGACGAGCTGCCCCGCCGGCTGATCGTGTCCTCGGTGGACGTCAACAGCGGCACCGCGCTCTACTGGGGGCTGCCCGGCCTGCGCGACGTCTCCGTCGCCGACGCGGTGTTCGCCTCGTGCGCGCTGCCCGGCTTCTTCCCGCCCCGCGAGATCCGGGAACGCTTCCTGGTGGACGGCGCGCTGGTGGACAACCTGCCGGTCGCGGTGGCCGCGGCGCAGGACGTGGACGGCATCGTGGCGGTGGACGTCGGCTCCTCCGCCGTGCTCCGCGCCGAGGTGCAGGAAGCCGGTTTCGCCTCGGTCGTGGCCCGCAGCTCCGAGATCGTCTTCCACCAGCTGACGGAGCTGCGGCTCGAGCACTGGACCAGCCCGCCCATGCTGCTCGTGCAGCCGCGGGTCGAGCACGTGCCGATGCTCTCGTTCACCCACAACCGCGAGCTGATCGACGAGGGGCACCGCGCCACCGCCGCCGCGCTGGAACAGGGCGAGGCGACGGTGCGCCACGCGACCACCGGCATCTATCCCCGCCGGCTGGTCGAGATCGCGGTGGACCGGGAGCGCTGCATCGGGTGCGGGGCCTGCGTGGCCCACGGGCCGCCCGGCACCTTCCGGATCGACGCGGCCGGCAAGGCCGTGTGCCCGTCCGAGCCGCAGGAGTGGTCGCCGGTGAGCGGCGGCGCCCTCCGCCACTGTCCGACCTACGCCATCACGGCCCACCCGGCGCGGGCGGCTGCCGGTCCCACAGACGGTGGGTCCAGAGGTACTGCTCGGGCGCGCGCCTGACGGCGGCCTCGAGCCGCTGCCGGAACAGCGTCGCGATCCGCACCACCGTCGCCTGCACGTCCCCGCCGGGCCGCTCCTCGAGCATCTCGACGGCGCCGCGATAGCCGCCACCGGGAACGGCCGTCACGCTTCCGAACAGCACCGGCGCGCCGCTGCGCGCCGCGAACAGCCCGGGGCCGACCGGCGTCTGCGTCGGCCGGCCGAAGAACGGGACCCACACCGGGCTCCGCATCGCGCCTTGGTCGGCGACCAGGCCCACCGCCTTCCCCGCCGCCAGCGCGGCCGGGACCGCGGTGCGCGCGTCGGGCATCGGGATCGTCTCCAGGCCGGTGCGGCGCCGCGACCGCTCGACGTGGCCGGCCACCCACGGGTTGGAGGGCGGCTTCACGACCGCCGCGACCGGGAGCCCCAGCGCCGCGACGTACGCGCCGCCCAGCTCCCAGTTGCCGAGGTGGCCGGTGAGCAGGATGACGCCGCGTCCCTTCGCGACCGCGGACCGCAGCACGTCCTCGCCCTCGAGCCGGCCCAGCAGCGGCACCACCGCCCGCGCGCCGCCGGCCGCGAGCCGCAGGGAGTCCATCACGACCCGGCCGAAGTGCGCGTACATCGCGCGCGCCACCGCCGCGCGGCCGGCCGCCGGGAGCTCGGGGAAGGCCGAGGCCAGGTTGCGGTCGGCGACCTCGCGCCTCAGTCCGAGCGGATCGCGCGCCAGCCGGCCGAGCGCGGCGCCGGCCGCGAGCGCCGCCCCCCGGGGCAGCGGGCCGAGCACGCCGAGCGCCGCCCGCATGAGCAGGTACGCCGGGTAGTCGCTGCGCCGCCTCATCGCCGCTGCGCCAGCGCGGCCCGGTACGCCGCCTCCGTCGCCGCCGCCGTCCGCGCCACCGGGAACCGCCCGCGCGCGGTGAGCCGCGCCCGCGCGCCGAGCCGCTCGCGCAGCGCGCGGTCGGCCAAGAGCCGCGCGAGGGCGTGCGCGAAGCCGAGGCCGTCGCGGGGCGGCACCAGCCACCCGTCCTCGCCGTGGGTCACGAGGTCCCGGTTGCCGCCGGCCCGCGACGCCACCACCGGCAGGCCGAGGGCCATCGCCTCGAGCAGCGCCTGCGACAGCCCTTCGCGGCGCGAGGGCAGCACGACGACGTCGAACAGCCGGTAGAAGGGCAGCACGTCGGGGCGGAACGGCACGCAGCGCACCTCGTGCCCCCCCCCGGGGGCCGCGGCCGCCAGGGCCGCGAGCGCCGGGTCGGGCGCCACGCCCACCAGGGTGAGGGTGATCGGCTGCTCGAGCGCGGGCAGGGCGCGGAGCAGCACCTCGTGGTCCTTGCGCCGCGCGACCACGCCGACGGTGGGCCGCCACGGCCGCCACCCCGCCAGCACGCGCGCGGTCTCGATCTGGGCGCCGCTCACGTCGCGGTCGATCCGCGCCAGGTCCACGCCGTTGGGCACCACGCTGATCCGCCACGGCGGCGCGCCCCGGCGCACCAGCGCGCGCGCCACCGACCGGCTCACGGCGATGGTGCGGTCGGCGACGAAGCCGTTGAGCAGCACCGAGAGCGGGAGCGAGCGCGGCATCTGCCGCCGCGTCATGACGCACGCGGCACCGAGGCGGCCCGCGAGCCGCGCCCGCCGGCAGGCCGCGCGGTCCCGCGCCGCGTGCGAGTTCACCACGTCCACCCCCCGCGCCCGCGCCAGCCGCGCGATCTCGCGGGCCAGCCGCGCGGGGCGGTCGAACGCGAGCGGCTCCACCTCGAGGCCGGCCGCGTGCGCCGTCGCGGCCAGCAGGCTCTCGGCGCGGCAGCCCACCAGGACCCGGTGGCCCGCGGCCCGCTGCGCCGCGGCCAGCGCCGCGATCGAGATCGTGGCGCCGGCTCCGTCACCCTGGTGCGTGAGGTGCAGGATGGTGAGCGGGTCCGCGGGCCCGGCGTCCCGACGCGGTTCGACGCCGGCGGCGCGATCAGTCCACGAGGGCCGGACGGGACTCCCCACCGAACTGCAGGTCGTAGAGCCGGCGGTACACGCCGCCGGCGGCGAGCAGCTCCTCGTGGCGGCCGCGCTCCACCACCCGCCCGCGCTCGAGCACCAGGATCTGGGTGGCGTGCTGGATGGTGGAGAGCCGATGCGCGATGACGAACACGGTGCGGCCCTCCAGCAGCCGGTCGATCGCCTCCTGCACCAGGTGCTCCGACTCCGAGTCGAGCGCGCTGGTGGCCTCGTCGAGGATCAGGATCGGCGGGTCGCGGAGCAGGGCGCGGGCGATCGCGATCCGCTGGCGCTCGCCGCCCGAGAGCCGGGTGCCGCGCTCGCCCAGCACCGTCTCGTAGCCCATCGGCAGGGCGGCGATGAAGGCGTGGGCGTTCGCCGCGCGCGCCGCCGCCTCGACCGCGGCGGCGTCGAACCGGTCCAGCGACCCGTAGGCGATGTTCGCCTTCACGGTGTCGTTGAACAGGACCGTCTCCTGGCTCACGATGCCCATCAGGCGGCGCAGCGAGGGCAGCGTGATCTCGCGCAGGTCGCGCCCGTCCAGGGTGATGACGCCGCGGGTCGGCTCGTAGAACCGCGGCAGCAGGTCCACCAGCGTGCTCTTCCCGGCCCCGCTCGCGCCCACGATGGCCACCACCTCGCCCTTGCGGGCCTCGAGCGAGACGTCGTGCAGCACCCGCGCCTGGCCGTCGTAGCTGAACGACACGTCGCGGAACGCGATCGCCGAGTCGAACCTGTGCAGCTCGACGCGGCCCGAGGCCAGCGCCTCCGTCGGCGGCTCGTCCAGCACCTGCAGCACCCGCTCGCCGGAGGCCAGCGCGTTCTGGTACTGCGCCGGCCAGTTGGACAGGAACTTGAGCGGCACCAGCAGGCGCAGCGCCACGAACAGGAACATGATGAAGCTCTCGGGGTGCATCGACGCGGCGGGGCCGGTGGCCATCCGCGCCCCGACCCACAGCAGCACCACCGTGACCAGCGCCCCGAACGTCTCGTTGATCGGCCCGCTGAGGGTGGCGAGCCGCTGCATCTTGATCACCCCGCGCGCGTAGCGCGTGGCGGCGTCGAAGAACCGCCGCCGCTCGTACGGCTCGGCGGCGTACGACTTCACCAGCCGCACGCCGGCCACCGTCTCCTGCATCAGGGCGGTGAGGTCGCCGCGGTCGTCGAGGGTCTTGAGGTAGCCGCGGTGCAGCCGCCGGACCAGCGGCTTGAGGCCCACGATGAGCACCGGCGCCAGCACCAGGGAGAGGATGGTGAGCTGCCACGACAGCGCGACCAGCATCGCGATGTACACGACCAGCGTCGCCACCGACTGCACGAAGTTGAGCGCCTCGTTGCCGACGATCGGCTTGACCGCCTCGGCGTCGGCCAGCATGCGGCTCAGGAGCTGGCCGCCGCGGGTCTGCTGGTAGTAGCCGAGGCCCATGCCCTGCAGGTGCGCGTACAGCGTGATCCGCAGGTCGCGCACCACCTTCTCCTGCACCGTGGCGACGCTGACCCGGGAGAAGTACACCAGCAGGTTCTTGACCACCATCGCGGCCAGGATCACCAGGATCACGTTGCGCAGCGCGACGCCGATGCTCCCGCTCGGGAGCAGCGGTCCCACGATGTTCTTGAGGACCACCTCGACCTGGTTCGCGCCCTCGGGCGGCAGCAGCGACGACGCGCCGAACACCGCCCGCAGGAACGGGATCACCAGCGCGAAGGTGAAGCCGTCGAACAGCGTCCCGACGACCGTGGCGACCAGCGCGGCGACGACCAGCGCCAGGTACGGCCGGACGAACCGGAACAGCTCGGGGTAGCGGCCCACGCTAGCGGCCCGCGCGCGGCTGGAGCAGCGCCACCGGCAGGATCATCTCCTCCGGCGAGGCGCCGCCGTGCAGGAACGCGCCGCGGTAGCGGGCCTGGTACTCGCGCAGCTTGGTCGGGTAGACGAAGAAGCGGTCCTCGGTGGCGATGACGCACCGCACCCCGAGCGACCGCGCGGGCAGCCCGTAGGTGGTCGGGTCCTCGACGGTGATGGCCGAGTCGGGGTCCTCGGGGCGGAGGTCCTCGCCGAACTTGAAGCGGAGGTTGTTGGTGGCGTCGCGCTTGGCGTACACGGTGGCGGGGCTGAGGCAGTGGATGGAGCCGTGGTCGGTCGTCAGCACCACCGGCACCCGCCGCCGCTCCGCCTCGACCAGCGCCGAGCGCAGCGGCGAGCGCTCGAACCAGGCGCAGGTGAGCGCCCGGAGCGCCGCCGCGTCGCGCGCCACCTCGTAGAGGATGGCGTTCTCGGAGCGGCCGTGGGTCAGCTGGTCCACGAAGTTGAACACCATCGCCGTCACGCCGTCCTGGGCCAGCATCGCGGGCAGCCGTCGCTGCACGTCCTCGCTCTCGGTGGTGCCGAACAGCTTCTCGTAGCGGCACGGCACCGGCCGGCCGGTCACCCGCTCGAGCTGCCGGGCCAGCAGGTCGTGCTCGTGGGCGTTGAGGCTGTCCTCCTCGTGCTCGGTCCACCAGGCGGGATGCTGGGCGGCGATGTCCCGGGGCAGCAGGCCCGCGAAGATGGCGTTGCGGCTGTAGGGCGTCGCGCTCGGCAGGATGCTGAAGTAGTGGCTGGTCTCGACGTCGAACAACGGCGTCACCTGCGGGAGCAGCGCCTCCCACTGGTCGAGCCGCAGGCAGTCCACCACGACGAACAGCACGCGGCCGTGCTCGCGCAGCACCGGCAGGACCATCTCCTCGACCACGTCGGGCGAGAGCGCGGGCCGGTCTCCGTCCGGCTGCGCAACCCAGCGCGGGTAGTGCCGCGCAATGAAGCCGGCGAAATCGCGCCGCAGCCCGCCCATCAGCGCCTGCAGGGCCTGCGCCAGGCCGGGCTCCGCCGCCTCCGCCAGCTTCAGGTCCCACTGCATCAGCTCCCGCCACACGTCGATCCACTCGCGCCACCCGAGCGCGGTGCCGCGGCGCGCCTCCAGCTCGCGGAACCGGGTCACGAACTCGCGCGACAGGTGCTGCTGGCGGATCCGGTCGCCCTCGAGCAGCCGGGTGACGACCGAGAGGATCTGGCGCGGGTGCAGCGGCTTGACGAGGTAGTCGTCCACGGCCATCCCGATCGCCTCGCGCAGCACGGCGGGGTCCTCGGACTTGGTGACCATGACGACCGGCACCGCGGGATCGAGCTCGCGGATGGCGTGGAACAGCTCGAGGCCCCGCCGCCCCGGCATCTGCTCGTCCACCAGCACCAGGCCGTAGGCCTGGCGGCGGAGCAGCTCGAGCGCGTCGTCGCCGTGGGTGGCGGCGGCGACCTCGTAGCCCTGGTCGGCGAGGAACCGGCGGTGCGACTCGAGGCCCTCGATCTCGTCGTCCACCCACAGGATGCTCTTGGGGCGCGAGGCCATTCGGGCAACCTAGCCGCTCGTCCGGCGGGGCGCTACATTGCGCGCGACCCCGCTCGCCGCCGTGCCATGAGCCATCCCGCCCTCGCGACCACCGACGACGCGTTCGCCAAGGCCCTCGCCGACACCGCGCGCGGGCCGCAGCGGGACGGCACGTTCGCCCTGTGGCTGGTGGTGCGGGCCGCGCTCGCCGCCGCCCCGCCCGCGCCGCCGCCCGCCCGGCACGCCGACCGGCTCCGCGCGCTGGCCGCGCGGATCCGGAGCCTCAACGCCCCGGTGCCGCTGCGCCGCTCGCTGGTGGCGGCGATCGCCGACCTCGGCGCCCCGCGCCCGGCGGCCGCGGCGGTCCTGGCGTCGCTCGCGTCGCCCGCCGCCGAGTGCCTCGGCCGGCCCGCCGCCGACGCGGTCCAAGCCGCCGCCCGCGCGGCCCGGCCCGCCGCCCGCGCGACCCCTTCGTGAAGACGCCGCCCCCCCCCGACATCCCGCGCCGCTCCAACCCCGTCACCGACGTCGTGGGCCGGGTCGACGCGCGCCTCGGCGGCGCCACGAGCGGCGACACCGTGGCCACGGGCTTTCCGAGCGTCGACCGGATCCTGGGCGGCGGCTTCCGCCAGGGCGACCTGGTGGTGCTGGGCGGCGACGTGGGCGTCGGCAAGTCGTCGTTGGCGCTGGCCGTCGCGCTGCGGATCGCCGCGCGCGGCGAGACCGCCGCGGTGATCTCGGGCGAGATGGACGAGGACCGGCTGTGGGAGCGCGCGCTCGCCGTCGAGGCGCGGACCCGGCTCGACGACATCCGCCGCGGCAGCCTCTCGGACGAGGCCCGCGCCGCGCTCGGCGCGGCCGCAGTGCGGCTGCGCCACCTCCCCCTGGTGGTCCGCCCCATGGCGGCCCGCAGCTTCGACGAGGTGGCCGACCGGATCCGCGCGCTCCACGCCCCGTTCGCCGCGGTGGACTACCTGCAGCTGCTGCCGCCGTTCCGCCCGGACGTGCCGCGCGAGGAACAGGACGCCGCCGCCGTGCGCCTGCTCAAGGAAATCGCGCTCGACGTCAACGTCGCCCTGCTGCTCGTGGCCCAGCTGCCGCGGCTCAACCCGAAGCGCCGCGACCCCCGCCCCGCCCTCGACGACTTCGGGGCGCTGGGCGCGGTCAAGTACCACGCCGACGTGGTGCTCGGCCTGTACCGGGAGGAGATGTACCAGCTGACCCGCGGCGTGGAGGGCGCGACCGAGCTGATCGTGGCCAAGAACCGCCACGGCCCGACCGGCTTCGTGGACCTCTACTTCTACCGGGAGTGGATGCGGTTCGAGGACATGCTCGAACCGGACCGCTAGTGCGGCGCGCCGCTCGTGTCGCCCGGCGCCCCGCCGGCGGCCGTGTACGACACCAGGGTCTGCGGGCCCTGCGCGTCGATCTGGACCCACAGCGGCAGCCCGTTCCGCACCAGGTACAGGCTCACCCGCACCGTGTCCCCCACGTCCGACAGGATCTGCCAGCCCATCGCGGGCAGGCTGTGCCGGTAGAACCGGGCCACCGAGTCGATGGGCGCCGGCGCGAGCAGCACGACGTGCTGGGCCTCCGGCGTCCCGGTGGTGTCCTGGAGGACCGACTGCGCCAGGTACGGCACGTCCATCATGTAGTTGGGACGCGGCGCCCGCGCGACTTTCGGCGCGGGCTTCGAGCAGGCCGCCGCAGCGGCGGCGAGGACGGCGACGGGCAGGAGACGGGCGCGCATGGCGGCATAGTATCGAGGCGCGCTCGCGAGCGGTCAAGGCGTCGTTGCTGCGCCTTTGGCCGGGGACTACATTAGCCCTATCCGGAGGCTGGAGGCTCCCGTGGCCGGCCACAATGTATGGAAGAAGATCAAGCGCAAGAAGGCCGTGACCGACGCCAGGCGCGGGGCCCAGTTCACCAAGCTCATCAAGGAGATCACCGTCGCCGCCCGCCAGGGAGGCGGCGATCCCGCGGGCAACGCGCGGCTCCGCACGGCCATCGACGCCGCCCGCGTCGCCAACATGCCCTCCGACAACATCGAGCGCGCCATCAAGAAGGGCACCGGCCAGCTCGAGGGCGTGCAGTACGAGGAAGTCACCTACGAGGGCTACGGCCCGGGCGGGGCGGCCATCTTCATCGAGGTCACCACCGACAACGCCAAGCGCACCGTGGCCGACATCCGCCACCTGTTCACCCGCTTCGACGGCAAGCTCGGCACCACCGGCTCGGTCGCCCACCTGTTCGAGAAGCGCGGGGAGTTCGCCGTCCCCGCCGCCAAGTACGACGAGGACGCGACCATCGAGGCCGCGCTGGACGCGGGCGCGCTCGACGTGGTGAAGGACGGCGAGCACTACCTCGTGACTACCGCGCCGCACGACTTCCACGCCGTGCAGGAGGCGCTCAAGAAGCACGGGATCGCGTGGGACGCCGCGGAGATCGCGATGGTCCCGCGGTCCACGGTGCACGTCGAGGGCCGGGACGCCGAGAAGCTGGTCAAGCTGATGGGGGAGCTCGAGGAGCACGACGACGTGGCCCGCGTCTCCTCCAACTTCGACGTCGACCTCGAGGCGCTGGCCGAAGTGTGATCGTGCTCGGGCTGGACCCGGGTGCCGCCGCCACGGGCTACGGCGTGGTCGAGCTGGCGGCGCCCGGCACGACCCGCCTGGTCGAGTGCGGGGTCGTCCGCACCGCCGCCTCCGCTCCCCTGGAGCAGCGCCTGTCCCAGATCTTCGACGCGGTCTGCGGGATCATCGCCCGCCACCGGCCCGACGCCGTCGCCGTCGAGAGCGTGTTCGTCGCCAAGAACCCGCGCTCCGCCCTCGTGCTCGGCCACGCGCGCGGCGCCGTGCTGCTCGCGGCCGCGAGGGCCGCCGTTCCCGTGCACGAGTACCCGCCGGCGGTCGTCAAGAAGACGGTGGTCGGCGCCGGCGCGGCCACCAAGGCGCAGGTGCAGGCGATGACGGCGCGCCGGCTGCGCCTGCGGACCGCGCCGGAACCCGACGACGCGGCCGACGGCGTGGCGGTGGCCCTCACCCACTGCATGGTGGGCGCGCGAACCTTCCGTCGCGCGGTGGTGGGATGATCGCGCTGCTCACCGGCACGCTCGCCATCAAGGAGGCGGACCGCGTGGTGGTGCGGACCACCACCGGCGTCGGCTACGAGTGCTTCGTCCCGACCCGCGCGCTCGCCGACCTGCCCGGCCCCGGCCAGCCGGTCGAGCTGCACACCGCCCTGGTGGTCCGCGAGGACGGGCAGTCGCTGTACGGCTTCACCACCGCCGAGGAGCGGCGCGTGTTTCAGCGGCTGCTGCAGGCGACCGGGATCGGCCCGCGCCTCGCGCTCGCCATGCTCTCCCAGTACTCGGGCGAGCGGCTGGTGCGCGGCATCCGGGAGCGGGACGTCGCCGCGCTGGTGGCGGTGCCCGGCGTCGGCAAGAAGACCGCGGAGCGGCTGATCCTCGAGCTGGCGGACAAGACCGAGGACCTGGCGGCCGAGCCCGCCGCGCCCGCGACGTCGGTCACCGACGCGGCGACCCAGGCCCTGGTCCGCCTCGGCTACGGCGCCCCCGAGGCCGACGATGCGGTGCGCCGCGCGCTGGCCCAGGACGGCCGGCGCGACACCGCGGCCCTGCTCAAGGCCGCCCTCGCCTTCCTCGCCGGCGGGCGGCGATGAAGAACGCCCGCTCCCAGATCACCACGCCCGACGTGCTGCCCGACGAGCGCAGCGCCGAGGCCTCGCTCCGCCCGTCGCGGCTCGACGAGTTCGTCGGTCAGGCGAAGGTGAAGGAGAATCTCCAGATCGCCATCGACGCGGCCCGCGGGCGCGGCGAGCCCCTGGACCACGCCCTGTTCTTCGGCCCGCCGGGCCTGGGCAAGACGACGCTCGCCATCCTGCTCGCCCGGGAGATGGGCGTCAGCATCCGCACCTCCTCGGGCCCGGTGCTCGAGCGCCCCGGCGATCTCGTCGGCCTGCTGACCGGGCTCAACCGCGGCGACATCCTGTTCATCGACGAGATCCACCGCCTGCGCCCGGCCCTGGAGGAGTTCCTCTACCCCGCGATGGAGGACTGGCGGGTGGACGTGCGGGTGGGCGACGGCCCGCACGCCGAGACCATCCCGATGGCGCTCGAACCGTTCACGCTGATCGGCGCCACCACGCGGTTCGGGCTCCTGACGCCGCCGATGCGGGCGCGGTTCGGGATGGTCGAGCGGCTCAACTTCTACCCGCCCGAGGACCTCGCCCGGATCGTCCGGAACTCGGCCCGCATCCTCTCGGTCGAGGCGGACGCGGGCGGCGCCGACGAGATCGCCAAGCGCAGCCGCGGCACGCCCCGCGTCGCCAACCGCCTGCTGCGGCGGGTGCGCGACTACGCCGCGGTGCGCGCCGAGGGCCGGGTGGACCGCGAGACGGCGCGAGCGGCGCTGGCGCGCCTCGACGTGGACGAGTTCGGCCTCGACGACATGGACGCGCGGCTCCTCAAGACCATCATCGAGAAGTTCGAGGGCGGGCCCGTCGGCCTGGGGACGCTCGCCGTCGCCGTGGGCGAGGACGCCGGCACCCTGGAGGAGGTCTACGAGCCGTACCTGATCCAGCAGGGCTTCCTCCAGCGCACCCCGCGCGGCCGCATGGCGACGCCCACCGCGTACCGGCACTTCGGGTTCACCACGCCGCCATCCGTCCAGGGCCAAGACTCCCTGTTCGAGCGCTGAAGACCGCCGACTTCGACTACGACCTCCCGCCGGAGCTGGTCGCCCAGGTCCCGCTGGCGGAGCGCGATGCCAGCCGGCTCCTGGTCCTCGACCGCCGCAGCGGTGCCGTGAGCCACCGCCGGTTCACCGACGTCCCCGACCTGGTGCCGGCCGGCGATCTCGTGGTCCTCAACGACTCCCGGGTGATCCCGGCGCGGCTGCCCGCCCGCCGGAGGGGCGGTGGCGCCGCCGAGTTGCTGCTGGTGGCGCGCGAGGCGGACGGCGCCTGGCGGGCGATGGTCCGGCCGGGTGCCCGCATCCGGGCCGGCTCGCGGCTGGACCTCGGCGGCGACGACGTGGTGGAGGTGCTGGCCTCCCTGCCCGGCGGCCAGCGCCGCGTCCGCCTGGACGGGCCCGGCGGCGACGCCGCCGTGATCGACCGGCGGGGACGGGTCCCCCTTCCTCCTTATATCAGGCGTGAGCCCGTGGACGCCGACCGGGAGCGGTACCAGACCGTCTACGCCGCC
>Ga0335082_10004978_pt1 | contig 14512 bp, 13 predicted proteins | sample Lox_Sample_41_FD_206718 | JGI IMG/M metagenome (GOLD analysis project Ga0335082, IMG submission 206718) | Soil microbial communities from Loxahatchee National Wildlife Refuge, Florida, United States - Lox_Sample_4.1 | ecosystem: Environmental > Terrestrial > Soil > Wetlands | place: USA...
GCTTGCCCCGGTGTTGACCGGCTTGCTCAGCCTCGCGGCAATGCAGTTGCTCCGCCGCCTGGCGCCCCGCGTACCCGCGGCGCTGGTCGTCGCGGTGGTGGCCACGATCCTGGTCGGTCTGCTCGGCGGCGAAGCGGCCGGTGTCAGCGTGGTCGGCGACCTCCCGTCCGGACTGCCCCACCTCGTGCTACCCAACCTTGACCCGACGATCCTGCAGGAACTCGCGCCCGGCGCGCTTGCCATCGTGCTCGTCGGCTATGCCGAGGCGCTCGGCGGAGCGAAGGCCGCGGCGATGCAAGGCGGCGGCAACATCGATCCGAACCAGGAACTGATCGCGCATGGACCCGCCAACATCCTGAGCGGCCTTTTCGGCGGCTTCCTCGTCGTCGGCAGTTTGTCCAAGACCTCCGTGGCCATGGGCGCCGGCGCCCGCACCCAGGTCGCCAACCTCGTCGCCGCGGTCTTCTGCTTCCTCACGCTGGTTCTCTTGACGCCGCTGTTCCGGGGCATGCCGCACCCGGCGCTCGGCGCGATCGTGATCGCGGCCATGCTGCACCTCTCGAAGCCCGCCTATCTGCGCGACCTGTTTGCCCGCAGCCGCTGGGAGTTCGCGCTCGCCGCGGTCGTCTTCGCCGGGGAGCTGACACTGGGCGTGTTGCAGGGCATCGCCCTCGGCGTGGCGCTGTCGCTGCTGATGTTGATCTATCGGGTCAGCCACCCGCACGGCGCGGTGCTGGGCCAACTGCCCGGCGAGGAGGCCTATCGCGACATCGAACGACATCCCGAGGCGACCACCTTCCCGGGACTGCTGATCTGGCGCGCCAGCGGCGACCTTTTCTTCGCCAGTATCGGTCACGTCGGCGAAGGGGTGAGGGCCGCGCTGGCGGCGAACCGGCCACCCGCGAAGCATGTTCTTGTAGATGCCGGTTCGGTGAACCTGATGGACACCAGCGCCTGCGACGCGCTGCTGAACTCCATCAAGGAACTGCAAGCGCAGGGCATCACCTTCGCCCTCGCTCGCGCGTGCGCGACGAAGTACGAGAGCGCATGCGGCTCGGCGGCGTCGAGGCGGTCGTGGGCCCGGCGAATTTCTACGAACGCGTGACCGATGGCGTCCGCGCCTGGCAGCAGCAGTCCATAGATAAGAGCTGAGCGGCGCCTGGTCGGCGTCGGATGGGGGCTGGGGCGAACAATCGTTTCACAATCGGTGTTCGTTAGAAAAGGGTTCCTTACGACCGGCGACGCCGGACCGCCGGCTGCCAGCCCCACGGCCGCGCCGCAAACGCCGTAAAGGCCCACGCCTACTATCCCGCGGCCCTCGACTACGGTCAGCCGCAGGCCAAGGAGCGCCTGAGCGCCCTTCAGGACGTCCTGACGCCCGAGCAGCCGCCGAGCCGGCCCTCCCGGCGGCCCCGGCACGATCAAGCGCAAGCTGCCGGCCACCGTCCAGCACTCCTTCAAGGAAGTCAGTCAGCAGCCGGCCAATTGACGCTCCAGCGCCGGCAATCCGTCCTCCGGGCCCCCGCCCCGGCCTCGGACGGGCCCAAACTGGTCACAGTCATCTCGTTGAAATCACGAGACAATTTTTTGATCCATAGGGTCGTTTTGCACTTTTCGCGAGTCTCGGCCCCGGGCGCCTCAGTACATCTTGTTCACGGTGTCCGCCTGCGGCGGATGCACCGGCATCTCCGGCGGCACCTGCACGCACTGGAACTGGCCGTTGATGCCCGCCGCCCATTTCTTGGCGCGCTCGTAGAGCTTGCGGTCGTCGGTCTGCATGCGGCCGCGGGCCACCAGGATGCCCATGTCGGCCCCGTGGTAGCGGTAGTCGCCGGCCGTGTAGACCCGCAGATAGAAGGCCTCGTTCTCGCCGGTCACGTTGGTCCAGTCGAGGGTGCGCCGCACGAAGCTGATGCTGCCATCGTCGGCCATGCGCCAGATGCCGGAGGCCGGCGCCTTGCTGATCAGCTCCACCGCGTCGCCGGGGTGCTTCAGGATCAGCTGGCTCCATTCGTCGAACTCGGTCCAGCGCTTCTGGATCGCCTCGAGATCCACCTCCCAGTCCACGTCCATGAACTCCAGCAGGTGGAAGAGGTAAATGGGCACGCCGCCATAGGTCGAGGTGATCAGATGGGTCGGCGGGCTGGCGCCGCTGACGCGCGGGTTGAGCTCGCCCAGATAGACCTCGCCCGTGTCGGTGTCGATCAGGAAGTCCATGCAGAAGGCGCCGCGATAGCCTTCCTTGTAGAGCCGGTCGCCGAGCTTGCGGGCCATGCGCTGCACGGCCGCGCGCTCCTTCTCGAGGCCGCCGACGAACACGTCGTTGCCGCACCAGCCGCCCTTGTAGGGTGTCAGCTCGCCGAAGCCGGTAATGTCGGTCATGACAGGCCCCGCCAGCGTGCCGTGGCGCGTGGCCACGCCCTCGATCGTGCCGGGCAGGTGGTTGATGCGCTTCATCACCTTCAGCTGCTCGGTCGCCATCTTGTCGGCGTACTTGTCCCAGTCCTTCTCGCTCGCGACGAAGAAGGTGGTGCGGCCGGAATCGCCATAGGGCGTCTGCACCACTAGGTCCTTGCCGAGCTTCGCCTTGCTCGCCAGCTTCACCAGCTCGGCGTAGCTGGTGGCGCGGCCCAGCAGGTTGGGCACGCTGGAAATGCCGGCCTTGTTGCCGAGCTCTGTGGTCACGATCTTGGAGTCGAGATGGATGCGCAGCTTCGCCGGCGGCAGCGCGATCTCGATGCCGAGCTCGCGCGCCAGTTCCTCGGTCTCCTCGTCGAACATGACCAGGATCAGCTTGCCGCCGCCGCGCGCCTTGATGTGCTCGCGCACCTCCTTGTGCCGCAGCAGGTAGTTGTTCACGTCCTCGATCGAGCGGAACTCGTGCGGCCCGTGCTCGCGCGGCACCAGCACCTTCGGATGCTGGCCGTCGAAGGAATCGAAGTAGTTGATGTACTCGAACCCGTTCACCCAGCGGTCGAGACCCAGCAGGTTGAAGGAGGTCGGCGACAGGAAGTAGATCGGCGTCTGGTTCTGCCGGAAGAACGCGAAGATCTCCGACAGCCCGCGCAGCCGCGGTCCGCCGCTGCCGTTACTGCCCTTGGCCGCTCCGGTCCGCCTGGTGCGCCGCGCCGGCTTCGCCCGCGTGACTCGCTTGGCTTTCCTGGTCATGCCCCCGCCTCCCCTGCTGATCCGGCGCTTGGCGCTCGTCCTGGAGGCCCTATCCTGCGGGATGTTGCCCGTCGCTGTGAAGCCCCAAGTTGCCGAAGCGTTTCAGTCGCCGGCGCCGGCCTGTGATCCCGATCACGGCAGGTTGCGGCGTCTTTAACCATTCTTTCGCCTCTGCTTCCGTACTATCATCGGTCGGAGTATCGCGAGCGCCGGTCGCTCGCCGAAGATGTGCCCATGAACGTCCCCATGAATGACAACGAACGTCAGCGGCTTTCCCGCAGCTATCTGCTGCCGGTCGAGGATACGGAGTTCCTGCTGCGCGACGAACTGCGCGGCATCCGCTTCGCCCTCGAATACAGCAAGGCCGAGTTGCTGCTGCGCGAGTGGGGCATCCGCTCCACCGTGATCGTCTTCGGCAGCGCCCGCACGCCCTCGCAGGAGCAGGCCGACGCCCTGCTGGCGGCCGCCAAGACCGCGGACGAGCTGGCGCTGGCCAAACGCCGCGCGGGTCTCGCCAACTTCTACGAGCAGGCGCGCGCCTTCGGCCGCCTGGTCTCCGAGCGCGGCGGCGCTCTCCAGGACAATGGGGGCGCCCGCGACAACGTGATCGCTACGGGCGGCGGACCCGGCATCATGGAAGCCGCCAACCGCGGCGCCCGCGAGGCCGGCGCGCCCACCATCGGCTTCAACATCACCCTGCCCATGGAGCAGGAGCCCAACCCCTACACGACGCCGGACCTGACCTTCCGCTTCCACTATTTCGCCATCCGCAAGATGCACCTGGCGATGCGCGCGAATGCGCTGGCGGTCTTTCCCGGCGGCTTCGGGACTCTCGACGAGCTCTTCGAGATTCTGACCCTGATTCAGACACGCAAGGCGCCGCCGGTGCCGGTCGTGCTGTTCGGCCGTGACTACTGGCGCAAGGTGATCAACTTCGAGGCCCTGGTCGAGCACGAGGTCATCAGCCCCGGCGATCTCACGCTCTTCGACATGGTCGACACCGCCGAGGAGGCCTGGGATGCAATGCGGCACCGCGGCCTCAAGGCTCACACGCCGGCCGACGACGCCATCTGCGACCGCGGCGTCGACGGCGCCTAATCTCCGCCTACTGCACCTTGCCGCGCGCCGCCACCGCGAAGGCGCGCTCGACCCGATTGCCCCGCACGCCATAGACGACATCGTGCAGGTTGCTGACCGCGCAGGCGTGGTTGGGAATGATCGTCACCCGCTCGCCGATCGTCGGGCGCGCGTTGCAGGCGCTGACGTCGAGGTGGCCGTGCTCCTCGCTCATCGCCGGCAGCGTCGCCTTCGGGTATTCCAACAGATAGCCGTAGCCTTCGAGGCCCATCGGATCGGATGACAGCGTCTTCGACCCGGCGTCGAGGATGGCGCGCCCCTCGGTCGGCCGCGAGACCACCGTCGTGACGATGCGGATGGCGCAGTCGTCGAGCGTGCCGACGCCGTGGGCGACCATGTAGCGGTCGCTGTAGATGTAGGTGCCCGGGCGATGCTCGGTCGCCGCCGTCACCTCGCGGGCGCGATAGAGATCCGGCGTGCCGCCGGTGCTGACGATCTCCACGCGCAGTCCCTTGCGCGCGCAGGCGGCGACTGCCTCCGCAAGCCACGCCGAAGTCGGCGCTGTCGTGCCTTTGGGCGCATAGGTCATCAAACCCTGGAACTTCAGACCGGGCAGTCCTGATAAGGCCGCCGCGAGTTCGGCGGCCCCCATCGGCGACTGCACACCGCAGCGTCCGGCGCCGGTGTCGCACTCGACCATCGCGCCGATGACCAGGCCGGTCTCGGCCGCCGCGGCAGACACGCCTTCGGCAGCCTCGCGGCTGTCGAACACCAGCGCGATCGTGGCGCGCCGGGCAAGCGCCATGAGCCGTCCGAGCTTGTGGCGGCCGACGATGTTGTAGGTGATGAGGATATCGTCGATCCCCGCGTCGGCCATCACCTCGGCCTCGCGGATCTTCTGACAGGTGATGCCGACGGCGCCGAGCTCGACCTGCCGGCGCGCCAGCTCGGGGATCTTGTGCGTCTTTACGTGCGGCCGCAGGGCGAGACCGTTGCGGCGGCAATAGTCCTGTGCGCGCGTCAGATTGCGCTCGACGGCGTCGAGGTCGATGGTCACGCAGGGAGTATCCAGATCATCGATGGTCCAGGCCAAGTATGAACTCCGTATGCAAGAGGGTGCGCAGCTTGACGCCAGAGGGCGCAGCATATCATGCTGCCGCGGCGGCTGACGATGGCGACTCCGGTCGATGTCGTCGCCGGGACCGCCTGGCCGACAAGTTCGAGAGCTATCCGGCCCAGCTCTCCGGCGGCCAGCAGCAACGGGTCGGCATCGCCCGCGCCGTCGCCATGGAGCCGAAGGTGCTGCTGCTCGACGAGATTACATCCGCGCTCGATCCCGAGCTCGTGGGCGAGGTGCTCGCGGTGGTGCGCCAGCTGGCGGACGACGGCATGACCATGATCGTCGTCACCCACGAGATGGCGTTTGCGCGCGAGGTCAGTGACGTCGTGGTATTCATGGACAGCGGCCGCATCATTGTCGAGGGTCGCCCGGACGAGGTGCTCGTGAACCCGAGCCATGAGCGACTCAAGACCTTCCTGTCCCGCCTCGATGCCAACAGCGCCCGTCGAACCACGTCCTAGCATTGCTCATCAACAAGGTCAGCGCCCATGTCCTCGAATCGCCCCGACATCCGTCCCCAGCTCGGCCTGCGCCGCATCATCAACGTTTCCGGCACCATGACGGCGCTGGGCGCCTCGATCGTGGTGCCGGAAGCCGTGCAGATGGTCGACAGCATCCTCAGCGAATTCGTCGAGATCAACGAGCTGCACCGCCGCGCCTGCGCGACCATCGCCCAGGCAACCGGCGCAGAGGCGGGCTGCATGACGGCCTCCTGCTCCGCCGGAATCAGCGTATCCATCGCGGGCTGCATGACCGGCGCCGATCTGGCACGCATCGAGCAATTGCCGGATGCCACAGGCATGAAGGACGAGGTCCTGATTCAGCCCGGCCACATGGTCTATTACGGCGCACCGATCGAACAGGCGATCCGGCTGACCGGGGCCAAAGTCGTGACGGTCGGACAAGCGACCTTCGCCCGCCCGTACCACCTGGCCGCGGCTGTCACCGAGCGCACGGCCGCCGCCGTGTATGTCATCTCGCATCACGCCGTGCAGTACGGCCAGATCGAACTGGGGGAGTTCTGCGCTATCTGCCGCGCGCGCGGCGTGCCCGTGATCGTCGACGCGGCCTCGGAGTACGATCTGCGCGGCTTTCTCGCCAAGGGCGCCGACCTCGTGGCCTACAGCGCCCATAAGTTCCTGGGCGGCCCGACCGCCGGGATCGTCGCTGGCCGCAAGGACCTGGTTCGTGCCGCCTTCCTGCAGAATTACGGCATCGGTCGCGGCATGAAGGTGGGCAAGGAGAGCATCGCCGGCGCGATCGCCGCGCTCGAGGCCTGGGGCAAGCGCGACCACGCGGCCGTCCGGGCGCGCGAGGCCGGCTATCTGAAGCTGTGGATGGAGCGGCTGGCGAAGGTGCCGGGCCTGCGGCCGAGCATCGTGCCCGATCCAACCGACAACCCGCTCGACCGCCTCAAGCTGGAGGTCGACCAGGGTGAGTCCAGCACCACCGCCTGGGCGCTGGCGGCGGCGCTAGCCCGGGCCGAGCCGCCGATCATTGTGCGCGATCATGAAGTCGAGCACGGCCATTTCTTCCTCGACCCCTGCAACCTCCATCCCGGCGAGGCCGAGGTCGTGGCCGATCAGATCGCATCCGTTGCCGCGGCCATCCGCGGCAAGCCGTCCCCGGACTTGGCCGACCTGCGGCGCCGTCAATATGAGGCGCTGCTGGCCTGGCCGGACCGTCTACCGTAATCCTGTCTTATGAGACGCGGCGGGACCTGGTGGCTCGGCAGGTTCTCGGGCGGCCGCTCAGCAAGCGGTCGCAACAGCCTCTGGCACGCCGGACTCGAGCGGCTGCCGCCCGCCGAGAAGGCGGTCGATGGCCGACACCAGCTGGCTGCATGTGAAAGGCTTCTGCAGCGCCACGTTGGCGCCGAGAACGACGACCGAATCCAGGTAGTTCCAGCCGTCGCCCACGTAGGCACCGGATATCGCTATGATCTTGGCGTTCGGCGCACTGTGACGGATCGCGCGGATTGCTTCGATTCCATCGGTATGCGGCATGAAGACGTCGGTGATGACGAGGTCGGGCCGAAACTCTCCGAAGAGGTCGATCGCATCCTGCCCGTTGCCGGCTTCGATCACGCGATGGCCGGCCGATTCGACGATCTGGCGCAGCGCCAGCTGAATGTGGGGCTCGTCATCGACGATCATAATAAGCGCCATAGTCCGCATTCCCTTCCTGCCCTTTCGTCAACGATCCAATAAGCTGCAGCCGTGACCCGATTTCCGGCTGAGGTTGACGCAGGATGACCGTGCGAAATCCGATCCGTTTGCGGCCCGCCGTGACTTTGCCGGGGCGGCCAGCCAACCGGCCGGGATCGTGCGATCCGCACTCATTTCGACGACCCCGGCCAGCCTCCAGAGACCCAATACTCAGCCCCAGGAGCGCAGTTGGCGAACCCATTGATAACCCGGCGAGGTCGCGGGGCTATGTCGGGCATGCAAGGAAATGTATCAAGTTGTAAACATCGCGCCGTCGGCGTCCTTGCAGCCTGGGAGCGGTAAACGGGCGACGGTCAACGAACTGTGAACGATCGGGGCGACGCGAGCCCGCAATATTGCAATTCCGTAGTCCAAGCGTTAGGGTTCACTGTAACGTCGAAAGAGTATCTCCCAGCATTTGCATGGCGGAGGGAAAGCAAACTCGGCCACAGCGACTCCTGGTGGTCGACGATGACCGCGCACTCGCGCGAACAATAAAGATTTACTTGGAGGAAGCGGGCTATGCCGTCGAGGTCGCGCCTGATGCGGCTGCCGCCCGCAAGCACCTGGCTCAGCAGTCGTACGATATGGCGATCATCGACCTCGGCCTGCCCGGCGAGGACGGTCTCTCCCTCACGCGCTCTCTGCGCGAGCAGGGTGAAATCGGCCTGCTCATCCTGACGGGTCGGCAGGACGCCACCGACCGCATCGTGGGGTTGGAGATCGGCGCCGACGATTACGTCTTGAAGCCGGTGGAATTGCGCGAGTTGCTGGCGCGAGTGCGGAGCATCCTGCGTCGCAGCAGCCGCGGGAACGGCGGCGTGCGCCGGGGCATCGCCAGCAAGCTGCTGCGCTTCGGCGACTGGACCGCCGATCTGGCCAGCCGCGCCTTGCTGCGGGCGGACGGCGAGCGGGTGGAACTGACGACGGCGGAGTTCGACCTGCTGGTGGCGTTCCTGACCCATCCGCAGCGCGTGCTCACGCGCGATCAGATCCTAGACCTGACCCGCGGCCGCGAAGCCACCCCCTTCGACCGGAGCGTCGACGTCATGGTCGGGCGGCTGCGCAAGAAGATCGAGGTGGACCCGGAGAACCCGGCGCTCATCAAGACGATGCACGGCGTCGGCTACCTCTTCGTCGCCAACGTCGTACCGGTCCACCCGGCTTAGGCCGCGCGCTTCAGCGCCAACTCGGACCAGATCTCGGACAAGGCCGCGGCGAGCTTTTCGACGTCGTGTGCGCTGTGGAATGGCGTCGGCGTCAGGCGCAGCCGCTCGGTGCCGCGCGGAACGGTCGGGTAGTTGATCGGCTGGACATAGATGGTATGACGCCCGAGCAGCAGGTCGGTGATCTGCCGGCAGCGCACGGGATCTCCGACCAGCACAGGCACGATATGGCTGTCGCAGGGCATCACCGGCAGCCCCACGGCCGTCAGCCTTCGCTTGAGCTCCGCGACGCAGGCCTGCTGCTGGCGGCGCTCTTCATCGCTCGTCTTGAGGTGCCGAACGCTGGCCAGCGCGCCGGCGGCCACGGCCGGCGGCAGCGCGGTGGTGAAGATAAAGGCGGAGGCGAAGCTGCGGATGAAGTCGACGAGCGCGGCCGAGGCGGCGATGTAGCCGCCGACGACGCCGTAGGCCTTGGCGAGCGTGCCTTCGATGACCGTGAGGCGGTGCATGAGCCCCTCGCGCTCGGCGATGCCGCCGCCGCGCGGACCGTAGAGGCCGACGGCGTGGACCTCGTCCAGGTAGGTCATGGCACCGTGACGCTCGGCCACGTCGCACAGCTCGGCGATCGGCGCGATGTCGCCATCCATCGAATAGACGGACTCGAAGGCCACGATCTTCGGTCGCTGCGGCGCCATGCTCGACAGCAGGCGATCGAGGGCGGCGGGATCGTTGTGCTTGAAGACGTGCTTTTCGGCGCGGCTGTGGCGGATGCCCTCGATCATGGAGGCGTGGTTCGAGGCATCCGACAGCACGACGCAGTCCGGCAGGCGAGCCGCCAGGGTCGCCAGGGTCGCCAGATTCGAGACGTAGCCGGAGGTGAACAGGAGCGCCGCTTCCTTGCCGTGCAGATCGGCCAGCTCACGCTCCAGCAGCACGTGGTAGTGGTTGGTGCCGGAGATATTGCGCGTGCCGCCGGCACCAGCCCCGCAGCGCTCCAGCGCCTCGGCCATGGCGGCGAGCACGCGCGGATGCTGCCCCATGCCGAGATAGTCGTTGGAGCACCAGACCGTGACGGCGCGCTCCGAACCCCCGCCGCGATAGGTGGCGTGGGGGAAGTCACCGGCCTGCCGCTCCAGGTCAGCGAATATGCGATAGCGACCCTCGCCCTTGAGGGCGCCGACCTGTTCGGCAAAGAAACGCTCGTAGTTCATTCGCTACGCTCCGTCGCGCGGCGGCCGGGCCGCCCGTCTGGCAAGCAGCGCAGTTTGCCTGCTCGCTATTGCGCCGCGGTTGCCTGCTTCAGATAGGCGATCACGTCCTTGCGGTCCTGCTCTTCCTTCAGCCCCGGGAAGGCCATCTTGGTTCCGGGCACGACATCCTTCGGTTTTTCGAGGTATTTGAACAAAGTATCCTCGCCCCAGGTAATTCCCGAGTTCTTCATGGCGTCGGAGTAGCTGTAGCCCTCGGCCGTGCCGGCCTTGCGGCCGAACAGACCGGCGAGCGAGGGCCCGACCTTGTTCTTGCCGGCCTCGACGGTGTGGCAGGCCTTGCATTTCGCGAAGATTTTCTCCCCCTTGGCCGGGTCGCCGTCGGCCAGGGCCGAGCCAGCGATAAACGCCACGAATGAAACGAACGAGATCGTTGCCGCAAGTGCCCTCATCAGGAATTCTCCAGGTTTCTACGCAGATGAGACCGGATCGGATGCAATCTTCGCGGGAACACCCGGCGAGCATGCCGTCCGACTGTGGCAATCTCATTGACAAAGATCAAGGGGCGCTTCTGCGACAGTTTGGGCGCTTGATCGACGTCAATGCCGGCGGCGGCCGATGCGCCTATCGGTGGCGGCATGGATCCCCGCCTGCTGGCCAAGTACGACCGTCCGGTTCCGCGCTACACCAGTTACCCGACGGCGCCGCATTTCAGCCGGGCCGTCGGTCCCGACCGTTATGCGGCCTGGCTGGCGGCGCTGCCTGCGGGCGTCCCGGCGTCGCTCTACCTCCATATACCCTTCTGCGACACCCTGTGCTGGTTCTGCGGCTGCCATATGCGCGTGGTCAATCGGTATTCCTCGATCAGCGCCTATCTCGAGTTGCTGCGGCGGGAGATCGACCTGACCGCCGAAGCGGCTGGCGGCCGACCGGTGGTCCGGCACCTGCACTTCGGCGGCGGCAGCCCCGACATCCTGAAGCCGGAGGATGTGCGCGCACTGGTCGACCATCTGCAGAGCCGGTTCGCCTTCTCCGATGAGCTGGAGTTCGCGGTCGAGATCGACCCGCGCGCGGCCGACGGCCCGACTATCGCCGCCTGGGCCGAGGCAGGCGCCACGCGGGCCAGCATCGGCGTGCAGGATTTCGACCCGCAGGTGCAGCGGGCCATCAACCGGCTGCAGAGCTTCGACTGCACGGCGCGGGCGATCGAGAGCCTGCGGGCCGCCGGGATCGAGCGGATCAACATCGACCTCATCTACGGCCTGCCGCATCAGGGCGTCGCGGGCATCGCGCGGACCGTCGAGCAGGTGATCGCGCTGGCGCCCGACCGGATCGCCCTCTTCGGCTATGCCCACGTGCCCGCGCTGAAGCCGCATCAGCGGCTGATCGACGAGCGGGCGCTGCCGGGCGGCGCGGAGCGCTGGGCGCAGTTCGAGGCGGCGGCCGGCCTGTTGCAGCGGGCCGGCTATCTCTGGATCGGACTCGATCATTTCGCCCAGCCCGACGACCCGCTGGCCGCGGCCAGCGCGAACGGTGAACTGCGCCGCAACTTCCAGGGCTATACCACCGACCGGTGCGAGGCGCTGATCGGGTTGGGCGCGGCCGCGATCGGAGCGCTGCCGCAGGGCTATGCGCAGAACGTCGTGGGGTTCAACGAGTATGCGGCCGCCCTCCGCGGCGGGCGCCTGCCCATCGCCCGCGGCATCGTCCTCGACGCGGACGACCGCCTGCGCCGCGCCATCATCGAACGGCTCATGTGCGACCGGCGGATCGACTTGGCGACCATCGCCGGTGCGGACGGCGCGTTCGGCCCCGAGCTGGACCGCCTCGCGGAGGTGGCGGCGGACGGCGTGGTCGAGGTCGAGGGATCCGTGGTTGCCGTCACCGGGCGCGGGCGGCCCTTCCTGAGGGCCGTCTGCGCCGTCTTCGACCGATATCTGGTCCCCGAGGCCGGACGGCATTCCCGGGCCGTCTAGGCCCGAGCGCGGGCTCCCGGATCGACCAGTTGCAGCAGCGCCTCCGGATGGAACGGCTTGCGCCGGGAAAACCGGAACTATGCGATTCTGCAAAACGACCCCATGGATCAAAAAATCGCCGTTATATTTCAGTGAGTTGACTGTTACCAGTTTCGGCTCGTCCGCGACCCTTTCAGGCCAATCGGAAGCGATTTTCGCGCGCCAAGCCGGGGTTTTGAGCCGATTCGGGACGTGCGCTTGCCGAAGGCGGGATTCCGGTCAAGACTGCGGCGGGGAACGGCCGCAGGCGGGTATGAGAGACGTCTTTTCGCTACGCAACATGAGCCAGGAGCGCATCGTGCTGGCCCTGGCGGTGTTGCTGTTCGCCGTCTCGGCGGCGGCCCTCCCCGGGTTCATCGCGCCGGACAATCTCGTCGCCATCGTGCGCAGCGTCAGCGTGCTCGGCATCCTCGCGGTCGGCATGGCGCTTGTCATCATCGGGCGCGGCATCGACCTCTCGGCCGTGGCCATCATGGCGATGACCGTGGCCTGGTATCTGCAGATGCTGAACAACGGCACGCCGGAGGGCGTCGCCCTGGGGCTGGCGGTGGCCGGCGTGCTCGCCATCGGCTGCATCAACGGCTTCCTGATCGCCTATGCCGACGTGCCCGCGATCTTCGCGACCTTGGCGAGCGGCGCCTTCGTCTACGGCTTCGCCCGCTCGCAGCTGATCGCGCAGGACGCGACGCCGGTGCCGCCGGGGCACTGGATCGACCAGCTCGGGCGCTTCCATCTGGCGGACGTGCCGGTCGAGGTGTTCTTCTTCGCGGGCGTGGCGTTGCTCGCCTTTCTCTTCCTGCGCTTCACGAAGTGGGGCCGCTACGTCTACCTGATGGGCGACAATTTCCTGGCGGCGCGCAACATGGGCATCCCCGTGCGTCCCATGATCATGCTGCGCTATGCGCTGTCGGCGCTGATCGCGGCGTCGGCCGGCGTGCTGACGGCGTCCAGCCTGCACAGCATCAACGTGCGGGTGGTGAACTCGAACCTGCTCTACGACATCATTTTGGTGGTGGTGATCGGCGGCGTCGGCCTCTCCGGCGGGCGCGGCGGCATGCGCAACGTGATCGTGGGCGCGCTGCTCATCGGCATCATGCAGAACGCCATGACCATCCTCGACATTTCCAATATCTATCAGAACCTGATCAAATCGACGATCCTGCTGGTTGCCATCGTGGTGGATAGCCTCGTCAATCCGCGCGACGAGCAGACGGCGCAGCAGGGCGATATCTGAAGTCCGGTGCGAACGAACACAAAATCAGCTGACAGGAAAGGGAAGCAACCATGAAACTCAAGAACATGCTGGCCGCCGTCGCCCTCGCGGCTTTGGGTGCGGTGACCGTCAACACCGTGGCAAAGGCGCAGGACGATCCGGGCCCGGCCTATTACCAGGAGAACCTCAAGGGCAAGCGCGTCGTGCTGGTGCCGATGGCCATGGGTTTCGACCTGGCCCAGGGCTGGGCCGCCTATCTGAAGCGCGAGGTCGAGGGCTGGGGAGGCACCTTCGACACGCGCGATCCCAACTGGGATACCAACGCCGGGGCGCAGGCGATCACCGACCTGATCTCCTCCGACCCGAAGCCGAACGTGATCGTGGTGCACTCGCCCGACCTCAACTCCTACTCGAAGCTCCTGAAGAAGGCGCAGAAGGAAGGGATCTACGTGGTACTGGTCGACAACCCCATGAACTTCCCGGCCGACGCCTTCGTCGGCAGCGATTGGGACCGGCTGGGCCAGCTCGAGGCCGAAGCCGTGGTGAAGGGCTGCGGCGAGAACTCGACGAAGAAGATCGGCCTGGTGCAGGGCGACGCCGCCAACGCCTCCTCGATCTACCAGTACAACGGCATCATGAAGGTGCTGGAGAAGCACCCGGACTTCCAGGTCGTGGCCAAGCCGTTCTCGAACTGGGATCCGACCACGACGCGCAACGTCACCACCACGATGCTGCAGCAGCATCCGGACATCTGCGGCATCATCGACTTCTGGGACGGCGACGCCACCGGCGCCACCGCGGCGATCAAGGACGCCAAGCTCGACGGCAAGATCTTCCTGGTAACGACCGGCGGCGGCGAGACCGTGGACTGCAAGGCGCTGGAGGACGGCACCTTCGGCGCCGTCGTGATGACCGAGGTGCACAACCAGTCGCGCGACATGAACGCGGTCATCAAGTTCCTGCTGCAGAGCGGCCAGGCGCCGGGCACCTCCAAGACCTACATCTACACGCTGGAGCGGGCGACCACGAAGGCCGACATCAAGCCCACGACCTGCTGGGACGTGAAGAACGTCCAAGCCGGGAACTTCTGACGCACGTCTTCACGGCGGGAGAGGCCGATGCCGCTCCCGCGTCTCTCCTGCAAGGCTGTCCTTCTGACGCTCATGCCGCAGCATCGAAGCTGTTTCGCACGCGGAGACGCGGAGGCGCGGAGATTGCGCATCCCTTGTAGGGGCGCGCTGCGCGCGCCCGCCGGTACGCTGCTCGGAAGTTCGACAGGCGCCCGATTTGTTAGCCGACGGGCGCGCGCAGCGCGCCCCTACATGCGGGTCGGCCCAT
>Ga0335082_10004979_pt1 | contig 14509 bp, 12 predicted proteins | sample Lox_Sample_41_FD_206718 | JGI IMG/M metagenome (GOLD analysis project Ga0335082, IMG submission 206718) | Soil microbial communities from Loxahatchee National Wildlife Refuge, Florida, United States - Lox_Sample_4.1 | ecosystem: Environmental > Terrestrial > Soil > Wetlands | place: USA...
TGATGTTTGTACCGGCGGATGCGAGCAACGGAGCCACGACGATGGTGGCGCGTTCATAAGCGGGACGGACGTCGGCAACGAAATCGTCGAGCTCGATACCGCGCTGCATGAGATTCGGCTGTACGCGATCTTGATAGCGGTCCAGGAAATACTGATGACGAGCCCCTGCGATCACATGCAACTTCGTTCCGCTCGGCTTGAGCGCCGGCCAGACTTCACCCAGGAAGAAGTCCACCGCAAGTAAATTGGGCAAATGAGCGAAAGATCCGATGAACAGCAATCGTCTCGGGTCGGGGGCGCGCGGCCCCGGTTGAAATCGCGCAAGGTCGACACCGTTCGGAAGGCATGTGACCTTCGCAGGAGCCAACTCGCGATCCAGAATCAAGGAGCGATCCTTCTCCGACATGGTGACGACACGATCGACCCGGGTCCACGCGCCCGTCTCAAACGGCAGCCAGCGTTTCAACTGGCGGCGTAGCTCCCAATCATCGCCTTGAACGAGGAGTTGCTGGTACAGGTCGAACGTGATGTCGTGCTCTATGAGGATTGTCTTCGCGGGAGCGCAATCTCCCGCGTACTGGGCCATCTGCGTGAATTCCAGTTGCGCAATGCCGGGTTTCCATTTGCGCATTGTCTCGCGCAGAGCAGCATGAAGGGCGGGCGAATCGAACTCCTCGACGACGTCGGGCCGGTCGGTGGATGGTGTCAGGTGCGAGCCGGAGCGTTTCACGAGAACCACTTCGCAACAGATTTCGAGCAGCGCCTCCGGTACCTCTTGGGAGTCGCTCGCGAAGGACACCAGCACCTGATCGAAATCTACCGCCGCGCGACGCATCAAATTGTACATCCGCACCGCGCCGCCATGCGCCAGCGGGAAGGGCAGATAAGGGGTGGCGATCAGAATCACGGGCCGATTCGAAGGCGTTAGGCCCGGGAAGACCGAGACGGCGCCGCTGCCGATTGCGAGAATGTGATCGGTGTCAAGGGTCGCACGCAACGCCTCTGCCTTCCCTGCAGCTTTCCAGGCCGACGCTATTGCAGAGAGGGCCGGAGAATTCGGCGTTTGTCTGGTGCTCAAAAGGTTGAGCCGGCGTACGGCCTCGCTCCACATCCGGTGAAATTCTCCAGGCTCTGCAATCGCGCGGGCTAGAAAACGAAGATAGTTCAACTCCAGCGTCCGCTCCAGGAATTCGGCCGAGTAATAGCGCGAAGTAGTCGCGCGATGCTGGTGGACCACTTGCGCGCCTTGAACGAAGACAGAAGGCCAGCCTTGCTGCCAGGCCCGGAAGCCAAGGTCGAGATCCTCGACGTAGGCCGGCTCGTAGACTTCATCCAGACCACCTAGAGCGAGCAGCTTTCGAGCGTCGAACAACGAACAACCACCGCTTCCGTAGAGAACGTAACTCAAATCCTCGCCAGGGACCGGTGTCTCGCAGCGCACGGGAAAGTCCTCCGGCTTTCGTTCTGCCGCGAAGGGCATGACTGCCTTACCAGTCTCTTCCCGGCGCGTTCCGTCCGGGAAGAAGATCTGTGCAGTGGCGCAAAAAAGGTCAGGCACCCTACTGAAGGCTGCCACCAACGCTTCAAAAAAGCCATCCTCAATTCCCATGTCGTTGTTGAGTAAACAAACGTGTGAGTAGCGCGACTTTCGGATGCCGACGTTGACTGCCCGAGCAAACGATAGAGCGCAGGCGCTGTGTTCCACCAGGACGTCAGGAAACGACTGCCGCAGGAATTCGGCTGTCGCGTCCTCGGAGCCGTTATCGACAACGACAATCTCGCCGCTCAAATGCCCCATCTGGGCGACGACATCCGAAAGATAAGTGGCCAGCAATTCCTTGCCGTTCCGGGATGGAATGATGACCGAGATGCCATCGGAGCGAGGGAGTTGATTCAACTCGATTGGCCTCCGCGGAAGCATCGCTTTAAGAGCCATCGCCGCCATGCCGGCCATGTGAGCGGAAAGCGCCAACAGAGGCCGACGGAACGCGCTGGGATGAACAACGCGCCAGAGGAACGTGTACATTGCTCCTCCAGGCGAGAACTGCCACACGAAGAAATTCCGCATTCTCCACAGGAAGTGCCGCAACATAGTTCCCACCGAGCGGGGCCGAAGCATGAAGTGGCCGAAGTTCTCATTGAACGCCAGGAAATTCCAGGGCGAGAGCAGAAACCCGATCAGGCGCATCTGCCAGTAGGGCACGTTGGGCTGCAGGATTACGGCCGAAAGCCGTACGTGTTTTTTCCGAAAGTGCCATCGGCATAGCGAGAGATTCTCCCAGAATCCGCGCGACATCGGAAAGGGGATCCAGTGCGGATTCGCCGGCGGGAATTCGGAAACAACTACGAGGGGAAGCTCCGGGTAGAGCTTCTGTATGTGCTCGATCGCGGCAGGGATCAGGTCCTCGGAGCAGGACGCAAAGAGAACCTTAACGGACTCGTCCAAAGCATTACTCAAATGAGCGCGTGCCACGGCGCTTGGGGAAGATCGTTCTCACGATCGTTCCATAGCGCGAGCGCCTGGATGGCAAAGGCGGTGGAAACGGGATTCACAAAAGGAAGCGCCGCGGTCCCTTTGCGGCCGAATCCAAATCCTCCGCCGACGCGGAGATCGTCCGACTCCAGCTGGAATGTTCCGACTTGCGAGGCTTCGTGCGTGGCGGCTGGAACATCGATCGGCAGACTGCCGAGACCACAGCCGTAAAGGCGAGCCCGCAGCAATTGCGAGTAGACATCCGATCGGATGAATATTGGTTCTATCGCCCGGAGGTGCTTTGCAACACGATCCAACCCCCTCTGGAAAATATTCGCGCAATCCGCGCGGCCGATCACCGGCGCCAGGCCCTCCAAGAAATACAGATAGGCGTGCAGGCGGTCCATTACTTTTTCTTGATTCGTGTCGCCCGGGAGGAAGTCGCCCTCGGTCGATAGGGCTGACTCCAACGTTTGTTCATAGGCCCTTAGAAACTCCATCTCTCCGCACGCTTCGAATAGTTCATACCACGCCAAGGCGGATTTCAATTGATAGCATCCCGGACTCGCCGACCAGCGTGGCTCATAAGCCGACGGGCGCTTGTCCGGAAGGGTTAGAATCGGATGGATTGCATCCCGCGTTCGAAAGTCCGCCAGCATAGCGCGGCCAGCGGCGGCCGCCACGTCGAAGAACTCAGCCTCTTTGGATGCCCGCCACGCGCTCAACAAACCGCGAACGATGATGCCACTATCGAAGAAGTAGATCAACTCTGCCGGTTGGTCGATGCCATGTTCGAATGGAAACGTTTGAAGCTTCACGTCCCAGGCCGTACGCGTCAGAAACCTCGCTGCTCGGAAGGCAGCATCGAAATAGGCACTCTGGCCCGTTCGTTCACCCAGAAAAACGAGCGCACTAACCGTATAGCCGGTAATCTCGGTCGAGACTCTGGCGTTCTTGCGCAAGTCCGAGCGGTAATATCGCGCCACACCTCCATTGGCTTCCTGTATCCCCGAGTACAGAAGCCAGCGGCCGGCGCCTTCGAGCACAGCGTCTTTGCTTGACAACCGACTCCCTAGCGTAGTCAAAACGAATTGTAACACCCGTAGTATGTTTCCGAGAGCGTGGGGGCTGGTAGCATTTCCGCCGAAGAAACATCCTATACTCGTGTTAATCGCCATGCAGGCGAAGACTGCGGCACTCTTCATTGTTTTCGCGACCGTCCGTGCGCTGGCGCAGGAGGATGCGCCTGCTGGACTGCTCCGCGGCGAATTCGTAAGCTGGTCCGGAACGCCCCGTGGGGGACAATTCACCTTCCGAGCCACTACGCATCAGCTTTACTCATGCTCCTACGATCAAAAGACTTACATTGAGCGTTGGAGTCAACGAATCACCTTCGCCAGTGCGGACACGGGAGACCATCTGGAACTGGTGTCCGACCACCGGCTCGAATCGACCGCCTGTTACGCCCGCATGGTGCAGATCCTCGATGCCCCGCCCGTTCACACCGTTGCCGGCGCGCGTCCTCTGCGGTCGCCAAGTCCAAGCGCGGCATTAGGCCCGCGCGGGAACATGACCGTCGCGGGGGTTATCCTACGCGTCTTCCCCGAACTGCTGGTGCTGAGGTTACGCTCCGGTGATCACGCGTTCGTCCGCCTTCGGGCAGACACTCAATATCTGGCGCAGGGACAGTCCTCCGCGTCCGGCAGCTTACGTGCTAACACCTTGGTCTTCATTCGCGCCGGCAAGAATGTGGAAGGCGAAGTGGAGGCTTATCAGGTGATTTGGGGTGAAATCCTGCAATCCGACCAGTAGCGGGAGTGACGTTCCCAGTTCACACTGTGGCGGCATTCGCACGTGCAACGCTGGGCGCGCCGGAAGCCCTGAAATCCGGAAACGGAAGAAGCTCCAAACCCGTCCGAGGAGATTGGTATAATACTGGATCGTTACTCACTGGGTCGTTTACCCGCAACATTCAAATTGATGAAGTATCTTAGCCTCATTCTATTCTCGTCCCTGGTGGCGTTTGCACAATCGGTGTTCATGACCGGTCAGGCCGCGCGCGCTACAATCGGCCAGGCGACCTTCACTTCGCAAGATTCTAGCGGACCCTCAGCTTATCAGGTTGGCGCCGTCAGTGGGATCGCGTACGCAAATAATACGCTCTTTGTGGTTGATTCCAATCACATTCAAGCGGATCCGGTTCTCAACCGAGTACTGATCTACAACAACATTTCGAATCTGGTCAGGAATCCGACGGCGGAAATTCCCCAGGGAATCCGTTGTCCGGTCTGTGTCGGAACACCGGATGTCGGCGGAGCGAGCGTGGTTCTCGGCCAACCGGATTTCACGACTTTCGATATTAACCTGACTCAGAATGGGATGCGCGTCCCGTCCGGTGTCGCCACCGATGGCAAGACCCTGGCCGTCGCAGACACCGATAACAATCGGGTTCTCATATGGAATTCAATTCCGGTCACCATCGATCAGAACCCCGATATCGTCTTAGGCCAGGCGGACTTCACGCACGGCGGATCCGCCACTACTGCCACAGGGATGCGCGGTCCACAGGGCGTTTGGATTCAGGGAACCCGCCTGTTTGTCGCTGACACGCAAAACAGCCGCATTTTGGTGTGGAATACCATCCCGACGAAGAACGGTCAAGCCGCCGATTACGTGTTGGGCGAGCCAAATCTCAACACAGCCCCACCATCCACGACTCTCGATCTCACACCCACGGCGAGTAACCTATTTTCACCCGTCGCGGTGAGCTCCGACGGCCAGCGGCTCTTTGTCACCGACCTGGGACACAATCGCGTCCTCATGTGGAACACAATTCCGACGCAAAACGCGCAGCCCGCGGACCTGGTAATCGGACAGCCGGACATGGTCAGCGAGGACGACAACAACTCACCCAAGCTCTGTCCGTCCACGGGCGTCGATAGCGACAAGAACCCGACATATCCGATCCGATGCTACGCGACATTGAGCTTTCCGCGGTTCGCACTGTCGGACGGCCAGCACTTATTCATCGCCGACGGTGGAAACGACCGGGTCTTGATTTATACCAGCATTCCGACGACGAACGGCCAACCGGCCAATATTGTTCTTGGCCAGCCCGACGAAGCGACTGACCTGGTCACCGATAGCACCGATACCTTCCGCTTGGACGCGAATATTCTGAGTTCCAGCCCGAACACGATTCGAACGCCGATGGCGCTGGCATGGGACGGCACGAATCTGTACGTCTCTGATCCGTTCGACCGGCGCGTCATGGTTTTCACTGTCGGCTTGGGGATTGTGCCGGTGAACGGCATTACGAACGCCGCGAGCCGCGCCGTCTACGCAGTTGGTGCTGTCGAGTTTGCGGGAACGATCACCGCCGGCGATATACTTACGATCACGATCAACACCACGGATTATGCCTACACCGTGGTTGCCAACGACACGCTGACCATCATCATCCAGGCTCTCGCGGACCTCATCAACGGGAAAAAGAGCGGCAGTACGCCGGATCCAAGTGTTGTCGCCATTCCGAACCCGGGTTTTAACGAATTGCTCTTGACTTCACGGATTCCCGGCGCGGATGGCAATAACATCTCCTACACCGTTGCGGCGACCGGAACGTCGACGACGACGGCCGCCACCGAGACGCTGACGGCCGTGGGAGCCAATCTGTCCGGAGGACAAAACGCGGCCGAGGTGGCTCCCGGAGCTCTGGTTGCGATTAACGGCGCCTATTTGAGTGAAACGACCGCGATCGGAGTTCCCGATGCCAACGGCTACTATCCCGGAACACTGGGGGGAACACAGGTGTACTTCGACGGGATTCGCGCACCTTTGGTCTCCGTTTCCCCAACCCAAATCGTCGCCCAGATTCCTTTTGAAGTCTCCGATTCCAACGGCATCAGCGCTTTTGTCCGCACTCAGTATCAAAGTGGCCTGGTGACCAACTCGATCGCCGTCTCGGTGCCGATCGTGCCGGTAGATCCGGGCATCTTCGCGCAAGATGGGACAGATCCACGGCCGGTGATCGCGTATCACTACAGCAGCAAGGGAATTGCCCTGGTGAGCGTCGACGGGATCATCAATCCCGGCGATACAGCCACCATAGGGATCGAAGATCGCAATTATTCCTATACAGTGCAGGCTACCGACACGACCGGGACGGTGCGGGATGCACTGATAGCGCTGATCAACTCCAATCCTGACGAAAAGGTCATCGCTACTCCTTCACAGCAGTTCTCACGAATTGTCCTGACTGCAAAGGTTACCGGTCCGGATGGCAATGGGATCAAGATTAGCGGCACCAGCAGCACGAATGCCAGTATCGTGATTACCGCACTGAACGGCCAAACCTGCTGCGCCAGCTCGGCGGGCGCCAAAGTGACCGCCGACAATCCCGCCGTGCCAGGAGAGGTGATTACGATTTACGCCACTGGAGTCGGGGTCGTGAGTAAGGCGGATGGCACCCCGGCTGCGACCACTGGACAGGCGTACATGGGGCCGGCGTTTAACACCCCGAACGCGCCCGTGGACAATGCACAGGTCGGCGGCTTGACCGCTAACGTCATCAACTCGGGTCTGGTGCAGGGCATGCTGGGGGTCTACGAGATCGACCTTCAACTTGACGGTACCTTGCCGAGCAATCCGAACACACAAATGTTCATTGCTCAGAATGTGTTCACGAGTAATATCGTGACCATTCCGGTTGTGGCCCCTACTCCTCCCCCGCAGTAAGACTTAAACGCTGATCACCGGGCACGGCGATTGGCGGATAATCGAGTAAACGTTGGTCCGCAGACGGCCTAGCGTACGTGTCACTTTGCCGCGTCCGATCACCAACAGGTCCGCACCGTGATGCAGAGCTGCTTCTTTGACGATGTGCGCAGGCTCGCCAGCCCCCAGACACAACGGAGCGGCGACGCCTGCTGTGGCCTGTAGTTCGCCGATCACCTTTCTCGCGTCTTCTTCCAAGTAAGCCTGCAGGTCCGCGTCAAAGTACTTTTGCGGCCGGGTCTCGGCGCCGGGAACCGCATGAACAAGCCAGAGCTTTGCTTGGAAGTCCTGGGCCAGCTTGGACGCGAATTGCATCGTGGGAATGCTCTTCTCCGTCAGGTCCACAGCGCACATGATTCTATCGAACGTAGCCGCGTTCGGCGGTGCGTCTTCCACGTGAACTCCGGTCCAGACCGGGCATGCGGCGTCATGCAAGACTTTGGCTGTCACGGAGCCGAGCAGCATACTCCGAAAGACGCCGTAGCCGCGCGTCGGCATCATGATCAGGTCCGTGCCCTTCTCCTGGGCGTAGTTCACTATGGACTGGGCAGGATCGCCTTCCAGCATCACTCGGCGGACTTCTAGACCGCCAAATTTTTGCAGAACGTATCCTTGAAACTCGTTCAGCCGCGCATCCCGGATTGCATTCGTATCCACCAGCGCGAGGTAGCCGTACCAATCGGTCACGTAGCCGGGCGGCATCTCGAGAACATGTACCAGCGTGAGTTCCGCCTCGAACTTCTTCGCCATGGTCTCAACGAATGGCACCGCCGCAGTGCAGCTATCGGACATGTCGACCGGAAACAGAATCTTGCGAAAAGCTTGCATGGCGACCTCCTTTCACCCATAAGGCTGCACGCTGCATACCAGTGTCAAAGGGCATAAGACAGCAATCCTATTCATTAGAGGTTTGTCCAAATCCCCCACACTATGAGCAGTTTGGCTGGGTTTTATCACCCAGTCGCTAGGTTACCTGTAGGACTGCCGCGCCCCGAATTGCGTCGTTCTTCAGGGTGTTGAGGGCTCGATTGGCGTCTCGCAGCGGGAAAACCTCGGTCTGCGTGCGAATCGGGATCTCGGCCGCGACCCGCAGGAAATCGTGGCCGTCCAGGCGAGTATTGTTGGCAACGCTACGGACCACTCGCTCCTGGTAGAGAAGGCTGTAATCGAGCGGTGGAATCGCGCTCATATGGATGCCCCCAAGTGCCAGCGTTCCGCCCTTCTTCAGAGCTTTCAACGCTGCAGGAACAATTTCGCCAGCCGGTGCGAAAATGATCGCGCTGTCGAGCTTTTGGGGCGGTTCATCGATCGTACCGCCCGCCCAGACGGCGCCTAATTCCAGCGCGAGCTTCTGATGCCTCGCATCGCGCGTGCAGACATATACCTCCGCGCCCCAATAGCGAGCGACTTGAATCGCCACATGCGCTGCCGCGCCGAACCCGTAGAGTCCCAACCGCCCGCCGCGCTCGATCCCCGATAGCCGTAAACATCGGAAGCCAATAATGCCGGCGCATAACAAAGGAGCTGCTTCGAACGCACTGAAACCATCGGGAATCGGATAGACGAAGCTTTCTTCGCCAAGGGCATACTCGGCGTAACCTCCATCGACGGTATATCCCGTGAAGCTCGGATTATCGCAAAGGTTCTCCTTGCCGGTCCGGCAATATTGGCACGTCCCATCGGTCGAATGGAGCCAGGCGATACCCACGCGCGTTCCCACCGGATAGCTCTTGGCGCGGTCGCCCGAAGCTTCGATCGTCCCCACGACCTGGTGACCAGGAGTGATCGGCGACTTGCGCGGCGTCAGCTCCCCTTCGATCACGTGCAGATCGGTCCGGCAGATCCCACAAGCCTCTACGCGTACCAATACTTGCTCTCCGGACGGCCGTGGCTTCGGTACCTCGGTGAACTCCAGCGGATTGGCCTCAATAGGCGCAGGAGACTTCAGGATGCAAGCCCTCATGCGCACATAGTAACCTGAGGTCGAATGGCAATTCCCGGGAAATACTTCACGAAGAATCTCTGGGAGCGTCGGACGTTGTTGTTCCAGCTCGTCCGACGCGATTTTGAACAGCGCTTCGTCGGATCAGCGGCCGGCTGGCTGTGGGGCCTCATTCACCCGGTGGTGCTGCTGTTGAGCTGGATCTTCGTGTTTCAGATTTGCCTGCACACGACGCTTCCGCCGAATGAAGTCACGCAGAATTATTCGTTGTTCTTGTTCTGTGGCTTCCTTCCCTGGCTATTGTTTCAGGAGACGGTAACGCGTTCGGCTTCGTCGATGCTCGAGAACTCCAACCTGATCACCAAGACAGTTTTTCCTGCTGAGATTGTTCCTGTTTCCATCTTTCTGTCGTCATTGATCAGCCATTTGATGGCGTTGACTTTGGTGGTCGCGGTGGTCGGATTTTACAACGGCCACTTTAGTCTCTGGATGTTTACTCTTCCGGTGTACATCCTGCTGGTCGGCTTGTTTGCGGTCGGCGTCGGGTGGATCGTTTCGAGTCTGCAAGTGTATTTGCGGGACACTGCTCAGGTGCTGTCGGTGGTTCTGACCTTCTGGTTTTGGGCCACGCCGATTTTCATTACCGAACAAATGATTCCGGCCCGATTTCATTTCATTCTGCGCGCCAATCCGCTGGCTTTCGTCGTACGCGCCTATCGCGACCGGCTGCTATCCTATCGCGTGCCGAACATCCACGAATTCGGTATCGTCACGGTTTATGCCGTAGCGGCGTTCGTGCTGGGCGGATTGTTCTTCCGTCACCTGAAGCGTGGATTCGCCGATGTTCTCTAAATGTCGTTGGCTGGGTAAGCAGCTAACTATTCGAAAAAGCTATTCCGTCGCGACCTTCTGCAACCCCGGCAAATCGCCCAGCACGTCCTGACTGTGCGAGTTCGGTTGCACCTTGACGTAGACTTTGCGGATCACGCCTTTGGGATCGATCAGGAAAGTATTGCGAGCGGCAACCTGCATCCCCACATTTCCATCAGCGAGCCATACTTGGGGGCCACTTCATGGCTGGCATCGGACAGAAGTTCAAAGGTCAAGCAGCGCCGAGGCCAGGAAAGTAGTTCTCATGAGGCGGTTCTCCTTGTGCTTGTGAGCTGCGTACTCCACCCGAATAACAGCCCAATCCGAAGGTCAAGGATCCGGTAGCAGGATCCGCATCCTCGCTACCGGATTCTGTGTGCCTACATGTTTCCTTCGTCCGCCGACGGACCGTAAATCGACGGCACTGGGATATCATTGAGCCGCAAATATACCCCGAGCTGGGCCCGATGGTGGATGACGTGATTCATCACAAACGTACGAATGCAGCCGATACGGGGCATGGTGAATAGCGTCTTGCCCGTAGCCAGAAGCGACCAGTTCTGCATCAGATGTTCGTCGCTTGCTCCGGCCAGCGCCGCCCGAGCCGCTTTCACGTTCTTGTCGAATCGCTCCAGCAACTCTTTTCCCGACTTCGCTGGTTCCTCTTTGTATGGCGGGGCGCCGGCCGGAGCGAGGTCGAACGAGTCTTTCGCAATCGTGTCCGTCAGCCAGCCGGTCATGTTGGCAATATGAGTCGCCAGCGAGCCCATATCAAAGGACTTGGGATGGGGCTTCCAGGTCAGCTTGTCGTCCGGAATCCTCTCCAACGTCTTGCGGGTATTGGCCATTTCCTGATCGAATTCTGGCAGCAGAGAATCTGTGATTTTCATTAGGGTTCCTTCCATTCAGGGAGATGAAGTTGCTAAAACAGCATAGGCGAAGAATTGGCGAAAGTCAATACCTGACCTCGCAATAGATTCGTCTCAACGTTTCCGCCGCTTCAACAGTTTATATTAGCGACAAGTGAATTCAAGGGAGCTAACACTCGGAATGGCAGATTTCCGGCCGAGGGCCGAGGGTGCCGGCCAATCTGCCGGTCTGTTGGAGCGCGCCAAGTCGGGTGATTTGGAGGCGTTCGACCAGGTGATGCGGCTGCACGAGAAGCAAGTGCTGACCACTGCTCTTCGGATGCTTGGGAACCTGCAGGATGCTCAGGATGCTGCCCAGGAGACGTTCCTCAGACTGTACAAGAGCTTGAACCGGCTCCCGGATATCTTGGAGATCAAGAGTTGGCTGTACCGGGTGACGGTCAACGTATGTAACGACATGCACCGGGATAGACGTCGCCGTCGCTCGGAGCCATGGAGCGGGCCTGATCCAGTGAGCACCCTGCCGGATCCGGAGTTGGCCTGGGTCCACCAGGAGCGCGGCCAGTTGGTCGAGATTGCATTGAAGACTTTGCCCGAGAAAGAACGTGCGGCTGTAGTTCTGCGCGATGTGCAGGGCCTGTCGACGCGTGAAGTAGCGGCGATTCTAGGATCGTCCGAAGTCACCGTGCGCTCGCAGATCTCGGTCGCGCGGGGAAAGTTGAAGAAGTTTACGGATCGCTATTTGAGGAAGCGTTTATGAACTGCGCGGATTGGGAAGAACGAATCGCGAGCGAAACGGAAAGCGCCGGACTCGAAGAGCATTTACGAGAATGCGAGCGCTGCCGGGAATTTGCGCGGGAGCTGGACGAGAACCGCAAAGCGCTCGCTGAGGTGACGGTGCCTGCTGCGGCGTTCGACGCAGTGCGTCTTCGCGTGCGCAGCGAGATTGAGGCGAGGAAGCGCCGGACCGCCTGGTGGACCTGGTCCGCGGTTGGGGCTGCGGCCTGCGCGGCAGTGTTGACCGTATCGCTGATTCTGCCAAGCACGAAGAGCCCCGCTGCTCCGAAGATGCCGCACATTGCTGCGAATCCACCAAAGATCGAGCGGACGCCGGCGTATGTTCCGGTGGTTGCGAAAGCCCACCGCGTCCGCCATGTCCATTCGGGCCGGTTAGCCGCGAAAGTGGCGCCGGCCCAGCAAGTCGAACCATTAGTTGTAAAGATGCTGACCAACGACCCGAACGTGATCATCATCTGGCTGGTAAATGAAAAAGGAGACGAACTATGAAAAAGCTATTTTCCACGATGCTGATCACGTTGCTGTGCACCGGAGCGCTGGTTGCGGAACCGCCGGAGCGCGTGCAGAAGGTCATCGCCATCAAGCATGGGAATCTGGGCGGGATCTTGAAGACCCTGCGGGATTTGGGGCCGAGCAACAACGTGGTGATGAGTAACAGCGACGCCGAGCACATCATCTTGAGTGGCACCAAAGACGCGGTCGCGGGTTTTGAGGAAATCATCAAGCAACTCGACGTTCCGCCAGTAGTCAAGAAGGATGTCGAGATGACGGGTTACATGCTCGTCGCTGCGTCACAGTCTGCTGCGAACGCCACCGCTATGCCCACCGAGCTCGATCCGGTGGTCAAGCAGCTCAAAAGCATCTTTAATTACAAAAACTTCGTGTTGCTGGACAGTTTTGTGCTGCGTTCGCGCGATGGCGAGAAGGGAGACAATAGCGGATTCGTTCCGGCGCTCGACTCCAATGTGCCAGCCGGCGCCAGGATATCTTATTTATTCCGCTACAACCGCGTAATCATAGACGGTGGTGAAAGTGGAAAGCTGATTCGTTTTGATGGGCTCAGGCTGGAATTGCGGGTGCCCCTCGCGGACTCGGCGACCCAATACCATCTCAGCGAAACAGGAATCTCCACCGATGTCGACGTGCCCGAAGGCAAGAAGGTAGTTGTCGGCAAGACCAGCGGCATCGCGGGCGCCGACAGCGCCCTCATTCTCGTGATTTCGGCTAAAGTAGTGGATTGAAATCCGCACAACTTGTAGCTCCCCACACCATCGAAGTAAGAGAAACGCCGCTGCCGCAAGATCCTGGACCGGGCGAGATTCTGGTGAAACTCCGCTCGGTCGGGATCTGCGGCAGCGACATGCATTGGTACTCGGAAGGCAGCGTTTACGGCTTTCCCGCAGCCTATCCACAGACGCTTGGCCATGAACCCGCCGGCGAAGTTGCCGCAGTTGGGAGCGGCGTGACCTCCTTGAAACCGGGCGACCGCATCTCCATCGAACCGACCATCAGTTGTGGCCACTGCGAATACTGCCTGAAAGGCCAGCACAACAACTGCATCAGTTCTCAGTTCATGGGCTCGCCGCAACTACCGGGCCTGCTGCGAGAGTTCGCTACCATCCCCGCCCACAACGCGACGCTCGTGCCACAAAGTTTCAACTACACGCAGGCATCATTAATAGAGCCCGTCGCCGTGATCATGCACATGCTGGAACTGGTGGAAATCCGTCCGGGCGATACTGTCGCCGTGATCGGCGCAGGGCCGATCGGCTTGCTGTCGGCGGCGGTCGCGAAAGCTGCTGGCGCGGTACAGGTATTGGTCTGCGATAAGCTGCCGCATCGGATAAGAATGGCTCGTGATCTGGGCGCCACTACTGCAGTGCCGATCTCTCAGTTCAAAGAAGCCGTCCTCGATCAGACTCAGGGGCGCGGGGTGGACATGTCGATCGACGCGGCGGGCGCGCCCGAGACGATCAACACGGCACTAGCGGTCACACGAATGGCCGGCACGTTCGTGCTAATCGGCATTCCGAACCAGGTCCCCGTCCCTGTCGATCTCTTCAGCCTGCAAGCCAAGGAGATTCGTTTCCAGCCACTGAAGCGATCGAACCATCGTTCGCAACCGGCGATCTCGTTGCTGGCTGCCGGCCTGATCCCCGAGGCCATCGTCACCCATCGCGTGGGGATCGAGCAGGCGCCCTCTGCGTTTGAGATGTTGGCCGAGTATCGCGATGGAATCGGAAAGCTGGCAGTAGAATTTCCGGCGTGACGGTATGAGCCGCTTCCTGGCCATCGACCTGGGCGCGGAGAGCGGGCGTGCCATGCTCGGTACGCTGGACGGCGGCAAGCTGACGCTCGAAGAACTGCATCGCTTTCCCAACACTCCGGTCCGGCTGCCGACTGGGCTCTACTGGGACACACTGCGGCTGTTCCACGAAATCCGGCAAGCGCTCTCGATCTGCGGCCGCGAGCGCAAGATCGCCCTCGATGGCATTGGCGTCGACACCTGGGGCGTCGATTTCGTCTTGCTTGGATCGGACGGCGCGCTGCTTGACAATCCCCGCCACTATCGCGATTCGCGGAACGACGGTATGCTCGAAAAAACTTTTGCTGTCATTCCGCGCGAGGAAATCTTCGCCCAGACCGGGATTCAGTTCATGCAGATCAACTCGCTGTATCAGCTTCACGCGTTGAAGCTGGCCGCGTCTCCCGCGCTCGAAGCGGCGGACAAACTGCTGTTCATGCCGGATATATTCAATTACTGGCTGACCGGTGAAATGC
>Ga0335082_10004980_pt1 | contig 14503 bp, 13 predicted proteins | sample Lox_Sample_41_FD_206718 | JGI IMG/M metagenome (GOLD analysis project Ga0335082, IMG submission 206718) | Soil microbial communities from Loxahatchee National Wildlife Refuge, Florida, United States - Lox_Sample_4.1 | ecosystem: Environmental > Terrestrial > Soil > Wetlands | place: USA...
TCCAGCGTAAAATGATCGCCGGCCTTGTCGCGGACACTCAGGGATTCGACGTGGGCGAACACGCGGCCGTTAAGTAAAACGAGCCGGTCCGGTGTGTAATAAGCAAGCTGGTGACCCCGTTTTTGTGCTTCCAGCAGCAGGGCGAATGTTGAGTCGCCTTTAATATTGATCCGCTGGATCGGATCCATTTGCACCGCGATTTTGAGGCTCATGACTACCTATAGGCAAACAAAGCGTTAACATTTTATCCGCACTATAGCCGCTTCGGGGCCGCTGTTGCACGGGCCGGGGGGCCAAACTGGTGAATCTGCCGAAGCTTTCGATTGCCGCCAGGCTTTATGCAATTTTCGCCCTGATGGCCGCCACCACCGTGGCGCTATCGGTGGTCGCGGTGTCGAATGCACGGCATCACGCGGCGCTCACGGATGAATTTGAATCGGCCAATGCCGGCAGCTGGAACGTCGAGCGCATCAATAGCCTGATCTACGCCACGGTCATGGAGTCGCGCGGCATCTATATGTCGGCCGACCGGGCGGAGGCCGCCAAATACGCCGATACCCTGCTCAAAGTCACCGATCAGATCAGCGGTGTGATCGGCGATTGGCAGCGCAGCGTTCGCAACAGCGATGCGCTCGCGTTCAGCAATTTTGCCGTCCGCATCAATGGATATCAGGATTCCTTGTACGCGCTCGCGCCTGTTGCCAAGCAATCCGGCCCGACGGCCGCACGCGAATGGGCGGAGAAAAATCAGCCGGCCGAGATTCGCGCTGTGCTCAGCAAGGACCTGGCAGCGCTGAGCGAGCACTACAGCGATACGGCCAGCCAGATCTACACGCAAATCGACGAGGGGATTGACCATACCGCGCTGTTGCTGACCGTGCTCGCCGGCATCGCGGTCGCGCTCGCCCTGATCGGGGTGGTCATCATTGCACGCAGCGTGACCAAGCCCATTGCCGATATTACCAGCGTCACCGAGGCTGTCGCTGCCGGCGATGCCGCTATCGCTATTCCTTTCAGCGACCGCAGCGATGAAATCGGCGCGCTCGCCCGCTCGATCGGCGTGTTCCAGAACGCCATGCGTAACAACGAAGAACTCAACCGCACTGTTATCAATAATGCCGATCTGCGCGCAAAGCGTCAGCAGCAGATGTCGAATGAAATAGCGCAGTTCTCCGCCGAGGTAGAAAAAACGCTGGCGGAGCTCGGACGAATTTCGGATGCAATGCTTGCAGCGTCCACGCAATTGGGCGCTGCGGCAGACGATGCGTCGAGCAAAACAAAGCGAGCCGAGGAAGCGTCGTCAGAAGCATCGTCGAATGTGCGGGACATCGCATCGGCGGCGGACGAACTGTCAGCGTCGGTCAACGAGATCGATCGGCAGGTCGCACAGTCCAACGCCATCGCCACCAAGGCGGTGAACGAAGTTGAATCTACCAATATCGCGGTCAAGGAACTGGACGAGGCTGCAGCTCGTATTGGCGACGTGGTGAAGCTCATCACCGACATTGCCGAACAGACCAATCTGCTCGCGCTCAATGCCACCATCGAAGCAGCGCGCGCGGGCGAGGCCGGACGCGGCTTCGCCGTGGTTGCCGGCGAGGTGAAAGCTCTGTCCGGCCAGACCAGCCGGGCTACCGAAGAGATCGGCGCGCAGATCGCCGGCATGCAGCGCGCAACCCAGCGCTCGATAGAAGCGATCACGGGCATCGAGCATACGATCCGCGAAATCGGCAATATCAGCAGCGCTATCGCCGCCGCGGTGACCCAGCAGGGAGCGGCGACCAGTGAAATCGCGCGCGGTGTCGAGATCGCTGCCGAGCGTACGGTGGAGACCGCCAATCAGGTCAATCTGGTGGGTACTGCCACGCAGGATACGCGCGCAAGCGCGTCCACTGTAAAAGCGGTCGCGGGCGATCTTGGCGGTGTCGCCAACCGCATCCGGGCGCAGGTCGACCACTTCTTCGAGCGCCTGAGCGCCTGATCGCTAGCCGGCGTCAAACGCGGCCGGGATATGCCGCGGGATTTTGCCCGGTGCCACCAGGATCGCGTCGAAACGGATATCCCTGATCATTTCATCGGGATTGGCTGCGAGCCACACTTCGGCCGCCGCCGCGATCCGCCGCCGCTGACGTTCATTGATCGATTCCGCAGCCTCATCAAGACTGGCGCGCGCTTTCACTTCCGCGAACACCAGAAGCTGACGCCGGCGCGCGACGATGTCGATTTCGCCGAGCGGGCTGCGCCAGCGCCGTGCCAGAATCCGGAATCCCTTCGCGATCAGGAAAACGGCAGCACGGCTCTCGGCGGAGATTCCAACGCGAAACGCTGCTTGCCGTTCGGGGCGCGGTAATGGCCTTGAATGACGCGGTGGCCGATCATTTCGAGTCACGGTCCGCATCCCTGGCGAGCGCGAGCGCACGCTGATAGACCTCGCGGCGCGGGCGCCCGGTGGCAATGGCAACTTCGCCAACCGCTTCTTTGACGGAAACGCGCGTCAGCGCCCGCAGCAGCAAATCGTCGAGATCGCTCGCCTTATCCTCATCGTCCGCGGGCGGCGCTATGACGATCACGAACTCGCCGCGTGTTTCGGCGCCGTCCGTGTATTCACGCGCCAGCGCCGCAAGGTTGCCGCGTCTCACCTCCTCGTGCAATTTTGTCATTTCGCGGCAGATCGCGGCAGCGCGTCCTCCCAGGCCACCGGCAAGATCAGCGAGTGTGGCGGCGATGCGCGACCCGCTTTCGAACAATACCAGCGTCGCCGGAATATTCGCGAGCGTGGCAATGCGCTTTTGACGCGCGACGTGTTTGGGCGGCAAGAAACCCTCGAAGAAGAAACGATCCGTCGGCAACGCAGCGACCGACAGGGCCGCGAGCACCGCTGATGGACCGGGCAATGCGAACACTGAATGTCCGGCCTCGCTCACAGCGCGCACCAGCTTGTAACCGGGATCCGAGACCAACGGTGTGCCAGCGTCCGACACCAACGCGATGGCCTGGCCTTCGGCCAAACGGGCCAGCAATTTCGGCCGGGCCTGAGCGGCATTGTGCTCATGATAGGGCGTGAGCGGCGTTGCGATGCCGTAACGTTCGGTCAGCTTGCGGGTAACGCGAGTGTCTTCGCAGGCAATCACATCGGCGCCGGCAAGCACTTCGAGCGCACGCAAGGTGATGTCGCCCAAATTCCCGATTGGCGTAGCCACCAGGTAGAGGCCGGCCGCGGCGTTCGGAGCTTCTACCGCGGTGCCGAACGGGGCGTAGCGGCGGGGCTGTGTTTTGCTTTCAGTCGCCATGACCGGCACCATAGACGTCCACTTTTGGCGCGTCATCGGGAACAAATTTTTTCGCCTATTCATAGCCTTAACTTTTGCGGGACAAAATCACCGATACCGGTTACGACTGGCACAGAATTGTCGCGTGGGGAGCGACCATGTCGGGTAAGTCGCGCGAGGAGGGGGCGTTGATGCACGTGTGGGCTCGCACCCGCGCCGCATTGTCTGTCGCGACAGCCGCAATGCTTCTGGCGGCATGTACGACCCAGTTTGGAGGCGGGGGCACGACACCTCAGCCGGGCGAGCCGCCGCCGCCGACGGCGCAAGCAAGCGACGGGCAGGTCCGTGTCGGTCTGGTGCTGCCGCTCTCTGCGCAAGGCAATGCCGGTGTCGCGGCGCAATCGATGAAGAACGCCGCCGAAATGGCGCTGGCGGAATTCAAGAGCCCGAACATCCAGCTCCTGGTGAAAGACGATGGCGGCACGCCGCAAGGCGCGCAGGCCGGCGCCCAGCAGGCGATCAACGAAGGCGCAGAAATCATCATCGGCCCGCTGTTCGCGCAATCGGTCAGCGCTGTCGGTCAGGTTGCGCGCGGACGCAATATTCCGGTGATTGCATTCTCGACCGATGCGAGCGTGGCTGCGCGCGGCGTCTATCTGTTGAGTTTCCTGCCCGAAACCGATGTTCGGCGAATTGTCGATTTTGCCGTGTCGCGCGGAAAGCGTTCGTTCGCTGCGCTGCTGCCCGATAATGCCTATGGCACGGTGGTGGAGGCGGCCTTCCAGCAGGAAGTGTCCCGCCGCGGCGGCCGCGTGGTGGCGCTGGAAAAATATCCGTCCGATGCGAACAGAATGGCGGAAGCGGCGCGCCGCGTAAGTCAGGCGGCGAGCCAGGCCGACAGCATATTTATTCCCGACGGCGCGGACGCGGTGCCGCAGGTCGTGCAGGCGCTGGCCGCCAGCGGGGTCAATCTCAAGCGCGTGCAATTGCTCGGCACGGGGCTGTGGGATGATCCGCGCATCTTCTCGACGGCGGCGCTTGATGGCGGCTGGTATGCCGCGCCGGAATCCACCGGCTTCCGTAATTTCTCAGCACGCTATCGCGCCCGTTACGGGCAGGATCCAGTGCGCACGGCGACGCTTGCCTACGATGCCGTGGCGCTGGTTGCGGCACTGGTGAAGACACAAGGACCGCAGCGATTCAGCGAACAGGTACTGACCAATGCGTCGGGGTTTGCCGGAATAGATGGTGTCTTCCGCTTTCGTCCCGAAGGACCTAACGAGCGCGGGCTGGCGGTGTTGCGCGTGGCGCCATCGGGCGGGCAGGTCATAAGCCCGGCGCCGCATTCATTCGCGCCGGGAACCTGAGGTCAGGCCGCGAGATCCGCGACCACCGCATCAAGCAGTGGAAAGCCGCTTTGGGTCACGCGCAGGCGCCCTTCGGCAGTTGTTTCCACCGCGCCTTCCTCGCGTAATATTGAAATGCGCTTTGCGTCGAGCGGACGACCGGACAGTGCGCTGTAGCGCGCGACATCTATGCCTTCGGCAAGCCGCAACCCCATCAGCAGATATTCGTCGGCGGTCTCGCCGGCCGTGAGTTTTTCTTCCAGGGTAATACCGGTGCCCTGCGCGTCCACACGCATCAGCCAGGGTTCCGGCCGCTTCTCGGTTTCGGTCGCGATGCGCCGGCCATCGAGCGTGAGGCGGCCGTGGGCGCCCGGTCCGATGCCGGCGTAGTCGTGCCCACGCCAGTAAACGAGATTGTGCCGGCATTCCGCGCCTGGCCGCGCATGATTGGAAATTTCGTAAGCGGGCAAACCGGCAGCGTCGCAGACCGTTTGCGTCAGATCGTAGAGATCGCGCGCGAGATCCTCGTCGGGCACATTCAGCTTGCCAGCCTTGTGCAGGCCGAAAAACGGAGTGTCCGGTTCGATAGTCAGTTGATAGAGCGAGAGATGTTCGGCAGCCTCCGCGATGGCGCGCTTGAGCTCCGCTTCCCAGGCGTCAAGCGACTGCCGCGGCCGGGCGTAGATCAGGTCGAACGAATAACGATCAAAGATCGACCGCGCGACTGCGACCGCGTCGAGCGCCTCTTGCGCACTATGTAAACGGCCGAGCTCTTTCAACGCGACATCGTCAAGCGCCTGGACGCCGAGCGAAACGCGGTTGACGCCCGCTGTGCGATACCCGCGGAAGCGCGTTGCTTCGACGCTTGTTGGATTGGCTTCCAGCGTGACTTCGACGTCCGGCGCGATAGTCCAGTGCTTGCCGATGCAATCGAGGATTGCCTGCACCGATGACGGTTGCATCAGCGACGGCGTGCCGCCGCCAAAGAATATGCTCGACACAGTGCGGCCCGGCACGCGCGCGGCGATCGCCGCGATTTCCGTTTCATAGGCGCGCACGAATTTTGCTTCGTCGACGCCGCCGTGACGCACGTGGCTGTTGAAGTCGCAATACGGGCACTTCGACAGGCAAAACGGCCAGTGCACATAGACAGCGAAGGGCGTTGTTAACGACATGTTAAGCATCATAGTTCGCGTGCATCATTGCGGCCAGCACAAAGCCGGCTGAAGGAAGAGAGTTGATTAAAATTGTAACGTTTGGGAACAGACTCAAGGCCGGGAAAGACATGCTTCTGCCAGCTTGAAAAACGCGCGCGCACGGTGCGACAGCCCCTGGCCTTGCGGCGGAAGTCCGTGCTTTTCCTCCGCGCTCATTTCCCCGAAGGTGCGGTCGAAACCGTCGGGGCGAAAAAGCGGATCATAGCCGAAACCCTTGTCGCCACGCGGCGGCCATACTGCGACACCATCAACACGGCCTTCAAACTCTTCGACATGCCCATCCGGCCAGGCCAGACATAGTGCCGCGATGAAATGCGCGCCACGCTGTTCGTCCGCCCTGGCGCCGCGTTCGATCAGCAGCGTTTGAATGCGGTTCATGGCGCCGCGAAAGTCCTTGTCGGGTCCCGCCCAGCGCGCGGAATGAATGCCGGGCTCCCCGCCAAGCGCATCGACCACCAGACCGGAGTCATCAGCGAACGCCGGCTTGCCGCTCGCGCGGGCCGCGGCTTCCGCCTTGATGCGCGCATTCGCCGCGAAAGTCTTGCCGGTCTCTTTTGGCTCCGGCAGGCCGAGGTCGCCAGCCGACTGTGTGGCGATGCCGAAAGGCGCCAGCAGCTCGCGCATTTCCCTCAGTTTGCCTGGATTGTGAGTGGCTATCACCACTGGCCCGGTGAGTGTTCTGCTCACATCACTGCCATTTTCTGCAAGCCAACCAGCTTTTCGATGCCCTTGCGCGCGAGCGCGAGCAACGCCGTAAATTGATCTTCGCTGAAGGGGATTTTTTCGGCGGTGGCCTGGATTTCGACGATGTTGCCTGAACCCGTCATGACGAAGTTGGCGTCGGTGTCGGCTTCCGAATCTTCAGCATAGTCGAGATCGAGCACCGCAGTGCCCTTGCACACGCCGCAGGAGACCGCCGCAATGTGGTCGCGCAACACGTTGGCTTTGACCATGTCGCGCGCTTTCATCCAGCTCAGGCAATCCGCCAGCGCGACCCATGCGCCGGTGATCGATGCGGTTCGTGTTCCGCCATCGGCCTGGATCACGTCGCAGTCGAGCGTGATCTGGCGCTCGCCCAACGCCGGCAGATCGACCACAGAACGCAAGCTGCGCCCGATGAGCCGCTGGATTTCGACGGTACGGCCGCCCTGCTTGCCGGCGCTGGCTTCGCGCCGCGTGCGTTCGGAGGTGGCACGCGGCAGCATGCCGTATTCAGCCGTGACCCATCCGCGCCCCTGACCCTTGAGCCAGGGCGGCAGCCGTTCCTCGAGGCTGGCGGTCACCAGGACGTGGGTGTCGCCGAATTTCACGAAGCAGGAGCCTTCGGCATATTTGACCACGCCGCGTTCGAGCGAAACGGCGCGCAATTCGTCGACTTGTCGGCGGCTCGGCCGCATTGGGCTGCTCCTTTACAATCGGGCGCACACCTTAACCATACACCCGGCTTGAACAAGAGCGCCCCAATGGTCAATTGTGGGCTGGTATCCAGGGAGTTAGGCATTGGCGTCCCATGACATCCCGATCGGCGCGACACAGGTGAGCCTGGCGGCGCTCAACGAGCGTTCGCGCGAGATTTTCCGTCATATCGTCGAGAGCTATCTCGCGACCGGCGAACCGGTCGGCTCGCGCAATCTGTCGAGACTGTTGCCGATCGCATTATCGCCGGCGTCGGTCCGCAACGTGATGTCCGACCTGGAGCAACTCGGACTGATCTATGCACCGCATACTTCGGCGGGCCGGCTACCGACTGAAATAGGCCTGCGCTTTTTTGTCGATGCGTTGATGCAAGTCGGCGATCTGACCGAACACGACCGCCGTTCGATTGAGGCCCAGATCGCCGGCACTCACACGGCCAAGTCGATAGAATCCGTGCTCACCGAAGCTTCACAAATGCTGTCAGGCTTGACGCGTTCAGCGGGCGTCGTGTTGACCGCCAAAATCAATGTGCGCCTCAAGCATGTTGAATTCGTCCGGCTCGAGCCGGAACGCGCGTTGGCGGTTCTCGTGGCCGAGGACGGACAGATCGAAAATCGCGTGCTGAATGTGCCGGCCGGACTGCCGACATCCTCGCTCACCGAAGCGGCCAATTTTCTCAATTCGCGGATTCGCGGCAAGACACTCGCTGAATTGCGCGCGGAAATCGAAAGGGCTGTGACAGAAGGCCAGGCGGAGCTCGATCAGCTTACCCAGAAGGTCATCGCAACCGGTCTTGCCAGCTGGTCGGGCGGCGACAGTGAAGACCGTCAACTGATTGTGCGCGGTCATGCCAATCTGCTGGAAGACTTGCATGCGCTCGAGGATCTGGAACGCGTGCGCTCGTTATTCGATGCTCTGGAAACAAAACGCGGGGTCATCGATCTGCTCGGTCGTGCCGAACGCGCCGATGGTGTTCGTATCTTCATCGGTTCCGAGAATAAGCTGTTCTCGCTTTCCGGCTCCTCCACCATTGTTGCGCCCTATCGCGACAGCCAGGGCCGCATCGTCGGTGTTATTGGAGTAATTGGGCCCACGAGGCTCAATTATGCCCGCGTTATCCCTATGGTTGATTATACCGCGCGGGTCGTGAGCCGCCTTCTTGCACCTTAACCGCTTGATTTTTCGCGCCAGAGCCCTGATATGCCGGACATCCGGATATTGCTGAGGATGGATTGAGTACGATGACGGACCCAACCGCCCGCCAGGCCGAAACCATGGCTGCCGACCCCGACAGCGCCTCGGCTCCCGAGTCGGCCGATCCTGTAACTGAAGCCAAGCGCGAAGCCGCGGAATTCAAGGACAAATTGCTGCGCACGCTGGCCGAAATGGAGAACCTGCGCAAGCGGACCGAGCGCGAAGTTCTTGATGCTCGGGTCTACGGTATCGCCGGGTTTGCCCGCGACGTGTTGGCGGTCGCCGATAACATGCATCGCGCGTTGGAAGCGATTGGGCCCGAGTTGCGTGAGACCGCCGATGCCAAGGTAAAAGCTCTCATCGAAGGCGTCGAACTCACCGAGCGTGAATTGCTGAAAAGCCTTGAAAAGAACGGCGTTAAGAAATTTTCGCCGCAGGGCGAGAAGTTTGATCCGAACGTGCATCAGGCGATGTACGAAGTCCCGACCTCTGATCAGCCGCCCGGCCAGGTCGCGCAGGTCATTCAGGCCGGTTACATGATCGGCGACCGCGTGCTGCGGCCGGCCATGGTGGCGGTCAGCAAGGGCGCCACGAAATCTCCGCCCTCCGCCAACGATAATCCGCAGCCCGGCGAAAAGACGACGTAGTCGTTCAATGCGCTTCAATGCCGTCGCGCACCGTTCGGAAGCGGCCGAATGACTGGTCCCATTTATCTGCAGGGCTTACGCCGATTATTCGTAAATAGCCGCCGGCACCGAACCGCAGCCATTGCACCATCGTGACTGGATCGCCAGCCGGGCCTTTGCCTTCGGCCCTGATCTCGTAACCCGGAGCGCCGCCGATCCGCATCGCCTCGGCCGTTTGCAAAGCGAGATCACGCACCGGCGCATTTGTCATCAAGTCGCGTGCAAAGCGTGCACGGTCGGCCGGTGCGGCAGGTCCACCGCGCTGAACCGAGATGATCATTAACGGTTGGGGGGCGGCGCTGTCTGCCGGTTCCTCGGCGAGGATGACACCGCCTGCGGGCGATACCTGCGCGACTTGAAAGCCAGCCAGATCGCCGAGCTTGAAGGGCAGCAGGCCGAGCTGTTCCTGGATAGGCGCCGGCCGGAAGGTGACGCTCGCGAGCGCCTTGCGAATGACCGCATCCGAATAGATCGAAAACGCGCTTTCCGGCACTTCCACGTTAACCAGCACGGTGAGATTTTGCACGGATCCGCCGATCGCCAGCGCCAGCAGTGACCAGCGATGCAATTCGGTGCCGTTCTGGTGAGCGATGCCGCTGATCAGAAAGCCGATGCCGCTGCCAAAGGGGAAGCTTTCGCGCTTGGTTTGGTCAAGATCACGCTGGACCTTGTTGAAGGCAGCATTTTCAAGCTCGTGATAGGCGCTGGCGGGCAAGTCGAGAATTGCAATGGTGGCGCCGCGCTCGGTGTCCTCGAAACCTGAAAAACGCGCGCTCGGGGTCATGCCTTCGGGGGGCTCCAGGCCGACCCGCAGACCTGGCGGGAAAATGGGGTCGGCAATCGCGCCGGGGGCAAGACCCATCAGGCCGGCCGAGGCCAAAAGAACGTAAACAAACAATCGGCGAAGCATGAGGAAGGCGGCCTTTCAGGGGGGTGGATGGATGTGCCTACCCGGCCTTGCCCGATGCGGCAATGGCTCGATAACCATCAGGATGCCGCGCGGCCTCGTCCTCGCGATTTCGTGACCGACTGTCTTGCGGCCTCGAGGGGCCCTCCTATATGAGCGAGTAAGCCGCGAAATATGCGGCGAATCGCGTATCCAGGGGGCTGGATCGGGGGTCTGCGGATGAGCCGCTGACATTCCCACTCGGGCGCCAAGCGGCCCGACCGGCCTGCCGCAATTGAGAGGAAAAACCATGGGCAAGGTCATCGGCATCGACCTCGGCACCACCAATTCGTGCGTCGCCGTCATGGAAGGCAAGACGCCTAAAGTTATCGAGAACGCCGAAGGCATGCGCACGACGCCTTCGATTGTCGCTTTCACGGACGATGGCGAGCGTCTCGTCGGCCAGCCGGCCAAGCGCCAGGCGGTCACCAATCCGGAAAAGACCATCTTCGCGGTCAAGCGCCTGATCGGCCGGCGCTATGACGACCCGATGGTCGAAAAGGACAAGAAGCTCGTCCCCTACAAGATTGCCAAGGCTTCGAATGGCGATGCCTGGGTCGAGGAGGACGGCAAGCAGTATTCACCCTCGCAGATCTCCGCCTTCATCCTGCAGAAGATGAAGGAGACGGCGGAAGCTCATCTCGGGCAGAAGGTCGAGCAGGCCGTCATCACCGTTCCGGCTTATTTCAACGACGCGCAACGTCAGGCCACCAAGGACGCCGGCAAGATTGCCGGCCTTGAGGTTCTGCGCATCATCAACGAGCCGACCGCGGCCGCGCTCGCATACGGCCTCGACAAGCAGAAGACCGGCACCATCGCGGTCTATGACCTCGGCGGCGGCACCTTCGACATTTCGATTCTGGAAATCGGCGACGGCGTTTTTGAAGTGAAGTCCACGAATGGCGATACGTTCCTGGGCGGTGAAGACTTCGACATGCGGTTGGTGAACTATCTCGCCGACGAATTCCAGAAAGAGCAGGGCATTGATCTGCGCAAGGACAAGCTCGCGCTGCAGCGGCTGAAGGAGTCGGCAGAAAAGGCAAAGATCGAGCTGTCGTCGACGACGCAAACCGAGATCAATCTGCCGTTCATCACGGCGGATGCTACCGGCCCGAAACATCTGACGATGAAGCTCACGCGCGCCAAGTTCGAGGCGCTGGTCGACGACCTCGTCCAGAAGACGATTCAGCCCTGCAAGCAGGCGCTCAAGGATGCCGGGATCTCTGCCGCACAGATCAACGAGGTCGTGCTGGTCGGCGGCATGACGCGCATGCCGAAGGTGCAGGAAACCGTGAAGCAGTTGTTCGGCAAGGAGCCGCACAAAGGCGTCAACCCGGATGAAGTGGTCGCCATCGGCGCCGCCATCCAGGCCGGCGTGCTGGCTGGCGACGTCAAGGATGTGCTGCTGCTCGACGTGACGCCGCTTTCGCTCGGCATCGAGACGCTCGGCGGCGTGTTCACGCGCATCATCGATCGCAACACGACGATTCCGACCAAGAAGTCGCAAGTCTTCTCCACCGCCGAAGACAACCAGAACGCAGTCACCATCCGCGTGTTCCAGGGCGAACGCGAAATGGCGGCCGACAACAAGATACTTGGTCAGTTCGACCTGGTCGGCATCCCGCCGTCGCCGCGCGGCGTGCCGCAGATCGAGGTCACGTTCGACATCGACGCCAACGGCATCGTCAACGTGCAGGCGAAGGACAAGGCCACCGGCAAGGAGCAGCAGATCCGCATCCAGGCCTCTGGCGGCCTGTCGGAGACCGACATCGAGAAGATGGTCAAGGACGCAGAAGCGCACGCCGAAGAGGACAAGAAGCGCAAAGCGGCGGTCGAAGCCAAGAACCATGCCGAGGCGCTGGTGCATTCCACCGAGAAAGCGCTGTCCGAGCACGGTTCGAAGATCAGCGATGCCGAACGCACCGCGATCGAGAATGCCATCGCCGATCTGAAAGAAGCGCTCAAGGGTGACGATGCGGCGGCGATCCAGGCCAAGACCAATACGCTCGCGCAGGCTTCGATGAAACTGGGCGAGGCCATGTACAAGCAGCAGCAGGAAGCACAAGGCGCTCCCGGCGCTCCCGGTGCTCCTGGTGCCGGCGGCGAGGGTTCGGCCGAGAAAAAGGAAGACGTGGTCGACGCGGAGTTTACCGAGGTCGACGACGACAAAAAGAAATCCGGCTGATCGCAGGGCGCGCGCCGTGCGCAGGTCATCCGCAAACGATGTCACCCCCGGGCACGTGTCCGGGGGTGCAATTTTGCAGGGACCATGGATGGCCGAATCAAGTACGGCTGTCCCGGCGCGGTGAATTGGGGCTATACCTGAATGTCCAAGCGCGACTACTACGAGGTCCTGGGCGTTACCCGCACCTGCACTGAGGTCGATCTCAAGGCGGCGTTCCGCAAGCTTGCGATGCAGCATCACCCGGATCGCAATCCGGGCGACAAGGAATGCGAACACCGCTTCAAGGAAATCAACGAGGCCTATGATGTGCTCAAGGACGGCGACAAGCGCGCCGCCTATGACCGCTTTGGCCATGCCGCCTTTGAGCACGGTGGCATGGGTGGTGGCGCGCATGGCTTCGGCGCCGATTTTGGGTCGACATTCGCCGACATCTTCGAAGGTATTTTCGGGATGGGCTCTGCGCGCGGGCGCGGTACCGGCCGCGAGCGTGGCTCCGACCTGCGTTACAACATGGAAATCAGCCTCGACGAGGCATTCACCGGCAAAACAGCGCAAATTCGCATTCCGACCTCAGTGACTTGCGAGGCCTGTTCGGGCAGCGGCGCCAAGGCCGGAACCAAGCCGAAACAGTGCGCGACCTGCGGCGGCGCCGGTAAAATCCGGCATGCACAGGGATTTTTCACGCTGGAGCGCACGTGCCCGGCCTGTCACGGCCGCGGCCAGGTGATCGACGATCCCTGCAAAGTTTGCGGCGGGGGCGGCCGTGTGACCCGCGAACGCACGCTTTCGGTGAATATCCCCACCGGTGTCGAGGATGGCACCCGGATTCGCCTGGCTGGCGAAGGCGAGGCCGGTTTGCGCGGCGGCCCGCCCGGCGATCTGTATATTTTTCTCGAGGTCGCGCCGCACGAGTTTTTCCAGCGCGACGGGGCCGATTTACATTGTCGCGTGCCGATCTCCATGGCCAGTGCGGCGCTGGGCGGCGAATTCGAGGTGCCGGTGATCGACGGCAGCAAGGCGAAGGTCAAGATACCAGCGGGTACCCAGACCGGCCGGCGCTTCCGACTGCCAGGGAAGGGCATGCCGGTCCTGCGCGCGAAACAAACCGGGGACATGTACGTTCAGGTAGCGGTGGAAACGCCGCAAAATCTGTCCAAGCGCCAGCGCGAGCTGCTGGCGGAGTTCGAAAAGCTGTCGTCTGAGGATACTCAACCTGAATCGACCGGTTTTTTCAGCCGGGTCAAAGAATTTTTGGACGGTCTCGGAAGCCGGGGCAGCCAGTCGGGGTAATCCATCTTGACCCCCTGCCTTGGTCCCTATACCCGTGGAGTAGCGGCGGGGCCCGCCGCGTGTAAGGCGTGACCTCGCAACTATGCAATCACCCTCAATCGCCCGAGTCGAAAAAAAGAGCCTGCGTCTCGACGACGAGATGCAGTTCATCCGTACGTGGATCGAAAAGCCGATTTCGACCGGCGCGGTGATGCCGTCGAGCCGGGTGCTCGCTCGCGCAATGGCGCGCTATGTGGATCCCAATTCGAGCGGCCCGGTCATCGAGCTTGGCCCCGGCACCGGTCCCGTGACCGAGGCGCTTGTGCGGCACGGCGTTGATCCGGCGCGCCTGATCCTCGTCGAATTCAATCCTGACTTCTGCCGATTGCTGCGTACGCGCTATCCGGCGGCGACCGTCGTGCAGGGCGATGCCTACCGGTTGCGGCGTCTGCTGGAGACTTATGTGGACGAGCCGGCCGCCGCGGTTGTCTCGGGGCTTCCGCTCGTAACCAAGCCGTTGCGCACGCGATTGCGTCTGATTTCGGATGCAATGACGCTGCTGGCCGAGGGTGCGCCGTTCGTCCAGTTCACCTACGCGATGCTGCCGCCGATTCCGAAAGAATTATCCGGCATCCGCGCGGAAGCCTCGGAGCTGATTTGGATGAACCTGCCGCCCGCGCGCGTGTGGGTCTATCGCGGAAAGTAATTTCCGTTTTCTTCGCTATCGCATTGCCATGGCCGGGCTTGTCCCGGCCTTCTCGTTTATGAGGGCACTGTCTTGCCTTCCCTGTCGGCGATGACGATTGAGAGTGCGACGTGGTATGAAGCGCGACCGTTTGCGGAGCCGCTGATGCCGATCCCGAAAATCCTCGTTCTGCCGGGCTCCACGCGCATCGGCTCGTATAACGTCAAATTGGCAGCGCTCGCCGCCAAAGAGCTGACGCTGCTCGATGTCGATGTCACGCGCATTTCGCT
>Ga0335082_10004983_pt1 | contig 14499 bp, 12 predicted proteins | sample Lox_Sample_41_FD_206718 | JGI IMG/M metagenome (GOLD analysis project Ga0335082, IMG submission 206718) | Soil microbial communities from Loxahatchee National Wildlife Refuge, Florida, United States - Lox_Sample_4.1 | ecosystem: Environmental > Terrestrial > Soil > Wetlands | place: USA...
CGACGCCGTTGTCGTTGCTGGTCGTGTGGTTCTGGTTGCCGGTGAAGTCGACGTAGTCGTGGCACGCGCCGCACGCGGCGCGCGACGGGTTGCCGACGTCCTGTCCGCCCTGCGCCGCGCCGCCGTGGCACGTGTCGCAGTTGCGGACGTCACCCGGGAACGTCGCCGCGATGTTGTGGAACTGGTTCGCCGGCTGGATGTGCTCGCCGTAGTGGATGCGGTGGATGAAGACCTTCGAGTCCGCGGACGGGTTGGAGTAGCGGCCCGGGTTGTGGCAGACGTTGCAGATCTCGCCGTCGTTGCGGACGCCCGTGTGCGGGATGAACGAGTCCGACGTGCTCACCTCGAACTTGAAGTCGTCGTGGCACTTCTGGCAGTTGCCGTTCGCGATGACCTGGCGGGGCGTCGCCGTGCCGCCGTTCGGGATGAAGTAGTACGGGTAATTCGCGGCGTAGAACTTCTGGCCGTTGGACGGGTCGACCATGTCGGTCTCGCGCGTCGCGGTGATCCAGACGACGTGGTTTTCGCCGAGCTTCGACGTATCGTACGCGACCGCGACCGCGCCGGGGTTCGTCGCCGTCGTCGGGAACGTGTACGTGTAGTCGCCGGCGCCGGTGCCGTTCTCGGCGATCGTGCCTTGGCCCGTGGAGGTCGGGCTGTACATCGTCGGCTGCGGCGCGTTGAGGCCGCCGTCCGAGGCCGCCGACGTCGTCTGCGTGTAGACCGTGAGCGGCGAGACGTTGCCGTTGCCGTCCTTCGTGTAATACGCGAGCGCGAAGCGCAGCGAGACGGGCTGGTTGATGCTGTAGACGCCCTTCATGTCGACGGGGAAGCCGTTCGAATCCTTGAGCGTGAAGCGCACCGTGACGGGGTCGTTCGGGGAGGTGCTGACGTTGCCCTGTTTCACGGCGATCACGATGCCGCTCGTCACCGACAGCGAGCCCGTCGGCGCGAGGTTGCAGACGTAGGTCGTGTTCGTGATCTCGTTCTGATCGAGCTTGCCGTTGTCGTTCGAGTCGGGGCCCGTGTCGATGCGCTGGCCGCCGAACTGGCAGTTCGTGCCGTTCGGCTCCGGCGTGATCGCGACGAGCGACGACACGCCGCCGTCACCGCCGGGCGTGCCGTTGCACACGTACGTCGTCGCCGCCGCGTTGACCTCGGACGGATCGAGCACGCCGTTTCCGTTGGTGTCGAGACCCGATTGAATCTTGGTCCCGCCGTTGGGACAGTTGGGACCCGCAGGCTCGGGGCTCGTGCTCACGAGAGCATTCGCGCCGGGAGCTCCGCTCGGTCCTTGCGACCCAGAGCCGCATGCAGCAACCAGCACGCTGGTGGTTGCGGCGAAGATTGCGAGAGCCAAAGCGATCAGAAACCGGCGCATGATGCACCTCCGGCCGCACCTTTCGCAAAGACGATGCCGACGCTCGAGCCCCGAGAAAAGCCGCTTTCTGCGGTCGCAGCGCGCTGCAAGCCTTGCGGGCTGCAAGCAATGCATGCGCTGAAATCGACCTCGCCGCGGGAGAACACGGCGAAACGGAGCGGAACACCGGTTGCACCACGCGCGCGGTGTGAAGGTCGCTCTGTGCCTCCTGATTTTCTGCGCCCTGGTGTGGGGTTGTGCGGAGGTTCGCGAGCAGCCGAGCACGGGCGGCGTCCACCCCGCGGGCTGGGCGGACGAAACGAGCCCCGACTTTCATGCAACGTGGCTCAAGTCGAATCGGTTTCCGCTCGATCAGTGCGCCCAGTGCCACGGCGCTGACTTTGCCGGAGGCTCCGTCGGCGTGAGCTGCGGGCAGTCCGGCTGCCACACGGCGCCGGACGGAGGCGCGGGCTCGCCGCTCGATTGCACGACGTGCCACGGAGCCAATGGATCGCCGCGGCCGGCGACCGGCGCCCACGCGGCGCACGTCCCGTTCTGCGATACGTGCCACGAGGTCCCCGCGAAGTCGCTCGACGCCGTGATGAAGCACGCGAACGGCGACGCGTCGACGCTCGTTCGGTTCGGGAGCTTCGCGACGAAGGACGCCTCGCCCACGTTCGACGGGACGACGAAGCAGTGCTCGAACACGTACTGCCACGGCGCGTCGTCGCCGGCTTGGGACTCGAGCGCGACGCTCGGCTGCGACGGATGCCACAAGGCGCCGCCCGCCGATCACGAGCGCTGGTCGCGCCTCACGCAGACGACGCAGAGCTGCCAGAGCTGCCACCCGGATCCGCTCGGCGACACGCAGCACGTGACGCACGTGAACGGTCAGGTCGACGTCACGGTCACCTCGTGCACCGCGTGTCACGGGAGCAACGGCCACGCGAACCCGCCCGTCGACCTCGACGGCGGCACCGACCCGACCACGCGCGGCGTCGGCGCGCACGCGCGCCACCTCGATCCGACGCTCTCGGATCGCATCTCGAACCCGCTCCTCTGCAACGACTGCCACGTCGTCCCCGAGAACGTCACCGACCCGGGCCACATCGATCATCCCGACACGCAAGTGCGCTTCCCGTTCGGCGGCACGTACGACCAGACGAACGCGACGTGCACGGTGTGGTGCCACTTCGACAAGACGCCCGGCCCGACTTGGACCGACGACACCGGCGACGCGCGGCAGTGCGGCTCGTGCCACGGCTTCCCGCCCGTCGTCACGCGCAAGAACACGCCGCACCCGAGCGTCGCGCCGTCGATCGACGAGTGCAAGAAGTGTCACCCCTTCGGCAACGCGACGCACGTCGACGGGGTCGTGGAGTTTTTGCCGTGAGGCGCGCGCTCGTCGCTCCGCTCCTCGCCTTCGCGCTCGCCGCGACGAACGCGAACGCCGAGCCGTTCCAGCTCCGCGCCGACGCGCTCGTCTACTCGCAGGGCAACGCGTCGCCGGTCGGGTACGTCGCGCTCTCGGGCGAGGACAAGCTGAGCCCGTGGGCGGAGACCGAGGCCGTCGTCTGGGCCGGCAACGGCGCGACGGCCGACGCGCTCGTCTTCATGGTGCGCCTGCACCACCCGAAGAACTGGGGCGAGCTCCGGCTCGGTCGGCAGATCATCAGCGCGGGCGCGGTGCGGCCGGTGCACATCGACGGCGCCGACGGGCGCGTCCGCTTCCCGACGGGGACGAGCGTCGAGGTGTTCGGCGGCGTGCCGGTGCAGCCGCAGTTCCAGTACGGCGCGTGGGACTGGGTCACCGGCGGGCGCGCGGCGCAATCGCTCGGACGAAACACGACGCTCGGCGTCTCGTACTTGCAACAGCGCGACTACGGACGGCTCGCGTACGAAGAGGTGGGGATGGACTTCGCGTCGGCGCCGACGCGCTGGTTCGATCTCGCGTCGCACGCGGCGTACGATCTGATCGACCCGGGCCTCTCGGAGGCGCGCGTCTCGCTCGCGGGCAAATTCGGTCCGGTTCGGCCCGAGCTCTACGCGCTCCACCGGTCGCCGTCGCGGCTCCTACCGGCGACCTCGCTCTTCAGCGCGCTCGGCGACGCGGCGAGCGACTCGGCGGGCGTCACGATGCAGTGGCGGATGTTCCCGCGCCTCGACGTCGTGCCCATCGTCGCGGCGCGAACGCAAGACGGCGACGCGGGCGTCGACGCGACGCTCCGCGCGACGCTGCGGCTCGACGACCTCGGGCGCGGCGCGATCACGCTCGATCTCCGCCGGCAGGGCGCCGGCATGGACCCGTGGACGGGCGTGCGACTCGCGGTGCGCGTGCCGCTCGCGCGCAAGTGGCAGGCGTCGACCGAGCTCGAGCTCGTCGTGCCCGACGACGACAACCCCGACCCCGCCGTGCGCGCGTGGCAGCGGACGCGCGGCACGTTGTGGCCGTGGGGGCTCGCGGCGGTGACTTGGTCGCCGACGCGCCACCTCCAAGTCGCCGGCGCCGTGGAAGCGGCGTCCACGCCGACCGCGGTGCGCGAAGTGAACGCGCTCCTGCGCGTGTCGATGTCGTGGGGAGGTGGGTCGTGAGGCGCGCCCTCCTCATGCTGTCGATGATGCTCGCGCTCGCCGCGTGCGGCGTGCTCGGCATCAAGTCGCCTGCGCCCGAAGCGTTCCCGCACACCAAGCACGCCGACAAGGGCATCAACTGCCGCGTCTGCCACGCGGGCGTCGGCCAGTCGAACAACGCCGACGGGACGGTCTACATCCCGCGCAGCGACTCGTGCCTCAAGTGCCACAAGAAACCTCACGACAAGAACGACTGCTCGACGTGCCACGGCCTCGGCTACGTGCGCGAAGCGGTGCGCAGCGACGTCGCGAACCTGAAGTTCGACCACAAGGCCCACGTCGCGCGCGACCACGGACAGTGCGTGCGCTGCCACCGCGGCATCCTCGACAACTCGGATCACGTCCGCCCGACGATGGCCGTGTGTCTGAGCTGCCACGCGCACCAAGACCAGTTTTCGATGCGAAACTGCGATCAGTGCCACAAGGATCTCCACGGCGAGCGGCTCATGCCGAGCTCGCACGTGGTCCACGAAGGCGACTGGCTCCGCGAGCACGGCGACCGCGCCGCGTCCGAGCGCGATCTCTGCCAGACGTGCCACCAGGAGCGCTTCTGCGCGAGCTGCCACGGCGTCACCGTGCCCGCGCTCCCCGAGAAGCAAGCGTTCGACGATCCGCTGCGCGCGGGCGTGCACCGCGCCGGGTTCATGTCGCGTCACCCGCTCGAGGCGCGGACGCAGCCCGGCATGTGCACGACGTGCCACAGCGAGGACTCTTGCAAGAGCTGCCACGACGCGCGCGGCGTGAGCCCCTCGGCGGGCGCGCAGAGCCCGCACCCGCCGGGCTGGCTCGGCGCGCGCGGCGGACGAAACGATCACGGACGCGCCGCGTGGGACGACCCCGCCGAGTGCGCGTCGTGTCACTCCGGCGGCGGCGAGAAGCTCTGCGTCGGTTGTCACAAGGTGGGCGGCATGGGCGGCAATCCGCACAAGCCGGGATGGACGAGCAACAAACGGCCGCTCTTCGATGAGCCGTGCCGTCAGTGTCACGGAGACGGCCAATGACCATCTGGAAGAACGCGCTTTTGGGTTTGTTCCTCGCGTCGGCGGGCGTGTACGGGTGCGAAGGCCCGGTGGGCCCGCCCGGATTGCCCGGTGAGACGGGCGAAGCGGGGCCTCCCGGCGAAAACGGCGAAGCGGGGCCGCCCGGCCCGGGCGTCGACGCGGCCACGCGCCCGTTCGTGACGACCGGAGCGGGCCTCAAGCTCTCGATCCAGAACGCGGCGATCGATCAGGGCGGCGTCGTCACCGTGAGCTTCACGATCACCGACGGCGCGGGCGTGCCGCTCGATCTCCACGGCGTCTACACGACCGGCGCGGTGGCGCCGAAGTTCGTCGTCTCGTGGCTCGGCGATCCGCTGACGAGCGGCGCGCCCGGCGCGTACACCGCCTACACGCTCCAGAACTACAAGAGCGCCGACGGCACGAAGAACGCGATGCTCCCCGACTCCGACACCGGCGGCAGCTTCGCCGAGGTCGGCGAGGGGCAAGGCACGTACACGTACACGTTCGGCACGACGCTCTCGAACGTCGACGGGTCGAAGACGCACACCGTCGGCGTCTGGGCGAGCCGCACGTTCCAGGGCGCCGAGTACGTCGTGAACCAGACGTTCGACTTCGTGCCCGACGGTAGCCCGGTGACGAACATCCGCGACATCGCGACGACCGCGGCGTGCAACCAGTGCCACAACCCGCTCGCGCAGCACGAGGACGGCACGCAGCGCCGCGAGGTGAAGCTCTGCGTGCTCTGCCACACGCAGCAAGCGAGCGACGTCAGCAACGGCAATTCGCTCGACCTCGGCGTCATGATCCACAAAATCCACCGCGGCAAGACGCTGCCGAGCGTCGTCGCGGGGATGAAGTACGAGCTCACCGAAGACGACGCGACGCTCGACGATCACTCGGGCACCTGGTTCCCCGGCGCCGTGCAGAACTGCGTGATGTGCCACCAAGGCACGCAAGGCAAGGACGCCTGGCAGAAGTACCCGACGCGGGCGTACTGCGGCTCGTGCCACGATGGCACGTCGTTCACGAGCACGTACCCGAGCTGGCAGCACCTTCACCCGGGCGGCGTGCAGAACGACGACTCGATCTGCTGGCAGTGCCACATCCCGCAGGGCACGCAGAACGCGATCGTCAACTCGCACGCCATCTCGGCGACGATGCCGAACGCCCCGGTGATCGACATCGCGATCACGAGCGTTCAGTCGACCGCGCCGGGCGACGTGCCCATCGTGCACTTCACCGTGACCAAGAACGGCTCGGCGCTCGACATCCTCTCGACGCCGCTCGCGTCGATGTCGGTGGTGCTCGCGGGCCCGACGACGGACTACACGCAGACCGAGCCGATCCAGTACACGATCCAAGGGAGCGGAGCGACCGGCACCCTCGCGCAAGACGGCCAGGTCGGGAGCTACACGTACACCTTCCCCGCCCCAATCGACCCGGGCGCGACGGGCACGTACGCGATCGGCATGGAGGGATGGATCAACGATCCGGTCTACACGTCGCTCCGTTACGCGTCGCTCAACCCGGTCGTCTACGTCGCGGTGACCGATCAGTTCGCGGCCCCGCGGCGCGAGGTCGTCGATCGTACGAAGTGCAACAGCTGCCACTACGACTTGAACGCGCACGGCGGCGGGCGGCGCAGCCCGGAGTACTGCGTCATGTGCCACACGTCGAACAAAGTGAACGACCAGCGCGTGGCGCGGTACGAGGTCGCCGACACGACGGCCAACTCGGTGAGCTTCCAGGTGATGGTCCACAAGATTCACCGCGGCAACCAGCTCGCGCAGGGCTACGTGCTCGGCGGCTACCCGGGGCCGACGCAGAGCAACCCGGGCGGCACGCCGATCGACTTCGGCACCGTCGAGTTCCCCGGCAACCAAAAGGCGTGCTGGGCGTGTCACTCGGGCACGAGCTACATGCTCCCGCTCCCCGGCGACCAAATTCCGGTCAAGACGGCGCAGGTGCTCCAGTGCAACGACGCGCCGCTCGTCTCGGGTCAGTACTGCACCGACCGGAGCGTCGCGAACGAAGCGTACCTCGCGCCCGCGGGCGCGGCGTGCACGGGCTGCCACGACGCGCAGTCCACCGTCGCGCACGCGCAGATCATGACCTCGCAGCAAGGCGTCGAGAGCTGCGAGACCTGCCACGGCCTCGGCAAGCAATGGGACGTCCAGGCCGTTCACACGCTGCCGCCATGAAGCTCTACGTCGCCCTCGCCCTCGCCTTCACGGTGAGCTGTCATTCGAGCTCGCACGGCGCGCCCGACGCCGCGGCCTCGGCGCGGCCGAAGATCGTGCGGCCGCGCGTGCTCTCGTCGGGCGAGATGCCGCTCGACCTCGCCGCCTCGCGGCTCTCGCTCACCATCATGAAGGACCACGTGACGCCCGTGCCCGCGACGCTCGCGATGCGTGACGGCGCGCTCGCGCTCGACGCCGCGCCGCCGCGTGCGCGGCTCTCCGTCGATCTCGACACGTTCGAGTCGGGCATCGCCATCCGCAACGAGCGCGTGCGCAACATCTTCTTCGAGACGAGCGCGCTCGGCTGGGAGAGCGCGGAGGTCGCGTTCGAGCTTCCGAGCGAGCTCGTCGCGCGCGTCCGCGCCGAGAAGCGCGTGTCGCGCGTGGAGCTCGCCGGCACGCTGAAGGTGCACGGCGCGACGACGCGGCTCGCCGTCGTGGTCGACGCCGGATTCGACGGCGCGAAGCTGTGGTTGAAGAGCGCCTCGCCGGTCGAGGTGAAGATCTCCGACCTCGGCCTCACGGACAACCTTCGTCGCTTGAACGCAATCTGCATGCACGACGGTGTCGACGACGTCGTGAAAGTCGACGTATCTCTCGTCTTCACACCAACGAGCCCGTGATGGAATCCAAGCGACCACCGAAAAAGAGCCTCTGGCGAAACTGGGTGAGCTACTTCGGCGGCTGGTGCGCCGCGAGCGGGCTCGTCCTCATGGCGCTCGGCCTGCTGTTGCAGTTCACGCTGAAGCGCCCCGGCCCTTACTCCGGCATCTTCACGTTCCTGCTCTTTCCGATGGTCGTCGTCGGGGGCTTCGCGATCGTGCTCGTCGGCATGCTCCTCGAGCGGCGGCGGCGCAAGCGCACCGGCATCGTCGAAGCGCGCCCGTATCCGGCGATCGATCTCAACGACCCGAAGCAGCGCGCGACGTTTCGCTGGGTGACGCTCGCCGGGATGGTGATCTTCGTCGGTTTGAGCTTCGCCGGCTATCACGGCTTCCTCCTCACGGAGTCCGTCGGCTTCTGCGGAAACGTCTGCCACACGCAGATGGGACCGGAGATGCAGGCCTATCAGCACTCGCCCCACGCGAAGGTCGCGTGCGTCGAGTGTCACGTCGGCGGCGGCGCGAGTCACTACGTGCAGTCGAAGATGAACGGGACCAAGCAGCTCGTCGAGGTCGTCCTCGGCACGTACGACAAGCCGATCCCGACGCCGATCAAAGGCCTTCGTCCCGCGCGCGAGACGTGCGAGGAGTGCCACTGGTCGGAGAAGAACTGGGGCTCGCAGCTCTACCAGCGGCCTCACTTTCGCTACGACGAGAAGAGCACCCCCGAGCAGATCTCGATGCTCGTGAAGACGGGCGGCGGCAAGGGCGTGTACGGCGCCGGCATCCACTGGCACATGGCGGTCGAGAACGAGGTGACGTACGTCGCGCTCGACGATCGCCTCCAGGACATTCCGTGGGTTCGCGTGAAGCGCGCGGACGGCTCGAGCGTCGAATATGCGCGCACGGAAAAACCGGTCGACGCGGCGACGATCGCGAAGCTCCCGCACCGAACGATGGACTGCATCGACTGCCACAACCGCCCCGCGCACGACTTCGAGGTGCCGGACGTCGCCGTCGACCGCGCGCTCGCGGCGGGCGTGTTCTCGGCGACGCTCCCGTACGTGAAGTCGCTGTCGGTGGAGACGCTCACGAAGGACTACGACACGCGCGACGCGGCGCACGCGGGCATGAAGAGCGCGGTCTCGTCTTTCTACGCGCAGAAGTATCCGGACGTCGCGGCCGCGCGCGGCGCCGACATCGACAAGCTCGTGACCGGCCTCGACGAGATCTACGACCGCAACGTCTTCCCCGAGATGAAGGTCGGCTTCAAGACGTACCCGTCGAACATCGGCCACCGGAACTCGGCCGGCTGCTTCCGCTGCCACGACGGAAAGCACGTCGCGCCCGACGGCAAGGTCCTCGTCACGGAGTGCAAAGCGTGTCACACGACGCCGCAGCGCGGGCCGCAGTCCGGCATGGGCGAAGCGATGCCCTCGACGGACGAGGACTGGCACCCGTGGCAGCCGCCGCAGAAGTACCTCGACGTGAAGGAGCACAAGAGCGTGCAGTGCTTCGAGTGTCACCTCGACGGGCGGAAGCCGAAGACCGAGTGCAACGAGTGTCATGGCAGGTGACGCGAGGCGCTGAGTGCGGCAAAAAGCATCATTGATTGGCGCCGCTCGGAGGAGTACGCCTGTCCCCATGAAGCTCGCTCACACGTTGTTCACGCTCGCCTTCGTCGTCGCCGCATGCGGCGGAGACGAGAAGAAGCCGGCCGAAAACCCCGCCGTGACCACGTCCACCGCCGCGCCGACGAGCTCGAGCGCGCCGGTGACCACGCGCGAAGCGGTCGGAAACAACCTCACGGTGACCGACGAGATCTTCCGCATCTGCCACTTGCGCGCGCAGACCGAGACCGAGGCCGCGCCGAAGTTCGCGTTCGACGAGACCGTCCTCACGAAGACCGACGCCGCGGTGCTCGATCAGATCGCGACCTGCCTCACGACGGGGCCGCTCGCGAACCGTCACGTGAAGCTCACCGGACGCGCCGACCCGCGCGGCACGGAGGACTACAACATGTCCCTCGGCGCCAAGCGCGCGCACGCGGTCGCCGCTTACCTCCAGCAGCAGAAGGTCTCGGGCACGGACCTCAACGAGACCTCGCGCGGCGCGCTCGACGCGACCGGCACCGACGAAGAGTCGTGGGCCAAGGACCGCCGCGTCGACATCGCGCTCATGCCCTGAGCCGGCTCACTTCCGCTCCCACTTCTCGAGGTACTCCTTCGGCACCGACTCCGGCGGCGGCCGGCCGCGCACGGGCGCGTCGATCTCCGGCGGGCAGCTCGCCGCGTCGAACGAGCCGGAGACGCAGCTCTGCCACTCGTCGCCGAAGCAGACCGCGAGGCCGCCCGAGAGCCGCCCGTCGGGGCTCGGCGGGCGCAGCACGACGAGCGCCTTCTGCGCCGTGAGCCCGAGCCAGTGGTCTCCGTCGAAGACTTGGTAGTGCACCGTGTAGCTCGCCGCGTCCTTCGGATCGATCGAGTGCTTGCCGTCGAGGCGCAGCCAGACGCTCGTCGCGCGCTCCGGGTCGATGGCGCCGCAAGCGTCCTTCGACTTGCCGGCCGAGAGCGCGATGTCGACGTGCTCGTAGCCGACGCGGTCGTCGGCGATGAAACGCGCGTCGCGCGCGACGAACGGCGTGCCGTGGATCGTCCCGCTCACCGGCGCGTCGGGGATCGCGCTCTCGCTGGTCACCGGCGGATCGGCGGGCTTCTGCGCGGGAGCGACCGTCTCCGCGCGGCACGCGACGAGCGCGACGAGGAAGACGGCGCGCCTCACGACGCCTTCTCCATGCGAACCTCGCCGAGCTCGATCGGGACGGCCGCCTTGAGCAGCAGCGTGTAGACGAGCGCGCCCGCGGCCCAGATCGCCGCCGACACGCAGAACTCGGTGAAGCTCGGCGTGTAGTCGACGATCTCGCCGAGCGGCGAGGGCACGAAGCCCGGGATGACGAGCCCCATCCCCTTCTCGACCCAGACGCCGAGCACCGCCGCCGCGCAGGCGGCGCGAAGCACCTTCGGGCGCGAGTAGAGCGGCTTGCTCACGAAGACCAGCGCGGCGAACACGTCGAGCGCCACGGCCGACCAGATGTACGGCACGAGCTTCGCGTGCCCGCGCAGGCCGAAGAGCATGTAGCGCATCGACGTCGCGTGCTCCTTGAAGCTGTAGAGCTCGGTGAAGATCTCCGAGAAGAAGAAGAACAAGTTGATGAGCATCGTCACCGCGACGATCTGGCGGAGGCGATTGAGCGCGGCGTCTTTCACCGGGAATCCCATGCGGTCGCGGATCTCGCCGAGCGCGATGATCATGAGCGACGGGCCGGCGGCGAACGCGGACGCGAGGAAGCGGGGCGCGAGGATCGCCGTGCTCCAGTGCGCGCGCGCGCCCATGCCGCCGTAGAGGAACGCCGTGACGGTGTGGATGCTCACCGCCCAGACGATCGCGACGAAGACGAACGGCACGTACTTCTTCCGGTCCGGCGTCCGCCCGCGGAACTTCGTGAAGACGAGGTAGGTCGTGATCCACGCGTTGAGCGCGAGGTAGCCGTTCAAGACGATCACGTCCCACGTGAGCATCGAGCTCGGCCAGTTGAAGCGGATGAAGTGCCAGACGCGATCGGGACGGCCGATGTCGACCATCACGAACATGAGACACATCATGAGGACCGCGACGGCGAGGAGCTCGCCGAGCACGACCACGTCGTGGAGCGCGTGGTCGTCGTAGACGTACGCCGGGATGACGAGCATCACCGCCGCCGCCGCCATGCCGACGAGGTACGTGAAGTTCGCGATGTACGCGCCCCACGGCACTTGATCGACCATGTTCGTCGCGAAGAGCCCGACGTTCAGCTGATGCAAGTACGCGACGACGCCGAGCACGATCCACGCGCCGAGGAACGCGAGCCACAGCCAGTACGCGCGCGAGCCGCGGAGCATCGAGCGCGCGGTGGCTCTCACGAAACGGCTGAAATCGAGGGTCGCGGAGCTCATTCGAAGTAGTAGTAGAAGCGCGGGAGCGTCGCGAGCTCCTCCTTGAGGATGTAGACGCGCTTGGTTTCGAGGATCTTGCGGATGTCGCTGTTCGGATCGTTCAGGTTGCCGAACTTGCGCGCGCCGGTCGGGCACGCCTCGAGGCACGCGGGCATCCGGCCCTTGCGCGTGCGGTGCAGACAGAACGTGCACTTCTCGACGACGCCCTTGAAGCGCGGGCGGTTCGACAAATAGCCCTGGTTCGGGTTGATGCGCTCGGGCGGGACGTTCGGCGCCTCGAAATTGAAGTGGCGCGCGAAGTACGGACACGCGACGACGCAGAAGCGGCAGCCGATGCACCACGAGTAGTCGATGACGACGATCCCGTCGGGCTCCTTCCAGGTCGCCTGCACCGGGCACGCCTTGACGCACGGCGGGTTGTCGCACTGCTGGCACTGCACCGGCAGGTAGAACTTCTTCTTCTCGGGGACCTTCTCGCCGTCGTAGTACGCGTTCGAGTCGTCGAGGTGGACGCCGCCGTCCATGTCGATCTCGAGCACGCGGATGTAACGAATCTCCGGATCGTCGGGCAGGTTGTTCTCGCGCGCGCACGCCTCGACGCAGCGACGGCTGCCGTTGCACACCGAAAGGTTCAGCGCGTACGCGAACTCGACGCCCTCGATCGGCGGCGGGTCGTCGATGTGCGTTCGAACGCCGGTCTTCGCGAGCGTCTCGGCTTCGATCTTCGCGAAGATGCGCTTCTTGTCCTCGGGCGTGAGCTTCTTGTAGTGCTGGCGGAAGAACTCTTCGCTGGTCGGCGCGCTCGACCCGCACGCGGACGCGGCGGCCGTCGCGGCGCCGAGGCCGAGGACCTTCAGGAACACGCGACGCGAGCCTTGCTCTTGCTCACTCATGGGGCACCGTTCGCGGGAGCTGCGGGGCGTGCTCCGGCGTCATCAGGGGGAAGTGCGGATCGTGCGGGTCGTGACACGCCGGGCACGATCGGCGCACGCGATCGCCGAGCCAGAACCCCGTGGTGAGACCGTGCTGGTTGGCTTTCCAGTCGCGGAGCTTGTCGCCGTGGCAGGAGCCGCAAAGCTCGTACGCTTCGTCGAAGCTCACCTTCGTGCCGTCCGCGAGGTGGAGGTGGTCGACGTCGTCGGGCGTGTGGCAGCGGTAGCACCAACCCTTCTGCGTTCCGTGGTGGAGGATCTTCTGCGTGTGGAAGGCCGCGAGCGTGCGCTCGCGCGGGTCGGGCGTCCGCGCGTCGTGGCAGCGCGAGCACGGGTAGGTCGGAAGGAGCGGCTCGCGCGGCGCGACGCTCACCTCGCCCGACGCCGCGGGCGGTGGATGATCGGTGTGCAGGCGCGCCGGCTCGTCGCCGATGCTGCACGAAGACAAAGCGATCACGAGCGCGAGACCTCTCACTCTGCGATCGACCTGAGCAACGCACATGCCGTCACGCGCGCCCGCGCAAAGCGCGAGCACCGGTTGCGCCGCCGCAGTCCTTGCCGTGCGAGCGCACCTTCTGCGGGCTCGGCGGCGAGCGTTTCACGGCTCTTCGTTGCGGGCGTGTTTCATGCAGCGGGGCGTGGTGCATGGGGAACGAGCCCAAGAACCCTCCGCGACGTGACTTCCTCGGCATCGCGATCGGCGGGACCGCCGCCGCGTTCGCGGCCGCCGTCGTGTATCCGCTCGGACGTTTCATCGAGCCGTCGTCGCGTCCGCCGTCGGGGCCGACCACGATCGGCCGGGTCGAGGATTTTGCGCCCGGCACGTCGAAGACGGTGCTCGTGCAAGACCGCCCGCTGCTCGTGATTCGCACGGCGGACGGAGAGTTCCGCGCGTTCTCCGCGCTGTGCACGCACTTGCAATGCGTCGTCGGGTACTCGCCCGAGCGCAATCGCATCGAGTGCCCGTGTCACCAAGGCGTCTACTCGATCGACGGGCAGAACCTCTCCGGCCCGCCCCCGCGTCCGCTCGACGAGTACGCGATCACGATCAACGACGGGGCGGTGATCGTGAGCGTCTCCGGATGAAGGCGTGGCTCTCCGATCGGCTCGGGTGGCGACGCGTCACCGAGCTCCTCGCCGCGCGCAGCGTGCCGCGCCGAGGCTTCGTGTTCTACGTCGGCAGCATCACGCTGTTCCTGTTCCTGGTGCAGGTCGTGACCGGCATCCTGCTCGTCCTCTACTACCAGCCGGATCCGGCGAACGCGTTCGCGTCCGTGCAGCGCGTCGCGGGCGGCGAGATCCCGTACGGCAACCTCGTTCGGAACGTCCACGCGTGGGCGTCGGATCTGTTCGTCGCGTCGCTCCTCGCCCACTTGTTCACGGTCGTCGTGCGGCGGAGCTTCCGCCCGCCGCACGAGCTCAGTTGGATCAGCGGCGTCGTCGCGCTCGTCCTCGCGATCGGGCTCGCGTTCACCGGCGCGGTCTTGCCGTGGAACCAGAACGCGATCGCCGACGCGCGCGTCGGCAGCGGACTCGCGCGAAACGTCCCGCTCGTGGGCGAGCCGCTGATGCGCTTCATGCGAGGCGGAGCGGACGTCGGCGCCGGCACGCTCGGTCACGCGTTCGGCTTCCACGTCGCGGCCCTCCCGGCGGCGCTCACGCTGCTCGTCGCGCTGCACCTGTTCTTCCTCTCGCGCAAGCCGGCGACGGTGCAGGAGCCGAGCGCGGAGACCATCCCGCG
>Ga0335082_10004987_pt1 | contig 14493 bp, 12 predicted proteins | sample Lox_Sample_41_FD_206718 | JGI IMG/M metagenome (GOLD analysis project Ga0335082, IMG submission 206718) | Soil microbial communities from Loxahatchee National Wildlife Refuge, Florida, United States - Lox_Sample_4.1 | ecosystem: Environmental > Terrestrial > Soil > Wetlands | place: USA...
CGGCGGTTCCGTCGACCGCCGAAAACCCAGCGTCCGGGTGCGCGCTCCGGACCGCGCCGGGCCACGCGCGGATCGTCTCCGCGAGGACGCCGTGGCTCTTCGCGGCGGGCGCCGTGTGCGGGTCGAACGGCGCGTCCTCCGACGGCATCTCCCAGTCGACGTAGGCGAGGACGGTGTCCGCGACGTCGAGGAGCGCGCGGACGAAATCGTTCGAGTTGCAACCGACCGCGCGCATGCTCGCGTGGACCATCACCACGCCGCCGACGCCGAGCGCGCGGAGCTCGTCACGAAGATCGGTAATTCGGCGCCTCCTCGGTGATCATCACGTCGTGCACGTGGCTCTCGCGCAGGCCCTGCGAGGTGATGCGCACGAAGCGCGCGCGCGCCTGGAGCTCGGCGATCGTGCGCGCCCCGACGTAGCCCATGCCGGAGCGGAGGCCGCCGACGAGCTGGTAGAGGATCCGCGCGAGCGCGCCGCGGTACGGCACGCGCCCCTCGATGCCCTCGGGCACGAGCTTCTCGTCGGCCGAGCCCGCTTGTCCGTAGCGGTCCTTGCTGCCGCGCTTCATCGCGCCGAGCGAGCCCATGCCGCGGTACATTTTGTACGAGCGGCCCTGGTAGAGGACCATCTCGCCCGGCGCTTCGTCGGTGCCCGCGAAGAGCGAGCCCATCATGACCGAGCTCGCGCCCGCCGCGATCGCCTTCACGACGTCGCCCGAGTACTTCACGCCGCCGTCGGAGATGATCGGGACGCCGCGGCGCTTGGCGGCGCGCGCGCACTCGAACACCGCGCTCACTTGCGGCACGCCGACGCCCGCGACGACGCGCGTCGTGCAGATGCTGCCCGGTCCGATGCCGACCTTCACCGCGTCCGCGCCCGCGTCGATGAGCGCGTCGGTCGCGTCGGCCGTGGCAATGTTGCCGGCGATGAGGTCGATCTTCGGGTGCTCCTTTTTCGTCGCGCGCACCGCGTCGATGACGCCCTTCGAGTGTCCGTGCGCCGTGTCGACGACGAGCACGTCCACGCCCGCCGCCGCGAGCGCCGCCGCGCGCGCCTCGCGATCCGGCCCCGGCCCGATCGCCGCGCCGACGCGCAGGCGTCCCTTCTCGTCCTTGATGGCGAGCGGGTTCCGGTCGGCCTGGAGGATGTCTTTGATCGTGATGAGCCCGACGAGCTTGTCGTAACCGGGTCCGGCGCCTCGCGCCGATGGTTCGACGACGAGCAGCTTCTCGATGCGGTGCTCGTGAAGGAGCTGCTTCGCCGCCTCGGCGCTCACGCCCGGCTGCACCGTGACGAGCTCCTTCGTCATGAGCGCGCTCACGGGCTGGTCGAGGTTTCGCTCGAAGCGGATGTCGCGCGCCGTGAGGATGCCGACCGGCTTGTCGCCTTCGACGACGGGCACGCCGGAGATGTCGTGCTCGCGCATCAGCGCCAGCACCTCGCGGAGCGACTGCGACGGACGCGCCGTGACCGGCGCGAGCACCATGCCGCTCTCCGCGCGCTTCACCTTCTCGACCTCGCGCGCCTGCTCTTCGGGCGGGAGGTTCTTGTGGATGATGCCGATGCCGCCTTCGCGCGCCATCGTGATGGCGGTGCGCGCCTCGGTCACCGAGTCCATCGCCGCCGAGAGGAGCGGGACGGCGAGCTCGATGTTCCGCGTGAGCCGCGATCTCACCTCGACGTCCTTCGGAAGAACCTCGCTGTACTGCGGAACGAGGAGGACGTCGTCGAAGGTGAGCGCGTCGTTCAGATCGTCGAGGGCCATGGGCGTATATAGCCGAACCCGCGCGCCCGAACCAAGCGCTACCTTGGGTCACTCCGGGACGGTCTTGCCCAGCGCGCGGAGCTCGTCGCGGAGCTCTTCGAGCCACTTCGTGAACGTGTGCGCGACGTCGGGGTCGAACTGCGAGCCCGAGCAGCGCTCGATCTCGGCGACGGCGACCTCGTGCGGGAGCGCGCCGCGGTAGGCGCGGTCGCTCGTCATCGCGTCGTAGGTGTCGGCGACGGCGATGATGCGCGCCATGAGCGGCACGCCTTGGCCCTGGAGCCCGAGCGGGTAGCCGCGCCCGTCCCAGCGCTCGTGGTGGAGGTGCACGCCCGGGATGAGCGGATGCAAAAACTTGATCGGGTCGAGGATGTCGCGCCCGTAGCCGGGGTGCTTCTTGAAGATCTCGTACTCGTCTTGCGTGAGCTTTCCCGGCTTGTTCAAGTTGAGCACGCAACCAATTTTGCCGATGTCGTGCATCAGCGCGCTCTGGCGCACGATCTCTTGCTCGTGCGCGCCGAGCCCGAGGCGCTGCGCGAGGTAGACCGCGTACGTCGCGACGCGCGACGAGTGGCCCGCGGTGTAGCGGTCCATCTTGTCGATCGCTTGCGCGAGCCCCTCGATCGTCTGCTGGAACGTCGCCTGCAGATCTTCGTAGAGGCGCGCGTTGTCGATCGCGGCGGCGGCGCGCGAGCCCACGATCGCGAGCACCTTGCGCTGCCCTTCGTCGAAGCGTTTGTTCTTCGAGAACGCGAGCGCCGCGATCCAGCCGAGGAGCTTGTCCTTGCTGCGGAGCGGGACGGCGACGAGCGACTGCGCGGGCGGCTCGGGCGGCTTCACGAAGAAGCGCTCGACCGTCGCGCCCTGCTCGAGCAGCATCGAGCTCTCCTTGAAGTGCGCGATGAACGCCTTCGGCTCGAGCGCGACCTTCGTGCCCTCGGTCGCCGACGCGACGTGCTGGCGCTCGAAGTAGCCGCCTTGTCCGTCGTCGAGCCAGGTCGAGACCCACTCCGCGCCGAGCTCGTGGAGCGCGGTGTCGCTCACCGTCGCGAGCACTTGCTCGAGCGAGAGGCTCGCTTGGATCGCCTCGCTCACTTTGTAGAGCGACACCGCTTCCTTGAGCCGGATGTTCTCCGCCGCGAGCCTCTGCTTCTCGAGCCCGCGCTGGACGACGTGGATGACCTCTTCGACCTTGAACGGCTTGAGGATGTAGTCGTACGCGCCGCGCTTCATCGCGTCGATCGCGGTCTCGACGGTGCCGAAGCCGGTCATGATCACGGTGAGCGCGTTGGGCGCGGTCGTCGTGATTTGCTCGAGCAGCTCGATGCCGCCCATGCGCGGCATCTTGAGATCGCTGATGACGATGTCGTAGCTCGTGCCGCGGAGCTCGGTCAGCGCGGCCGCGCCGTCCTCGGCCGTGCGTACGGCGTAACCTTCCATGCCGAGAAAGTCCGCGAGGATGTCGCGGATGAATTTCTCGTCGTCGACGATGAGGACACGCGGCCGCTCCGCGTCGCCAGTTTCCACAGCCTGGGACTCTACCATGGGTTGAACCACCCGCGGCTTCGTGCGATGCCAAGCTCATGCGCGTGAGGTGGACGGTCGTCGGCTATGGCGCGCTCGGCGCGCTCGGCGCGTCGCTGTCCCTCGTCTTCGGCAGCGGCGCGATCACGCGGGCGCCGTGGTTTCCCGAGAGCCCGCTCGAGGGCGTGGTCGCCTCGCTCGTCCTCGGCGTGGCCGGCGCCGCGCTCACGCTGATCGTGACGCGCGCGCTCTTCCGCCGGGCGCGCTGGGCGCGCGCGCTCCACGGCGAGCTCCGGCCCATCGTGAGCGGCGAGGGCGGCGGGGCGCTCTTCCTCGTCGCGCTCGCGAGCAGCGTCGGCGAAGAGCTCTTCTTCCGTGGGTTTCTCTCCGTCACGCTCGGCGTCGTCCTCTCCTCGCTCGCGTTCGGCGCGCTCCATCAGGTGCGCGGGCAGGGGCGCGTCGGCTGGGCGGTCTCGGCGTTCGCGGTGGGCGTCTTCTTGAGCCTCGTCTACGGCATCACCGGCCAGCTCGTCGGCTGCGTCGTCGCGCACGCGATCGTGAACGTCGTCAACTTCCAGTACATGCGCGACCACGACCCGAACCCCAAGCCTCGCAAGCTGGGCGGACTGCTCGCGCGCCGCACGTCGTGAGTAGGACGCGGCCGCCAGGGCAGGCACGGAAAGGCACACGCAGCATGCGTGTAACGCGCGCGGAGCGCCGCTATCGGCGGGCACGAAACTTGGACGCTCCCAAGCGTGCGCCACGTCTGGGTGATCGTCTTCGTCCTCGGGGGCTGCGGCGGGGTCGTCCAAGTCGACCGTGACGCCGGCACGCCCTGTCCCTCGTCGAACCCGCAAGACATGGCCTGCTCGGTCGAGTACGCGAAGTGCACCCTCCCGTCGACGCTCTGCGACGCGTCGACGAGCGCGCCGTGCACGTGCGTGGGCGGGCAGTGGAACTGCCCCGAGTACTCTGCGTGTCCCTCGCCGACGACGTGTCCGAGCCACGTTGCGGAAGGAACGCCCTGCTCCGACGCGCACCTCGCGTGTCAGATGTCCGACTTCCCGACCTGCATCGACTTCCCGCCGACGTGCACGTGCAACGGGACGACGTTCCTCTGTCCTGGTGTGACGTGCCCGGCCCTCGATGCCGGTAAGCCGTGAGACGGCTGACGGCTGACGGCTCTCTTCTCACCGCCGCTTCTTCCGCGACGTGACGGCCGCCGCCGCCTCGTCGAGCGTGCGCGCGATCTCGTGCGTCATCGCGCGCACCGCGGAGATCGCGCCCTCGAGCTCGCCGGTCGCGGCGGCGTACTCCTTGTCGAAGCGCTCGTTCTTCGCCTCGAGCTGGAGCTGGAGCTGCACGATCTGGAACGTGAGATCGGCCTCCACCGATTTCACGCGCTCCTCCTCGGCCGAGAGCGCGGCCGCTTCCCAGATGCTCGCCTCGCGCTGCGAGGTTGCCTTCGTCGAGTCGGTCTCGATCTCGTCGTGGCGCGCGCGGAGCGCGGTCCAGTGCGAGCGCTCGCGCGCGCGGTCGCGCCCGAGCTCGTCGATCGCGTGACCGAGGTTCGCGCGGAACTCGCGCGCGTGCGCCTGGAGGCGGTCGACGCGCCCTTGCACCTCCGCGACCGTGGAGCGAGCGCGCTCGAGCTTGTCGACGAGCGAGCGCGCGTGCGCGATGTGCTCCGCCGCGCGCATCGCGACCGTCTCGAGGATGCCCTTCTTGCGCGCGCGCCCGAGCTGCGTCTCGATCTCGGCGATCGCGCTGCCCCAGCGCGACGCGAGCTCGGACGTCTGCACGCGCCCGATGTCGGCCGTGCTCATCGGCGCGCGCTCTTCGGCCGCTTCCACTTCGGTGACCGTCGTCGGGATCTCGTCGCGCCCCTCGCCGGACACCGGCGGCGGGGCGGAGCGCGAGCGCACGTAGCGCCGGAGCACGTCGAGGAGCACGTCGTGCACGATGAAGGCGTCGGGCGGGCGGTCGTCCGGGTTCTTCGCGAGGAGCGAGAGGACGAGCGAGTCGAGCTCGGGCGGCACCTCGATGCGCTCGGCGAGCGGCTTGGGCGCCGCGGTGAGCGGGCGAAGGAGGAGCTCGGCTTGACCCTTCGCGTCCCACGGGAGGCTGCCCGTCATCGACTCGTACAGGAGGACGCCGAGCGAGAAGAGATCGGCGCGCCCGTCGGGCTTGATCCCCTCGACGTACTCCGGCGCGATGTACCCGGGCGTCCCGAACATCTGCTCCGAGAACGTGAGCGCGGGCGCGTCGACGATCTTCGCGATGCCGAAGTCGGTGAGCTTCACGCGATCCTCCGGCGGCGCGTTCGGCAGCGCGTCCAAGAGCAAGACGTTCTCGGGCTTGAGGTCGCGGTGGATGACGCCCGCCTCGTGCGCGCGCGAGAGCGCCGACGCGATCTGCTCGCCGATGCGCACGACGCGGTCCCACGCCATCGGCCCGCGCTTGAGCGCGTGCAGCAGGCTCTCGCCCGCCGCGTACTCCATGACGAGATACGCCGTGCCCTCGAACTCGCCGAAGTCGGTGATCTCGACGATGTTCGGGTGATTGATGCGGTTGACCGCGCGCGCCTCGCGCAGGAACCGCTCGCGCTGATTCGGATCGAGGCTGAGGTCGCGGCGCAAGATCTTGATCGCGTTGAGCCGGTCGATCATCACGTGCCGCGCGAGGTAGACGACGGCCATGCCGCCCGCGCCGAGCTTCTTCACGAGCCGATAGCGCGACGAGATCGTCCGGCCGAGCAGCGGATCGGTCGAAGCGACGAGCTTCGTCCCGTCGAGCGGGCAGAAGCCGGCCTCGTCCGGGTAGAGCTCGGAGCACTGCGGGCAGAGCTTCACGCGCTCGAGATCATCACACGGCCACCGGCCCGCCGAACAGCCCGAAGAATCGGAGCGCCCACACGGGGATCTCGAGCAGCACGGCGACGACGAGCGCGCGCACGGCCCAGCTCCCCACGCCGCGCACCGCGAGATCGCGCGCGTGCCCGTCGCGGAGCACGCGCACGAATCCTTCGACGACGATGACGCCGACCGACGCGGCGATGATCGGCGCCGAAGGGTTGAGTCGAAACGCTTCGCCGACGTGGAGCGACACGAGCGCGAGCACCGCGCGCGTCGAGCCGCAGCCCGGACACGGATGGTGCGTGACCGCGGCGAACGGACATCGAATCACGCCCGAGCCGAGCACGAGCACGACGGCCGCGACGCCCGTCGCGTACGCCGCCGCGAGCGCGGCTCGTACAGGCAAAGATCGCTTCTGCATGCCAAAAACGTGTGCGATGCTCCGCGCATGATGGAGCATCGGCCGGCGAGCGCAAACGCAATCGTGCGCGCGGCGGGTGGCTACGGTCCTCCTGGCGGCGGCTATCCGCCGGGCGGCGGCTACGGCGGTCCACCGCCGGGCGGCGGCTACGGCGTTCCACCCGCGGCGCCCCCGCCGGGCGGGTTCGGTCCGCCGGCTCCGCCGGGCGGCGGCTACGGCACGCCGCCGCCGAACGCGTTCGGTCCGCCCGGCTTCGGTCCGCCGGCTCCGCCGCCGGGCGAGGACGTCAACACGACGCTTCCGCTCGTCCTCTCGATCGTCACGATGACGTGCTGCCTCTGCGTGCCGATGGGCGTCGGCGGGTTGATCTTCGCGCTCAACGCGAACACCGCGAAGAAGGCTGGCGACCTCGCGACCGCGCAGTCGAAAGCGAAGACCTCGATCATCCTTTCGATCATCGGGATGGTCGGTGCTGTGATCATCTGGACCGTGTATGGTGTCCTCATGATGATCAACGGCAGGTCGACGTGATGCCCTCGATCGAGATCGTGCACGCTGCAGGCTATCCGCCGGGTCCTCCCGGTGGTTACGGGCCTCCGGGCGCGCCGCCTCCCGGCGGTTACGGCCCGCCCGGCGCGCCTCCCGGCGGCGGCGGCTACGGCGGTCCTCCGCCCGGCGGCTTCGGCCCGCCGCCCGGTCCCGGTGGCTACGGCGCCCCGCCCGGCGGCTACGGTGGTCCGCCGATGGGCGGCCCGCCCGGCGCGATGGGCCCGCCCGGCTATCCGCAGCCCGGCGGCTCGGACGTGCAGACCACGCTGCCGCTCATCCTCAACATCGTCGGCATCGTGTTTGGTTGCTGCTCCTACGGCATCGGCTCGGTGCTCGGCATCATCGGCCTGATCTTCACGATCATGGCGATGACGTCGAAGGACATGGACCCGAACGGCGCGCGCGGCAAAGCCAAGGTCGGCATGATCCTCGGCATCGTCGCGCTGGTGATCACGCTCGCGCTCTTCGCGCTGTTCTTCGCGCTGGGGATGTTCAGCGCGATCATGAACAGCTGAGGGAGCCCACTCACACGCTCGGTCCCCACAGCCTGAACATCATCAACACCGCCCAATCGAAGAGCGCGTGGCTCACGATGCTCGGGCCCAGGCGGCCGAGCACGCGCGCGAGGCCGGCCCACACGAGGCCCGCGCCGAGGGCGCCGACGAAGACGATGGGGTTCGGTCCGACCGTGGTGTCGGCGAGCGCCCAGATCGTCGGCACGTGCGCGAGGGCGTAGAGCGCCGACGAGGCGATCCAGCCGGTTCGCTCGTTGAGGAGGTCGTCGAGCATCGACTTCGCCCAGCCGCGCCACACGACCTCTTCGAGGATCGCGAACGCCACGATGCCCGCGCCGACCCAGGCCTGGTGCTCGCGGAGCGGCGTCGGGTCGCCGAGCTGGAGATAGACGCGGGCCATCCACGCCGCGCGGGGCGAACCGTGGGAGGCGATGACCTTCACGAACGCGAACGCGCCGCCGAAGAGACCGAGCGCCGCGAAGAAACCGAGCGAAACGTCCCCCCAGCGCGGGACGAGCCAGCGTTTGAGCGCGCCCGTCCGCCAGCCCCAGGCGAGCGCGCCGGCCGCGAGGACGCCGTAGGTCGTCGCGAGCGCCTCGAGCGCGCGAGGCTCGCCGGCGCGCATCGGGTCGAACGCGTAGCTCACCGCCCACGCGACGGCCGCCGTGATCACGACGAGCAGCGCCACGCGGGTCAGGTCGGCTCGTCGGTCGGTCACGCGCGAGCCGTACACAAAGCGCCGCGCGTTCACAAGCGCGGTTTGACGTCGGCCGCCTCGCGCGCTATGACCGGTTCGTCGGAGTGGGCGCCGCCCCCGGCGAAACCAGCGCGGTGGGATTTTTCGCTGCGCGATTACGCGGGGACGGGACCTAGGCCGACGAGGCTTCACGAGATTTGGCAATGGGCCAATTCCGCCGAAGCGAACCTGGAGAATCGACACATGACGTTCACCGAAGCCGCTGCAGAGGTTTTGCGCCTTGCCGGCAAACCGCTTCACTACAAAGAGATCACAGAGCTCGCGATCGAGAAGAACCTCCTCTCGCACGTGGGCAAGAGCCCCGAGGTCACCATGGGCGCGCGCCTCGCCGCCCTCCTCAAGAAAGAGGACAAGACGAACCCGATCGTGCGCGTGAAGCCCGGCGTGTTCGCGCTGCGCGAGTGGGGGAAGAAGGGCGACGTGGCCCCGGACGAGAGCGAAGACGACGTGGCGGTCAACGCGCTCGAGGTCGAGGCGCGCACGTCCGAGGCGTTGGGCCGCGTTCCGGCGGCGCCGACCTCGTCGAGCGCGAGCTTCGAGGGCGGCGAAGAAGACGAGGACGAGGAAGTCTCCGGCGACGACGCGCTCCGCGCGGATCTCGCGGCGAGCGGCGCCGAGCTCTTCGACGACGAAGAAGACGACGACCAGCCGATCTTCGCGCCGCAGCAGGCGGCCGCCGCGGGCGGACAGCCGCAGGCCGAGGGCGCGCCGAGCGAGGGCGGGGGACGCCGTCGTCGTCGCCGTCGCCGCCGTCGCGGGGGCGGGCTCCAGCCGCAGAACGGCGAGTCGTTCGGCGCGCGCGAGTACCAGCCGGCTGTCGGCGCAGCGGGCGTCGAGGGCGAGCCGTCGGGCGAGCCGCGCGAGCCGGGCGCGCCCGTCGTGTCGCGGCCCGTCGTGCGCGACCGCCAGCAAATCATGTCCGCCGGCGCGCAGCAGAGCCTCGACCACGCGCTGCCGGAGGGCGACGAGCTCGCCGGCCGCGAGCTCGCGGACGCGGCGCTCATCGTGCTCGCCGCGTTCGATCGCAATGGCGGGCCCGTTCCGATCCGCGCGGTGGTCGATCACCTCGTTCGCCGCGGCCGCCTCGCGGGCGACCCGGCGATGGCCTCGACGCAGCTCGCCGCCTCGCTCCGCGCGGACAACCTCCGCCGCGGCGAGCAGGGCCAGCGCCCGCGCTTCCGCTTCGCGTCCGGCGGGCGCGTCGCGCCGACCGAGTGGCTCCTCGGCGGCGAGCTCGTGCGCCTCGAGCAGGACGTCGTCGCCGCCGTCGAGCGCTATCGCGACGGCGCGCGCCGCGCGTTCCTCCGCCGCGTGCAGGAGCTCCCGGGCCACGCGTTCGTCGAGCTCGCGCTCGTCGCGCTCGAGAAAATCGGAATGACCCAGGTCCGCACGGTGCGCCGCGCGGGCACGTCGGGCGGCGAGGCCCACTTCGCCGCGGTCCACAAGACCGGCGGCGACGAGATCCGCACCGCGATCGTCATCCGCAAGGACGGCCGCGAAATCGGCCGCGAGCGCGTCGGCGATCTCCGCGGCACGCTCCACCACTACGGCCCCGCGTCGGCGGGCTGGCTCATCACGACCGGCCAGGTCCTCTCGGGCGCGCGCGAAGAGGCGGCGGCGAGCGGCGCCCCGCCGATCGCGCTCTACGACGGGCTCGCGTTCTGCAAGCTCCTCGAGGATCAGGACGTCGCCGTGATCCGCACGCGTCACGTCGTGGCGCTTCCGAACCTCGAGCTGCTCGAAGCCATCCGCGGCGGGTGATGCGGGCTCGCGGTGCGCTCCTCGTGGTGGTGTCGGCGGCGGGCCTCGCGCTCGTCCTCGGCGCCGCCAAGCCGCACCAGGCTTCGCCTCCGCCGCCTCCGCCGCCGGGCGTGTCGCTCGAGCTCGACGCGCCCGCGCCCGACCGCGGCTGGTCGGTGAAGCTGAAGAACGACGGCGCCGATCCGATCCGCATCGTCGCCGATCCGTACCTCGTGTCGTTCGACGTCACGTCGCAAGGCCACGATCACCACTGCACGCTCCCCGGCGACATGCGCCCGGGATCCGACACGGTGCGCACGCTCGTCGTGCCGCCGGGGCGCTCGTGGACGGCGCGCGTCGACCCTTCGCTCTATTGCTTCAGCTCGGCGTCGGACTCCGCGCTCGCGCCGGGCGCGACGGTGACCGCGCGCTTCGGCTTCCCCGACGCGCGCTACGCGCCGCCTTACGCGATCACGCCCATCGGCGACGGCGGCGCCCCCGTGCGCAGCGTCGTCGCGCCCGCCGTCACGCTCGCCGCGCCGCAGACGCCGGGGGACGCGGGCGCCGCCGACGCCGCGCCGCGGCCCCCGAGCAACGCGTACCCCGTGAAGCTCCAGATCTCGCTCCCGGCGCGCTTCGACGTCGTCCGCGCGTTCGAGCAGAGCGTGCCGGTCACGATCGTCAACGAGGGCGACCGGCCCGTGCGCACGCTCATCACCGCGCCGACGATCGGCTTCTCCATCCAGACGCCGGCGGGCCGCACGTTCCGGTGCGGCGCCGACGAGCCGGCGACCGCGATCGCCGAGCGCATGACGACGCTCCGCCCGCGCGGGCGCACCAGCATGTCGATCGACATCGGCGCCGTCTGCGGAACGTTCCTGCGCGAGCCGGGCCTCTACCGCGTGCGCCCGCTCCTCGACACGCGCAAGACCACGCCGCCGCCCGGCGACGCCCCGTTCTGGAACGGCGAGGCCGTCGGCGCGCCGATGCTCCTGCGCGTTCGCGTCGGCGAAGACACCCTCCCGCGCGCGCGCCTCGACCCGGCGCCGGCGGCGTCGGCGTCGAAATAGCGCGCAACTCCCGCGCGGCGCGGCCGATGGGCCGCATGAGGCTCTCGATCCGCTCGCTCGTCTTCGTCGCGCTGGTCAGCCCGGCCTGCGCCTCCCAGATGCCGCTCGCGCCCAAGGCGATCGCGCTCAACGACGAAGGCGCGCGCGCCTTCGCCGCCGACGACCTCGAGCGCGCCGAGGCCGAGATCGCCCTCGCGCTCGAGTACAACCCGCGCTTCACCGAGGCGTGGGTGAACCTCGGGCTGGTCGAAATGCGCCTCGGCCGCGTCGAGAAGGCGCGCCACCACTTCCGCAAGGCCATCGAGCTGAACCCGGATCTCCCGGCGCCGTTCCACGGCATGGGCCTGCTCGAGGAGCGCGTCGGCGATCTCGAGCACGCCGAGAAGAGCTACCGCGCCGCGCTCAAGGTCGATCCCGGCTTCGGACCGGCGCGCGTGAACCTCGGGCGCATGCTCTACGCGCGGCGCGACTACGACGGCGCGCGCGAGCAGTTCCTCCGCCTCACCGAGGTCGCGCCGAACGTCGTCGAGGGTTGGACCGGGCTCGTCGAGTCGCTCCTCAAGCTGCGGCGCGAGCACGACGCCGACGAGACGCTCGATCGCGCGCGTGAGAAGCTCGGCGAGCGGCCGCAGCTCGTCTTGCTCGTAGCGCGCCGGCTCCTGCGGCAAGGCGACGGCGGCGCGGCGATCGCGGTGCTCGAGCCGCTCACGCGCGGCGACGACGGCGGGATGCGCGCGGCGGCCTACGCTTGGATCGCCGTGGCCCGCGCGTCCCGCGGCGAGATCGACGAGGCGCGCGCGGCGGCGAAGACCGCGCTCGAGCTCGATCCGCAGAACCAAGTCGCGCGCTACGCGACCTCGGTCCGAACCAACCTCTGACTCATCGCAGCAGCAAGAACGCCGTGCCGGCGAGGAGCGCGATCACGCCGAGGATCAGCGCGACGACCACGCCGGCGGGCACGTGCGTCCCCGGGATCTCGATGCGCTCTTCTTCGAGGCTCGACCAAGACGACGCGGGCGTGGGCGTCGCGATCGCGGCGGCGGCGGGGGCCGAGGCGCCGTCGGCGGGAGCCGAGCCGACGACGGCCGGCACCGCCTTGCGCGCCGGATCGGTCGGCTCCTCGGGGAGCGCGTACTTGCGGTACTTGAGCGGCTCGCCCTCGGGCGCGAGCGGCTTGAGGCCCTCGCCGTCGAACTGCGCGACGATGACCGTGATGTTGTCGTGCCCGCCCGCGGCGTTCGCGCGCTCGGTGAGCGTCTTGCACGCCTCGAGCGGATCGGTCGTCGACTTCAGCACCTCGCGGATCTCGTCGTTTCGCACCATGCCCGAGAGGCCGTCGGAGCAGAGCATGAGGATGTCGCCGCGCCGAAGCTCGGCGTACGTGAGATCGACCTGCACGGTCTCGGCGGTGCCGAGGGCCTGCAGGATGATGTTGTTGTGCTCGAAGGTCTCGGCCTCTTCTTCGGTGAGCTGGCCGGCCTCGATGAGCTGGTTCACGAGCGACTGATCGCGCGTGACCTGCACGAGCGCGCCGTCGCGGAGGATGTACGCGCGCGAGTCGCCGACCTGGGCGAGGAAGAGATACTCGTCGACGAGCGCGGCGGCGGTCACCGTCGTGCCCATCCCGCGGCGCGTGCGGTCGCTCTTCGCGGCTTCGAAGATGCGCAGGCCCGCGGCCTCGACGGCGCGCACGAGGCGGCGCGCGAGCTCGTTTCGCGTGAGCTGCTGGTCGGGCGCGACGTCCTCGGTGAGCTTCTCGTAGAGGATGTCGACGGCGAGCTGGCTGGCGACCTCGCCGGCCGCGGCGCCGCCCATCCCGTCGCACACGGCGAGCACGTTGCCGTTCTTTCCCACGGCGACGACGCGGTTCTCTTCTTGGAGGCCCCGCACGCGCTTGCTGAGGTCCGCGACGAGGAAGTTGTCCTCGTTGTGCTCGCGCACCTGGCCGACGTCGGTCCGGGCGAAGAGCTTGATGGAGACCTCGCCTTTCGCCTTGGCCGTGGCGTCGGTCGTCGCTTGCTGCGGGGCGGCAGGGGTCGCCGTCGTGTCGGTCACGGCATCTGCCTCATGTCATCCACCGAGATCGACGCGTAGGAGCTGCTGTCCGATTCGGATCTCGTCGCCGTGGGCGAGGGGGGCCTCGCCGCGAATGCGGACGAACGTGCCGTTCGACGAGCCGAGGTCGACGAGCTTGAACGTGCGCTTCGGTCCGTCCGAGACGACGACGCTCGCGTGGCGCCGCGAGAGGAAGGGGTCGTCCGGAAACACGACGTCCCCGGACTCGCGCCCGAGCACTGTCTCCGGTTTTCGAATGTGAAACACGTCACACGAAACCCCTTCCGTCGTGCGCTGCGAGAGGCGAGCGTATCGCGGAGCGGCGGGCGTGCCAAACAGGAGCGTTCCCTGCTCCGAGGCAGCCCCGAAACCGGCCTCCGCGTCTTTCACGATCTCGAACCTTAGCACCTGTTGTCCGAGCAAGATCAACTCTTGGTCTTCGATGGGCGCCCCCGCGTCGCCCTTCTTGACGCGGAGATAGACGCCGTTCGGCGTGCCGAGATCGCGGATCGAGAGCGAGCCGTCCTTTCGCGTGATGCGGGCGTGGCGCGGCGCCATGTAGCGATCGTCGGAGAAGACGCAGGCGCCCTCCTCGCGGCCGATGTCGACGATGTCGTCGAGCGGGAAGCTCCGGCCCTCGGCGCCGTCTTTCTGGATGACGACGAGGCGACCCCGCGCCGCTTCGATGGCGCGCGTCGGGGCTTGGGACGAGCGGAGCGCGGCGTCGGGGAACGCGATGGGCTCGGGCGTGACGATGGTCGAGTCGAGCCGCGGGGCGCTCGGCGAGGCGCCGCCTTCGGACGGCATCGTCGGGCGCGAAGGCGTGCCGCCTTCGACGAGGGACGCGCCGCAGAAGCGGCAGAACTGGGCGCTCTTGTCGGACGTGCCTTGGCAACGCTTGCACGTGCGCGTCTCGGGCGCGGCCGCGACGGTCGCCGCGGCGACGAACGCGGGGGCCGCGGCGATCGCGATCGCGGGCGCGGGCGCGGGGACGGCGACGGGCGCGGGCGCGGGGACGGACGCCGGCTTCGCGAGCGGGCTGCCGCACGTGATGCAAAACCGCATGCCGGGTGCGCTCGTCGCGCCGCAGCGCGAGCAAACGGTCCCGGGCTCGGCGGAGGCCTGCACCGCGGCCGGCGGCGTCACGCCGATGGGCGGGGTCGGTGGCGCGATACGCGGCGCGAGGCGCGCGCCGCAGTCTTCGCAGAAGACGAGATGGTCGGCGTTGTTCTTGCCGCACG
>Ga0335082_10004988_pt1 | contig 14492 bp, 14 predicted proteins | sample Lox_Sample_41_FD_206718 | JGI IMG/M metagenome (GOLD analysis project Ga0335082, IMG submission 206718) | Soil microbial communities from Loxahatchee National Wildlife Refuge, Florida, United States - Lox_Sample_4.1 | ecosystem: Environmental > Terrestrial > Soil > Wetlands | place: USA...
TCCACGACATCGGCACGCTGCACCTGGATCCTGCCGCGGCGAAGTTTGCGGCAGTGCTTTACGGGCACTCGCACAAGCCGGTGATCAGGAGACATGAGGGAGTGCTGTACTTCAATCCCGGCTCGTGCGGCCCACGGCGATTCCACTTGCCAGTGACGGTGGGACTGCTGACCGTCGAAGCGGACAAAGAGCCGAAGGCAGAGATCATCCACCTTGCCGATTCGGTCGGATAGTTTCTACCTGACGGTGGACTCGCCCTTGGTGCGGAAGCGGGAGACGCCGACGTAGAACGTGTTTGCGTCGGTGCCGGGGTTGTGGTGGCTGATGTTGGCATTGGACAAGTGCTGGTAGCGATAGCCAAGGGTGATCGCCTGATTCCGATAGTGGAAGATGTTGACGCCGCCGCCGAAGTCGATGGTGTACATCCACTGTGAGCCCTCGGGGCTGAGCACCTGTTTCGTGAAGTAGAGGCATCCGCCATTGCCGGACAGGAATGGCTGAATCCGTCTCAAGGGCATAAAGTCCCATTGAAATCCGACGGGGCTGAAGCCGCTGGCGTAGGCGCGCGTGCGCTGGTTATAGAGTGTTCCGAGGGGCGGCGGTGCGGGCGTCGGCCAGTCGAGCATGGCCAGTGCTGTGAACTCCGGCGAATAGCGCATCGTCCAAGTCTGGTTGTGGCGGTAAATCTCATAGGAGTAGCGCAGGTCGATCGGCATGTATTTCACGTCATCTGCGAAACCCCATATATGGCCGCTGATCAGAGAGAGTCCCCACCAGGCGCCGAACTCATGACGACCTCCGGGCCCTTGCCAGCCCGGTGCAGGCAACTTTACGGGCTGGACTCCCGCTACACCCATCTCTGAGAAACTGACTCCGTGTTTCTCTGCGTAACGCATCGCCTCCTGCGTCGAGGATGATAAGCCTTCGCCGGGGTCGCTGAAGAAGCCGCTCGCCTTCACCACGCGCGAATCACGATACCATGGTGGCCGGAAGCGAAGGATATTTGCGAAGCCGCGTGTAGGGCTGAGGAATTGGTAGGTGGTGAGCAGTATTGGATTGCGGCTCTTTTGCTCTAGCGCACGCACCAGATGCTTGTCGAGGTAGTCTTCGCCGATCGTCCAGGCAAATCCCCCCACTGGCGTGGTCACCAATTCCACCCAGCCGGTCTCGTTGGTAGAAACACCCTTGTCACTAAAGTAGTGGTCGCCATTGTGACCGATAGAAGCTTCGCCAAAGGGGCCCAGCTTCCACTGAAAGCTGTAGAAGACAGTCCAGGGGAAGGCGCGCAGGCGACTGCGCCAGTACGTCCAGTTGTTCTGGAACTCGACGGTCATGCCTTTGGGATCGTTCTGGATCCAGATGAAGTTGGTCGCGGAGCCCATGAACGGGTGGCCAACGTAGTCATCGAGCCAGGGGTTGTCGTCGCTCCAACGATCCCATCGCCACCCTGAGGCCGAGTCGATGTAGCGGTCCCACCATTTTCCGTGCGTCGTCTCCCATCGATACCAGTAGCCGGTGTAGAGGTTTCCGGCGTTCTCGAAGGCGTTGTAGAGTGACGATTCGATCAGCATCGGGGCCCAGTGCATACGGCACTCGCGCGCGCGGGTTTCGTCGTAGGGGCAATCCTTAAGCTGAACATAGGTTCCGTCGAATCCCGGGCGAATGGCGGAGTCATGCACTGGTTCGGAAGAAGAATCTGGCTCAACGGATGAAGAACTGCCCGTGACGGCAGCTCCGGGTTCATCGGGAAGGGACGGATCGGGGATCGTTGCAGGAGACTTCTCCACCATTGCCTGCGCAAAGGCAGGAGGGGCAGATGACAGAACTGCCGCGCACAATAGAAAGCGAACGATCGTTGCAATGCGGCGTCGCCGCGCCGGGCGATCGGTCATCGAAAAGCGGCCTCCACGAGCTGTGCTTCTGTAGCCGTGCAGAAGAATAAAGAAATCCGCTGATCCTGAAACCTGTCAGTGCCGACAGGCGGTGTCTCGCCGGCCGCATGGAATCGATGGACCTTTGCATTCCTGGATGGGACGTGCCGCCGTATCCGTCCCGTTGTCACAGACAGCCAGCTCTATCCCAAAGGACCCATCGATTTTGATGCGAAATGGCCAGATTGCTCTGCCTGGAGGCCAGCGGGCTGCGAACACCAGGAGCTATCGCATGCGTGGGTTCACCCAGCGGTACACGACGTCAGTGAGCAGATTGACAAAGATATAGGTGAGGCCGATCAGCAACAGACAGCCCTGCACTAATGCGTAATCTCTGTTGGAGATAGCCTGAACGACAAGGCGTCCGAGGCCGGGCCAGCTGAAGATGGTTTCCGTTACGATGGCGCCCGCCAGAAGCGCGCCGAACTGCAATCCAACAACCGTAATGATGGGGACGAGCGCGTTGGGAAGCGCGTGGCGGCAGACGACCGCGACCTCGCTCAGGCCCTTCGCGCGTGCGGTGCGGATATAGTCCTGACCCAGCTCCTCGAGCATGGCGGTGCGGACCATACGTGTGAGAATCGCGGCGAGTGAGGCGCCCATCGCAACGGAGGGCAGAACGAGGTATTGCCACTGAATGCCGCTAATGCCGCCTGAACTCGCACCAGAGACCGGCAGCCATCCGAGAAGGATTGAGAAGATCAGGATGAGCAGCGGACCGAGAACGAGTCCCGGAACCGAGAGACCAAAAAGGCTAACGACCGACAGCGCCTGATCGAGCCACCGACCGCGCCGCACGGCAGCCATGATTCCAGCCGGAAGCGCAAGCAGCAACGCGATGACAAGCGAAGTGACCGTGAGCGCAATGGTGTATGGATAGCGCGCGGCAATGAGATGAGCAACGGTTTCGTGGAGCCGGATGGAACTGCCGAGATTGCCATGCACCACTCCATTCCAGTAATTGAGATATTGGGTCGTAAGAGGCTGGTCAAGGCCATACTGATGACGCAATGCGCCGACGTCTGCGGGCGTCGCGCTGTCGCCGAGCATCTGCAGGATGGGATCGCCGGGGACCAGGTGAATGAGGAGAAAGACCAGCGACACCACCAGCCAAACGACCGGGACAGTGAGGATGAGGCGGGTCAGGATCTGCTTCATTGGCTGGATTCAACGATAAATCACGAGTCGTGCATCCAGTGAGGCTGACGGGCGCGGGTGCCAGGGAATCACACAGGCGAAAGACTGGAGGCCCGGTCTGTGGTTGACCGGGCATTAAGCGGCGGCGATTTGCTCTTAAAAACTGAGAGCCCGCTGAACGCTTCAAACGCTTGAGAAGGCCAGAGGCGCATCAGAACTGACGCGTGTACTTCCTCACATCTCGAATTCCGGCTCCAATTCCCAGGACGTGCTCGATTCGGCGCTGGAAGGGATCAGTAATTTCGGGGGCCGGCGGCGTCCCAGGCCTGTTCTGAGCCGGCTGACCAGCGAGGACTTCTGCAGTGCCAGCTTCTGTTTCAGCGGGCGCTGACTTCGGCTTTTCCTCAAGTTCCACGAGCGGACCAAGAATCTCAACCAGCTTTTCGATGTGGTCTTTGCGAGCGCGGAGCCGCTCGAGGGAATCCGCTATCTCCTTGAGCTCGACGTGCGCTGTTTCAAACGCTACACGGTAGACCTCTGCCTGTTCTTCCTGTTTCATGCCCTCCCCCGGCGCGTAGTCTAGCACGGGAGTCTCGGCGCAAAGCGTAGCAAATGGTAAGAGTTACTGCAGAGGCTTCGTAACCCGGACGCAATGGTTCTGTGTTGCCGCAGGTAACCTGGCGGATGATTTTGCGGTGGAATCAGAAGAAGCGAAGGGGAGGCTTTAACGGGACGAGGAAGGGGTGGACCGGCGGCGCGGCCCAACCCCAGCTCTATGGGCGTCGGCGACGGAGGAGACTTAGAGCGCCCGGTTAAACTTGCGTGCCCCGGATCCGTGACCTAATACGCTGTCGATCCGGCGCTGAAACGGATCAGACGACGCACCATTCCCGGACTGGTACTGGTAATTTGGCACATCTTCACCGGAGGAACCCGGATCCGTCGAGGCATCCGTGGGGCTAGAAAGACCGGTCGTTGCTTCCTCGGCACCCAACAGGGGCTTGAGGGCCATAACAACCTTCTCGATTCGCTCCTTCCGAGCCCGAAGCTCCTCAAACGTTACGAGGATGTCGTTCAGTTCCGAATTCGCCGAATCGAACGCTGTGCGGTAGACATCTCCATTGGACATTGTTCGATCTCCAGAGGCAAAAGTAGCATGTTTCATGAGCCCGAAAAGCAATTTTTTCTGCAACTTAAATGCTATGACCTGCGTGTCACCGAGGGTAACGCGCGACATAGAATCAGGCGCTCCCCGCATAACGGGGAGCGCCTGAGGGGTTGGCCATTCCGATGGCCGGCCAAAGAACCGTCGTTCTCAAGTTCCGGTCACCGAATCTGCCCACATTCAGGAAACCCTTACTGTCAAATTGGCGAGAGCAGCCCTTCGGGCCGCTGCTGCCAACCCCAGAGCGCATCGTCTATGCGCTTCTGGAATGGATCGGTGGAAGCCTGACCGAAATAGGCAAGCTGTTCTGCGGTTGCTTCACCAGGTACCGACTCGGCTGGGACCTCGGTGGTCATCTGAATTGACTCGCCAGTCGGTCCTGAAACCTGCGTAAATGTGAAATCCATGTGTTGTGAAGATTCCGAACTGGCGTAGGCAGTCGTTAGTTCGTCGGCGGATTCGGAGATGCCAAGCAATGGCCTGAGAACCTCCAGCGCCTGTTCGAGCTGCCCCTTTCTGAGGCAAAGTGCGTCAAACTGCGCCGTAATGTCCATCAATTCAGCGTGTGCTTCGTCATAGGCGGTTCGATAAGTTTGCTGTCTCATAGTCAACCCCAGGAGCGAAGCATAACACGGAGGTGTTACTAAGCCGGGTTAAAGTAATTAACTGCGAAATTACCTATGTAACTGAGGTAATGTATACGTGCTGCCGAAAGTGCAGTAGACGGAGAGGCGGCCTGCTTCCGTCTACAATTCGCCTGCTGAAGATGACGGACTTTCATGGCTTTGAGGGTTGAGGTGCAGGGTGGGATGGGTAGGCTGCTTCAACGGCTTCCTTCAGCTGCCGGACCAGCAGCACGGCTGGAGCGTCGAAACCATCCTGCATCTCCCGCATCCAGAGCGGGCCGCTCATTTTGCCATCTGCCGTCAACGCGAAGACGCGCAGGAGATCGTCGTCCGGACCCACTTGCGAACCCACTCCAAGCGTGGTTCCGGTGCCTGGCTGAGGGATGGGCCCGGGGGCCTGGGCGTCAGGATATGGCTGCGATCCGATTCCGCCACGGCCATGCAACCCGACGAGACGCCCTTTTCGAACCACAAAGACCAGGTCTGCCTGGCTGCGTTCGGTCGTGATTGCGTATCGGTTCCAGTCGCGAAGCGCCTGCTGCACATTGGAGATTGCATCTCGGTCTTCCGCGTAGACTTCAGTGTTCATGATGTCGCCATCAACCGCCTGGACATACACAAAGTGCGCGTTTGCGAATACGGAGGAGATCTCTGCGCGCTTCTTGCCTTTGGCGTGCGCAGAAAGAAGGAGTGGCAATGCAACGGACATCACAGCAAGCGTCTTCCAGATTTTCATTGCGCTCCTTCACGAGTTGATTTGAGGTGACTTCAACCATTCGACGTGCCCGAACCGAATGGGTTCTACGTTTGTGGGCTCGATTTCTCCCGGGTTGAAACTTTCGGGACAGACTCTGTGGACAGCGGCTCCACGCGGACCTTGCTGATGCGCCGGGAATCCATTTCGGTGACGGTGAGCCTGCGGCCGTCATAATCCACTGACTCGCCAGCGACAGGGATGTGCCCGAGGCGTGCGAGGAGGAAGCCCGCCAGTGTCTCGACGCCGCCCTCGCGAGGAAGGCTCCACTGCATCTGGGTTTCGAGATCGCGGAGGTTGGCCCCGCCGTCGAGAACCAGCGTACCCGCAGCGGTGGCGAGAACCGGACGAGCTGGATCGTCAAATTCGTCTTCGAGTTCCCCTGTCAATTGTTCAATCGCATCTTCAGCGGTAACCAGGCCGACGGTTGTACCGAACTCGTCCACGACGATGGCCATCTGGCGCCGGCGTTGCTGGAATTCACGGAGGAGCGCGAGAGCTGATTTGGTTTCAGGAACAACGAGAACGTCGTGCATCACCTGCCTGAGCTTCAAATCGACAAAGGGCGTGGTGGGCTGTGAAGCGCCGGAGCGGGAGGTCTCGGTCTGTGGGATCACTGCTCCGAGGTCCTGAAGCTCGGCAAGCTGGGAAAGCGCCGGGGTGCGCTGGGACCTGGGCCGGAAGAACATCAGACGGGAGAGATCCTTGGAATAGACCACTCCGACAATGTGCTCGGGGCCGCGCGTCTCTTCGTAGACCGGGACGCGTGAGTTCATGTGCTCGATCACCTGCGCGCTGGCCTCTTCAATCGGCATATTGGAGGGAAGCGAGAAGATCTTCTGGCGCGGAGTCATGATCTCGCGGACCGGCACGTCGTCGAGTTCGATAGCACGGTGGATCAGCATCTCCTGGAACCTGGGAAGCACGCCCAGACGGCGAGCTGCCGTGGCGATCAGCTTTAGCTCCTCCGGCGAGTGCACCGCCGCACGTTCGGTCATCGGGATGTCGAATCCGCGCAAGATCAGGGCGGCGGAGTTTCGCAGCAGGCGCACAGCCGGCCGCGCGAGAGCCATGAAGAAAAGCATGGGCGGGGCCACGGCAACCGCCAGTGCATCGGACCGCCGCAGAGCAAGGGATTTGGGGACCAGTTCTCCGACCGTGACATGGAAGTACGTAATCAGCGCAAAGCCCAGGGCCACGGCTGCTGCAGCCGCAATGTGCGCGTAGGCAAATGCGAGCGCCGGGGGGCGCGGCAGCATATTGAGCCAGCCAAGGAAGATCCCGGCGGCAAGAGGTTCACCGATCCAGCCGAGCGCGAGGGAACACAGGGTGACTCCCAATTGGACCGCCGGAAGAAAGTCGTCAATCCTGTGCTGCAGGCGACGCACGGCGCGGGCTCCGGGCACACCGGAGGCAAGCAGTTGCTCGATGCGCGTGTCCCGCACACTGACCAGTGCAAATTCGGCGGCCACAAAGAAGCCGTTGGCCAGAATGAGCAGGACTACTGCGACGAACTGAAGCAGCGGCAGACCGTGCATCTCGGTTGTGAGGATAGCATCCGGCGGCGAAAAGGCGATTCCGCCAGGGAGCAGCGCTGAAATGGTGCGCCCAACGTCCAACATGCGGAACCATTTCCATTGGGCTTGCGTATCGTTTGACAGCAGATCACAGAGGGCAAAACCAGGCCTTGCTGTACTGCACCGGTAACGGCAGGTGGCAATCGCCGTTGAGCCGAATTCCTGCAGCGGGCTGGCTGCTGCCCTATTTGATTCTTTGTTCGGGAGCCGTAGCTCCCTTTCGACCCTGGGAGGTGCTCCATGGCGGCAAAAAAGAGCAAAAAACTCTGGATCTGGATTGGCTCAGCAGTTCTTCTTGTCATTATTGTCCTCGGAGTTGGAGCAGCGCGGCTCGTGAAGGGGACGCAGATCGATCCCAACAAGATTGCCAAGGTGCAAAAGGGAGACGTGGCCCGATCGGTGGTTGCCACAGGAAAGATACAGCCCATCACAAAAGTCGAGGTGAAGAGCAAGGCCTCAGGGATCGTAGAAAACCTCTTCGTCGATATCAATAACAAGGTTCACAAGGGCCAGCCGCTGGCACAGCTTGACCAGCAGGAGATTCTGGCACAGGTGGAGGCGCAGCGCGCGCAGCTTGCTGCAGCCGAAGCAAACGTGGCCACCTACGAAGCCAACATCGAGCAGGACAAAGTCAACGCAGCCGCGCCGGACCTGCCGATGTACAAAGCAACCCTCGATCGCAACCTGCAGATGGCTAAAGAAGGCATTGTGAGCAAACAGGCCCTCGACGATGCCAACAAGGACTACCTGGCCGCACTGACGCGGCGCGACTCGGCCAAGGCGCAGATCGGCGTAGACTCTGCCAAGCTGAAGCAGGCGCACGCGCAGGTACAGCAAAGCAAGGCAAGCCTAAAACAGCTTGAGGAGCAGCTGAGCTATACGACGATCGTGGCGCCGATGGATGGCGTGATTCTGTCGCGCGATGTGGAGAACGGCGATGCTGTGAGTTCGATCCTGGTACTGGGATCAACCGCCACGCTTGTGATGACGGAGGGCGACATCAACCAGGTCTATGTCCAGGGCAAAGTCGACGAGGCTGATATCGCACACGTCTACATGGGCCAGCCCGCACGGATCAAGGTGGAGAGCTTTCGCGATCGGGTCTTCAATGGGAAGGTCACAAAGATCGCTCCGCTGGGCGTGGAAAAGGACAATGTGACGACCTTCGAGGTCCGGGTCAGCATTGACAACCCGGGCGGCGAACTCAAGGCCAACATGACTGCCAACGCGGAGATCATGCTCGACGAGCACAAAGGAGTGCTGACCCTTCCTGAGAATGCAGTGAGCTACGACGGGCAGAAGAATGCCTTCGTTCAGGTGCCGGACAGAAACCAGAAGGAAGGCATGCACAAGGTTCCCGTAACCGTAGGGCTCTCGAACGGGTCTGTCACCGAGATTGTGAAAGGGCTGAAAGAAGGCGATCAGGTCGTGCTTCAGTAAGGGCGCTCCTCTGGAAAGTGTTCTGGATAGGCAATGTGAGGCAATCGGCTGACAGCATTTTCTGCCTTGCCTGTCCACGGACGTACAAAGGTGTTCAGAAATGAACACGAAACGGCAATCGTTCAGAACCCGGCCGCGGCGAAGCATTTGAATGGATTGAATTTGCAGATTAGCGCCTTTTGGCCGCTCACATGCCTTGGCAATTATCGGAATCATCTGTCTTGTGTCAAAAGCAGGATCGACAGCTAAAGGCACAACGCGAAGCGGGGTACCACGGGAACTCACAACCGAATCGAGGAACATGATGAAGCGTTTTTGGATTGTAACGGCGGTACTGGCCCTGGCTGCGCTTCCGGCGCTGGCTGCGGAGGCCACCTTTGAACGGAATCTGACGGTGAATGGTCGAGTTGAGCTTTCGGTCAACACGGGCTCGGGGAACATTCATCTGACCCAGGGCCCGGGAAACACCGTACACATCTTCGGGCGTGTTCGATCGAACTGGCACGGTGACGCCGAGCAGAAGGTTAAGGACATCGCGAATAATCCGCCAATCGATCAGACTGGAAACATCATTCGTATCGGACAGCGGCACGAGAACTACCACAACGTCAGCATCGACTATGAAATTCAGGCTCCAGCCAACTCCTATCTTGAGGGAAGCTCGGGATCAGGAGATCTCGACATCGACGGTGTGGGTCAGAATGCAAAGCTCTCGACCGGTTCCGGCAATATTCATGCTTCCGGTTTGCAGGGCGGATTCAGTGCAAACACAGGTTCGGGCAACATCCGCATTGACGGGAGCGGCGAAGGCGACGCGAAGGTCCAGACGGGCTCGGGGAACATCGACTTGAAGAACGTTCGCGGCGGATTGCGCGCCGGGACAGGCTCGGGCGAGATCAAGGTCGCCGGAACGCCCACGAATCCCTGGCATCTGGAAACAGGCTCGGGCAATGTCGAGTTCTGGCCGGGCAACACGGGCTTTACGCTGGACGCGTCCACGGGTTCGGGCACCGTTCATACCGAACACGAGATGCTGGTACAAGGATCGCAGGATCGTCACCACATCACGGGCAAGGTCAACGGAGGCGGCCCGACAGTTCGCATTGAAACGGGGTCCGGCGACGTTCGGATTCACTGATCAGGAGCGGCGGTACGACGCGAACGCGCCGTTCACTCAGTTCGTTCCTCAGGCGGGCCTGCACGACTTATCTTCCTGGGCAGTCCCGCCTGCCTTTTTCCTCCCCCTGGGCCCTCCCCCCTCTTCTATTGCGCATCCCGGTCGACGATGGCCAAACGGAAGTTTGGCCTGTCTTTCTCCGCAGGGTCGGCCGTGAATTGCTGATCAGTCTTCGCGGGATCGTAATCGCGCCATAGCCACGTCATCTCGTCAGCCAACTCGACCGCACCGTGGGACGGTTTGTGGTTGCCGTTTCCAAAGCTGGCCATAGTACACGCGACACGCCTTGACCGCGAACCATTGTCGGTTGCAGGACCGCGACTGGGCAGTGCACGAACGGGGGTTCTGAGAGGCAATTACACTGGACTCATGATCCGTGTACTTCGTCCGCTGCCTGTCGATTCGCTCAAGCTTCTCGTGTTTGATCTCGACGGTACACTGATCGACTCGGCGCAGGATCTCTGCAACAGCGTCAACGCGACGCTGACGAATTTCGGGAGGCCACCTCTTCCGGACGAGGTCATCGCGAGCTATATCGGGAATGGCGCGCTCATGCTGGTGCGGAGAGCGCTTGCTATGGACGATGGCGCGGAACCGAATGAGGGGTTCCTCAATGAGGCGTACAAGTTCTTTCTCGACTACTATCGAGAGCACAAGCTCGACTACACGTATGCGTACGAGGGCGTTCTCGAGGCGCTCAACGCGCTTCACAAGGTGCACGATCAGCCGAATGCGCCGCCGCGCGCCATGGCTGTGCTGACCAACAAGCCGGTGCGGCCGGCAAGGGCCATCTGCGAAGCACTGGGACTCGCTCCCTACTTCCTCAACATCTATGGTGGCAACAGCTTCAGCACCAAGAAGCCCGATCCCGAAGGTCTCTTCGCGCTGATGAGCGAGGCGAACGCAAAGCCCGAAGAAACGGTGGTGATCGGCGACAGCCAGGTCGATGTCCAGACTGCACTCAACGCCGGTGCATGGAGTATCGGCTGCACATTCGGACTGGCGCCGGGAAGCCTCGAGGCCGTTCCGCCCGATGTTCTGGTTGACTCGCCTGCTGACTGGACAGAGGCTCTGAGCCCTGCAAAAATCGACTCTTAAACAACAAACAGAGCTTTCAAGCAAGAAGGGCGCCTGATCGGACGCGATGAGTTCTTGCACAGGCAGCATCGTCGGCATTTGCCGGCCACGAATGCACACCCAATAAAGACACGTGTGCTCAATGCAAAGCAATAGCGTCAGCTTGTTTGTTCAAATTATTTAACCGGCCGAACTCTGCAGGACGCTCAACCGGACCGCGACCCGATGGAACTTTCCTCTCTGCGCGGGCGTACCATGTTTGCAGAGAGGCGCACCATGATTCACAGACTGTTCATCGCTTCCCTGCTCGCTTCTTTCCTCGCGCTTTCCGCGGCACCGGCGCATGCCAAGACCGATGCTGTTCAGTTCGGCAGCAACATCAACGTTCCCGAGGGTACAACCGTTCATGACGCGGTGTGTTTCTTCTGCAGCGTCCATGCGAAAGGCACGGTTGACGGCGACATCGTCGTGTTTTTCGGAAATGTCCACCTGTCGGGGGCGGCGCACCATGACGTGGTGAACTTCTTTGGCAGCGTGAGAGCCGAGGACGGCGCCTCGATCGACCACGATCTCGTGAATTTTTTCGGATCCGTGCGTCTTGGCGAAGACGTTTCAGTGGGGCATGACGTTGTGGTTCTCTTCGGGGGCCTGCACGCGGCCGACTCGGTCAGGATCGGCGGAAATCGCGTGGCTCAGCCGGCATGGATTTTCTTTATGCCCCTGTTCATTCTCGCGATTATCGCGGTCCTGATCGTCAGGGAAGTGCGATCGTATCGGCGCCGGCAGTACCTGGCCGCTTACGGAGTTCCGCCGATGCCTCCGCCGCCTGCGCCACCGGCACCGCCTGCTGTGTAGCCCGGATGGTTAAACTCTGAATTCATGAACGACAGGCGATTTGTGCTCGCGCGTCCCCTGAGAATCGTCATTCCTGGGGGAAGCGGGCAGGTGGGAAGGGTGCTTGCGCGCCATTTTCAGGAGCGCGGCCACCACGTCACTGTCCTCACCCGCGGGCCGCACACGGCCAACTGGCAAACCGTTCACTGGGACGGAAGACACGCGGGCCTCTGGACGCAGTACCTCGAAGGCGCCGACGTTTGCATCAACCTGACAGGCCGCAGCGTGAACTGCCGCTACACGGCAAAGAACCGCGAAGAGATCTACGACTCGCGCATCGAGTCCACGCGCCTGCTCGGCGAAGTGATTGCTGGGCTTGCCGATCCTCCCAGGGTTTGGCTCAACGCATCGACCGCAACAATCTATCGCCACGCACTCGACCGGGAGATGAACGAGAGGACCGGACAGCTCGGCGGCAACGAGCCCGGTGCTCCCGATGCATGGAGGTTTTCTATCCGCGTAGCGAAGGATTGGGAGGCGGCTTTCTTTGACGTGTCCACGCCGCAGACCCGCAAGGTGGCGATGCGCTCCGCAATCACATTGAGCCCAGCGCCGGGAAATGCATTTGCGATTCTTCTGAACCTGGTGCGGCTGGGGCTCGGGGGCACACAAGGAAATGGGCGCCAGTTTGTCTCATGGATTCACGAGATGGATTTCGCGCGCGCTGTCGAGTTCCTCATCGACAACGAAGATTTGGAAGGCGCGGTGAATATCGCCTCGCCAAACCCGCTGCCGAATCGCGAGTTCATGGCGGAACTGCGCGATGCATGGGGCATGCCCAACGGCCTGCCTGCCCCCGCGCCCTTGCTGGAGATTGCGGCATTCTTTCTGCGGACCGAGACTGAACTCGTTCTCAAGAGCCGGCGCGTCGTTCCCGGCCGGTTGCTCGATGCGGGATTCGAGTTCGAGTATCCGACATGGCCCGAGGCCGCCGAGAATCTCGTCGAGCAATGGCGACACAGAAACGATTGAAGAGTCATGAGCTGAGAGATCAAGGAATTTGAGCTTGTTCCCTTCTCTCGTCTCCCTCGTTCCCTGCCTTGTCATCTCGGCGTGATGTCGGTTACCGGAAGGTCCCAGTGCGCAACGAGAATCTCGAAACGGCGCTGCTCCTCGCGCTTGTAGGTTGCCTGATCGGGCCAGAGCTCTTTGATGAAGGCTTCTTCGTCGGGGTTTGAAGTCGTCGCGACGGTGGAGTTCTTATAGCGAATGGTCACGCGATAGTCCCAGCGGCCGTCTTCGGTGGTGTGATAAGCGGGCGATTCGATCTTGACCGAGAGGATCCGTCCGGTGGCCGCGATCTTCTTCAGCAGCGGGTAGTGGTTTTTGAGAAAGAGGTCGAGAAACTCCTGCTGATGGCCCCATTGCACCTTGTAGTAGTACTCGACAGTGTATGGCTGATCGCTGGAGCCTTGCGGAGGCGCGCCCTGAGCCACCAACTGGCCGGCAACCAGGCCGGTGAAGATCATAGCAACGACAGCGGTGAGAATCTTTTGCATGAGTCCTCCATGGGATGGATGGCAGTCATTGTACCTTGCAGTGCAGATTCGATCCGCTGCTTGGGAACGGACGCGCTCCCGCGGAGGAATCGGCAGGACGCCAAATTTCTGAACCCTGCCCGTGCCGGCTGAATCCAAAGCTCCACAGGAGAGACATCCCCAATGGATCAAAAGATCGCATTCATAACAGGTGGCAATCGCGGGCTCGGCTTTCAGACTGCGCTCGATCTCGGACTCGACAAAAATGCCGAAGTAAAGGTGGTGATCGGTGCGCGCGACCGCGCCCAAGGCGAAAAGGCTGTCGCCAAGCTGCGCACGGCGGGTGCGGATGCCGACGTGCTCCCGTTTGACATCACAAAACCTGCAGACCACCAGGCTGCCTACGACTATTTCAACTCCAGATATGGCCGTCTCGACATTCTGGTCAACAATGCGGGCGTCGCTGGCGGCTCCTTTCCGGGTGAAGGGCCCGAACATCGAGCTGCGGACGTTCCGCTCGACCTGCTGCACAAGGTCTTCGAGACGAACTTCTTCGCGCAGGTGGCCCTGACCAAGGCATTGTTGCCTCTCATCAAGAAGAGTCCCGCAGGGCGGATCGTGAACCTGTCGAGCATTCTGGGCTCGCTGAGCCTCCACGCGGATCCTAAATCCCCGATCTACGATGCGAAGTCGTTTGCCTACGACGCTTCGAAGTCGGCGCTCAACGCTTTCACGATTCATCTCGCCTATGAACTGCGCGGCACAAACATCAAGGTGAACTCGGCGCATCCGGGCTGGGTGAAGACGGATATGGGTGGCGAAAGCGCGCCGATGGAAGTGAGCGAAGGCGGTAAGACGAGCGCATCGCTCGCCCTGCTTCCCGATGATGGGCCCACTGGAGGATACTTTCATCTGGGCAAGCCCCTGCCGTGGTGAGTTAGCGTCGCCAGTCCGGCCGGTTCGACCTCCTTTGTAGCGGAATCGCGGCGGCAGCGCTTCCAGGCGCGGCAGCGCATGGCGAGACCCGGGCAGGAGGCTGCGATGAGGCTCGTGGTCTTTGGAGCAAGCGGCGGAACTGGCCAGCATCTTGTGCAACAGGCGCTGGCAGAGGGCGACACGGTCTCGGCGTTCGCGCGCCGGCCTGAGACGGTGCTCACGGCGCCATCCCCAGGATTGACGGTCGTTCAGGGCGACATTCACGACCCGGCAGCAGTAACAGAGGCCATCGCCGGACAG
>Ga0335082_10004989_pt1 | contig 14490 bp, 8 predicted proteins | sample Lox_Sample_41_FD_206718 | JGI IMG/M metagenome (GOLD analysis project Ga0335082, IMG submission 206718) | Soil microbial communities from Loxahatchee National Wildlife Refuge, Florida, United States - Lox_Sample_4.1 | ecosystem: Environmental > Terrestrial > Soil > Wetlands | place: USA: Florida...
TTTTCATCACCGAGCTTCCGCTCATGATCGTCGGCACCGCCGGGCATATCGACCACGGCAAGACCTCGCTCGTGAAAGCGCTCACGGGAGTGGACCCCGATCGGCTGCCCGAGGAGAAGGCCCGCGGCATCACGCTCGACCTCGGCTACGCTTACAGCGCCGCGGCCTCCGGCGCCGTGCTCGGCTTCGTGGACGTGCCCGGCCACGAGAAGCTCGTGCACAACATGCTCGCGGGCGCCACCGGCATCGACTATGTGCTGCTGGTCGTGGCGGCCGACGACGGACCCATGCCGCAGACGCGCGAGCACCTGCAAATCCTCGGGCTTCTGGGGCTCACGCGCGGCGCCGTCGCGCTGACGAAGATCGACGCCGTCTCGGCGCAGCGTGCAGACCAGGCCGAGCGCGAGGTCGCCGAGCTCCTGGCGGGCACGGCGCTTCAAGGCATGCCGCGATTTCGCGTGTCGAGCGTGACCGGCGAGGGTGTGGCGGCGCTGCGCGCACACCTCGAATCGGAGTCGGGCCGTCTCCCGGCGCGTCCGGCGAGCGGGCGCTTCCGGCTCGCCATCGATCGCTGCTTCACACTTGCGGGCGCGGGCACGGTGGTCACAGGGACCGTGTTCTCGGGGCGGGTCGCGGTGGGCGATGGCGTGACGCTGTCTCCGCCGGGGGTTGCGGTGCGCGTGCGCTCGGTCCACGCCCAGAACCGACCCGCGCAGCAGGGATCGGCCGGGCAGCGTTGCGCGCTCAACCTGGTGGGCGACGGCTTTCAGAAGAGCGTGGTGGAGCGCGGACAGTGGCTGCTCGACCCCGCGCTACACGCGCCGACGCAGCGCCTGGATGTCACGCTGATCCTGCTCGAGTCCGAGCCGCGGCCGCTGGCACACTGGGCGCCCGTGCACCTGCATCTGGGAGCGTCCGGGGTGATGGCTCGAGTGGCCCTGCTCGAGTCCGAGGCGCTCGCCCCAGGCGGCACGGGCGTCGCGCAGCTCGTGCTGGATCGGCCGATCGGCGCGCTGCACGGCGACCGCTTCGTCATCCGCGATCAATCCGCTCTGCGCACAATGGGCGGCGGGGTCGTGCTGGATCCGTTTCCTCCCACGCGCGGGCGCCGCACTCCGGCGCGTCTGACGCTGCTTCGTGCATGGCGCGAAGCGAGCCCGGAGCAGGGGCTGCAGATGGCATTACGGTCGGGTGCCGCGGGCGTCGATCTGCGTCGCTTCGCGCAGACCTGGAACCTGACCGACGCTGAGGTGGAGGCTCTGGCCGCCGCGGCCGGAGCGCATCTAGCGGGCCCGAGCGGCGCGCGACTGGCGTTAGCGGCCGATGCCTGGAGGGCGGTGCGAGAGCGGGTCCTCGCGGCGCTAGCCGAGGAACATGGCCGCGCGCCCGACATGATCGGCGTGGGACGCGAGCGGCTCCGCCGCCTCGCGGTGCCGGAACTCGCGCAGACCGCGTTCGATGATCTGGTCGGGGAGCTGCTCGGCGCGGGTTCGATCGTGCAGACCGGGCCCTGGCTGCACGCGCCGGAGCACCGGGTGAGGCTGAGCGCCGAAGAAGAGAAGCTCTGGCTCAGGGTGCAGCCGCTGTTGCAGCAGACGCCCTTCCACCCGCCGCGCGTGCGTGATCTCGCCAACGCGCTGCAAGTGGAGGAGGACCGCATGCGGCGGCTCCTGATTCACGTGGCGCGCATCGGCGAGGTCTATCCGGTGGCGCATGACCATTACTTCACGCAGGCCGCGGTGGCGGAGCTCGCGGAGGTCATTCGGGAGTTGGCCTCGCAGCGGGGCGCGGCGAGCGCAGCGGCGTTCCGCGACCGCATCGCGACGGGGCGCAAGCTGGCAATCCACATCCTCGAGTTCTTCGACCGCGTGGGCTTCACCCGCCGGGTTCGCGACACCCACGTGCTGCGCCAGCCTGGACTTTTCGCGAGCCCAGCGCGGAGCCTGGCTTGACGGTTTGCATCGCAACGCGGTCACGCCATCGGCATTCCCGATCGGGCGCATTTGCGTTACATTCGGCCGGCGCCCAAGCATGCAGCTCGGCACGGGCGTTTGGGAAGAGAAGCGTTCCCCGGTGGGGCGGCCGGGCTTCAAACCCGGGAAGGGTCGTCAGACGATTCTTGGTGGGTTCGACTCCCACTCTCTTCCGCCATGGTAGGATGACCGCGACGGCACTGCACGGCTCAGGTTTCGATGAACGATCAAGCGCGATTTCTCGCGACGCATCACGAAGTTCCGGTCCAGCGCTGGCAGGACGGAAGGCTCGCAGCGAGCATGGATCGCGTGGCGGAGGAAGTGCCGGTGTCCCTCGTCTACAACGGCATGCCGCACGTGGTGATGATGGCATCGCCGGCGGATTTGGAGGACTTCGCGCTCGGGTTCAGCCTCAGCGAATGCGTGGTGCAGCGCGCGGACGAGCTGCACGCGATCGAGGTCGTCTCGCTCAGCGAAGGCATGCAGATCAATATGGATGTCTCGCTGGAGCGCTATCTCGCGCTCGAGGCGCAGCACCGCAACCTCGCAGGACGCACCGGATGCGGGCTGTGCGGCGCGGAGACCATCGAGCAGGCGGTACGCCACCCCGCCGCCGTGGGCCCGGGCGTGCGCATCACGGCGCAGGCGCTGCAGGCCGCTCTGCGGCAGCTCGGTGAGCGCCAAGAGCTGAATGCCAAGACCGGCGCCGTGCATGCAGCGGCATGGGCTCACCCGGATGGACGGTTGTTCGCGTTGCGCGAAGACGTGGGGCGTCATAACGCGCTGGACAAGCTGATCGGCGCGCTCATCGTGCGCGGGGAGGATCTTGCCGCCGGCTTTGCGGTCATCACGAGCCGCGCGAGCTTCGAGATGGCGCAGAAAGCGGCCACTGTGGGCATCACGTTGCTCGCCGCGATCTCGGCGCCCACGGGCCTCGCCATTCGAGTGGCCGAGGAGACCGGGCTTACACTGGTTGGGTTTGCGCGTATCGGGCAGCACACGATCTACGCGAATCCCGAGCGATTCCTGCCCGCCTGACCGCCGCGCCAGCGCGAGGCCGTGAGCGGACGCTGCACCTCGCCGGCGTGTCCCAAGCTGCGGCAGGGCCGCCTCCGCCGCCGGACAGCAGACTCCGCGTTTCCACCCGTTGCACGGAGAAACCTCGATGGACACGCAAATCACGCCCGCACGCCGCGGTCAACAGGGGCCAGCGGCATCGAAGGTCAGCGTCAGACAGGCGACGTTCGGCCTGCTGCGTGCCTTCGGGATGACGACTGTGTTCGGCAATCCCGGTTCGACCGAGCTGCGCATGTTCCGCGACTGGCCGTCGGACTTCCGCTACGTCCTCGGGCTGCAGGAGAGCATCGTCGTGGCGATGGCCGACGGCTACGCGCAAGTCACGCGCCGCCCCGCGCTCGTGAACCTGCACTCGGCGGGCGGGGTGGGGCATGCGCTGGGCAGCGTGTTCACCGCGTACCGCAACCAGACTCCGCTCGTCATCGTTGCCGGACAGCAGACGCGCGCGATGCTGCCGACGGATCCTTTCCTGTGCGCGCGCTCCGCCGTCGAGTTCCCTCGGCCCTACATCAAGTGGGGCATCGAACCCGCGCGCGGGCAGGACGTGCCCGCCGCGATCGCGCAAGCGGTCTACACCGCGCAGCAGCGGCCCTGCGGTCCCGTGTTCGTGTCGGTGCCCGAGGACGACTGGGATCTGGAGACCGAGCCCGTGGAGGCGCGCGAGGTGAACGTTCAGTTCGCCCCGGACCCGGATGCGTTGGATCGGCTGGCCGCCGCGCTCGCCTCGAGCCGGCGCCCGGCACTGGTGGTCGGCGCGGCAGTGGACCAGGACAGGGCATGGTGGCTCCTGGTGCAGATCGCGGAGCGGCTCAACGCCTCGGTCTGGGAAAGTCCGATGGGCGGCCGGCGCAGCTTTCCCGAGGACCACCCGCTTTTCGCCGGCTTCCTCCCGCCGCTGCGTCAAGCGCTGGCCGAGCGCCTGGCGGGCCATGACATTGTCCTGGTCATCGGAGCGCCCGTGTTCACCTACCACGTCCACACGGAGGGCACGTTCGTGCCGGCCGGCACGCGGCTGTTTCACCTGACCGACGATCCGGAGCAGGCCGCGCGCGCACCGGTCGGGACGAGCCTGCTTTGCTCGATCCGAACCGGAATGGAGCAGCTGCTCGCCAAGCTTCCCCAGTCTAGCCGGCCGGCCCCGATGCCACGCCAATGGCCACCGGTGCCGCCCAAGACCGATCCGATCGACGGTGCATTCGCGATGCATACGATCGCCGCTACCATGCCCGCCGACGCCGTGATCGTGGAGGAAGCGCCGTCCCATCGCAACGAGCTGCACGGCTACGTTCCCATCCGCACCTCGGGAGGCTTCTACGCCTGCGCGAGCGGCGGACTCGGCTGGGCCCTGCCTGCGGCGGTGGGGGTGGCGCTTGGAGACTCGTCGCGTAAGATGATCGCCGTGCTGGGTGACGGGTCCAGCCTGTATACGATCCAGGGCCTGTGGACCGCGGCTCAGCAGCGCCTGGCGGTCACATTCGTGATCCTCAACAACGCCGGTTACGTCGCGGTGAAGTCGCTGGGCGCGCGGATGGGCGTGGGACAGATGCCCGGCAGCGACCTGCCAGGCGTCGACTTCGTCGAGTTGGCGCGCGGGTTCGGATGCCAGGCCTCACGTGTGGAGCGTGCAGACGAGCTCGCGCCGGCATTGGCCCAGGCGTACGGCTCGGACCAGCCGTGGCTGGTGGACGTGCGGATGGACCGCGCGGTGCAGAGCTTGTACTGAACGGGAGGCGAGGCGGCGCCAGCGCTCAGTTGAGCGTTGGGGTGCCGTCCGCCGAGGTGGGCGGTTGTGCGGTCGGGAGCGCCAGGCTGAAGCCCCACTCCGCCGTCTGCACCCCCTGCTGCAAGAGCTTCATCAGGCCGTGCAGCAGCGGCGGATCCAGCGCGAGGCGAACTCCTTGACCTTGCGCCGGTAACAGACCCAGCAGCATCTTCCCGTCCTCGGCTGTGCTCCGGTGCAGGCGCACGACCAGCAGAGGATCATCGCCCAGTGGGTGGGCGCGCTCCGATTGGTCGTACGGCTTGGAGAAGCTCGCTTGGCTGAGCGCCTTCTCGTGCTCGAACTCGAGCATCGTCCGGCGGGCGAGGGGATCGGCGTGAGCGGCGATTTCCGGTTTCGACTCCGCGAAGCCGAGCAGCAGCGGCCACAGCTTCAGCACGCAGCGGCGGGTCAGCCACAGCAGAGCCTCTTCCGCGTTCGCGGTGGAGACCCGCATCAGAAGCCGATCCTGCTCGGGGTCGAAGTCGAGTTTGAGTTGATGCAGTCGCATAGTCTGATTCGACTCCAGTCCCCGCGGGCGGTGGCGCTCACCGGTGTGGCGCGTTCCCAACGGCCTCTCCCCGGCGCCGCGGCGGGGGCGCTGCGGTCTCAAGGCCGCCCGCTGCTCTGGCCGCGTGCGATCCCGCCTGCGATCAGGTGAGCCACACGCAGCGGTTCGGCTAACGCGCCGTGGATGGCCAGGCGTAGGAGCAGCTGGCGTGCCTGCTCGGGTGTGATTCCGGCGCGCTGCACGTAGAGGCCGGCTATCGGCTCCATAGGTCCGGCGGCCTCGACGAGCTTCCATTTGCGCGCACCGCCGCGGACATGGTCGAGCAGCGCAGCCCGTATCGCGTCGAGGTTCGGGCGCTTCCGCGACACCACCAGCACAGGCAGCCGCAGCGACGCATGCAGTGCTGACACGTCCACCACGTTGAACCCGGCGAAGGCGATTCCTTGCAGCAAGACGGCGTGCAGCTGCTGGAAATAGCGCGAGTTGCGGATACAGTCGCGCAGCGCTGCCGTCGCGTTGGCGCCGTCGCGCCGGACCTTGCAGGACACCACCCCGTCCAGGCGCTCTCCAGCAAAAACCGCACCGACCACCAACACGTCGCCACGATGCTCGGGAGGGAAAGCCGCGTCGTCGAAGCCGACGACATGGGACAGACTGCGTGTCACGTCAGACGGCAGCGCAGGGCTCGACATCCCTTTGTTCGCTCGTCCAGCCGGGTGGAGCGGCCGCGCACGCGTGCTGCTCGATCGGCGGGGTCACCCACCGCCGTCGCGCAGCCGGCGCAGTTCGCGCAGCAGCGGCATCTCGTGGAACGAGCGCTCGGAGAGCATGTCCCAGTAGATCCCGGTGGGAGCCGGTAGCGGCTGCGCGACCTCGATCAGCGTTTCGGGGGTGGCGATCAGGGACACCGGCACGTCATGCGCCTGCGTGGGGAAGCTCTCCAGCACTTGGAGCGGATGCACGGTGGTGCACACCGGTACCGGCGCATGGCCCAGCTCGCGCAGGATGGCAAACTCGAGGTCCGCATACCCGTGCCCCTTGCCCAGGCGCTTGCCCTGCGCCGTCACCGCGACGCTTCCCATGACGATGACATCAAGCGCGGGGAGCCGCTCCAGCGCGACCGGCACGCCCCATTCCCCTCCCATCTTCAGGCTGGCCGCGTACCAGTAGTGCTCCTTGGGGATGCGCTTGGGGTCGAGCAGATAGAACCCGCCCTGCAGACGCGGCGTGGGCGTGAGCACTTCGATGCCGCGTTCGAGCAGCGCCTTGCGGACATAGCGCTGCGGAGTATCGGGGTTGACCTTGACTCGGGTGGCCCGCTCGAACAGGGGATGGGCGAGCAGCCGCTCAGCCGCCGCTTCCGCGCCCGCGAAGTTCGGGATGCGCCCTTGGATCGGAAACGGGAAGCGCGCTGCCCGGGAATCGACCAAGGCCTGCCAGACGGCGCGTCGGGCTTCCATCTTGTCCGCGTAGCGCGGCGCGGGAGGTGTGGGTGGATGCCGGGCCGACCTCCAAGGACGATGCTGCTGCATGTTCGCTGCGACGGGCGTTCTGTTCGCAACTCTCATGGTAGCAGCATGCGGCGCCGATTCGCGCCGTGGCGGTAGCGGGCAGGGCGAGCGTGACGCAAGCCAGGCCTGTCCCCGGGGTCGTCCTTTCGATATATGGCGTGAGGGCCTCCGCTGGGGGAGACTGTGCACATGGCGGGCCGAATTGGCGCCGCCGAGTGGCGAAGTTACGCTGGTACGCCGGATTCGACCATTCGTCGACAAAACGTTAAAGCCGGCCAGGAGCTTGCCGATATCAGGGCCGATAGCCGGCAGAGAGGCCGGCCGGACGCACCCCAGGCGAGCTTCGCGGACGATGGAGGGCACATGATGCGCTCGCACTCGAAGTCACTGTCGGGCTGCTTGTTCGGCCTTGCCATCCTGCTGTGCGCCGCGCCGCAGGCGCGTGCCGAGCAGGTCCCCGGTTACGGTTTCGAAGCGGCTGCACAAGAGATTACGCAGCTGTTCTGGCTGGCCGAGACGGCCAACGCTTGCGGTTGGGCGAGCGAAGAGGACGCGATGAAGTTCAAGCACTTCTCGGTGCGGTTCCTCTCCGCGCACTTGTCGGACATTCACCGGCTCGCGCTGGTCTCGATGGTCACCGAGGGCGGCTATGAAGACCAGGTGCGGCGGGCTGCGCGTGACAGCACTCCGACCAACTGCGACAGCCCGCGTTGGCGGTCCGGCTGGGTGGCCTACAAGGCCGCCGCCGACGAGCGCGATCGGGATTTCTAGAGTTTTCTCAGCAGTCTCCTCCCTTTGTCCGGGCGGTCCACCAACTGCCCGGACTCTTTCTTTCTGAGCTCCGCCGCAAGCGCTTCGATCGTCCCCAGGGAACGCCAAGAAAGTCGCGCTCGCCGCGCGAACGAGCGGCTCGCCCCGCCCCCGGTCAGGCAAACACGGGGAACGGCTCGAACTGCGCGCGCAGGACCTCTTGCGTGCGGCTGAACCCAAGCCAGCCCTGCATCATGGTGGCATACACGCGCCGGAAGTCCGTGGTGTAGAGCAGGTTGTCGCCCGGATCGAGCTTGGTGAGGCTGGGCACCTCGCCGTAATGTCCGCCCTTGACCGGCTTGCCGACCAAGAACATGACATTGGCCGCGCCGTGGTCGGTGCCCAGGCTCGTGTTCTCGGGCACCCGCCGCCCGAACTCGGAGAAGATCATCATCGCCACGTCATCGGCGCGTCCGACGCGTTCCATGTCGCGCGTGAACCCGTACACGGCATCGGAAACGTAGGTCAGCAAGCGCTGGTGCAGGTCCGACTGCTGCACGTGGGTGTCGAATGCGTTGTTCCGGTAGGCCACGTAGTACAGGCGCGTGGGCATGCCCGCCGCGATCAGCGCCGCCACCTTGGGCAGGTGCGCGGGCACGATCCCGTAGTCGACGGGTGACTTGTAGCTCTCCCACGCCCTGCGCACCAGGGCGGAGGCGTCGCGAGCGCTGTGGGCGACATCGAGCAGATAGCGCCGCGTGGCGTTCATTCCCGGGTCCGCGTCGGCGATCTTGTCGAGCACCGCCTTCTCGTCGAAGAAGGCGTTGCGCGTGAATTTCTCGGGATCGTCGAACACCACAGGAGTGTGCACGCGGCTGCGCACCGCCAGGGACTGCGTCGCGTCGACGTTGACGATGTAGTTGGGCGTGGGCTCCGGCTGCATCGCGTCGGCCAGCCTGCCCACCCAGCCGTACTCCTCGCCGCTGTTCGGTGCTGCCGTGTGCCAATAGGCCATGGACGTGAAGTGCGAGAAGGACGGATTCTCGTACCCGCAGCCGTGGACGATCGCGAGCCGGCCCGCCTTGTAGAGCTTCTCGAAGCCGGCCATGCCGGGGCTGAACCCGAAGTGATCGTCGATCTTGCGCACCTTGTCCGGCCGGATCCCGATCTGCGGGCGTTGGCGGTAGTAGGCGTCGTCGGCGTAAGGGACCACGGTGTTCAGCCCGTCGTTGCCGCCGGAGAGCTCGAACACGACCAGTATGCGATTGGAATTGCGCTCGTCCGCAGCGCTCGCCAGCGCAGCTTGACTGAACAGCAGCGGCAGACCGAGCCGGCGGGCCATGCCCAGACTCGCTCCCCCCAGCGCTCCGCGGAGCAACCGGCGCCGCGCCGCATCCGGCTCCCGCACTTGCCTATAGCCGCTCATTCCCCGCCTCCTGTGCCTGCTTCCCATTCACTATTCACCATTCACCGCCCTACCCGAGCTGGTACTCGGGCATGCTCAGCATCACATGCAGCAGCAAGCGCAGCGGATCCTCCATGTAGGTCACCGCCTGGTCCACCTGATCCGTGCCCATCTCCAAGGTCAGGAACTCCGCGAGCTGTGCGCGGCGCGGCGCGTCGAGCGGCACGCTGAGGAAGCGCTGTGCGAAGTAGTCCACGACGTCTGTAGAAGTCTTGCAGCCATGCGCTGTCACGAGCCCCGTAAGCTCGGCGCGGGCGGCCGTGCGTGGGATCGGCTTGACCTTCTCCACCGCCATCTGCCACCCGCGATAGCTGGCGTATCGGGTGTTGAAGTCTTCGTCGCGGTCGGCCATCACGTTGGACATGGCCATCCCCGCCTTGTCGTCCTTCCCTGCTGGCTTCGTTGCGGTAGAGATGTCGTATCCGGCGCGGATCTTCTCGTGGACCGCACGGATCTCCCCCCCAGTCGGGTAGACCGGATAGCGGTCTGCGGGCAATGCGGTGATGTCCGGGAACAGCACGTCCTGCACGAAGTTCCCGCGCTCGATCAGCAAGCCGGGTGTAATCCACGCGCGACCCTGGGCCCAACCGGCAACGGTCGGCGGATGGAATAGATGCTGGCCCAGCGACTCGGTGACGTCGTTGAAGTCGGGCATGCCCGGAATCTCGCTCACCCCCAGCTTCTTGTAGGTGGACACGACCAGCTCCACCGGGCTCTTGACGCGGGTCGCGTAGGAGGGCGGACTGTAGAAATCCTTCGACAAGAAGATGGCTTGCATGAGCGGGGCGATCTCGTACCGTTCGTGCCTGAGAAGATCGCCGAGGCGCTTGCGCATCTGTGGCGATAGGTCCTGGCGCACGAAGTAGCGGTAGATCTTCGCCGCCAGAAACTCCGCGGTGACCGGCTGTTGCAGGATGACGTCGATCACCGCGACGCCGTCGAAATCGCCGGTCTGACCGAGCACGGTCTTCGGCGCGTCGTCGTGCTGGTCCGCATCCACCTGGAAGCTGAGGTTACGGAAGTTCCACCCGGTGAAGGCGCGGGCCGCTTCGCGGATGTCCTTCTCCGAGTAGTTGCCCACGCCCATGGTGAAGAGCTCCATGATCTCGCGTGCGAAGTTCTCGTTCGGCGCGCCCTTCACATTCACGCCCGCGTCGAGGAAAGCGAGCATCGCCGGGTCCTGCGCCACGCCGATCACCAGCGCCCGGAAATTTCCCATCCCCTGGGCTTGGAACAGCTCGAGCTGTTTCAGCATCTTGCGGTAGTCGCGGACCTTGTCCTCGTTGGTGGCGAAGTGCCCATGCCAGAACAGGGCCATCTTCTCCTGCAGAGGGCAATGGCTGTTGAGCATGCGGTTCGCCCACCAGTAGGCGAGCCGGTCGGTCTCGAGCCGGCTTGCCCGGAGCCAGTAGAAGAACTTGTTGACCACGGGTTGCATGCGCCGGTTGCCCGCCGGTTTGACCTTGACGCCGAGCGCTTCGCCGTCGGCCTTGGCCTCGTCTGTGGTGGCGGGGCGGCTGGGCGGGAAGGGGTCGATCCCCGGATCGAAAATGCCGGACTCGTCGAAAGCCGGCAGCCCGCAGTTGCCTTTGCTCCGGAAGTGGACGAGCTCCTCGACGGCCTCCTCCGGGGTCATGGCCGCGAGGCGTTGGATCTGTTCCGGAGTGCCGCCGAACCCCGCGCGCTCGAGCAGGTGCGCGGCTCGGTCATAGCTCCAGTCCTGCGCCGTGATCGGGCTCAGGTCGTCCGTCCAGGCGGATGGCCCGGGGCCGGAGAGCTCAGAGGCCGCATGTCCTGTGCTGCTGAGCCCCAGAACGAAGGCGGATGCATACAGCGTGGAGGTGAACCGAGATGGATTGCTCATCGTGCCGTCCTCTCACTGCCGAGCTGGCGGGTCGCCAGAGACTCACTGGAGAAGCTAGCAGAACGCCGGCGGCGAAGGAATACGGAAATTCTTGAATCCTGCGAGCGGCCACGCCCGAACGCCCCGAACCGCGCGGCGAACACAACCTCGTGAGCGCGAGCCACCTGCCGCCTTGCTCGCGAATCGCTACATCAGCGCGGCGAGCCCCTCGGGCGCGGCGGTGCGCAGCACGAGCTTGCTGATTTCCCACGCCTGCTCGGGCTCGAGCCGCTCGAAGTACTGGACTTCACCCGATATCAACGCCGCAAGCGGGATGCCGTCGCGATACACCAGCCGGTTGGAGTAGAGCGCCGCGACCTTTGGCCCTGGCACCAAGATGCCGGAGAGATTGAGCGGGTCCGCCCCGCAGAGCACGACGAGCTTGCCGGCCTTCTCCTCATTGCGTGTGCCACGCAGCACGCCGATGGCCTCCGGCAAGGCGAACTGCTCGCCGGAGAAGCCGGCAACGAAGCGGCCACCGCGGATCTCCCCGCGCGTTTCCAGCCGGCGCAGCGCCGTCAGCAGATCCCGCCAGGGCGGCAACCACTGCGCCTCGCGCGCCAGCAGGCGCCAGAACACGACGCCATAGCGCCTGAGCAGCGTGCGGGCGATTTGGTCCACCGTGTCCCGCGCCAGCGCTCTCGAGTCGCTGTCGGCGGAGGAAGCCCGCCGGATCAAGGCCCAGCGTCCGGCATCCTCGATGCCGAGCAAGGCGGTCCGCCGCCGCCGTCCGCCCGAGAGCGGCTTGCGCCGGTCCGATGGCAGCAGCAGCGCGCGTAACCCGCTGAAGCCATCCGAATTCACCAGGCCTGCGGCGACCAGCTCTCCGAGCGATTCCTCGACGAAGGTGCGCGGGAGATCGAGCGCCTGCGCGAGCTCGTCGAAGAACGACGCGCCGTAGCGCGCGAGATGATCGTGGACGGCTTTGGCGCGCGAGGACAGCGGCAGATCCTGTGCGCCCGCGGGCTGCACCAGCGCCGTCCATACGGGCATATTCTTGCGGGTGAGCAGGGTGACGGGAGTGCTGCGCAGGGGGCCAGGCCCGTGGCTGCGTTCGGGATTCAGCCGCGGCGCCTCGAGGCGCGTCCAGGCCACGCGCCCGGACAGGCACAAGTCATCCAGCCAGGCCGGCTCGTAACCCGCCACGCGGGCTGGCAGAATCTCGGCTTCCCACGCGGCCGCCGCGGCTTCGAAGCCTTCCAACTGCGACACGACGGCAGCGACTGCATCCGGGCCTTCCATGCGCTCGTCCGGCGCCGTGTGTTGCCAGTCGAGCAGGAAGCGCATCAGGTCCGCTGCGGATACCGGCTCGATCTCCCGGCGCAGACGCTTGACCGTGTAGCGATTGATGCGCGCGAGCAAGCGGCGCTCGCACCACTCGGTCGTGCTCGTTCCCGGCGAGAAAGTCCCACGCATGGCGAACCCTTCGGCCTCCAGCGCAAGCAACGCTTGGCCGATCTGTGCGCTGTCGACTCCCAGTGGGCCGGCGAGCGCCTCTTCGGTGGTGGGACCGAGCCCCTCGAGGCGGCCGCGCAGGATCTCGACCAGCGCTTGCTCCCGGCTCCAGACCTTCGCCGCGCACTCGGGTAGCGCGGTGATGGGCGGCTTTGGCGCGGCGCCAGGCAGCGCTGCCTGGAACTCCGGCAGGCGCTCCGCTGCGATCCAGACGCCAGGAGTGAGAGTGGCTCCGACCAAACGCGCCGCCCGACCTTGCGCCACCAGCTCCGCCAGCAGAGCCTCCCATCCCGGGACGGCGGCGGCTTCTTGCGCCGTGAGATAGCCAAGCCACGAGAGCGCGTCGTGCAACTCGTCGGCGTCGCGGGCTTCCGGCCACGCCTCCTGCCTCACGGTCGCGATGGCCTCCGGATCCAGGCGCCCGATATCGGACGCGCTCTCCGCATCGAGCCAGCGGCGGCTCACCACAGCCTGGGTGCGGCGTTCTTCGAGCGGCGCATCGTCCAGGTACGCGTACGGCCGTGCGGCCAGGATTTCCATCGCGAGCGGCGACGGGACCGTGACGTCCCGAGCGGTGACGCGGACCTCCCCGGCCTCGATCCGGGAGAGCAGCCGCTCCAGAGCGTCGATATCCATGGCCAGTTGCAGGCAATCGGCGATGGTCTGAGTGACCAGCGGATGATCGGGAACCTCGCGGTCGCCCACGACATTCTCCAGGCAGGCGAGCTGATCCGGGAAGACGGCGGCGATCAGGTCCTCCGCCTCCATGCGCTGGAGTTGCGCCGGCACCTTGTTCCCGCCGCGGAACCGCAGCAGAGCGAGCGCGATCGACGCGTTCCAGCGCCACCGAGTCATGAACATCGGTGCATCGAACAGCGCCTGCACGAGCAGCGGGCGCACGGTCTTGGCGTTGAGGTAGCGCGACACCTCTTCGAGCGGAAAGCTGTGCGCGGCGGTGAGCGAGAGAACGATCGCGTCTTCGGTCGCGGCCGCCTGCAGCTCGAAGTTGAACTTGCGACAGAAACGCTTGCGCAGGCTCAAGCCCCAGGCGCGGTTCATGCGGCTGCCGTATGGCGAGTGGATCACAAGCTGCGTGCCGCCGGTTTCGTCGAAGAAGCGCTCGAAGACGAGGTTGCGTTGTGTGGGCAGCAGGCCCAGCGCAGCCTTGGCGGCGGTGAAGTAATCGATGATCTGCGCCGCAGCTTCCTGGCCGACGCCCACTTGGTCGACCAAGTAACGGAGCGCACCGGCAGGACTAGACAGGCGTGCCTCGACGTCCTCGCGCAGGCGAGAGACCGCAGCGGACACTTCGTCGCTGCGAGCGGGCGCCTCCCCCAGCCAGAAGGGGATCGACGGAGGCACCCCCTGGGCGTCTTCCACACGCACCTTTCCGGCCTCAACGCGCAGGATCCTGTACGAGGTATTCCCGAGCTGAAACACGTCGCCGGCCATGCTCTCCACCGCGAAGTCCTCGTTCACGGTCCCGATGATCTGCTCCTCGGGCGCCAGCACGACGTTGTAGTCGGCGGTGTCGGGGATGGTGCCGCCGCAGGTGACGGCGGTGAGGCGCAGCCCTTGGCGCGGGCGTAACCTGCGATGCACCGCATCGCGGTGTAGCAGACCGTGACGGCGACCGCGGCGCGTGGAGAAGCCCTCCCCCAGCGTCTGCACTACAGCGGCATAGTCCTCGCGCGTGAGATCCCGATATGGCCAGGCGCGCCGCAGCAGGTCGAACAGCTCGTCCTCGCCCCACTCCCCGCAGGCCACCTCGGCCGCGATCTGCTGGGCCAGCACGTCTTGGGGTTTGTGCGGCAAGCGCAGCCGGTCCAGCTCCTGCCGGCGCACCGCATCGAGCAGCGCGGCGCACTCCACGAGATCGTCGCGCGAGAGCGGAAAGATGCGGCCCTTGGGCAGCCCGCCCACCGCATGCCCCGAACGGCCGACCCGCTGGAGCAGAGTCGAGATGGAACGCGGCGTGGAAATCTGGCACACGAGGTCCACGTGGCCGATGTCGATGCCAAGTTCCAGCGAAGAGGTCGCGACGAGCGCCTGGAGCTCCCCGCGCTTGAGCCGCTGCTCCGCGTTG
>Ga0335082_10004990_pt1 | contig 14487 bp, 15 predicted proteins | sample Lox_Sample_41_FD_206718 | JGI IMG/M metagenome (GOLD analysis project Ga0335082, IMG submission 206718) | Soil microbial communities from Loxahatchee National Wildlife Refuge, Florida, United States - Lox_Sample_4.1 | ecosystem: Environmental > Terrestrial > Soil > Wetlands | place: USA...
GCAGATCCGGACGGGCGGTCAGGGGCGGCGCGCACCCGCGGCCGACCCGGACGCGTGGCAACACTTCGGCGACGCGCAGGCAGGACGCACGGGCGCTGCCGGGCCGAGAGTTCGCCCACCGCGCCACGGCGCGCAGCCCCAAGCCCCGAAGGAGCCCCGCATGAATGCCCGCATTGATCTCATCGCCCTCAAGAACCGCCAGCAGGCCGCCTGGGCCAGCGGCGACTACTCGGTGATCGGCACCACGCTGCAGCTGGTCGGCGAGCAGCTCGCCGAGGCCTGTGACATCCGCTGGGACGAGCGCGTCCTCGACGTCGCGGCCGGCAACGGCAACGCCACGCTCGCCGCGGCGCGCCGCGGTGGCCGCGTGACCTCCACCGACTACGTCGCCTCGCTCCTCGAGCGCGGTGCCGAGCGCGCCCACGCCGAGCGTCTCGAGGTCGACTTCCGCAGCGCCGATGCCGAGGCGCTGCCCTTCGCTGACGGCAGCTTCGATGTCGTGCTGTCGAGCTTCGGGGTCATGTTCTCCCCGGATCACTTCCAGGCGGCCGCGGAGCTGGCGCGCGTGTGCCGCAGCGGCGGGCGCATCGGGCTCGCCAACTGGGCTCCCGGCGGCTTCGTCGCCGAGATGTTCAAGGTCATCGGCAAGCACCTGCCGCCCCCGCCCGGGGTGACCTCGCCGGCGCAGTGGGGCACCGAGGAGCACCTGCGGTCGCTGTTCGGCGAGAGCGTCGCGGCGATCGCCATCCGCCCGCGGGTGTTTAACTTCCGCTACCGCTCGAGCGCGCACTTCATCGAGGTGTTCCGCAACTGGTACGGACCGGTGCACAAGGCCTTTGCCGCACTCGGTGCGCGCGGCGCGGAGCTCGAGCGCGACCTCACCCAGCTGCTCAAGGAGCGCAATCGTGCCGGCGTCGATTCCCTCATCGTGCCGAGCGAGTACGTCGAGGCGGTCATCCTGCGCGCCTGAGGAACGCGCGTGGACTCGCGAGTGCAGCTGCGCGTGCAGCGCTACGGCTGGGACCGCGCCGCGGGTGACTACGAGGCGCTGTGGCAGGCACAGCTCGAGCCGGCGCACGCGGCGCTGCTCGCGGGCGCCGCCCTCGCGCCGGGGGCGGCGGTCCTGGATGTCGCCTGCGGCACGGGGCTCGTGACACTGGCCGCCGCGCGTGCGGTGGGAGCTGCGGGGCGGGTGCTCGGCACGGACCTCTCCGGTGAGATGGTGCGCGCGGCGCGGGCGCGCGCCGCGCACCTCGGGCTTGCCCAGGCACGCTTCGAGCGCATGGATGCGCAGCACCTCACCCTGGCGGACGGACAGTTCGACGTGGCGCTGTGTGCGCTCGGCCTCATGTACGTGAGCGAGCCCGAGGGGGTCCTCGGTGAGCTGCGGCGGGTGCTGCGCCCCGGCGGCCGGCTGGGACTGGCGGTGTGGGGTGAGCGCGGACGCTGCGGCTGGGCCTCGGTCTTCGGGATCGTGCAGGAGGAGGTGGCGAGCGATGTGTGCCCGCTGTTCTTCAGCCTGGGTCGTGCCGGGGCGCTGACGCAGCTGTGTCTGCACAGCGGATTTGCCGTCGCCGGCGAGCAGCGCATCGCGACGCGGCTGCAGTACCGCAGCGGTGCCGCGGCCTGCCAGGCGGCCTTCGCCGCCGGCCCGATGGCTCTCGCCTGGTCGCGTTTCGGTGAGCGGACGCGCGCGCGGGTATGCGCGCGCTACCTCGCAAGCCTCGAACCCTGGCGCCGCAACGGCGGCTACAGCATTCCCGGTGAGTTCGTCGTGGCGCACGCCCGCGCCCCCTAGCACTCAGTGCCTCGGGCAGGAGAGCTCCTCGCCCTGCCAGATGAAGCGCGCCACGCCCTGGTGCTCCCAGATCTCCACGCCGCGGGCGCTGTAGCGCGCGCCGCTGGCGGCGGGTGCTGCGAACACGATGGCCTCGTGCTGTTGGTAGCTCAGGCGCGCCGCCGCCGGGTCGGTCCGGAAGTAGGTCGCAGTCAGCGGAGTGCTCTCGTGTCCAGGGCACAGGTAGGTCGCCGTGGCGACTGTCGGCGCGCGGCCGAGGACGATGTTGAGCTCGACGCTGCGCCGCGCCTGCTGGCTGTCGATGCAGGCCGGCACCTCCTCGGAAGAGGTGCAGTGCGCGAGCATGCGCAGCCACTCATCCTGGCGCTGCCGCTGGGCGGCGGCGGCGGCGGCGGGCAGCGCGCCGAGGGCGCTGTCGTAGAGCTGCTGGATGCTCTCCTGGCGCTGCTCGCGTCCCGGGTCCTGGCAGATGAGCCTCTCGAGCGGCGAGGCTTCGCCCGTACACACGGCGGGAAAGCTGCCCGACAGGGCGAGCAGCGGCAGGAGCAGGGCAGCCGGGATCATCCGCGATCTCCGCAAAGGTCTGAAGCCCGCGGACGATAGCGCAAGGCCGTCGCGCGTGCTCGAGAGGATTTGCGCCGACCCGGATCGGGCCCAGGCTCACAGGTCGAAGGTTCGCCAGATGCGCAGCACGGCGCGCTGCGAGATGCCGAGCTCGTGCGCCAGACGGCGGCTGCTCCAGCGCGCCGCATCGGGCGGCTGCTCGTGCAGCGTCTTGGCGAGCACCGCCTCGATGAGCTCATCGCTGATGGAGCGCGGCGCGCCCGAGCGCGGTTCGTCGACCAGGCCCGCCAGGCGCCGCTCGAGGAAGCGCGCGCGCCACTTGCCGACCGTCTGCGTCGTGACGTGCAGGCGCTGCGCGACGGCGCGGTTCGCGCGCCCCTGGTCGCAGGCGAGCACGATGCGCGCGCGCAGCGCGAGCGCCGCGTTGCGGCGGCGCGCGGCAGCCCAGGCGCGCAGCTGGGCACGCTCAGCGTCGCAGAGCGCCAGCGGCGTCAGCCGCGAAAGATGTTGCATCACCGTCCCCCGGTGTCGATGCAAGGTTGCACAAGCAGCGTTCCCACGCTGCCACCTGTAGCTACAGTTCGCAACTCATTCAATGAATTTGTGACTCAGGACGCTTCTGACAGCGGCGCGGAAAAGCGCTGTTTTTCCCGGGTTTTGTGCCGGTCGCGGGCACCCCGCCGTGCGTCTTAAAGGCGCGACACTTCGACACACGCTGTAGGCGCGCGTAAACAGCGCACCGAAGCCCGTGCAGGAGCACGGCTCGCGAACAGGGAGGAGACCCATGCGTGAACATAACGCGGTCGGGTATCGCACGCTGGCGGGTGTGCTACTCGCGCTCGGCACGCTGGCCTCAGCGGTAACGCCGGCACAGGTAACGGATCCGGGGGTGCGCAAGGCGAGCAGCGACGGCGGGCCGCCGCCGGCACTCAGCGGACTCAGCAGCGAGGACCTGCTGTTCTACCAGGACGGCCTCGCGCGCTTCGCCACCGTCGAGGTGGTCTCAGGGGCGACCGAGGGCAACGGGCTCGGGCCACGCTTCAACTCGAACCAGTGCTCGTCCTGCCACTCGCAGCCGATGGTCGGCGGCTCGAGCCCGCCGGCGAATCCGCTCTACGACGTCGTCAACGCCGGCGGTGCGAGCAACCAGATGCCCTGGTTCATCGCCCACAACGGGCCGGTGCGCGAAGCACGCTTCGTGCAATCCAACGGTGCGCCGGACGGGGGCGTGCACGACCTGTTCGTCATCACCGGGCGTGCGGATGCCGGCAGCTGCAACCTCGCGCAGCCGAACTTCCTGCCGGCGGGCAATCCCGTCACCGGGCTCGGCGGCAACCCGAACGTCGTCTTTCGCATCCCGACCCCGATCTTCGGGGCGGGCCTGATCGAGGCGATCCCGGATGCCGTCATCCTCGCCAACCAGGCCGCCAACGCCACCACCAAGCGCGTCTTCGGCGTCGGCGGGCACGCCAACGCCATCCAGGGCGGCAACGTCAACCGCAGCGGCAACGACGGCACCATCACACGCTTTGGGTGGAAGGCGCAGAACAAGTCGCTGCTGATGTTCGCCGGCGAGGCCTACAACGTCGAGATGGGCATCTCGAATGACCTGTTTCCCCAGGAGCGGGACGAGACCGTCAACTGCCAGGGCGGGGTGGCGGCGCCAAACGACACCAACAACATCCCGGACCCCTCCGACCCGCCGGTGCCGTACGCGGTCCTCTCGGACGTGGAGTCCTTCGCCATCTTCATGCGCATGCTGGCGCCACCGGTGCCGGCCGCGCCGACGCCCTCCAGCCAGCACGGCAGCACGGTATTCGCGAGCGTCGGCTGTGCGCTGTGCCACACGCCCTCTCTCAGCACCGTGCAGGCGAGCGGTCGCTTCCGTCGCGGCGGCCTGCCGCCGACGGTAGTGGATGGCAAGCAGGTGCCGCTGTTCTCGGATCTGCTGGTGCACCACATGGGCAGCGGGCTCGCCGATGGCATCACCCAGGGCGCCGCCGGCCCGGATGAGTTCCGCACGGCGCCGCTGTGGGGGCTCGGGCAGCGGGTGTTCTTCCTGCACGACGGGCGCACCAGCAACCTGATCACGGCGATTCGCTACCACGCCAGCCAGGGCAGCGAAGCCAATCAGGTCGTGCAGAAGTTCGGCGCGCTCAGTCCCCAGGACCAGCAGGACCTGATCAATTTCCTTCGGTCGCTGTAGAAGCAGGGAGGAGGAGGCGGGCCGGCCGCAGGGATGCGGCCGGTGCCGCCGGCGCGCAGCTACTCGGGCAGTGTCACGCCCGAGCCGCCCATCTCCGCGGGCATATCCTGCAGCTTCGGCTTGCCGTCCTTGATCCTGAGCACCGTCTCCTGGTAGTTCACGTGCAGGGCTGGCTCAAACTGCAGCTGCGGCAGGACCGCCGCGTAAATGTCCACCAGCCCACCGCCCATCCCCGGGTGATCGGTGAACAGGTGCCCGCCGCATTTGCGGCAGAACTTGCGGTAGCTCTGCGGGGTCTTGTTGAAGGTACCGATGCTGTCCGAGCCGCGGGTCACCTTGAGCGCCTTCGGCTCCCACAGGGTGAAGGCATTGACCGGCCCCGCCGACCAGTGCCGGCAGGACTCGCAGTGGCAGTAGCCCATGGCGACCGGCGCGCCAGTGACCTCGAACTGCACTTCGCCGCAAAAACAACCGCTCTTATGGGTCTGGCCACTCATTTGACACACTCCTTTAGCTGAAAAACCGCCCTGCGGCGTGGCGTCGGGACGCGGACACCGTGAGCCTGTAGAATCGTTCCCGCTCTTGCGGGTGGCCGACAATGTAGCAACCACCAGGCGGTGGCCGAATGACTGGCCGTCCGCCCCGCCTGCTCGAGCGTCCGTCGGGGACCGCCATGGACGTTTTGTCAGATGTACTGCGGGCCGTGCGCCTGAGCGGCGCGGTGTTCTTCGACATCCGCGCCGCGGACCCGTGGGTGGCCGCAACCCCGCGCGGCTCGGCGATCGTCGGCGCCATGTTTCCCGGCTCCGAGCACCTGATCTGCTACCACGTCATCATCTCCGGGGGTTGCTGGGCGGGACCTCCCGGGGCTGAGCCGATCGAGCTCGCGGCCGGCGACATCATCGTCTTTCCGCACGGCGACCCGCACATGCTGTCCTCGGCGCCGGGCATGCGCACCGAGGCGGACCTCTCGCGCTACTGTCACCCGAAGGAGGGCCAGCTGCCGTATTCGATCTCGATGGGCGAGAGCGGTGCGGAGTCGGCGCACTTCGTGTGTGGCTTCCTCGGCTGTGACGCACGACCGTACAACCCGCTGCTCACCGCGCTGCCGCGGGTGCTGCGGGTCTCCGACCCGGGGGGCGCGCTCAGCACCTATCTTAAGTTTGCGCTGCAAGAGGCGCGCGAGCCGCGGCCGGGCGGGGCGGGCGTGCTCGGGCGCCTGAGCGAGCTGATGTTCGTCAATGCCGTGCGCCAGTACCTCGAGGGGTTGCCGCAGGAGCGTGGCGACTGGCTCTCCGGCCTGCGCGATGCGTACGTAGGGCGGGCGCTGAACGCGCTGCATCGCCGGCCCGAGCGCGGCTGGACGCTGCAGGCCCTGGCCCGCGAGGCGGGGCTGTCGCGCTCGGCGTTCGCCGAGCGCTTTTCACACTTCGTCGGCTGCCCGCCGATGCACTACCTCACCCAGTGGCGCATGCAGCTCGCCACCGGGCACCTGATGGGCGGCCGCGAGAGCATCGCCTCGATCGCCAACCGCGTCGGCTACGACTCCGAGGCCGCCTTCAGCCGTACCTTCAAGAAGGTGCTCGGCCGCTCCCCCGGCCAGTGGCGTCTGGAGCGCAGCGCCGCCGCGTGAGCCGCGCGGCGTGCTCCGGGCTCGTCCGGGCCGGTGATTCGGGGTCGGCGCTGCGCGCATATACTCGGCGGGGACGCATGGCGTAGCTGCCAAGAAGAGGGGGTCGATGGAAATCCCGCTGACGCCGCTGGAGTTTGCGCGCCGCGCGCGACTGCTGTACCCGGAGCGCGAGGCCGTCGTCGACGGGGAGGTGCGGCTCACCTACGCCCAGTTCCTCGAGCGCTGCGACAGATGGTCGGCGGTGCTGCAACGCCTGGGAGTGCACCAGGGCGACCGCGTGGTGGTGATCTCGCCGAACACCCACGCCATGCTCACGCAGTTCTACGCCGTGCCGCAGCTCGGCGCGATCGTCGTGCCCCTCAACTACCGGCTGAACGCGGACGACTTCCGCTACATGATCGAGCACTGCGAGCCGGCCGTGGTGTGCGTGCACCCGGACTACATCGCGGCCATCGAGGGCCTGCGCACCGAGCTCAAGAGCGTGCGGCACTTCGTCGCGCTCGAGGGCAGCCACCCGGGGTGGCTCGGCTACGAGGCCCTGCTCGCGGAGGCCGAAGGGCAGTTCGTGCACGTGCCGATCGCCGAGACCGACGTGCTCACCATCAACTACACCAGTGGCACCACTTCGCGCCCCAAGGGCGTGATGATCACCCACCGCAACGCCTGGATGAACACCGTGGGCACGCTGGTGCACCACCCGCTGGCGGTCGGCGAGCGCTATCTGTGGACGCTGCCGATGTTCCACGCCAACGGCTGGACCTTCGTGTGGACCGTGACGGCCGCCGGCGGCACGCACGTGTGCCTGCGCAAGGTGGAGGCGGGGGCCATCTACTCGCTGATCAACAGCGAGGGCGTCACCATGCTGTGCGCGGCCCCGACCGTGCTCATCTCGATCGCCAACGGCCCCGAGGAGCTGCGCCGCCAGCTGCGGCGCGGCGTACGGGTGATGACCGCGGGCGCCCCGCCGGCGGCGGCCACCATCGCGCGCATCGAGGGGGACCTCGGCTGGGAAGTCACCCACATCTACGGACTCACCGAGACCGCGCCGTTCATCCTGGTGTGCGAGACGCGGCCGGAGCATGCGCGGCTTGCCGCGAGCGAGCTGGCCACGATCAAGGCCCGCCAGGGGGTCGAGCTGATCACTTCCGGCGAGCTGCGGGTGGTGGATGAGCACGAGGCGGAAGTGCCGGCCGACGGGGCCACCCTGGGGGAGATCGTGGTACGCGGTAACGTGGTCATGAAGGGCTACTACCGCGACCCGCAGGCCACCGCGGTCGCCCTGCGCAACGGCTGGTTCCACACCGGAGATGCGGCCGTGGTGCACCCCGACGGCTACGTCGAGATCCGCGACCGCTTCAAGGACGTCATCATCAGCGGCGGGGAGAACATCTCCTCGATCGAGCTCGAGGCCGTGCTGCTCAAGCACCCGGCCGTCATGGAGGCCGCGGTGGTCGGCATGCCCCACGAGAAGTGGGGCGAGACGCCGGTCGCGCACGTGGTGCTGCGCGCCGGCGCGAGCACCTCGGAGGAGGCCCTGCGCGAGCACTGCCGCACGCACCTCGCGCGCTTCAAGGTGCCGAGCGCGGTGCACTTCGTGCCGGAGCTGCCGAAGACCGCGACCGGCAAGATCCAGAAGTACGTGCTGCGCAAGGGCCGGAGCGCCATCAGCCGGCAGTAGCAGCACTCCCGGCCCCGTGCCGCGCACAGCGTGCGCGACGGGGGGCGGCGCACCAATAACCAACTCGAAGGCGGGGCTATGAACAGCACGGACAGGGCAGGGTTGAGCCGGCGCGAATTCGTGGGCGTGGGCACCGCGGCGGCGGCGCTCGCGGCGGCGCCGGCGTGGCTCGCCGCGGCCGGCACGCAGGGCGAGAAGGCCGCGGTGCTCGCCCAGGTGAAGGGCATGCACGCGGCGAACCTCAGGCGGCTGCAGGAGTGGATCGCGCTGCCCTCGATCGCGGCGGAGAACCGCAACTACCCGCAGGGCCCGGAGCACATGGCGCAGCTGGCGCGCGCTGCCGGCTTCAGCGACGTCGAGATTATCCCGAGCTCGGGCAAGCCGGGGGTGTTCGGGCGCATTGACAGCGGCGCGCGCAACACCCTGGGTATCTACTTCATGTACGACGTGAAGCAGTTCGTGCCCGAGGAGTGGAGCTCGCCGCCGCTCGAGGGTCGCCTGGTGAACAAGGACGGCCTGGGCCTGGTGTGCATGGGCCGCGGCGCGGTCAACCAGAAGGGACCCGAGAACTCCTTCCTCAGCGCGCTCATGGCCTTCAGGGCCGCCGGCCGCAAGCTCCCCGTCAACCTGGTGCTGGTGTGCGAGGGCGAGGAGGAAATTGCCTCGCCGCACTTCGGGGAGATCGTCCACACCCCCAAGGTGCTCGCAGCTCTCAAGACCTGCAGCGGGGTGTTCATGCCGGAGGCGGCGCAGGATCGTGACGGGGGCGTGCAGGTGTCGCTCGGGGCCAAGGGGGTGGTGGAGCTCGAGCTGGTGTCGAGCGGGGAGAAGTGGGGGCGGGGACCGGCCAAGGACATCCACTCGAGCTACGAGGCGCAGGTCGACTCGCCGAGCTGGCATCTGGTGCAGGCGCTCAACACGCTTGTCGGGCCGGACGGCCACACCCCTGCGGTCGAAGGGTTCTTCGAGAAGGTGCGGCCGCTGACGGCCGCGCAGCTGCAGATGATCCGCGAGCACGCCGAATCGACCGCCGAGACGAGCATCAAGCAGACCCTCGGCGTGCAGCACTGGGTGCACGATGCCGCCTGGTACGACTCGCTCGTGCTGCTCGAGTCCAAGCCGACGATCAACATCGAGGGCCTGGTGGGAGGCTACACCGGGCCGGGTGGCAAGACGGTGCTGCCGCACCGCGCGCTCGCCAAGATCGACATGCGGCTCGTGCCGGACATGACCACGACCGACACCCTCGCCAAGCTCAGGGCGCATCTGGCCAAGCACGGCTTCGCCGACATCGAGGTCAACATGAGCGGCGGCTACAACCCGACGCAGACCGACCCGAAGAGCCGCCTGGTGCAGGCGCAGCTGAGCACTTACCGCGCGCTCGGCACCGGGCCGCAGCTGTGGCCGCGCTCGGCGGGCTCCTGGCCGGGCTACGTGTTCACCGACCCGCCGCTTGCGCTGCCGGCCGGGCACTTCGGTCTCGGCCACGGCAGCGGTGCGCACGCGCCGGATGAGTACTACGTGATCGAATCCAGTAACCCGAAGGTGCGGGGGCTGGACGGGGCGGTGGCCTCGTTCATCGAGTATCTGTACGCGCTCGCCTGAAGGGGCGGGCGCAGTTGACTGTCAACGACAACGGGAAAGGGTCTCGCACATGTCCATGCTGATCATTCATCTGCTGGTGGCGCTGGTGTTCCTGGTGCTGTTCTTCGTGTGGAACGGCTACCTGTACCGCTCGGGCTGGAACGGCTCGGGTGTCACCGGGCTCGAGGCGCTCTATTACCTCATCGGGCTCTGCTCCTTCGCCGCCGGCTACTACTTCAACGTGCAGTACGTGCAGACCTACGGCGCCGAGGCCGGCTGGGTGCACTTCACCAAGATGCTGTTCACCAACCCGGCTGCCGCCTCGGGCTCCCAGGACCTGGTCACCACCAACGTGCTGCTGTTTCCGCTGTGGACGATCGTCGACGGCCGCCGCCTCGGGATGCGCCACCCCTGGATCTATTTCGTGCTGAGCCTGCTGACGAGCTTCGGCTTCGCGATGGCGCTCTACCTGGCTGCCCACGAGCGCCAGATCCGCTGGCTGCGCGCCCAGGCCCGCCCGGTAGCCGCCTAGCGCCACACCGGCTCGCAGGCCACGCGGCGGCACCGGCCCCGAGGGGCCGCCGCGGCCGGGCGAGCTTGATCCGGGCGGCCGGTTTGCGCTAAAGATCTGCGCATGCCAGCGCCTCGGATACCCGTGCCCGCCCGCCACGCCACGCTCGCGGTGCTCGCCGCCGCGGGGCTCGCGGCGACGCCGGCGGCCCGGCCCGCCGAGAGCGCGGACGTGGCCAGCGCGGCGGCCGCGCACGGCGGCTCCTCGGCTGATCCCGCGAGCCGCGGGATCTGGAAGGCGGTCGTCCCCCCGCCGGGCTCCATGCACGGCGAGTTCGACAGCAACGATCCGCTCGGGGTAGCCGCGGGGGTGAGGATCGCGGCGGACTGCTCGATCAACTGGGTGGATCCGGATGAGGGGCGGCTGTACTGCTTCTCCAGTGCCACTTCGCTCGTGTTCTTCCTCGAGTCGCCACGGGACTACCTGAGGCGCGCCCGCAGCCAGTGGCAGCACCTGATGGCTCCGGTAAGCTCCGGCGCCTGACCTTAGAGCCTCGCACCGCGGGCGCTGCCTCGCGCCGCTGCGGTGCCGAGCGCGCAGCACCCGTTTAAGGAGCGGCCCCCAGCATGGCGGATGTCTACGACGTAATCGTGATCGGTGGCGGCCACAACGGCCTGGTGTGCGGCAGCTACCTCGCCAAGGCGGGCCTGAAGACCCTGGTGCTCGAGCGACGCGAGATCTTCGGCGGCGCGGCGGTCACCGAGGAGTTCTCTCCGGGCTTTCGCGCCTCGCGCTTCTCCTATGTGATGAGCCTGCTGCACCCGCGGATCATTCGCGAGCTGGAGCTGAAGTCCTTCGGGCTGGAAGTGCTGCCGGCGAACGACCTGTTCTGCCCGCTCGGCGGGGATGACTACATCGTCTACAGCGACGAGCTGCCCAAGATCCAGGCGGAATTCGCGCGCTTCTCGCGCCACGACGCCGAGGTGTACCCGGCCTTCGCCCGCTACCTCGAGGAGTCGGCGAGCGTGGTACGGCGACTGCTGTGGGAGACCCCGGTGGATCCGGTGCGGCGCCGCTGGGGCGACTTCAAGCGCACCGCGAGCCTCTTGTGGCGCGAGCGGCGCATCGGCGATCAGGCCTACCGCATGGTCGACCTCCTGACCCAGAGCGCCTACGACTACCTCTCCGCCTGGTTCGAGCACGACGTCATCAAGACCGTGCTGGCCTACTACTGCTGCATCGGCACGTTCGCCGGGCCCAAGTCCCCCGGCACCGCCTACGTGATCATGCACCACCTGATGGGCGAGCATTCCGGCGCGGGCGGCTGGGGCTTCATCCGCGGTGGCATGGGCGCGATCAGCGCCTCGATCGCGCGCTCGGGAGGGCGCTTCGGGCTCACGGTGCTCACCGGCTCGCCGGTCGCAGCCGTCACGGTGAGCGGCGGGCGGGCCACGGGCGTGCGCCTCGAGGACGGACGCGAGCTGCGCGCGCGGGCCGTGGTCTCGAACGTGCCCGCGACCACGCTGTTTCGGCGTCTGGTCGCCGCCGAGCACCTGCCGGAGGATCTGATCCGCCAGATCGCCTCGTTCCGCACCTTCTCCACGGCCTTCAAGATGAACATCGCGGCGCACGAGCCGCCGCGCTACCGCGCCTTCGATGCCGCACGCCTGGGCTTCGCCTATCCGACCTACGTTCACCTGGCCCCGGGCATCGACTACCTCGAGCGCGCCTACGACGACGCCAAGTACGGCTCCTACTCGCGCCGGCCGTTCCTCACGCCCGTCACCCCGACGATCGTCGATGACTCACTGGCACCGCCGGGCAAGCACGTGATCAACGTGTTCGGCGGCCATGCCCCCTATGAGCTCAAGGGCGGCGCCAGCTGGGCGCAGGAGAAACCGAACCTCACCAAGGCCGCGCTCGCCGTGATCGACGAGATGGCGCCGGGGTTCTCGCAGCAGGTCATCGGCATCGAGACACTGGTGGCCCCGGATCTGGAGGCGATCGTGGGCCTGCCGCAGGGCCATATCTTCCACGGCGAGCTCTCGGCGGATCAGCTGTTCTGGCAGCGCCCGGCGGCGCACTGGGCGGATTACCGCACGCCGGTGCGTGCGCTCTACCAGTGCGGCTCCTCGACCCACCCCGGCGGCGGGGTGTCGGGCATCCCCGGCCACAACGCCGCGCGCGAGCTGCTGAAGGACTGGAAGCGTCTGTAGCGCCCTTTCAGGCGTAGCGGCGCCGACCCGGCCGCGCCTGCGCGAGCCACGTCAGCAGCGCCCACAGCCCCTGGAAGAGCAGCCACACCCCGAGCGCGAACACCAGCGCGAACATCAGCCCTTCGCCGGAGAGGGCGAAGGTCGGTACCCAGTCGGCGTAGGTGGCGCGGATCAGAGCGGGGTCGGCATGGCGGGCGAGGTACAGCACCTGCTGCCACAGACTCGAGTGCAGCGCGTCGGCGGCGCTCTGCAGTTGCCGGACGGTATCGGCGAGCGAGGCGATCACACCGCCCTCGGCATGGAAGGTCGGATCGCTGCTCTCGAGGTGATAGCGCACCAGTGCCCCAAGATCGCCATGGTGCTGCTGGTCGGCGAGCTTCTGCCAGGGCTCAAGATCCAGCCGCGCCTGGTCGAGGCGGCCGCCGAGTCGCTGGCGGTACTGGGCAATGAACCCCGGCACCAGCCCGCCGGCCACCACGGCGGCGATCAGGAGTACCCGGTCGAGCAGGCCGCGCAGCAGCCACATGGATCCCTCGCTTGCGCAAGTCACCGAGGCTTCCTTGTAACGGGCGCGCCGCGGCGGATCAAGGCGCGGGCTCACGATCTGCGGCCCGGGCGGGGGCGGGGCTGTCGCGCACCGCATCCGGTGCCGGCGGCGGGGTTAGAATCGCGCGGCGGTGCCCCGGGGAAGGAGTGAGCCATGTCGCGTATCGGTATGTTTGCGGTGCTTGCTGCGGTGCTGGCCCTGGCCGGCTGCGACGGCGTCAACAGCGACGTCACGGCCACCTCGGCCGACGGCGCCAAGACCATCAACGGCGCGGTGAACGTGCCGGCCGGCAGCCACACCGGCGGCATCGGCACCGTGAACGGCTCGGTGAGCGTCGGTGAGAACGCGGTGGTCGGCAGCGTCCACGCCGTCAACGGGCCGATCGAGCTCGCCGCGCACGCGCTGGCGCAGTCGGTGGCCGGAGTGAACGGCGGCGTGACCGTCGGACGCGAGGCGCATGTCGCCGAGGGCATCACCACCGTCAACGGCGGCATCAGCCTCGAGGAGGGCGCCGAGGTGAGCGGCATGGTGCGCAACGTCAACGGCCCGATCTCCCTCACCCGCGCGCACGTCGCGGGCGGCCTGCGCACCGTGTCCGGCGACATCGAGATCGCCGGCGAGTCGCACGTCGAGGGCGGGATCGTGGTGCAGCGGGCCGGGTGGTTCAACACCGATTCGCGCAAGCCCCGTATCGTCATCGGTCCAGGCGCGGTGGTTTCCGGCGAGCTGCGCTTCGAGCGCCCGGTGGAGCTGTTCGTGAGCGAGGGCGCGAGCGTCGGCCCGATTACCGGTGCGACGGCGGTGCGCTTCGCCGGCGATAAGCCGGCTGCCTGAAGTGGCGCGGCTCAGCTGCCGGTGAGAGTCGCGACCAGGCCGAAGTGATCGCTCGCGGTCGCACCGGTCAGCGCGAGGGTGATCTGTGCTGGCGAGAGCATGGAGTTGAGCGTCGCCAGCCCGCTCAGCTGTACGCCGTTGAGCGCCGCGTACGTCCCCGTGCAGTTGGCATACGTATAAGTGATCTCGTAGAGGTCATGCATGCTGTCGGCGGAGGACACCGACCCCGACAGTGTGCAGCCGTTGCTCTGGTTCTGGCCGCTGAGCGCTCCGGTGGTCGAGATGGAGTACACCGTCGCGGTGACGTTGTCGGTGAAGTTGCCGCTGATCGCCGTCGTGGACGAGCCATCGTCGGACAGCGCCTCGTAATTGAGTGACCAGTCACCCGTGATCGCGGTGTTGTTGCTGGTCATGAAGGAGAGCGTCGCCGTGATCGAGCTGCCGCTCGTGACGTTGCCATTGAGCGTGCCGATGCCGTAGTCCGAGCCGTCGCTGAACAGCTGCGCGAAGTCCGGGTAGCCATCCACGCTGAGCGCGAGGTTGCTGCCGTCGACCTGCACCGTGCCGGTGAACAGCATCCCGTCGGCGCGGATGAACATCGCCTGGCCGGCCGCGTTGATCAGTGCCGTGAGGCCCAGTCCGCTCACCGAATCGGTGCCGCTCCACACCCCGGTAGCCGACTGGGTCGTCGGGCCGTTGCCGCCCCCGCTGTCGGTGCTCGACATGCAGCCGGCCGCGATCAACGGCGCGAGCGCGGCCAGGGTGAAAAGGCTGCGACGTCGGTTCATGGAACGAGCTTCTCCCTGCCGATGGTGCGTTGCGTGCGGCGGTACACGACTCTCCCGCCGGCCCGGCCGAGCGGATTAGAGCACGTGCCCGAGGCCTGCGGTTGTGAGCGCGAGTAAGCGACTCTGTA
>Ga0335082_10004991_pt1 | contig 14487 bp, 15 predicted proteins | sample Lox_Sample_41_FD_206718 | JGI IMG/M metagenome (GOLD analysis project Ga0335082, IMG submission 206718) | Soil microbial communities from Loxahatchee National Wildlife Refuge, Florida, United States - Lox_Sample_4.1 | ecosystem: Environmental > Terrestrial > Soil > Wetlands | place: USA...
AAGCGAATCATGGGAAAGAATTTCCGCGGCGGACGGCTGGTGGCGATTTTCGGCGGTATTGAAATTGATATGTGGCAAGCAGAGATGGAAGGCGACACGGCGATTTTGCACGTGGACGCAATATTCGGCGGCGTGGAGCTGCGGGTGCCGGATACGTGGTTGGTTTCTTCGGAAGGCCAGGGAGTTTTCGGGGGCTATTCCGATTCAACGCACCTGAGGCCGCCGACTGACTCGAACGAGACGCGGAAGACGCTCGTGGTACGCGGAATGGCCATGTTTGGCGGCGTGGAAATCCGCAACTGACGCGGCGGCAGAGACACGCATGGCAATCAATTCATCCTCGACAAATATGCCGAAGATCGTCTTTCGGATCCTCTGGATACCGATGGGCGGGTTTCTTTTTCTTCTGCTGAATTCGGTGGGAGGGATGAAGGCCGTTGATGCGGCGGTGATTGCGTATCCGGTATGCCTGTTTGGGCAGTTCATGCTCGTTGCGGCCAAGTATTCGTGCAAATCCTCGCCAATTGAGCGCACGAACGCATGGAGGCTGCTCGGGACGCACATTCTTGCTTCCGTGATTATGGGAGTGCTGTGGTACAGCCTCGCGCGGACGTTCACGTACGTGATCGCGTATGGGCCGACACTGCAAGGGTTGGACCAGAGATTTTCGGGCAAGGGAGCATTGGTTTTTCTGGATGGCGTCGCGTTCTACTGGCTTTCGGTTTTTTATTACTACGTGGTTTTTGCGCGGGAAAATGCGATGAAAGCGGAAGCACGCATGATGGAAACGACGATGCTCGCGCGCGACGCAGAGTTGAAGGCGCTGAAGGCGCAACTGAACCCGCACTTTTTGTTTAACAGTTTGAATTCGATCAGCGCGCTGACGAGCATTGACCCCGCGCGGGCGAGGGAGATGTGCATTCTGCTGGCGGATTTTCTGCGCATCACGCTACGCGTGGGCGAGCGCAATGTGATTCCCTTCTCGGAGGAGCTGGGGCTGCTGGAGCGATTTCTTTCCATCGAGAAAGTACGGTTTGGAGCGCGGCTAACTACAGAGGCGGCGATTGAAGAGGATGCGCGGAAATGTTTGCTGCCGCCGCTGCTGCTGCAGCCGCTGATTGAAAATGCAGTGGCGCGCGGGATTGCGAATTTGCCGGAGGGCGGAACGGTGCGGATTGCGGCGCGGTGTTCGAACGGGAGAATGATTGTGACAATAGACAATTCATTCGATCCCGACGCACAGCCGCGCAAGGGGAACGGAATGGGATTGCGGAATGTGCGCGAGCGCCTGGAAGCGCGGTATGGAAAAGAAGCGAGTTTGCGGACGTCGGCGGAGGGGGAGCGGTTTGAAGCAACGGTGGTGCTGCCTGCCGAGACTGAGGTGGGGCGATGAGCGTTGCGAGCGAAAACAAATTGCGGGCGATGATTGTGGATGACGAGGAACTGGCGCGATTTGTGGTGCGGGAACTGGCCGAAGCGCATCCCGAAATTGAGATTGTGGCGGAGTGCGTGAATGGATTTGAAGCGGTGAAGGCAGTGGCAGAGCACAAGCCGGATTTGCTGTTTTTGGATGTGCAGATGCCGAAACTGACGGGATTCGACGTGCTGGAGTTGATTGGCACTGACACGCCAGTGATTTTTGTGACGGCGTACGACGAATATGCGATGAAGGCGTTCGAAGTGCACGCGGTGGATTATTTGTTGAAGCCTGTTGGGAAAGAACGATTCGAGGCAGCGCTGGAGCGAGCGAAGACGCGAATTGCCGCGAAAGTGCCGATGCCGGCGGAAGTTGTTGCTGCGGCGCGCGCGCCGGGATCGTTTGCGGAAAGAATTGTGGTGAAAGACGGGACGCGAGTGACACTGATTCCCTGCTCGAAGCTGGAATATGCGGAGGCGCAAGACGATTATGTTGGATTGGTGAGCGAAGGCAAAAAACATTTGAAGCAGCAGACTATTGCGAGTCTGGAGGCGTCTCTCGATCCTGCGCTGTTTGTGCGGATTCACCGGTCGTATTTAGTGAATCTGGAGCGCGTGGCACGGATTGAACCATATGGGAAGGATAGCCGGATGGCGATTCTGGCGACGGGAGCGCGGTTGCCTGTGAGCAAAACGGGGTATGCAAGATTGAAGGCGTTGCTGGACGAGCGAGGCTGACCGTTGCGGGGAAACTACGCGGCTAGGCGGCGGACCCAGATGCGAGAGGTGGCGGGTTTGCCGAGGTGAATTGTTTTGCCTGCGGCGTGAAGGGTCATGGTTTCGTCGTACTCGCGTTTTTCAACGCCGAGTTTTGTTCCCGGGCGCAGATGAAGGCTATCGAGAAATTCGAGGAACTGGCCGTCCTTTTCATAAACACAAATAATTTCAGCTTTGTCTTTGGGACGCAGATCGGAGAGTAGAACGGCGCCTTGTTTGCGAAGTTGCGCAATACCGCCGCGAATTGGCACGCCGTGCGGGCAGCTGGTCTTGTCGCCGAAGCGTTTGAGAAGAAGTTCTTCTACTTCGGGAGAGATGGCGTGTTCGAGGCGCTCGGCTTCGTCGTGTGCTTTGGACCACGGGAGACCGATAACGTCAGTGAGAAGCATTTCCGCGAGTTGATGGCGAAGAGCCATGCGTTCGGCGAACTGGCGACCTTTGCGCGAGAGATCGATCCGGCCGGTACGGTCGACGCGAACGAGGTCATCGCGCGTTAGGCGTTTGAGCGCAGCGGTTACGGCGGGTGGAGTCACGTCGAGTTCTTCGGCAAGACGTGCGCTGATAGGTGGATGGCCTTCTTCAAGCATTTCCCAAATTGCTTTGAGATAGTCTTCGCGCGAGACGCTTGTTTTTTGGCGCTTCACTCGTTACTCCGCAGGTTCCAGTTTAGCCGGAGATGGGCCGGATTTGCTTGCGTTTCGAAGACGCAGGACGAGTTCGGAGACGCGCGCGCGGATATCTTCGAAGATTCGCTGATAGGTTTCGGAATCGGCGCCAAAAGGATCTTCGACGTCCCAGTCTTCAACTTTGTCGTATTCCTCGAAAACATTGTATTTTTCCAGGCCGCTCATATTGATGACGAGATCCACTTCCTGCCAATGCGCGTGCATGACGGGCTTGGATTCGAGGCCGTGGACGGCATAGCTATTTTTGGTGAGCGTTTCGATGGTGGGTTCGGCGATGTAGCCGAGGGGCGTAAGGCCGCCGCTGGAGACTTCCCAAAGGTCAGGAGCGTCCTGGCGGGCGATGGCTTCGGCCATGGGGCTGCGGCAGGAGTTACCGAGACAGACAAAGAGGACTTGCAGTTTTTTCTGGGGCGCCATTTGAACCAAATTCTCTCACAGACTGGGAAGAATCGCGCGCGGTGGGCGGTTAGACTGCGGCGGGTTTGGAGGCGCTCTTTACTGCCATTTGGAGAAAGTGCTCGTGGACGGTGGAGTCGGAAGTTAGTTCGGGGTGGAAGGTGGCGGCGAGAAGATTATTTTTTTGGACGAGGACGGGTTTGCCGGCGTATTCGGCGAGAACTTCGAGTGAGTTTCCGGCGCGATCGATGATTGGGCCACGGATGAACACCATTTCGAGAGGCTCGGATTTTAGCTTGGAGGGACCGAAGAAAACGTCGCTGGCGACCTGGCGGCCGTAGGCGTTGCGGAGCACGGTCATGTCCATGAGGCCGAGGGAGGCCTGCGGGGGATTTTTGACTTCGGTGGCGAGAAGGATTGCTCCGGCGCAGGTGCCAAAAATAGCGCGGCCATCGGCGGCAAATTTGCGGATGGCGTCGTAGAGGCCTTCTTCCTGGAGGAATTGGAGTTGTGTGGTGCTTTCGCCGCCCGGAAGGATTAGGCCGTCGCACGATTCCAGATCGGCGACGGTGCGAACTTCCGCGGTTTCAGCGCCGAGGCTGCGCAACATCGTTGCGTGCGCTTCAAAATCTCCCTGCACAGCTAGAATTCCGATCTTCAAAGACACCTCTTGAGAAGTGGGCACGCTGTGTCGCGCCCTTGCTGAAATATTTGAGTGCGAATCGCTTACCAGCCGCGCGTGGAGAGCAGATCCTTTTCGGGAATCTGGCGAACGTCGAGGCCGGGCATGGCTTCGCCGAGCTCTTCGCTAGCTTCGAGGACGGCTTTCGGATCTTCGAAATGTGTCGCGGCCTTCACAATGGCTTTGGCGCGAACTTCGGGGTCGCTGGATTTGAAGATTCCAGAGCCGACGAAGACGGCTTCCGCGCCAAGCGAACGAACGAGCGCCGCGTCAGCCGGAGTCGCAATACCGCCAGCGGAGAAATTCGGGACTGGGAGCTTGCCCGTTTTTGCGATGCCGCGAATGAGGTCCAGGGGCGCGCCGTGTTCTTTCGCAACGCGCATGAGTTCATCGTCGCGCAGCGTGGTGAGGCGGCGCATTTCGGAAACAATGGTGCGCATGTGGCGGACAGCTTCGACGACGTTGCCGGAGCCGGCTTCGCCCTTGGTGCGAATCATCGCGGCACCTTCGGCGATTCTGCGGAGCGCTTCGCCAAGATTGCGTGCACCGCAGACGAACGGCACGCGGAAGTCGTGCTTCCAGACATGATTTTCTTCGTCGGCGGGGGTGAGGACTTCGCTTTCGTCAATGAAGTCGACTTCGAGCGCCTGCAGGACGGCAGCTTCCGAAAAATGGCCGATGCGGACTTTGGCCATGACGGGGATGGTGACCGTCTGCATGATTTCGCGAATGACTTTGATGGCGGCCATGCGTGCGACGCCTCCCTCTTTGCGAATGTCAGACGGCACGCGTTCGAGGGCCATGACCGCACAGGCACCCGCTTTTTCCGCGATACGCGCCTGTTCGGCGTTGGTGACGTCCATAATGACGCCGCCCTTTAGCATCTCTGCGAGACCGACTTTTACGCGCCACTCATTGGAGTTGCCGTTGTTTGCGCTGCCGTTTACTTTCTTTGCGTCCATGATTGCTTCTCCTCAAATTCAAACTGCAAAATCATTTTGTAAAGCTAAGCCGCCGGCGGGACGTTAATCACGACAAACCGCGCCGTGCCTCGGGCCAGCAAGTTCCCTTTCGCATCGCGAATTTCTCCGGCGCGAAAACGATTCCTGCCCATTTCACTTTCCTGCCAGCCTTCGACGATAATTTCCTCGTTCAAAGGTACGGGCTTTCTGTACTCGACCGACAGTTCCGCAGTTACAGCGCGCTCTTCGGTCAACTTCGAAATCTTGCCCATCGCTTCGTCCAGCAAAACCGCGATGATGCCGCCGTGGCCGAAGCCTGCTCCCCCGCCGTAACGCGGGCCGAGAACGAATCTGCCTCGCGTCTTGCGTTCGTCCACGAGCAGGTCAAACGCGAGCTTCATTCCCGAATCGTTGCCTCCGCCACAACCAAAGCAGTTGTTTTCCACTTTGGGTTCAAGCCGAATGACTTCGCTCATTCGCCTGCGGCCTCAGACCAACGCCACGCGGCTGCGTTCGGCGCGACGAACCCCGCGCTCGCGCTTACGCATTTCCGCGCGAAGAATGTCTGCGAGCGTGGAAACGCCACGCGCGATCTGCTTCTCATCGAGGCTTGCGAAGCCGAGGCGCAACGTGTTTGGCTGCGGGCCTTGCACGTAGAAATAGCGGCCGGGCGCGAAGAGCACGCTGCGCTCTTTTGCGTGGATAAGCAGTTCGCTCGCGTCGAAACCAAGCGGAAGTTCAAGCCAGGTGCACATGCCGCCGTCTGGAATGGTCCAGCGGGTGCCTTCGGGCATGTGTTTGCGGAGGGCTTCATCTAGTGCGCGGAGACGCGATGCGTAAACTTTCCGCATTTTGGCTAGATGCTTGGTGAAGAGGCCACGGCGCAAGAATTCTGCGAGGGTGGCTTGTGCGAGTTGGTCTGTATGCAGGTCGGTGGTTTGTTTTACCTGGCGCAGCCGCTCGACAGCAGCTGGCGGAGCAACAATCCAGCCAACGCGCAAGCCGGGGAAGGCGACTTTGGCGAAGCTGTCAATGTGAATGACGATGTTCGAGCGATCGAGCTGCTTGAGCGATGGGATGCGCTCTTCGCGATTGTGCAGGCGAGCGTAGATGTGGTCTTCAACGATGGCGACCTGATAACGCGTGGCCATTTCCAGAATTTTGCGGCGCGATGCGAGCGGGATCGAGGTGCCAGTCGGGTTTTGGAAATCCGGCGTCAGCAACATGAGCTTTATGCGATTTGCAGCGAGCGTGGCTTCGAGCGCTTCCAGGTCGATACCGAGCGAGCCGCCGGGTTCGGCGTGGGTTTGCACGGGAACGCCGAGGCAACGAGCGCGCGCGCCGTTGAAGATGGCAATTGCACCCGGGTAGGAGGGATTCTCCAAAATGACGGAATCGCCGGGACGGACGAAGGCTTTGCTGATCAAATCCAGAGATTGTTGGCAGCCGTCGGTGATGAGGAGATTTTCGTCGCGTGCGGTCAGGCCTTCCTGGCGCAACATTTCCAGAAGGGCTTCTTTTAGCGGGCCATAACCGTCGGACGGTCCGAGATTGAGGACATCGGTGGCTTCGCGGCGGAGGACGGCGTTAACGCAGATCTGCAACTCCTCGACAGGAAAATGTTCGGGGGCAGGACGCGCCATAACGAAGGAGAGCGAATCAACCGGGGCGCTGGCCGTGAGGCGGCTCAAGACTTCGTCGCCGCGTTCATCCGCAAACAGAAGCTCCCAGCGGATGCCGTCGGCCCCATTGAGGACGGGCGGTGCTGGCGGAGTAATTTTTAGGCCGTTGCCGTTGCCCTTGATGAAGGTGCCGCGGCCAACGTGGCCTTGAATCAAGCCCTCGGATTCGAGCTCGGCGTAGGCGTTTGCGACGGTGGTGCGGTGCACGCCAAGCATGGTCGCGAGCTCGCGGCTGGCGGGAATGCGGTCGCCGGGGCGAAGATCGCCTGCATGAACGAGCGCGCGCAACTGATCGCGCAACTGAATGTACAGTGGAACGTGACTCTGTGGCTGGAGATGAACTGGAAGCATTGGCCCTCTCCTGAAGCCAATTTTAGCAGATATTGGCCTGCCACAAGAGCCAATTTGTCTTTTCGCTTCTTTTCGATCTTCAGGGCTTTGCGGAGGCTCGGGATCTTCGGTCTTGTTCCCTACCCAGAGAGGGGAGGCGCAGAGCTGGGTCCAATCGGCGTCCACGCATTGGTAGATGGAGACGAGCGGCAGGTCTTCTGGCTGGACGATGTAGTCGCCGCTGGACATGGCCTCGGATTTGTCAGCAGAGTCGGTGACGACCCAGCTTCCCGGGCGTGCGCGAACGCGGAATTGGCCGGAAGATGGCTCGTAATTCGAATAGCTGAAGCAGTGGCCTATGCAGGCGCGTTCGATGGAGTGAGCGATGAACTGGACGCGCCAGTCATCTGGCGCAGAAACGACTGGAACGATGCGCGTGCCGGATGGGAGTTTTGCGATTAGAGCCTGTGCGTTTGCTTCGACGTGCGAGATTTTGGCCGTGTCCTGAAAGCTGAAGAAAAAGAATACGGCGGCGCAAGAGGCGAATCCGGCGAGTTGCCATTTGCGGAGTGGGATCAGGCCAAGGATGCAGAGGCCAAAGATTGCAGTAATGCTGGTGAGGCGGGAGACGAGTAGGCCAATCCAGCCTGCGAAGAGATCACTGTGGATATTCTCGGGGAGGAAGGCGGCGGCAGTGAGCGCGACCAGGTAAAGTTCGATGGGCAAACGAAATGCCTTCGCTTCGGTTCTGGATTTGGCGAAAACGCTTGCGAAGTATGGGAGAAAGCAGAGGATGGCCCAGGCAAGAACAACACGGGCGAGAATCAGATAGCGATGGCCGTAGAGCATGAGTTGATCCGAGCCGTTCATCCGATAGAAGTGACCGGGGCGCCAGTCGGCTTCGAAGCGAGTACTATCAGCGAGATATGCGCGGAAAACGACGTAGCCCGCAAAGATGACCACAGGAATTAGCCACTTCAAGTACTTCGGCAGAATTCGCCACAGAGAAACGTAGACAATTGTTCCGGCGAACCACGCAAGTCCGATGGGATGAGCGAGCAGGATAAGCGGAGAGATGAGCAAGGCGGTAATCCAGTTCCCTGCCCCGCTTTTCCAGAAAGCCGCCAATGCGAAGCACGCAAGTCCGATGGATAGGTAGTAGTTCAGAAAACCCATGCTGAAGGAGTATCCGTAGGCGAGCATAGCGAGACACGGCAGGAGTGCCCACGGAACTCGTTTGGTAACTGTCGCTACAAAGGAGAAGACTCCCCAGAAAAAAATCAAGACGCTTGTGGAGACGACGAGGAGCTCCGCGGCATGCCAGCCAAAGATTTTTGCCGCGGCTGACAAAGTGAGATCGAAGAGAACGTTGTTCCATTGGCGAACGACGTAGATGCCGGGTGCGTGTCCGGCTTGTGCTTGCTGGGCAAGCCAAGCGTTGTATACGTGGCTGCCCAAGTCACCGGCCTGAATGTGCGCGTGCCAAAAGCAAGGAAAGAGGAGCAAGGCTGAGACTATGGCGACAACGCCCGACTTTTTTCGCAAAAATTGCGCGGCGGAGACCAAGGCTAGCTGGTTTTCGGGCTGGGGAGCTTCAGCGGGTTTCATCGGCGTCGCAGGAATGTTGAACATTCTACACGGAGTGGCGCGGCGCCTCTAAGCCACAAGATTGTGATAGAGTTTCGGCTTCACAATCGCCGAATAAACCTCCCCTATCTTCCGCAAGGAGCCAAGAAAGAATGTTCGACCCAGCTAGATTGCCCAGCGCCAGCCGCTGGGCATGCATGTTTCATTGTGTTTTTAGTCTCGCCCTGATTTCCTGTCTTTTGTGTTCTCCAGCGATGGCGCAGGGGGCTGCTGCAAAGTGCCCACCCGTCGCCCCTGCTCAGGATGTTCATGACCACTATGGTTCCGTAGATGTCGTTGACCCTTACCGCTGGCTTGAAGATCAGGACAGTCCTGAGACTCGGGCATGGATCGAGCGAGAACAGAAGTGCACTGACGCCGCGCTTTCCAAACTTCCCGGGCGCGCAGCTGTCGCAAAACGCATTTCCGCACTACTTCGAGCCGATATGCTCGGAACTCCCACTGAGCGTGGCGGCCGCTATTTCTTCACCAAACGCCTGGCAAATGAGGACCTTTCGAAAATCTACGTACGGCGGGGAGCAAGTGCGCAGGATGAAGTTCTGATCGATCCCATGCCCTGGTCGAAAGACCATTCAGCCAGCGCGACAATCGAGGCGATTTCGCTGGACGGCAAGTTCCTTTTCTACGGACACAGAGAAGGCGGCAAAGACGAAGTATCCATTCACGTGATCAACACAGATACTAAACAAGACCTTCCGGATGTGCTGCCAGCGGCACTATACCTGAGCGTAGACGTCACTCCGAATGGGAGCGGAATCTATTACGTCCGCGCAACTGATTCCGGCCCGCGTGCTTTCTATCATGTTGTTGGCACAGGGACTGAGAAAGACAAGATGATTTATGGTGAGGGCCTGAGCAAGGAACACGGCATTGCGGTCGGGCTCTCTGATGACGGCAGATATTTGCTCTATGTCGTTTATGTTGGCACGGGCTCGGAGAAGACTTCTGTCTATCTGCAGGACTTGAAGAATGCTGGGCCGATCAAAACCATAGTTGACGATCTTAATTTTCAGTTCTATCCGAGTTTCGGCGGCAATACGATTTACGTCAATACAAACTGGAAAGCTCCCCAATGGCATGTTTACGCCGTAGATCCTGCCAATCTTTCGCGCGATCATTGGCACGAAGTCATCCCAGAAACAAAAGTCAAACTAGAATCTGTCACTCCGGTCGGCGGAAAACTAATTGCTGCCTACACAAAAAATGCCGCTTCCGAGCTTAAGCTTTTTGACAACCAGGGCAAGAATGAGAAACCAATCGAACTTCCGTCCATTGGCAGTGTATTCAGCGTTTCCGGCCGCTGGGAGAGCTCCGAGCTGTTCTATTCCTTTGACGCGTTCCAATCGCCGCAAACAACCTATCGCTACGACTTAAATTCCGGAGACCGCACCGTTTGGGCGAAAACGAATCTGCCCATCGATTCCGGCAATTTTGAAACGGAACAGATTTGGTTCACCTCGCGGGACAAGACCCGAGTCCCGATGTTCCTGTTTCACAGGAAAGGCATCAAGCTGGACGGTTCCAACCCGGTCATCCTTACCGGGTACGGCGGTTTCGACGTAAGTGAAACTCCCTACTTTTCGGCGTTGTATATGTATTGGGCTGAGCGGGGCGGAATTCTTGCGGTCGCCACCCTCCGTGGCGGCGGCGAATTCGGCGAAGATTGGCACCGCGCCGGAATGCTGGAGAAGAAGCAAAATGTCTTCGACGATTTTTTTGCAGCCGCAGAGTCTCTGATCTCCAGCAAGTACACAAGTCCCTCAAAACTTTCCATCTACGGCGTCAGCAATGGCGGCCTGCTCGTGGGAGCGGCATTGACGCAGCACCCCGAACTATTTCAGGCCGTTGTGTGCGGCTATCCGCTCCTTGACATGCTTCGCTTTCAGAAATTCCTGGAGGGACCTTACTGGGTCGCCGAATACGGAAGTTCGGAAAAACCTGAGCAATTTGGCTATTTGAAGGCGTATTCGCCTTATCAGAACGTGGAAAAGGGCAAGAAGTATCCTGCAACGCTCTTCATTACGGGAGACGGGGACACACGCGTAGCGCCATTGCACGCACGCAAAATGTCAGCACTGCTGCAAGCAAACACCGGCTCGGATCGTCCCATCCTTTTGTTGTACGACACGAAGTCAGGCCACTCCGGCGGGCGTCCGATCAACAAAATCATCGAGGAAGACACAGATATCCTCAGCTTTCTGTTCTGGCAGTTAAAAGTTCCGCAAACGGGTGATTGAGGGATTTACTTCGAAGCGTGGTCTTCGCCGAGGCGCTTCAGACGGTCACGCAAACGGCGCTGGAGAGTGGTCGGCGTGTTCGGATTAAACGCGACGAGATACCACAGCGGCTGGCTGCGGTCGCGGCTTAAATACGTGAGTGTTGTCGCATCAGCGTTCGGATGACGCGCGACATTTTCGCGAATTGCGCCGTAAGGATGTTTAGCGAGCTTGTTCAAAGTCTTGGCGTTGGCGCGGGGATGCTCGCTGATCAAACGCAGCAAATAGAAGTCCGTTTCCGGCGCCTGCTTGACGAGCTTCTCGAGCATTTCCGGCTTGGCGTCGGCGCTGAGCACGAGGCCAATCTTTTCGTCCCATGCGGTGTTGATGTGGTTCAGCTCACGCGTGCGGGCGTGAATCAATTCCTCGAGCGAGCGGCGCTCCTGTTGGCCGCGCGCGATGGGCAGATCAGTCCCTTCCAAGGAATCAAGAACGCGCAGCAGGTGCTGGCGCTCACCAAAAACAATCTGGGAAGTGCGCGTCACTTTGCCCTTCTCCTTTTCCTTGTGCTGCACGAGGTCCGAACGTCGCATGGTTTCCTTGCTCCACTGGCCCCCAACATTCGTTAGAGGGGCGCCATGTCTCGCATATTTTCCAGAGAGGGGCTGCGCTATCTGGCCGAGTTCATGAGTACATCGGCGATTATGTTCCCCCCAAATGGTGCGGTAAAGTTGGATGGAAGCGCGTTGTGCCCGATGTGCAACATCGCAAATACGCCGAAAATCGGGAAAAATGTCTGGAAAGAGTGGCCGCATGTCAGCGTTTGAAGAACACAAGGAAGAACTGCAGCATTACGAGCAGATGTTCGGACGGGATCGAGGACGGCTTGCGGTTTCGTTGGACAGGCTAACGAACGCGCTTGTGCTGGTGGGCCAGCATGGGGTCTATTGCACGAGCCAGCGGAATCCGACGGTGCCCTCGATGGACCTGCGGATGATCGTGCAGGAGCTTACGCACGCGAAGGAATTGCTGCAGTCGGTGATGGAAGAGATGCGGCGCGCGAAACAGGCGCAGTGATGCGAACTATTTGTTGATCAAAAACGGATTGGACTGGCGCTCTGCGCCGATCGTCGTGTTGAGGCCATGGCCGGGATGGACGATCGTTTCGTCGGGCAGAGCCATGACTTTGTTTACGAGCGAGTCCATGATTTCGTCGAACGAGCCGCCCCAGAGGTCGGTGCGGCCGATGCTGCCCGCGAAGAGAGTGTCGCCGGCAAACAATTGTGGCGCGGTCAGTTGAACGTCGCCAGCTCCGGCGGGCAAGAACAAGCACGAACTGCCTGGCGTGTGACCGGGCGTATGCATCACCTGAGCCTGCAAATTTCCCCAATTCAGCATGTCGCCATCGCGCAGCATCTGGTGAATTTCGGCAATCGGCGGCGCGGGCACGCCCAGAAATGCGGCTTGTTCTTCCATGCCGTGATAGAGAGGCAAATCAGCGCTGTGCATCATGATGGGTGCGCCGGTGTACATGTGGAGTTTTTGCAGGCCGCCGACATGATCAATGTGCGCGTGCGTGCTGACGATGGCTTTCACTTTAAGCCGGTGGCGGCCGATGAGGTCCATAATGCGGCCGATTTCATCGCCCGGGTCGAGCACGATCGCTTCGCGCGTTACGGGGTCGCCGATAATCGAGCAATTGCATTGCAGCATGCCGACTGGCAGTGAAAGATGGATTAATCCTGCGGGATGGGAAATCTTGCTAGGAGCCTGGTCTCTCATTCCTTGATGATTATACCATTCGCGCGCACCAACTTGGATGCACCGCGTCTGTTAAACTGATTTTGCGGACATGGATGGTGCAACAAAACACGTGCTATTGGATACGCCACTGGCGGATGCACATCGCGCGGCAGGCGCGAAACCCGGCGAATGGTTCGGGTGCGCTTTGCCTTCGGATTTTGGGGATTGGCAAGCAGAGTATCGTTTTGCGACGGAGACTGTCGCTCTGCTCGACAAGAACTATCGTGCATATTTGGAATTCACAGGTCCAGATCGCGTCCGCTATTTGAACGCGATTCTCACCAACAACATCAAGGATTTGAAAACGGGAGAAGGCATCCCTTCCCTTTTTCTGAATCCACAGGGGCGGATCCAGGCGGAAATTGAAACTTACGCCGATGCAGAAAAACTGTTGTGCGTTTCGTTTGCGATGATTCGGGAAAAGCTGATTCCTGCGCTGGATCACTTCATCATCATGGATGACGTCACGCTGACTGATGAATCTTTAAAGTTCGGCACGCTTGCGTTGGAAGGGCCGCTGGCGGGTGCAATCGTCAAACAACTTAGTGGAGTTAATCTTGCCGAACTGCCCGAGCTTTCGTGGAAGGAAGCCAAGCTTGACGCAATTCCCTGCCGGATTGTGCGGCGCAGCTTTCGGGGAATTGCGAACGCAGAATTTGTTTGCAAACGGTCGGAACTGGCCGCGCTGTGGAAGCTCCTCAGCGACGCAACGAAGTCGCGGAGCGGCGGGCCAGCTGGGTATGCTGCGTTGAGCACGCTTCGGCTTGAAGCCGGGATTCCCTGGTTCGGCTATGACTTCGGTGAGAAGCAAATCCCGCATGAAGCTGGCCTTGAAAATTCGCACATCAGCTACACGAAAGGCTGTTACACCGGACAGGAAATCGTGGAACGCGTGCGCTCGCGCGGGCAGGTGAATCGTGTGCGCGCATTGTTTCAGCTTTCCGCGACCGAATTGCCTGCCGCGGAGGCGCCGATTGTCTTTGCTGGAAAAGAAATTGGCTACGTTACGCGATCTGCATACTCGCCTGCGTTTCAAGCAAACATCGCGATGGGATACATCCGCCGCGAACAGAGCGATCCCGGCAGCGAAGTTCGAATCAGCGGCGCTACCGCTACAGTTGGTTCCCCGCGCTGACTAAAATTCGCGGCGTGGGGCGGCTTGTTCGACTCCTACTCTTCCCGCGACAATTTCTGCTTTGTGGTAGTTCTCGCCTTTTATTTTGTGGCCAGCCATGCGACGAAGCATGGCGAGTTGGCCAATATGCGTGAGCGAATCCGCAATCGGCCCTTGAAAGAGCGCAGCCGACGTTTCGTGTAGCTCCCCTTGCTCCGCGAGATAATCGTCAAACCTTTTTAGCGAGGCGAAGAAACGATCTGCTTCTTTTTGCCAGGGTAACGGTTCGGCATCGCGCCAAACTTGTTTGCCAATCGCAATGCTTAATGCCCAGTCGTAAAGATCTCCAATGTGAGCAAGAATCTGGCGTGGCGTACGGCCACCCTCTCCGTAGGAAAAATCTCCAAAAGACGGGGGCGCATCACGCAGGGTTTTTCCCGCGCGATAGGCAACCGTCGCAAGCGTGTGGCGAAGCAGGACGCGTTCTTCTACGCTGATTTTTTGCATTGGGGACATGCGCGTGGCTCCTTCCGGCAGGAACTATTGCTTTGTGTAGACGCGGACGTAGTCTACAAGCATTTGTTGCGGGAATTGCGTGGTGGCATCTGGCGAACCCGGCCAATTTCCGCCCACGGCAATGTTTAGAATGACAAAGAAGGGATGATCGAAGGCCCAGGTACCGTTGGCTGGCCAGTCAGCCTTGTTGAAGGTCGCGTAATTGTTCGCGTCCACGTAGAAGCGAATTTGCGTCGGCTCCCATTCGACCGCGTATTCAT